>Ga0315278_10001808_pt1 | contig 18915 bp, 17 predicted proteins | sample YL17G06_0_MG_FD_203880 | JGI IMG/M metagenome (GOLD analysis project Ga0315278, IMG submission 203880) | Sediment microbial communities from Yellowstone Lake, YNP, Wyoming, USA - YL17G06_0 | ecosystem: Environmental > Aquatic > Freshwater > Lake > Sediment | place: USA: Wyoming | collected... | reverse complement strand
TTACATCTACACAAGAACCTAACACGCTAATTGAAATACCAGGAGCTAGACTGAAAATCTACGATCAAGTAAATGGTAATTGGCTTGAGTTCTCCTCAAATGATTTATCTTTCAAAACCACACTACAAGGCGACTTTGATATTGACGGCAATGTTGACCTTGCCGATTTTAGCTTTTTTGCAAATCAATGGCGCAACGACTGCAACAGTCCTGATTGGTGCTATGACTGCGACCTTAATAAAAGCGGCAACATTGACATGCTCGACTTGGCGACCTTCACCGAGCATTGGCTTGAGGGTATTTGAAGAGCATAACTCGCCGCTCGTTGTTCGTAAATCGGCAATCTAAATTTATCCGCCCGCTCGTAGCGCAGTTTACCCGCCGCTCCGTTTGGCGGGCGCAGATTCCGGAATGTCTTTATCCGGGACCCACTTTTTTTTGACTTATGCCTTATGCGCTTCTGCTCTTATGCTCCGCTTTCGCATCAAACACGCAGGGGTCTGACCCAAAAAATCCCAAAATCACAAAAAATCTTTTAGACCCATTTACTCATTATCCCATAACAACTTATCTCCTCCCTGCCCTGAGCGAAGTCGAAGGGTTTGCCCTAACCTAACGTTTTTTTCGACTCAAACGCGCATGTTCGCTTTATTAAGGAGAACGTCTTTCTTGTCCGCCGCAGCTGCTCCCTCGTCCTCCATAGCTTTAACGAAGGAGGAAGCGAAGGCGGATTTCGAAACGGAAATCCCTGTAGGGAAATAACTATTAACTATGAACAACGAACCAAGAACAATTAACAATGAACTCTCTCAACCAACTTTTACCCGCCTATGGCGGGACGAACTATTTATACAAAACAAACCCAATCTTGTCCGCCTGTGGCGGATTTCGAAATGACTATAACCTTAGTGATAACAATGAACAATAAAGAGTGGAGTCGAATTATGGATTACTTAAAACAAAGCCAAAACAAAGCCAAACAAACCCAATCTTGTCCGCCTTTTACCTGCCTGCGGCAGGATTGCGGTTTCTGACTCCTGTATTCTTTTAATTTTTCCTTTTTACTTTTCCCTTTTTCCTTTCCCCAAGCATCTAACTCATTGCCAAATAACAACTTACGAAAAACAGGCCCCCAAATTCAGCACAATTCAAGCAATTTGGCTTACCATTCAGCGCTATTTCGAGAGCAATTCGAGAGTGATTCGAGACAATTCGAGAGCAATTCGAGAGCAATTCAATCACCATTCGAGATTTATCCGCCATTCGTGTGGCGGATTTATCCGCCGCAGGCGTGACAATTGGCGCTATGGCGTCAGCCATCCCTGACGGGATTTCGAGACAAGACACAAAAATTTTCCCGCCTAAAAAATCCGCGTCTGCCCTGAGCGAAGTCGAAGGGTTAATCTGTGTCACCTGTCCGCCATAGCTTTATGCGAAGGCGGAATCTGTGGCTGAATTTTTACAACGAACAATGAACTTTTACCCGCCTACGGCGGGACCAACTATGAACTCGCCGCCACAAATTTACTTGACAAATCAGCCAATCTTCACTATTTAGACTGTTTCTTTTAACAGATTTTGACATAATAGCAGTTGTTTTTTTGGAGTAGACTATAAATGTTACCAGTAAGAAAGACCAGCAAATGCAGGACACGGACACGGCGCAGCCATAACAGGCTAATAGCTGTAAATTACTCTGTTTGCAAGAAGTGCGGTCAGGCGAAACTGCCGCACGCAGCGTGCACAAATTGCGGCTATCTTAACCCGAAAATAACACTGAAACTCGGCAAGGAAGAAGGCGAGTAAGGAAAAATGCGAATTGCTGTTGACGCCATGGGTGGCGACAAAGCGCCGCACGCAATTATTTGCGGGGCAGTGGAATCGACGGAGTTTCTCGACAAGGACGACAGAGTAATTCTTGTCGGGCCTGAAGATACCATAAAATCACATCTTTCTTCGCTGAAGTTTCGCAGTGAAGCCGTTGAGATTGTCGAGGCCCCTGAAGTTATCGGGATGGACGAGCCGCCGATAGAAAGCCTGCGGAAAAAGCCGAGAAGCTCAATAGGGATTTTGGCCAAGCTGGGCAAACTAAATCAGGCAGATGCGGTGATTTCGGCGGGCAATACCGGCGCTTGCGTAGCGGCCTTCCAGATGAGGATGAGAACACTTCCCGGAGTCAATCGGCCGGGTATTGCGGTAGTATTTCCCACTTTCACAGGGCCGGTAACAATATGCGACGTGGGGGCGAATATAGCCTGCAAGCCCATAAATCTTTATCAATATGCAATAATGGCAAGTATGTATTCAAAAAATCTGCTGGGCATCGAAAATCCGAGGGTCGGGCTGATGAGTATCGGCGAAGAGGACGCCAAGGGTAACGAAGTGGTAAAAAAGGCACGCGACCTTATAAAATCCGACCCTGATATAAACTTCATCGGGAACATCGAAGGCAGAGACATTTTCCGAGGTGTGTGCGATGTTGTGGTCTGCGATGGATTTGTCGGCAATGTGATTTTAAAACTGACCGAAGGAGCTGTTGACGGTCTGTTCAGGATGATAAAACAGGAGCTGCAGCAAAATCTGCTTTTGGCGATACAATTCAAGTCCGTAATGAAGAGAATTTACAAAAAATATGATTATAATGAATACGGCGGTGCGCCGCTGCTCGGCATCAACGGCACAGCGGTGATATGTCATGGTGCAAGCGAAAGCAGGACCATTAAAAACGCCATTCTGATTTCAAAAGAATACCACATAAGCAAAATAAACGAGAAAATAGCGGAATATCTCTCAAATACTCTGGTAAGGGCGACTGATGAGCAAAGCGATTAGCGAACCTGTCCCTCCATATCGAGCGGTCATAGCAGGTCATGGTTCATTTGTGCCGTCGAAAAGATTGACAAATGACGACCTCGCAAAGATGGTTGACACTTCCGACGAATGGATTACCACGCGAACGGGCATTAGGGCCCGTCATATTACCACCGACAGCGAAACCACCGGCCAGTTGGCCATTGAGGCGGCAAAAAAAGCTGTAGCAAATGCCGGCATCGATGCAGGCGAACTCGGGCTTATCATCGTCGCTACCGTAACGCCTGAAATGGTCTTTCCCTCCACCGCTGCATTTGTGCAGAATGCCATCGGGGCAAAAAAGGCATTCGTCTTCGATTTGGAGGCCGCCTGCAGCGGCTTCGTGTATGGACTAGCTATTGCACAGCAGTTTATTGAACACGGCAGGCCAAAATATGCCCTCGTAATAGGCGCCGAAACACTTACTAAAATAACCGACTGGACAGACCGGACAAGCTGCATCCTGTTTGGAGATGGTGCAGGGGCAGTGGTGCTTAAACGAAGTAAAAACAAAAACAGGGGCATTCTTTACAGCACTATGGGTGCGGACGGCAGTTTCTGGAGTTCGCTGAGCTGCCAGGCTTACGGTTCAAGACATCCTTCCTCTAAAAAATTAGACGACCCGAAAAAAATCTATATGAAAATCAAAGGCAGAGAGGTCTATCAGCAGGCTATTCGGCGAATTGTTGAAACGGTTACAAGCTGCCTTAAGCACTGCGGTCTGGGTATCGATGATGTCAAAATGTTCATTTCACACCAGATGAACGCAAGGATTATCGAATCGGTAGCGAAAAGGCTTAAGCTGCCGGACGAGAAAGTATTTGTAAATATTACCGAATACGGTAATACCTCGGCGGCATCTGTGCCGATTGCCTTCGATGACTGCTTCAGACAAGGAAAGTTAAAACGAGGCGACCTTATCGTATTTGTGGCTTTCGGGGCGGGACTGACCTGGGGTGCTAACATAATTCGGCTTTGACAGGATTAACTATAACGCAGGAAGCTCAATAAATGAAAACCGCATTTTTATTTCCGGGCCAAGGCGCTCAGGTTGTGGGAATGGGCAAAGATGTGGCCGCTACATTTCCCCGGGCGGCACAAATTTTTAAAAAGGCCGACGAAATTCTCGGTTTTGACTTAACTAAAATCTGCTTCGAAGGACCTGCGGAAAAACTAAATTCAACGGCAATTTCACAACCTGCCATCTTCACAACTTCTGCTGCGATATTAGAGGTCATCAGGACAAACCCTTCAACCAGCGGCATTAAGCCTGACGTAACGGCTGGACTCAGCCTCGGAGAATTCAGCGCATTGTATGCAGCAGATGTCATTGATTTTAAGAGTGCGATTACTCTTGTTCAAAAGCGCGGCCAGATAATGCAGGCCGCCGCCGACTCTACCGATGGCGGAATGGTCAGCATAATCGGTCTCGACGAAGAAAAAGTAAATCAGCTTTGCGCAGAGGCCGCCGAAGGCGAACTGCTCACCGCCGCCAATTTCAATTGTCCGGGTCAAATCGTAATTAGCGGCGCCAAAACCGCCTGCAAACGTGCAGAAGATTTAGCGGCAAAGTATGGGGCAATAAAAGCCGTCAGACTCGAAGTTGCGGGCGCTTTTCATACTGAAATGATGGGGGACATATCCGGCACTCTCAAAGAACTGCTTCAAAAAACCAAAATTTCAAATCCTTCAAATATAAAAATCATTGCAAACGTTAACGCCGACTATCACACAAGCGCCGAAAATATTGTACAAAGCCTGACAAAACAACTGACCAGTCCTGTTCTCTGGCAAAAATGTATGGAAAGGCTTTTGGCGGACAAGGTCGAGAAATTTTACGAGATTGGGCCGGGCAAAGTTTTGACCTCCCTTATGAAAAGAATAAGCAGAAAAACGCAGGTAGTCAATATAAGCAATCTGGAATCATTAAACGAACTGATAAATTCCAAAGGTTAATGTGGGAGATTTCAATATGTCTGAGAAAAGATTAGCAGTTGTAACCGGCGCTGCCCGAGGCATAGGCCGGGCGGTTGTTCTGGAACTGCTCAAACAAGGCAGGATAGTTGCCGGACTCGATGTAAATGCCGAACAATTAGCCGAACTTGAAAAAGTCGTTCAGGAAGCCGGCTTTACCGTGATAACCAAATGTGTGGACATAACAAATACCGAAAATTTCACAAAAGCACTGGAAGGTCTGGCATCCGAATATAACGGTATAGGAATCATAGTCAACAACGCAGGCATCACTCGCGACGGGCTGATTTTGCGGATGAGCGATGAGGATTTTGACAGGGTCATCGCTGTAAATCTTCGGGCGGCCTTTGTCGCAATACGTGTGGCGGCAAGATATATGGTGCAGAATAAATTCGGCAGAATCATCAGTCTCAGTTCAGTTTCCGGCGTTATCGGCAATGCTGGGCAGGCCAATTACGCCGCCAGCAAGGCTGGGCTTATAGGACTGACGAAAACCGTTGCCCGTGAACTCGCAAGGAAAAATATAACGGCCAACTGTGTTGCGCCAGGCTTTATTATAACGGAAATGACCGATAAACTGCCCGAACCGGTAAAAGAGGCTGCCAAAGAAATAATACCTTTGAAAAGATTCGGCACTGTTGACGACGTGGCAAAGGCCATTGCATTTCTTGCAAGCGACGAGGCAGGCTATATTACAGGGCAGGTTTTATGCGTTGACGGCGGGATGGCAATGTAACCAATAACACCTATTCTGCCGTAAATCCGACAAATATACATAAAAAAATAAAAAAATGGTTGTAGATAAGTATTTAAATGGGTATATTACCTGCCAAAATAGTAAGCGGTACAAAATAGTTATCAGCAACCCCGGTTGCTGCTGACAGCTAATCGTAGGAGTAAAAAAACCAAATTGCTATTTTGACTTAAGGAGAAGAACAAGTGGCTGCCAACGACGTGGATGTGAAAGCAATTGAACAGAAAGTAATTGAGATAATAAGCGAGCAGATGGGAGCAGACAAATCTGCAATTACACGTGAGACATCGTTTATCAACGACTTAAACGCCGATTCGCTGGACACAGTGGAGCTGGTAATGGAATTTGAGGACGAATTTGACACGAGTATCCCCGACGAGGATGCTGAGAAAATCCAGACAGTTGGCGCAGCAATTGATTACATCGTCAACGTTGCACGCTCCAGGAAGAAAGATTAGCGAACAAGTTCAGTATGATTAAACGGCGAGTTGTCATCACGGGCTTAGGCTGTATAACAGCCTTGGCGGAATCAGCCGACGCCCTTTTTGTTGCGTTATGTAGAGGTCAGAGCGGCGTTTCAAACATAGAGTCCTTCGACGTCAGCGGTTATCCTGTCAAGTTTGGCGGCGAAATTAAAAACTTTGACCCCGCAAAATACATCGACCAGCGAGACATCAAACGAATGGACCGCTTCACACAGTTTGCGGTCGCTGCCGCCAAACAGGCTGTTACCGAAAGCGGACTTGATTTTTCAAAAGAAATTCCTGTCCGCACGGGCGTAATCGTAGGCACCGGCATAGGCGGTATTAAGGAAATAGAAGAGCAGCACATCAGGCTCTTAAAGGGCGGCCCGAAAAAAGTATCTCCATTCTGCGTTCCGAGACTTATGGCTAACGCCGCCGCAGGCAATATCGCCATTCGATACGGGCTCAAAGGCCCCAATATATCGGTAGCTAGTGCCTGCGCTTCCGGCAGTCACGCCATTGGAGAAGCCTACTGTAACATAGCCTACGGGCGAAGTGATATTGCCATCACAGGCGGAACGGAAGCTGCTCTTACCCCGATAGGTCTGGCATCATTTTGCGCCGCACGGTCGCTCAGCACACGAAACGACAATCCCACGGCCGCCTCAAGACCGTTCGACAAGGACAGGGACGGTTTTGTATTGGCTGAAGGGGCAGGCATACTCATCCTTGAAGAATACGAACATGCAAAAAAACGCAATGCCAATATACTTGCCGAGCTTCTCGGCTACGGCGCCACCGATGACGGCTATCATATTACCGCTCCCCTGCCTGATGGCGCAGGTGCGGCAAAAGCGATGGAGCTGGCGCTAACCGATGCAGGCATAACAAAGGAAAAAGTCAGCTATATCAATGCACACGGCACAGGCACAGAGCTGAATGACATAGCAGAAAGCACAGCCATCAAATCAATCTTCGGCGACTATGCATATAAAATCCCCGTCAGCTCAACGAAAAGCTGTATGGGACATCTGCTCGGCGCAAGCGGCGCAGTTGAAATGATAGTGTGCGTAAAGACAATCACCGAATCGAAAATTCCGCCGACCATCAATCTTGACAATCAGGACGAAAGATGCGACCTTAAAATGGATTACGTCCCCAAAACCGCACGAAATGCAAAAGTTAACGCTGCACTAAACAATTCCTTCGGTTTCGGCGGCCATAATGCCTGCTTAGTCGTGGGGAAGGTTTAGGCTGCATTAAAACAGCATAGAATCCGCAAACACATTCTGGAATTCCTTTTCGTGGGCAATCTCAATATATTCAATGCTGCGGGCCAGTTTACCTGCCGATTTCCTTGCCTCGCTGCTCAGAAGCACCATTTCCGCACCGGAACAAGCCGCATTGCCGATAAACCGGATACGCTCAATCGGCACATCCGGCAGCAGCCCTATCCGCAAGGCGCTTTCACGCCTGATATAATTACCGAATGCACCGGCTAAAAGAATGTGCCTTATATCGGAATCGTCCAGTCCAATTTTCTTTTGTAAAAGCCTGATGCCGGCACGAATAGCGGCCTTTGCAAGCTGCATTTCGCGAATATCTTTTTGAGTCAGGACGACTTTTGGCTCTCCGCCTTTGCAGCTGTAAGCAAGCACAAAAGCCGGCTGACCATTCAATTCAACGACCCGCGCGAAAATATTCGGCGGCAAATAATTCCGCAGCTTCTCTCGTTCGACAAACCTTCCTGTTGAATCAATGATTCCCAAGTCAAGCATAACTGCTGCCGCATCAATCAGCCCGCTGCCGCATATTGAACGGGCTTCGCCACTGCCTATCACGTCCAAATCTACGTCCCCGTTATTTACAATAACAGCCTCTATGGCCCCGGCCATCGCCCTGCTGCCGCAGCTTATGCGAGCGCCCTCGAAAGCAGGCCCTGCGGCACAGCTTGCGGCGTAAAGTTTCTTCTTTGTGCCGAGAACTACTTCCCCGTTTGTGCCGATATCGACCAGCAGCGTTACTTCGTCGGCCAAACTTATATCAGTCGCAAGGGCAGCGGCTACGGTGTCCGAACCCACAAAACCGGCTATGTTCTCAACGGTATGAACGTTCCCGGCAGAACTGATTGCCGGAAATAATTCGCCGGCAGGTATATCTTTCGCATCAACGGAAAATGCCCTGTATGGCGCCTGACCAAGCTGAGAAACCGGCAGTTTGAGAAACAGGTGATTCATTGTTGTATTGCCGACTACGCACATTTCATAGACATATTTTGCATCTGTTTTTGCCTGCCTGCAGAGTTTCACGGTCAATTCGCTTATGCAATTAACGATGACTTTATGCAGTTCAGCCAGTTTTTTATCGGTGTGTGCATAGCTAATCCTGCTGATTACGTCGTCCCCGTATCGGGTCTGGGGATTGATAACGGCCTCTGTTGCCCGACATTCTCCGCTGCTCATATCGATTAGTTTGGCAACAACGGTTGTTGTCCCTATGTCAACCGCCACGCCTGATATTCTGCCGGAAGGATTTATCTCCAGATATTTTCTATAAATATCGGGACAAATCCTGCCGCTCACATCGAGGCCTTTACTGAGGATTTTATGTTCGAAGAACCTGGATTCGGCTGGAACCGTTACCGTAATATCGCTTTGAATGTGATACTGGCAGGCCAATACCTTTTCGCCGCCCGGCTCAAGCTGCACAACGCACTTTTTGCATATACCTCGCTGGCCGCAGGCGGTATTCAAAACGATGCCCGCCTGCCCTGCCGCTTCGACGAGCGTTGCGCCGGCGTGAATTGATATACGCAGGCCCTCGGGCTTAAAAATTACCTCGCAGTGTTTCATTCCGTATCGCGTGCCGCTTATACCGCTTGCTTATACGCATTGCACGCAGTCAAATCACCAGCTTATTTTATGACGAATTTTCCATCTCGCATGTCTTTTTTTGCTGCCGACTTTACGTCTGCGCCTTGGTTTTCCCATACACTTCTCCGTCAGATGACAAAAATCTTCAATTCAGATACTTTCAACTCTTTATATTATGTGGTATTATAATAGAAGCTAAAAATATAGAAAGCAAATTTTATGCTGGGGTATCAAAATGATTCAGTGTAAAGACTGCGAGTTCTGTGAAATGGGCCCGGACAACCGAAGGGCGTTCAAATGCGACCCGTTCACCAATATCAAGGAATCAGAATGTATTGCCAAATGGCAGCTTATCCGCCTCGATATGCTGCTGACCACCTATCAGGAAATGCTCCGCTGGCAGGAGAAATTCGCTCCCTTGCAGGACAAAATCTTCCGGTATATGAAACGCGAAATTGATGATATGGATGAAACCGACCGCTGGAAACTCGACGAAAATGAAAACGGACCCGATAATCTCCAGCCTTAACGGCCTTTTTCGGCCATTCTGAAAATCTGCAAAAATTTCGCCGTTTATGCAATAAAACAGCATCACTAACCGTCTTTATCCTGTGAAGGAAAATGTTCAAAATATGCCTGACAGCAGCGATTTAACCCGGATTATAAATGGTTGCAAAAACGGTAATGCTGAATGTTTTTCGCAGATTGTTGACGTATATGCGAATCGATGTTACGGCTATTTCTATCGGCTGACGGGCAACAAGGACGTATGCGATGATTTACTCAGCGAATTATTTGTGAAAGTAGTGGCAAATATAAGCTCCTATCGAGGCGGAACTTTCGAGAGCTGGTTATTCAGAACAGCCTCCAATGTTTTTTACGACCATTTAAGGAACAAACAGCGATACAAAGAAACGCTTGCCGTCCGAAAGCAATGGCTTGAATCGGAAACCGCAGAAAATAAATCTCCTGACGATGAACAAATTGACAAATTACAGATGCAGTTAAACAAGCTGGATGAGGACACAAAAGAATTGATAACTTTACATTACTATTCGCAGCTGACCTTCAGAGAAATGTCGAAAATGCGCTCAGAACCAATAGGCACCACACTATCGAAGCTGCACAGGGGTCTGCAAAAGCTGCGGCAGATGATGGAGTCGTAAAATTATGAATAGTCAAAATAACGAAAACTTAAAAGACCTTTTTGAAAGATTTGTCGAATCGAAAGAGGCTCAACAGGCTGCGCAGGACATTCACGAAGCAGAGCAGCTTTTTAACCAATACCCCGCCCCCGAACCGGCATCTTCACTCATAGCCGACATAAAAGCTGAAGTTAAAAAAGCAATTGTGCGCAAGAAAATGACCTCTTTCAGAGCGATGGTCTACAAAACGGCTGCTGTTGCGGCAATAGTCATCATTTCAATAACAATAGGCGTTAAATTGCTCGAAAAGAAAACCAATATTAAAAAAACCGTCTTCTCTCCCATAGCCTCTCGCGCAACCACCGAAAATAACGACATTGCCGCCGATGACGAAAATCTGGAAATTCTTGTTGCGGAAGCAGACCAAATCGGAGATGAGATAACGGCCCTGCAACTAAATGAAAATGGGGACAATGAATATGAGGACGTAACCGAACTGGAAATGAACTTTACAGAGATTAAAAGTGATTTTTGGAAAGGATGAAACAATGAATACAAAACACAAGGCAATTTCAGCGCTTTTGGCGGCTATACTGCCATTATGTTTTGCCGCTGCTGTTCCCTTTAATCCTGCGGACAAAGGCGATGATTACCTCCTGATTACCGACGAACCGAACCGGCAGCCTAAAGAATTTGCACCGCCTGAAAGAAGGATTGAACGCATTATGAGCTGGCTGGAGGAAAACAACCCTGAAAAGGCAAAAGAGTTAAAGCAGCTCCGCACTGAAAATCCTGAAAAATTCAGGACTGAAATTGGAAAAATCGCACGCGAGCGATTCAGAGAAAGCTGGTCGAAACGAAGAGAAAAAATGGCCGGTCTGGGATTTGAACCCGGTCCGAATATGCCTTTCGCTGGTCCGCTCGGTCCAAATGAGCCGCCAAGAGAACATATGAGAGAAGCATTCAGAGAACGAATGCAGGAAAGAGAATCGGAGATTCTCGAATGGCTCAAAAAAAATTACCCCGAAGAAGCTCAAAAACTGGCTGAACTAAAAGAGAAAGACCCCAATTTGTACGGAAGACAGATGGCGACCAGCTTTAGAAAATACGGGAGGATTATGGAGCTTATCAGCGAATACCCCGAACTTGCCGATGTCTTCAAGAAAGATATGGAGCTTAGAAGACAACAGCACGAGCTGCTTGAAAAAATCAAAGTCGCAACCAATGACGATGAAAAAAAGAAGCTGACCGCAGAACTGGAACAGGTAATCGGCGACAGGTTTGACATCATCGTAAAACGCAAACAGGCGGAATACGAGCAACTGCTCAAGAGACTGGAAAACCTTAAGCAAGAAGTCAACAGAAGCAACGCTGAAATCGAAGGATGGAAACAGACCAAAAACGAAAAGGTAAAAGAGCGTCTTAATGAGTTGATGAGCAAAACCGACAGGTTCGAATGGGACAGATGAACTAATTACCGATGATAGGCAGCCGTAAGCAACAGAAACAGGACTAAATGCGGAACGGGCTTCTATAATCTGTTCCGCATTTGTTCTATTTTGGTGGCCTGCCGAAGAATTCGTTTTTCCTTCCACGTCAGACCGTGAACGCCCTGCTTATGGACCTTTTCGAGAATCCGGTCTACCTCAACTTGCAGCCGGCGTTCAGCGGCTATTTTCTTTTCCCACCGCACTGAGCGGATTTTCAATCTCCACTCTGCCCGCCATGATTGTGAAAACACATAAACAGCGCCCGTTACCATACCCGCCAAATGTGCCGCCTCACCGCCCGCATTTACCCCTCTGCTTATAACAGCAATAAGATATATAGCCGTAAAAGCAATTGCCGCTATTCTTATAGGCACAGGGAATACTAAAATAAAAACCACAAAATGCGGAAAAAGAATCGCACAGGCCGAAAGCATACCGAGTATCGCACCGGAAGCGCCTATCATTTGGCCGATGGGTAAAAACCTGATTGTTACGAGCAACGTATAAAACAGCCCCCCTGCAATACCGCAGGAAAGATAAAACACCAGAAACTTTCTGCTTCCCCAGTTCCGTTCGAGCATCGGCCCCAGAAAAAACAGACCTAACATATTAAAAAGAATGTGCATTATTCCGCCGTGCAGGAATTGATATGTAACCAGCCTCCACAACTGAAGCATCGTCGACAAAGATGCCGGAAAAACTGAAAACCACCCCGTCAGCATTTCATCCATCCCCAACGCCTGCAGCAAATACACAGTTGCGTTGATAAGCAAAAGCCATTTGACCGCGGGCGTCATTTCAGGGAAAGACATCCCCATCGAAGAATTATCAGATAAAAAGTCTGATTTTTTATGTTCGTAATTTCTGTCGTAAAAACCCATATTTCAAAACTTCACATTAAAACTTATGCTTAAATATCTTTTGCCGTCTTATCAGGTTTTATCTTTGCTAATATTATCATTAAAATGATTCCAAAAACCATTAAAATGGCGCTTATGTTCTGTGAAATCGTCAAACTATCGAACTCAAAAGGATTATCGTCCCGCAGAAATTCTATCGAAAACCGGCTGATGCCATACAATATAAACGTAAGTGCGAACGTAGAACCGGCTTTAGTAAATAAGCCTTCCGACCCCTTGCGTTTCGCCGCCCGCTGCGACCTGCGCCAAAAGAGATAAAGCAAAATACTATTGCCAAACAAAGCCGCCGATTCATATAACTGGGTCGGATGAACCGGCAGACAACGATATTCGCTTTTTACGAGTTTCCTTTGCTCTTCTGTTAATTCTTCGTATGGTTTTAGCTCCGAATATCGCACATTGTTTTTATCGAAAGAATGAAAGAACTCAGGTGGTAGTTCCATATAAGGCTGAAACCGCTTTCTCGCAGGGTCAGGATTTATCTGATTGCAATAACTGTATGAGCCGTATGGAAAACGAACGGCCCAGGGTAAATTTATCGGCTTACCGAAACAGCATCCGTTCAGGAAACAGCCTATTCTGCCGAACCCCGCCGCCAGCATCAAACAGATAGCAATAATATCGAGATACTGCCGGACAGGAAGTTTGTGGTGCCTCATATAAAAAACAAGAACAACAGTAGCCAAAAACACACCGCCCAGAAATTCCAGCCCTCCCTGCCAAATGGCAAAAACACTGAGCAACCTTCCCTCGAACTGCTCAAAGTGATGCATCACATAGAATATTCGCGACCCGACCACGCCTGCAATAAGAGCATAAAGGGCGGCATTGGTGATAAACTGAGGCGGTGATGCAATATTGTGGCTTAGATGTTTTATTAAAAAGACCGCTGCAAGAAAACCGACCACAAGCATCAGGCCGTAACTCTTAACGGTCAGATAGGTAAACGGTATTTTAAAAAGTTCGGGATACATTATGGGATTTCAGATTTCGGACTGCCTGTTTCCGCCTTTCGGCAATCAGCAGCCATCCGTTGATTTCCGCTGTTTGCCCCTGATTTTGTTATTCTCATCAAGAATAACAACTTTAGGTTTTATCCTGCCGGCCTCTTTGGGCGTATAATATCCGAAGCTAAGGATAATAATAGTATCTTTTCGCTTAACCAATCTTGCGGCAGCACCAAGTATCACGATTTTGCCCGAATTGGCCAGTGCCGGCACTGCGTATGTTTCCAGCCGGTTGCCGTTATTCACATCCGCCACCAGAACGGATTCGTAAGGCAGGATGCCCGCCGCCTTCATAAGGGCTGAATCTATCGCTATACTGCCCGGATAACGCAGCTTCGTTTCCGTAACCGTCGCACGGTGCAGTTTACTTTTCAGCATTTTTACAAGCATAATTAAATACCTATTATACAATCATTTATCGCCGGCGTCCAGCAGAACGTTGTCAATCAGCCGTGTTGTGCCGATTCTGACAGCAACTGCTGCAAGCACCTTGCTGCCAAGCTGCTTCATCGGCTCAAGAGTTTCCGCATCTACGATGCTTATATATTCTATTTTTATCGAAGGGACATTGTTCAGTATCCTGCGCATCTGCGCTGCAATTTTATCGCTGTCTTTTTCGCCTTCCGCCGCCATCTGCCGGCATTTCTGCAACGACTTATAAAGGTAAGCCGCATATTTTCTTTCATTCTCGCTCAGGTATTGATTTCTGCTGCTCATCGCCAGCCCGTCAGATTCTCTCACAGTAGGACAGACAGCGATTTTCAGCGGCATATTCAAATCGGCAACCATTCGCTTAACGATAACGGATTGCTGTGCGTCCTTTTGCCCGAAAAATGCGATGTCCGGTATAACAATATTGAATAGTTTCGCACAAACGGTCGCCACGCCGCGAAAATGCCCCGGCCGGAATTCGCCGCATAACGGCTCGCCGATTTTCTCAACGTTCACCCATATAAGATTACCCTCGCCATACATCTCTTTCGGCGCAGGAACGAAAACAACGTCAACACCTGCTTTCCTGCAAATTGCAAGGTCTGCTTTAAGCGGACGCGGGTATTTCTTAAAATCTTCTGCCGGCCCAAACTGCGTTGGGTTGACAAAAATGCTTACTACGACAAAATCAGTTTTTTTCACTGCCGTCTTAATTAACGAAATATGTCCTTTGTGCAGCGCACCCATCGTAGGCACAAATCCTATTGTCCTGCCCCTGCTGCGGGCTGCCTTCACTAATTTTCTTACCGCTTTTATGGTTCTCGCAATCTTCATATTGTCGCCGTATATTGTTTAATCTGATTTACCAGATTATCAATGTCCCCACCTCTGTTACAATCGAATTCTGTCATTGATATCCGAATGACCGGACTCTTTTTCCAACCGGCAAAAAGCTGCTCATAATCGCGGTCAAGCTCCTGCAGAAATTCCAGTTCAATTTTCTGCTCATAAGGCCGATTTCGTCTGTGAATGCGTTCAAGGCATTTTCGGGCAGTGTCTTTCAGGTATATCACTACTGCCGGCGTAATAACTTTGGCCGCCATCAGCGGATAAATCTTCTCATACACCGATAACTGCTCCGCATTAAGCAGTCTTTTTGCGTAAATAACTTCCTTGTCGAAAACATAATCGCTTACGGTAATTTTTCCCCTCTCCAAAATATCAGTATTCAACTGCTCCACCCTGCTGGTCAGAAAATACAACTGGGAATCAAGAGCCAGTTCTTTTTCGCCCGCATAGACGTGCGGCAAAAACGGGTTTGTGTCGTAAGGCTCAAGTATCAGTTTACAGCCTAACAACTCCGATAATTTTTTGGCCACGGTAGTTTTGCCCACGCCTATATTGCCAGCGATACCTACAAGCTGCGGTTTTTGCGGATTAAGGACAAAATCTCCTCCGTTAAGTCTCGCCGCCAGTTCATTAACAGTTATATTCATCACAGGATGTATTAATTCTCCGTTAAGCTGATAAAGTCCCTTAAGCACAAATGAGCGCAGATGCATCTGCGGATGAGGTATTGTCAAATCAGGACTGTTTATAATCTTTTGCCCAAATAACAGGATGTCCAAATCAATTGTTCTCGGTGACCATTTTTCCTGCCTTACCCTGCCAAAGAGCGAATTTTCAATACCAATCAGCATTTTATGCAAATCCTCCGCACTCAAGGTTGTTTTTATTTCCGCCGCTGCATTCAGATAGTCAGGCTGATTTGCCCCTCCCAGCGGCGAAGTTTCAATTATGTTACTCACCTTGCACACTTCGATTTGGCCGCTCTCAGCTAATGCTAGGACAGCCTTTTGAATAAATCCTTTGCGCTCGCCGAGATTGCTTCCCAGCCCGATATATGCTGTTATTGGTTCAGTCATTTTTTCAAAGCGTGGCAAAACGTCTCATTGCCTCTTTCACATCGTCCGGCCTGCCGAAAGCAGTGAGACGCAGATACCCTTCTCCGTTCGGCCCGAAACCTGCGCCGGGTGCGCTGACGACGTTGGCCTTCTGCAGCAGTTTATCAAAGAACTCCCACGACCCGATTCCGTCAGGCGTTTTCAGCCATATATACGGCGCATTGATTCCGCCGTAGACCTGATAGCCGAGTTCAGAAAGCGATTTGCGAATCAACGCTGCATTGGACATATAAATGCCGATAATCCGCCGCACCTGCTTTCTCCCTTGCGGCGTATAAACCGCCGCCGCTCCCGCCTGCGATATATAAGATGCCCCGTTAAATTTTGTGCTGTGCCGCCTGTTCCATAACGGATTCAAATCGACCGCTTTGCCGTCCTTCGTATATGCTTTGACTTGCTTCGGCACAACCGTGAATGCACATCGCACTCCCGTAAATCCCGCCGTCTTCGAGAAACTGCGAAACTCAATCGCCACTTCCTTCGCACCCTCAACTTCATAAATTGAATGTGGTATCTCAGGGTCTGTAATATAAGCCTCGTAAGCAGCATCGAAAAGAATTATCGCCTTGTTATTGCGTGCGTAATCAACCCATTTCTTCAACACCTCTTTCGTCGCCACCGCTCCCGTAGGGTTATTCGGAAAACACAGGTAAATAATGTCCACCTGACCTTTTGGCAATTCGGGAATAAAATCATTTTCCGCAGTGCAGGGCATATATACTATTCCGCCGTATCTGCCGTCCTGACCTGCCTGCCCCGTTCTGCCCGCCATAACGTTGGTGTCAACGTATGCCGGATACACAGGGTCAGCAACAGCGATAATGTTGTCTACGCCGAACAATTCCTGTATATTGCCCGTATCGCATTTGGCCCCATCGCTGATAAAAACCTCGCTTTTGTCTAATTCTATGCCGCGACTTTTAAAATCATTTTCTATTATCGCATTGATTAAAAAATCATATCCTTCGCCCGGCCCATACCCGTGAAAGCCCTCTTCACTGCCCATATCGGCGACGGCCTTTTTCATCGCCCTGATTATCGCAGGCGTCAACGGTTGCGTAACATCGCCTATGCCGAGGCTGATTATCTTCGCATTCGGATTTTGCGACTGGAACGCACGCACTCGCCGACCTATTTCAGGAAATAAGTATCCCGACCGCAGCTTCAGAAAATTCTCATTTACTATTGCCATTATTTTTCCTCTTTAAAAACAAGTTCAATGTCGCCATTTTATTAGCAGATACAACCGGCGTCAACATCTCAATTGAACGATAACCATCCCAAATGCGATGTAATATCCTTCCATCAAAAAGCGTTGTATGTATAATATATACCCAAAATGAAAAACAGAATCCATCAGTTTTGGGAGAAAGGTTATCTTTATATCATCATTGCTTCGCTGCTCTGTATCATCTACTGTCTGAACAGCCGCGTGGGAATTTATGACTGGAAGAAAGAGACAGCTTACTTCCAGTATATAAAAACATCTTTTAATACCTTTCAGACTTTCCCGCTTTTCTGGTGGAGCAGACTGGATATTATTTCCCGGTACCCGGCCATTCGTCATACCTGCAATTTTTTCGGCAATCCGGAAACAATGCTCTTATCGCCTTTCACTCCTTTTCTTTTGTTTATGAACATTATTTACTATATCAAGCTGCTTTATGTCATTCATTTCACAATAGGCTTAGTCGGTCTTTTTCTCCTGCGAAACGCCCTTCGATGGAACGATTTACAGTTTCGCACTTATGCTTCTCTTTTTTTATTATCACCCATAATCATCCAGCACACAGCCATCGGATACACACCGTGGCTTAATCTTTTTTTCTTTCCTTTACTTGTGTATTTCCTCGCCTGTCGAAGAATTTTTTTCAGCTCATTTGGCATATCTGCCATATTGGCCTTATCTCTTCTGCAGGGCGGCTCACACGTATTTATCTGGTTTGCAATCTTCGTGATTCTTTATGACATCTCTAATGTATTTCTCGAACGCAATTGGCGATATTTATTTCACATCCTGATTATCATTACTCTGACTCCTTTGCTTTCCTTCGCGCGCATATACACAACCGCACAAGCTTATACAGATTTTCATCAGCCCTTCCAGCCAGGTTATAATCCCGTAAATTTCTTAACCTGGACGATAATACCGCCTCTCTGGATTGTCCCCTTAAACATTTTTTTCATCAAAAAAGTCTGGTTCGACGTCCCCGCCTGGGACGGCGCAATATTCTGGGGCCTTTTAATTATTTTGATTCCGCTTATGATAATAAAATATAAAAATTACAGGAACACTGCCCCTGCCGTAAAATCGAATCAAAAATCAGGATTGAATTATGATTCCGTCCTCGTTTCCTCATCAATTTTATTTCTTCTGTCTTTCTTTACCATTTTCGAGTTTATCATAAAAACTGTCAACACCGTTCTAAATGCACCTTTTATTGAAAGCGCAGAAAAATATCCGTTTCGTCTTGCGATACCGGCTTTTTTGGGGTTCTCAATTCTTATTGCTCATTTCTCGAATAACATCTGGCAGACAATAGACGGCTGGCTTAAGAATAAATGGGGCGGTAGGTTAATCAGTCATTATATCGCAACTACATCTTTCGCAAAAATTATGATGTATTTTTTTGTCATCTTCTTTATCGTAACCTTTTTTGCATCAGCGTTTGGTTTTATCTTCGCCCAGTCCATCTTGTCCTGGTTGATGAATACAATCCAAAACGCCCACGCCGGTGCAGGCAGCCAATGGCTTATAAAAAAAATTGAGCAGATGCAACTCTCACAGAATGCGGTGCTTACAGGGTATTTCCAATCACTGCTTGCATTGTTGGTAATCTGTATCTTTTCATTTATCATATTCTTGATTTTGAAAGCTTATTTAAAATACATATTCCTCTTTAAAAAAACGCCTTACATTTTATTTGAGATGATTCTGGTATTACCCTTGCTGTTTTCCAGCCTTATGTGGCTCGCTCTGGCATTATCCAATCCGCACTATATATATCAAACACAGCGTGTTTTACCTCCGCGGATTAAAAT
>Ga0315278_10001807_pt1 | contig 18924 bp, 12 predicted proteins | sample YL17G06_0_MG_FD_203880 | JGI IMG/M metagenome (GOLD analysis project Ga0315278, IMG submission 203880) | Sediment microbial communities from Yellowstone Lake, YNP, Wyoming, USA - YL17G06_0 | ecosystem: Environmental > Aquatic > Freshwater > Lake > Sediment | place: USA: Wyoming | collected... | reverse complement strand
GTTCACAGGGACATTGGTGCCGGTGCTGGGACTGGTTCAGATAGGCTTATGGCCTGCGATGGCAGACCGCTGGCTGTATGTGCCGTCCGTGGGGATATTTATCATAATTGCGTGGGGGGTTTATGACCTATTTGCCCGTTGGCGGCTTTCGAGAATCCTGATTAGTATATTGGCGGCGGCTTTTCTTTCAGCCCCGGGGATATGCACATACTTTCAGACTCTCTATTGGCGCAATGGCCTGACACTGTTTGAGCATGCCATAAAAGTAACCGGCGGCAATTACACAATGCACAGCAACCTTGGTTCAATTCTCGCTTCGCAGGGCAAACTCAATGAGGCAGTAGAGCATTTTCGCAGAGCTTCTGAGCTTAGGCCCGATATCCCAGACATATTCTACAATCTGGGTCTCGCCCTTTATTCGCAGGGAAAATTTGACGAAGCCATTCGTTGCTTCCAGCAGGCACTTAAGCTAAGAGCCGATGCAGAAATATACTACAGTCTCGGTTATTCCTTTCAAATGCAGGGCAATTTTGACCGGGCCATCGATAATTATCGCCGAGCGATTCGGCTCAAACCGGATTATGCCGATGCCTACAATAATCTCGCAGAGCTGCTTATGAAAACAGGGCAATTTGAAAAAGCATCGGAGTTGACCGCCGGTAAAGATAAAGAGTTATCCGACCAAATCCGCAAACAACTGGAAATCTACCGGGCAGGATTAAAGACAAACAACAAAAAATAAAAATGGATGACAGAGTTATAATGAACTGTAAAGCAAATAAATCCGCTTCGGCAGATAAATATTTTACAATCAGCATTTATCTGGCTCTGGCGGTAACTACCTTTATCGCTTATCACCAGATACTGCACAACGAATTCGTTGACTTCGATGATAATATGTACGTTACCGAAAATTCACACGTTCAGTCAGGCCTGAACCGCGACAGTTTCCTCTGGGTGTTTGGCTTCACAAAAATCGTCTACTGGCATCCGCTGACCTGGCTGTCTCATATTCTCGACTGTCAGTTGTTCGGCTTAAGACCCGGTATGCATCATCTGGCCAGCCTGCTCATCCATATTGCAAGCACCCTGCTGCTTTTTACGGCATTCAAGCGAATGACAGGGGCGGTATGGCGAAGCGCCTTCGTCGCCGCATTATTTGCCCTGCACCCCATCAACGTTGATTCCGTCGCCTGGATTGCCGAGCGAAAAAATGTTCTCAGCACGTTTTTCTGGATGCTGACTATGCTGACGTATGTTTACTATACCGAGAAGCCGAATATCTCCAGATATCTGCTGATGATTGCAGCTTTTGTTTTCGGATTGTTATCCAAGCCTATGCTCGTAACGCTGCCGTTTGTCCTGCTGCTGCTTGACTACTGGCCGTTAAAAAGATTTGAAAAAAAGCAGGTTAAAAAACTTATCCTTGAGAAATTACCTCTTTTTATACTGACGGCCGTTTCGACTTATGTTTCTTCGTTATCGTTTAAGAATCCGTCCGGCACTCAGACCTCGCCGATGTACCTGCGGTTGGCTAATGCGCTGGTTTCGTATATCAAATATATCTTTAAGATGATTTGGCCTGCGGATTTGGCTGTTTTTTATCCGTATCCTTTTTCCGTGCCCGCCTGGCAGGTTATCGGCTCATTGCTGCTGTTGATATGTATATCTGCAATCGTAATTTGGCTGATGAGAAAAAAGCCTTATCTGATTACAGGCTGGTTATGGTATACAGGGACATTAGTCCCCGTGCTGGGACTGGTTAAGATAGGTTTATGGCCTGCAATAGCTGACCGCTGGATGTATGTGCCGTCCGTGGGGATATTTATCATAATTGCGTGGGGATTTTATGACCTATTTGCCCGTTGGCGGCTTTCGAGAATCCTGATTAGTATATTAGCGGCGGCTTTTCTTTCAGCTTTGGGGATATGCACATACTTTCAGACATTTTATTGGCGGAACAGCATAACATTATTTGAGCATGCGACAGCGGCAACGAAAAACAATTATATAATGCTCAATAATCTTGGCAACACTCTGGTTTCACAGAATAAGCTCGATGAGGCTGTCAGGCAGTTTAATTCAGCATTGCAGATTTATCCGACTTACGCACCAACCTATAACAATCTTGGCGCAGCTTTGGAATTGCAGGGCAAACTCAATGACGCAATATACTGTTATCGACAGGTTGTTCGGCTTGACCCTGACTTCCCTGAAGCTTACAATAATCTCGGCAAGATTTTCCGTGCGCAGGGAAAAGAGGAACAAGCCATTAGCTACTACTTAAAGGCTTTGGAGCTAAAGCCTGATTTTGCTGAAGCACATTATAATCTCGCTAATATACTCACGGCACAGGACAAATTGTATCAGGCATCTATTCACTATCGAAAAGCCATTCAGATTGCCCCCCGCAATGCCGACGCTTACAACAATCTGGCCAATGTGTTTCAGTTACAGGGAAAACTCGACGAGGCAATAAATCTTTATCGGCAGGTCTTGAGTATTAACGCCGGTTATGCTCCGGGACATCACAATCTCGCCGGCCTGCTTATGAAAACGGGGCATTTTGACGATGCGCTCGAACAATATCTGGAGGCATCCCGCCTGAAACCTGATTGGCCTTCACCGCTTAACGGCATTGCGCGAATCTATATTACCCATCCGGATGCAAATAAGCGAGATGCGAAGCAGGCGATTGCCTATGCCCAACGGGCGGCGGAACTGACAAAATATGAGGACCCAGCCATTCTCGATACGCTGGCGGCAGCCTATGCTGCCGCAGGACAATTTGAAAAAGCCGTAAAGACCGTGGAAAAAGCATTGGGGCTGACCGCCGGCAAAGATGAAGAGTCGGCTCAACAATTCCGCAAACAACTTGAAATCTACCGGGCAGGATTAAAGGCGGGCCGCAGAAAATAGAAACAGCCGCGTTGTAACAGCGGATTTTGTTGCTGTCGGCACTTGAAAATAGTATAATTAATTACTATCTTTGATAAGTAAATACGGGGGCGAATGGTTTCGACCGGATAGCGGACAGTCAGGTTGCATGCCCAGGACGCCAGTTGGCCTGGATAATCATCTGGCAACTAAACCTAATTGGCAACTATCAGTTGCGAATGGCTGCTTAATTAGCAGCCCGTCCTGCCCGACTTTGCCTGTGAGTTTGGCAAGGGCGTCAAAAAGCAGGCTGGGCCAGCCGAGTTTTTCGGGTCGGCTGATCGAAATTTAGCCGAAATAGTCCTGTTTTGAGCCTGTCGTGCGGCGCTTAACAGGGCGAAAATTAAAATTAAACGACTAAGCATGTAGATACTTGTCTTGAAGCATCTCGGGACGGGGGTTCGAATCCCCCCGCCTCCAGTCTTTGTTCGCTGCTTGTCAGCGAATGAAAGCTGCCGCGGCGTAGCAGTTGGTAATTGCGAAGCCGGGCATTTTACTGATTAACAAACACAGCGAACTACGACTCGGTAGGCCTCAAAATATTTGGGAAAAGACATCTCTTGTAGTTTAGTAGGGTTAAATATCCAACAGAAAGCCCTTGTAAAAAGGGCTGTGGTTTCGAAGGCAGGTTTCAGCCGTTTTAACTCGTTATGGCTTTCCAGCTCTGATTTAGCTCTTCCAGCAGAGCAATTATTTCACGAATCATCTGCGGGTCACGTTTTATATTGGCCTGTGAAAGACGATTGCTCATAAAGACGTAAAGCTTGCGAAGATTGCCGGCTATTTCGCCGCCAGCATCCATATCCAGAACGGCGTTAAGCTCAGCGATAATGTCCTGTGCCTTGTTGATATAGCGGCCCTTTGCCTCGTAGTTTTTCGCTTCCATTTCCTGGACTGCAAGTCTGAGGAATTTTATGGCGCCTTCGTAAAGCAGAACGATAAGCCTGCCTTTGTTTCCTGTGGTAACCGTGGTATCCTGATATGCGGCGATTCCATTCATTTTTGAATTACTCCGTTATATGTCCAAAGGCTTTAAGCCTTGATTACTCGTTGATTTTAATTTATGGGGAGATGACCGCTTTTTCAGCAGCCATCTCCCCTAAGGGTCGTTCAGAGTTTGCTTCTGCTACGTTATCTTAGCAACGTCAATGCCATCTGAGGTATTGTGTTTGCCTGAGCTAACATAGCGGTACCAGCCTGTGCCAGCACCTGATTTCTGGTCATCAGAGCCACTTCCGTCGCCACATCGACGTCGGAAATACGCGACTCTGCTGCCATTAGGTTCTCAGCTTGTACGCTGAGGACGGAAACGGTGCTTTCGAGCCTGTTCATCTTGTAACCGAATGCGGCACGAGCAACGTCCTTTTCGCCAATAGCGCTGTCGAGAGTCTGTAACGCTGCGACGGCACTGTCTCTGGTGGAAATGGCGACACTGTTAACGCCCAGACCACTCTTGGTCATATTGGCGCCGCTAACTTCGATGTTGTCGTCTGCACCGCCGAAGTGTATCGTCTTGACCGCAGAACTGTCGAGCATTGAGATGCCGTTGAACTTCGTCGCTGTTGCGATACGCTCAATTTCGTCGGCCATCTGCTGGAACTCGCTGTCCATAATGTCCAGCTGCGTCGCGGAATACGATTCCGTAGAAGCTTGTTCAGCTAACTGTTTCATACGAACCAGTGCTTCATCGATGGTCTGCATTGCACCTTCCATTGTCTGCAGCATACTGATACCATCCTGTGCGTTACGGGTACCTTGCTGTATCACCGCAACGTCGGCACGCATCAACTCACGCACAGCCAGACCGGCTGCGTCATCCTTGGCGCTGTTGATGCGCAGACCTGACGACAGCCTTTCGACCGACTGAGCTAACGCATCATAGCTGTTGCCCAGGTGTCGAGCAGCATTTGCTGCCATAATGTTGTTCTTAATTGCTAACATACTTTAGACTCCTTAAAAAATACACGTGTTTTTTGGCTCTATCGAGCCCCCTTTATCAGGACTTAATTGCCGAACTCCGCACACTGCGGAAATTCGCTGTTCAAGAGGCATTATCGTCCAAAGCAAAAAGGACTTTAGGTATTTCTTTGCAGGCGGTCAGGAATTTCTTTGTATGGCGGCCGTAAAATCGCAGGTCCCGTAATAGCGTAAGTCTCTTGTTTGTATTGCTGCTGTAAAGGAAATGCCGCAGGGGTTGATAAGGAAAGACAAAATCGTTACCCTCTGTCCGGTTCGTTAATCTGTCTTGCTGCCGCACAGACCGGGAGGTTAATGTGTTCTGTGCTTGACTTTGACACAATCTTGCTTATTATTGACACTTTCTTACTGTAGAATTTAAGGAGACATCTTTTGGAAAAAACCGTTTTATCGAGCAGATTCATATTTGAGCCGCCGCAGTCTCAGCCGGTCGGCAGCGTTCTGTATGAAGAACACTTAAAATTGACTGACAAATCTCATATAACCGCCTTTGCCGGATACTTAATGCCGTTATGGTATTCTTCAATCAGCGCAGAACATGCAACAGTGCGCCAAACAGCGGGAATTTTCGACTGCACCCATATGGGAGTGTGGGAAATCAGCAGCACAGAAGCAGCGGAATTCTTAAATCTTGTTATAACCAACGATATTACCGGACTATTTGTCGGCAGCGCACAATACTCTTATATATTGGATACGGCGGGTAACGTCCTCGATGACATTATCATATATAAACGGGCCGAGAACAAATTTATGATAGTAGTCAACGCAGCAAATAATCTGAAGATTAAAGCATACCTCGAAGGGCTGAGAAACAATCAGGTTGTTATTGATATGGGCAATCCGGAAAGAAAATTGAAATACAGCCCTGCGGTTCGTGATATGAAAATCTGCTGCGATGATGCAGATTGCAGAGTTGATATAGCCTTGCAGGGCCCGGCGGCAAAAGATTTGATTTTTGCAATAATCAAGGACAAAAAAATTCAGGAAGTGATAGAAAACCTGAAGCCGTTTCACTTCATCGAGACTATTATGGCTGGCGCTGAGTGCATAATCAGCCGCACAGGTTATACCGGCGCAAAAACCGGTTTTGAATTGTTTGTTCATCCTGCAAAAGCCCCGCAGATTTGGAATAAGCTACTGCAAGGTGGTGCAGTGCCGTGCGGACTCGGTTCCCGGGACAGTCTGAGAATCGAGGCGGGTCTGCCGCTATACGGGCACGAACTGGCAGGGCCGTTTAATATCTCACCGTTCGAGGCAGGTTACGGCTGGGCAGTTAAACTCGAAAAAGAATTTTTCATCGGCAAATCTGCTATGCAGCAGAATTCAAAAACATACAATATGAAAGTTACGAGAATCGAACTGCCGGCAACAAAAGGCGTCCGGCCTGTCAGACAAAATGATACAGTGCTTGATAAAACGGGAATGTGTATAGGTTCTGTTCTGAGCTGTGCAAAGGTTGATGAAAAACAAATTGCACTTGCTTATATAAGCAAAAATACAATGGAAAATGCCCCTGTGGGAATTTATTATGCGGCGAGAAATCAAAATCAGGTCCGGCAGGGCAGAAAACAAAATATACAAAAAGAACAAAATTTACAGGCTGACATAACCGGTATGGTCGTCAGCCGATTCGCAAAATTTGATGTCGGAGAAAAAATATGATTGCGGAAGGATTGCTTTATACACAGGACCACGAATGGGTAAAAATTGAGGGCGACACGGCAACTGCGGGTATTACGGATTACGCTCAAGAGATACTTGGTGAAATTATATTCGTGGAAATGCCGGCGGTGGGCAAAGAATTAAAATTTCACGACGAGATGGCGGTGGTTGAAAGCTCCAAATCAGCCAGTGATGTTTACTGTCCCGCGGTCGGCAGGATTGTCGAGGTCAATTCAAAACTTGAATCGAAGCCAGAACTGGTAAATGAGGACTGCTACGGGGCAGGCTGGATTGCAAAACTGAAAATCGCCGACAGCAGCTTCGTCGACAGACTTATGGACGCAAAACAATACGCAGATTTCCTCAAAGGACTTTAAAAAATGCCTTTTATCTCGAACACGCCCCAGCAGCAGCAACAGATGCTCGGTGAAATCGGCCTGACAATGGACGGGCTTTTCGCCGACATACCGACGGAGCTTATGTGCAAATCTTTCAATCTGCCTGCCGGTCTAAGTGAGCAGCAGGTGCGAAATTGTCTTGCGGAACTGGCAGGCAAAAATTCCACCGATTTAATCTGTTTTCTCGGCGGCGGCTTTTACGACCATTTTATCCCTGCCGCCGTTTATTCGATTATTTCCCGCAGCGAATTTTACACCTCATACACGCCTTATCAGCCTGAGATTTCGCAGGGGACATTGCAGGCAATCTATGAATATCAGTCGATAATCTGCCGCCTGACCGATATGGAGGCGGCAAACGCCTCTCTCTATGACGGCGGAACAGCAATGTATGAAGCGATGATGATGGCGCTGCGAATTACGGGCAGGAACAAGGTAATTATCGACGACAGCGTCAATCCGATTTATCGCGTAATGATTCATTCTTATACGCGCAATCTGAAAATCGAGCTTGAGCAGACACACAACGAGGACGGCCTTGCGAACCGTCGGCAGATACTGGAAAAAATCGACGATAAAACGGCTGCGGTTATAGTGCAAAATCCCAATTTTTTCGGCTGCATAGATGACTTTACCGATATCGCAAATGCGGCGCACGAAAAAGGGACGCTGCTGATTGTCTCGTGCTATCCGATTTCGCTGGGCATTTTGAAAACGCCCGGCTCAATGGGTGCAGACATTGTAACCGGCGAAGGCCAAAGCCTCGGTATGCCGATGTCGTTCGGCGGACCGTATCTGGGCTTTATGGCAACGAAAATGAAATACGTGCGCAAGATGCCCGGACGCATCGTCGGCGAGACAAAAGACCGATTCGGCAGGCGTGCTTATGTCCTCACTTTGCAGGCTCGCGAGCAACACATCCGCAGGGACAAGGCAACATCAAATATCTGTTCCAACGAAGCACTTTGTGCGCTGACAGCTTTTGTGTATCTCTCACTTCTGGGCAAAGAAGGACTCAAACAAACCGCCCAGCTTTGTGCCGACAAGGCAAGTTATGCATACCAGCGATTGACTGCTATACCCGGCGTAAGACCACATTTCAAGGCTAAATGGGTTTTCAATGAATTTGTTTTCGATTTGCCGAAAGAGGCCGCTGATGTGATTGCAAAACTTATTGAAAAGGGTTTCGCAGCGGGTTTCCCCTTAAGCAGGTATTATAAGGGTATGGAAAACTCGATGCTGATATGCGTTACGGAAAAACGGACAAAGCAGGAAATCGGCATGCTGGCCGAGGCATTGGAGAGTATTTTGTGAAGCTGATTTTTGAAAAAAGCATACAGGGACGCAGCGGCATAACTGTAATGCCGAGCGATGTCCCCACGACGATAAATATAAAGAAGGAACTTTTACGGCAAAAAACCGCTGAACTGCCGGAGTTGAGCGAACTCGACGCGGTCAGGCATTTTACCGAACTTTCCCGCAGAAATTTCGGCGTTGACACAAACTTTTATCCGCTCGGCTCCTGCACGATGAAATATAACCCCAAAGTCTGTGAACGAATCGCATCTTATCCGGGTTTTACGCACCTTCATCCGCTGCTGCCGCAATTGGGAATGGGCGGAATGCTCACGCAGGGCGCCTTGCAGGTGCTTTATGAGACCGATTCACTGCTGCGGGAAATAACGGGGATGGCCGGCTTTACAATGCAGCCGATGGCCGGCGCCCACGGTGAGTTGACCGGCATAATGATTATGGCCGCCTACCACAGGGACAAAGGCAATAAAAAAACAACCGTTCTTGTCCCCGACAGCGCACACGGCACCAATCCCGCCAGCGCCGCAATAGCCGGCTATAAAGTCGTCTCCATCCCCAGCAACGAAAAGGGCGTTATGGATATAAAGGCCCTTAAGCAGGCGGTAAACAGTGAAACCGCCGGAATAATGCTGACCTGTCCGAACACAATTGGCCTGTTCGAGCCGGATATAAAAGAGATTTGCGCTCTTATTCACAGCGTTGACGGCCTGACTTATTATGACGGCGCAAACTTGAATGCCATTGTCGGCAAAGCGAGGCCGGGTGATTTCGGTTTTGATATTGTGCATTTAAATCTTCACAAAACCTTCGCCACGCCTCACGGCGGAGGTGGCCCCGGCGCAGGGCCGGTCGGCGTAAAAGAAAAACTGTTAGATTATCTGCCGGTCTCAATCGTAGTGAAAAGAAACGACGGCACTTACGCCCTCGAATATGACCGGCCAAAATCTATCGGCTACATAGCACCATTTTACGGCAACTTCGCTGTAATACTGAGGGCGTATGTTTATATATTGATGCTTGGTAAAGAAGGATTAAAACGGGTAGCTGAGAATGCAGTCCTGAACGCAAATTATATCAGGGTGAAACTTAAAAAATATTATTCTCTTCCATACAATAACCTTTGCAAACACGAATGTGTCTTTAGTGTTTCGGAAAAGATGCTGCAAAACGGCGTTCACGCAATTGATATTGCAAAGGCCCTTATGGACAGGGGATTTCATCCGCCTACCGTATATTTTCCTGCGATAGTCAAAGAGGCGATGATGATTGAACCGACCGAGACCGAAAGCAAAGAGACGCTGGATGCCTTTATTGAAACAATGATGGAAATTGCAAAGCAGGCTGAGACTGAGCCGGAAAAACTGAAATCCGCCCCGACGACCACGCCAGTCAGCCGGCCTGACGAAGTCGCCGCCGCAAAAAACCTCAACATCGCTTGCCTGTAAAAACCCAGCCGATATACTCAAGTATATGGCACCAATAATTTTGCTGGTAAATCCGCCGATATATGATTTTGCCGCCTATGATTTCTGGCTAAAGCCTTATGGTATGTTGAGCGTTGCCGGATTTCTGCGAGGCAAAGCGGATTTTAAATTGTTCGATTATCTTGACCGCCTGCACCTCTTCACAATGGAACAAAAGGGACTTCGCGCCGACAATTGGGGCAGAGGCGAATTATATTATCAACAAATCCCATTACCGGATTGCCTGTCGCACATTCCAAGATATTTTCGCCGGTTTGGCCTACCTCGAAAAATATTTCTGGATTTCCTTGCACAGCAGCAACCACCCGATTTTGTTTTTATTCAAACAATGATGACGTATTGGTATCCGGGAGTAAAAGAGGTCATTGAAGACATCCGCAAAATTTGTCCCCGAGCAAAATTTGTGCTTGGCGGCAATTATGTAACGCTTTGCACCGACCACGCGCAAAAACTGGGTGCTGATTTTTTGGTTTGTGGAAATAAACTCGAACCGCTGTGGGAATATCTGGACATCGCACCCGATTTAAGTCAACCGCCGTTATGGGAGCTTTACGACAAATTAAATGTCGGCGTTTTGAAACTTACCGACGGCTGTCCCTTCAATTGCACATATTGCTCAGTGCCTGCCGTTTACGGCAAATTCAAACTGCGTCCGCTGGAATGCTCTCTGGCTGAAATCGAACTTCTGGCAAAACTCAATGTTGAAAATATCGCCTTTTATGATGATGCGCTGCTCTTTGATGCGGAAAAAGTTTTGATACCGTTTCTAAAAGGAGTTTTAGAACAAGGTATAAAAGTAAATTTTCATACCCCCAACGCCCTTAATGCCCGTTTTATTACAAAGGAGCTTGCCGAGCTGATGGTCGAGGCTGGTTTTAAGACATTTTATCTCGGCTTTGAAAGCTCTTCTTCGCAATGGCAGCAGGCCACCGGCTCAAAAGTTTTTTCCGATGAGCTTGCCAGCGCCGTCAAACACTTAATCGCCGCCGGTGCGAACCCTGCCGATATTACTGCCTACCAGATTTTAGGTCATCCGCATATCGGCATTCAGCAGCTTGAAGATTCGATGCGGTTTGTAAATAGTCTCGGCATTCGCGGGATGCTCGCTGATTTTTCGCCGATACCCGGAACGCCTGACGGCGAATACTGCCGAAAATGGGTCGATTTAGACGAGCCGTTAAATCACAATAAAACAGCATGCCCTATTATCCTGCTCGGCTTCGATGAATCGAACCGCCTCAAAGACTTTCAGCGGCGACTAAATAAAAACTTGTCTTTTCGCAAAAGTTAGACTACACTCCACGCCAAATCCAAAGCTGTTTAATAGGAGAGCGGTTATGAAGAAGAGAAAACGAATTGCAATTCTTTCAGGCGGCGGGGACTGCCCCGGCATAAACGCTGTCATACGGGCCGTCGCAAAAAAAGCCATCCTCGAAGAAAATGTGGAAATAATCGGCGTGGAAGGCGGGTATCACGGCCTGATTCATAACAAGTACACAAAATTTGCTTACCGCAACGTCTCAGGAATCCTGACCCTCGGCGGCACAATACTCGGCACATCGAAGACCGCAAATCCCTACCATTACGCCGTAAAAAAAGGCAAAGAGATGGTATTCGAAGACCTCTCCAAAACCGTCATCAAGAACATCAAAAAGCTCGATATTCAATGCCTCGTATGCATCGGCGGCGACGGAACATTAGGTATAACAAACAGACTATATAACGACGGCGTCCCCGTCGTCGCAGTGCCCAAAACGATAGACAACGACCTTAAGGGAACGGACATCACCTTTGGTTTCGATTCCGCGGTCTCAATCGCCACCGAGGGCATCGACCGCATTCACAGCACAGCAGAATCGCACCACCGCGTTATGATTGTTGAGGTGATGGGACACAAGGCAGGCTGGATTGCTCTCCATTCGGGAATAGCAGGCGGCGGAGACATCATTCTTATACCGGAAATACCCTACAGGCTCGACTCGATAGCGAAAAAAATAGACGATAGAAACAAACAGGGCAAAAAATTCAGCATCGTTGTTATAGCCGAGGGCGCAAAGCTGAAAGGCGGGGACGTAGTGGTTCAAAGAATAGTTAAAGAAAGCGACGACCCCATCCGTTTCGGCGGCGTAGGCTTCCTCCTCGGCTCGCAACTGGAGAAACTGACCGGCATCGAAACCCGCACCGTGGTGATGGGACATCTGCAGCGGGGCGGCTCCCCGACGCCTTTCGACAGGGTTCTGGCAACTTCTCTCGGCACTAAAGCCGTTGAAATGATGCAAAATAAACAATTCGGCTGTATGGTCGGTGTCAACGGCGGAAAACTTGTCGCTGTCCCTCTCGAAAAAGTCGCCCGGGGACCAAGAACCGTCCCTCTGAATCACCCGCTGATACAGTCCGCCCGCTCCATCGGCACCTGTTTCGGCGACTGAAAATTTGTCCGCCTGTGGTGGATTTATCCTGATGGCAGGTTTATTTAACACAAAAAATAAACTGGACAGGAATATATTTGTCCTCGGCGCGGTGAGCCTCTTCACCGACATATCGAGTGAAATGATATGTCCCCTGCTGCCTGTATTTTTGTCCAGCGTCCTTGGCGTAAGCACCGCCTTCATAGGATTGCTCGAAGGTATAGCCGAAAGCACAGCAGCCATATTGAAAGTTTTTTCTGGCTGGTTTTCCGATAAGCTGCGCAAACGCAAACCCATTATTGTTTTGGGATACAGCCTGTCGACGATAGGCAAACCTTTTCTCTATCTTGCAGCCGCAGGCTGGCACGTCCTGCTGGTCAGGTTCATCGACAGGTTCGGCAAAGGCATACGAACGCCGCCCAGAGACGCCCTTATCGCAGATTCAAGCCATGTTACCCGCAGGGGGCGGGACTTCGGCATCCAGCGGGCTATGGACAACGCCGGTGCTTTTCTCGGCCCACTCGCTGCCTTTATTGCTTTGCCGCTGTTTAATAACAATCCGCGTCCTGTATTTCTGCTGGCTTTTGTGCCGGGATTTATCGCCGTTCTTATCCTGTTATTTTTCCTGACGGAAAAACCGTCCGTTGCTCCCGACCTCAAGACAGTAAAATTTTCCACGTCGCTTCTCAGCAGAGATTTTAAGGTATTTGTTGCTATCATCGCCGTCTTTACGTTAGGCAATTCGAGCAATGCGTTTTTGATACTGCGTGCCAGGGATTTGGGATTAAAAGTTGCGCTCATACCCATCCTTTGGCTTGTATATAATTTTGTCGGTGCCGTTACATCGGCGCCGTTAGGCATTTTGTCGGACAAAATCGGCAGAAAGAAAACCCTCATTCTGGGCTTTTTGTTTTATTCAGCGGTCTACTGGGGATTTGCTTTTGCAGACAGGCAAATCCTTCTCTGGCCTCTTATGGGCCTGTATGGTGTATATTATGGCCTGAGCGAAGGGGTATTAAACGCTTATGTCGCCGACCTCACAGAGGACAGAACAATACTGGCTACTTCCTACGGCATATACAATACCGTTGTGGGGATATTTATTTTCCCCGCAAGTTTTATTATGGGGATTTTATGGCAGACGTTCAACCCAACGGTGGCATTCGGCTTCGGAGCATCTCTCGCACTTTTGTCCGCCGCTGGTTTAAGTCTGTTTATAAAAAAATAACTATTTTAGTTTGCCGATTTTAAAAACCCGTGTTTTCTATTCACAAGCTTAACCGCTTCCACCGCCCAAAGCGGCATCGACGCTGATAATATCACAATAAAAAGCTCTGCAGCGCTTAATGGTTCGGTTTTCAGGACATTCTGGAAAAAAGGCACATATATAGCCGATATGTTCAGCAAAATAGATACCGCCGTCGCCCCTATCAGTTTCTTGTTTGAAAAAACCCCCAGTTTAAACAACGACACCGTCTGGCTTCGGCAGTTATATGAATGAAAATCCTGACAGAACGCCAGCACGATAAATCCAACGGTTCTGGCCCGACCGATTAGCTGCTGCTGCATATCCTGCGGTATGGTAAACATCGCTCGCACCCGTTCACTATCAAATGAAATAATCGCCTGCAGGGCGCTGAACAAACTGACTCTGCCTTCCAGGTAATAAATATAACTGAACGCAAAAAGGCTGCACAGGGAAATAAAAAATCCCTGCCCTATTATAAGAAACAGGCGCTCGCGGCTTACCACAGGAGAATCTGCTTTACGGGGTTTTCGCCGCATTATGTCCTTTTCAACAGGGTCGACCCCCAATGCCAGGGCAGGTAAGCCGTCGGTTACCAGGTTTACCCAGAGGATTTGAATGGGCAGCAGTGGGAGCGGCATTCCAAACAGCGAGGCGAGCAGCATAACGAAAATTTCGCCGGCATTGCAGGACAAAAGATAATGGACGAATTTTTGAATGTTGTCGTAAATCCCCCTGCCTTCTTCGACAGCAGCTACAATTGAAGCAAAGTTGTCGTCTGTTACAACCATATCCGACACCTCTTTTGTAACATCGGTGCCCGTTATTCCCATCGCCACGCCGATATTGGCCTCTTTAAGCGCTGGCGCATCGTTGACACCGTCGCCGGTCATTGCCACAATCTCACCCTGCTTACGAAGTGCCCGCACAATTCGTAATTTATGTTCCGGCGAAACACGGGCGTAAACAGATACCCTCCTGACCTCATTTTCAAACTCGTTCTCCGCGAGCCTGTCCAATTCCTCGCCCGTCAGTGCGATGGAATCCTCTCTGAAAAACCCGATTTGTTTTGCGACGGCCACAGCCGTATTCTTATGGTCGCCGGTTATCATTACCGTTTTAATACCTGCTTCGGCGCATTCATCCATTACGTTTTTGACCTCTTCTCTCGGCGGGTCGGTCATAGCCGCCAACCCGACAAAAGTCAGATTCTTCTCAATCAAACCGGCCTCATACTCTTCAGGGACATTCTTCAGCGTCCGGTATCCCACCGCCAGAACACGCATCCCCCCCCTCGTCAGTTCATCATTTACGGATAATACATTCTGCCTGTCCTGGGCATTTAACGGTCTACTGCCGCCATTGGACTCAATCTCCGTGCAGTCATTCAAAAACACATCGGGCGCACCTTTAACAAAAGCGATTAGCCCGTTTCCGTCCCTGCGAATCACCGTCATTTTCTTCCTTTCGGAATCGAAAGGAATCTCCTGGACAAAAGCAAACTCCTTTTCAAGCCTGTCTTTCCACAGACCGACCTTGGCCGCACAGGTCAGAATAGATGCCTCCGTCGGGTCGCCGAGTATTTTGTAACCACTGTCATTTTTCACCAGTTCCGCCCCATTACACAGCACTCCGCAAAACAGGGCTTTCTCTAAATCGGGGTAGTCGGCGGAATTAATTTTTCTGTCATCAAGCAAAATCTCGCCTTTGGGTTCATATCCTATGCCTGTTACCTTAAACAGATTGTCGCCGGCAAAAACCGCCTGAACCGTCATCTCGTTTCTGGTCAAAGTGCCGGTCTTGTCCGAACAGATAACGGTGGTGCAGCCGAGCGTTTCCACTGAAGGCAGTTTTCTTATAAGTGCGTGGCGGCCAACCATCCTCTTTACCCCCAGCGCCAGGGCAATTGTTACTACTGCCGGAAGCCCTTCGGGTATCGCCGCAACCGCAAGACTTACCGCCGTAAGAAATATATCGATGATTTTCCCGCCCCGTATAAGCTCCAGCACAAACACCAGCCCCACAAGGACAAAACACAGATACACAATCCATTTGCCGAACTGCTCTAACTTTCTTTGCAGAGGCGTTGATTCTTTTTTAATCTCCTGAACCATCTCTGCAATCCTGCCCAGCTCCGTCTGCATACCTGTTTCCGCTACAACCGCTTTTGCCTTGCCCGAAGCGGTAAAAGTCCCCATATAGACCATATTCGCCCTGTCAGCCAAGGGGGTCTCTTTTTCTTCAAGCGCAAGAGCGGTCTTTGCAACCGGCGTGGATTCGCCGGTCAGGCTGGCCTCCTGAACGGAAAAATTAGGCGTCTGCCATACAATCCTGCCGTCGGCAGGGACATTATCGCCCGCTTCAAGCTCTATCAAATCCCCCGGCACCAGCTCCGCTGAAGAAATAACATCGTGCTGACCGTTGCGGACAACCTTTGAAGTCGGACTGGACAATTTCCTCAGCGCCGCAAGAGATTTCTCCGCACGATATTCCTGGATAAAACCCAAAATGGCATTTAGAACGACAATGGCTATTATCGCCAGCGCATCGACCCACTCTTTTAAAAATCCCGACACAACCGCTGCGCCGATAAGAACCCATATAATAAAGTTCTCAAACTGCTCGAAAAAAATCCGCAGCGCCGAATGCCCCTTCTTCTCCCTTAACTGATTGGGACCGTATTTTACAAGCCTGCCTGCCGCCTCCTGCGACGAAAGCCCGTAAGACAAATCGCTGCCGAGAGCGCCGATTGTTTCCTCAACGTTTAATTGCCACCAGTTCATTTGCCGTTTCTTTCTGAAATTTTATGGTTACGCCCCAAGGCCGACACGTATAGGCATAATGAGAAAAGGAATTCCCTGCCGATAAAATCTCTTCTGCACCGCAAAAGTCGTATAGTTGTGCAGCAGCTTGCTGAAAAAAGTGTCCTGCGGGAAAATCATCTGTCCCCCGAAAAAGACGGCCTGCGGATACTGCTCGATTATTTTATAGGCCACGCTGCATATTTCCTCAACGGCGTCGGTGCCGACGGAAGAAAACCCTTCGGCATAATACCCGTGCGCCCGCATAAGCGTAACGTAGCGGTCCAGCTCGTCGTTGACGTGTTTTTCGAGTTTTTCTATTTCCTCGCCTTTGAAATTCCCTGCGTCTATCACGCCCGCCTGCACGAAGAAGAAATTTTTAAACGTGTCCCCGAACAGTCTGGTAACATAGAACAAAGTATGAAGTCCCAGCCCGTTATACCCGCTGACAAGAATGACCGCAGTTTTTGCTTTGGGGTCGAGGGTTGGTGCGCCGATGTCTTTCTGAACATTTTTTGAGCCGATGATATTTGCCGTCTCCACAAGACTGTCGAGCCTTTTAAGCGGTATGAGCGACTTTTTGTAACTGCTCCTGATGGCCACCGCCACCGTTACCAGTGAGCCTGTGATAAAGATGGTTATCCAGCCGCCCTCATAAAACTTGATTACGGAAACGGACACAAGAATAAAGGCTGTAAGCACAAGACCAACGCCGTTGACCAAAATTTTGCCTACCCATTTTTTGAATTGTTTTCTGACGAGCCACCAGTGCCTCACCATTCCGAGCTGTGAAAGAAAGAACGTGATAAAAACGTTGATACTGTAAAGGACGACCATAAATTTTACAGAGCCCTTGGTCAAAACCATCAGTATCAATGATGCGCCTCCCATCAGCAGAATTCCGTTTTGGGTTACGAAACGGTCGCTGAGGACTGCGAAACGGCTTGGAAACCATCTGTCGAGCGCCATATTTCCCAGCACTCTGGGACCATCCAGAAAGCCCGTCTGTGCCGCCACAAAAAGCAGCACTGCTTCAGAAATCAGCGTTACGAGGACAAAAACATAAGCGCTCGTTGGCCCCCATCCCGCCGTCATATTATCCAAAAGAACGGCGTTTAATGTCTTGCCCGGCTGATACTCAACCCTGTAGAGCAGGTATCCTGTCATTAGTCCGACCACCATAAAAGCAAGGGAACACGCCATATAACGCATAGTCCGTTTTGCTGTCTGCACCCTCGGCTCTCTTAAAACAGGCATGCCGTTGCTCACCGCTTCGATACCCGTGTATGTCCCCGCACCCATACTGTAGGCACGTAAAATAATAAATATCATCCCTATAATGCCGATTTCGCTTCTTGCCTGCCGAATATCCGTCATCGTCTGGCCGGCCAATGTGCCAAAATCGGACAGATGCGTCAGGACAGTGTAAACAATAACAAAAGTATGGGTAATCAGGAAAGTGAGGAATATCGGCACTAACGGCACAACGGATTCTTTTACGCCCCGCATATTCAGCAAAATCAAGATTACCACCACCATTATTGCAAATACCAGTTTGAATGAATAAAACTTCAGCGGCAGAAAACTGAATAATGCATCTGCGCCGCTCGCAACGGACAGCGTAATGGTAAGAACGTAATCTACTATCAGTGCACAGCCTGAAACCATTCCTGTTACCGGCGAGAGCAGTTTGCTGGCGACTAAATAGCCGCCTCCGCCTGTCGGAAACAGTTCAATTATTTGGGAATAGCTTGCGCTGATAACGAAAATGGTTATTGCTGACGCCAGCACCACGAAGATTCCGAGGAATGGATGATTCTTCAGCGCTAAAAATGCTTCTTCCGGGCCGTAACAGGATGATGTCAGTCCGTCTGCTCCCAAACCCACCCACGCAAAAAATACCACCAGCGAAAGCTTATGGAACAGATGCGGGTCCTGATGGCTGCGCTTTTCCCCTACAACCAGCCTTCTTACCTTCTGGCTAAAAGTCAGATTATTGTTTTTTTCTTCCATTCACACCGCTCCCGCACCTATGCCGGGATTTGGCCTCGACGGTAAGCGCATTTATTTCAATGTATGCCCAATAATATTATTTAAGTGAAGGATTTTACACCAAAAGGCGGCAAATAACAAACCCTTTTTGCCCCCAATGCAAGGTCTAAAAGCTCAGCAGGCCAAAGCCCAAAAGGATATCGCTGCAATTTTAAGGCTTATAGGCCTGTGCCCTCAAGCCAGTGGTCACGAATATACTTCAGGTCGACCGCATCCACCGTTCCGGATTTATCTATGTCGGCCCCGCCGCAGTCGCCTTTACTTGCGCAGTCCGTCTCTAACCAGCGATTGGCAAGGAACGCAAAGTCATAAAAATCTACACCTGTCGGCGGCGCTAAATCGCCGTCGATTGCCATTGTAGTCAGTAGGTGCGGCGCCCCGATAAGACGAGGATAATCAACGCTTTCGTTAATACTCCAGATGCTTGTGAAATCCCAGCCCGCACCTGTGAATGTGCTTCTTGTTTTCATTTGGGCAGTGGTTTTTCCTGTCCCGCCTGCGCTGGCAGCTTGTCCGCTTGTCTGCGTGTCCCAGAATGATGCAGTAACGTTGGCAGCATTGTCATTTTTACCCACCAGTCCGCCCGTGTCGGTCGTTCCCGAAACTGCTCCTGCTGAGTAGCAGTTTGTGATTGTTTCATAG
>Ga0315278_10001805_pt1 | contig 18929 bp, 15 predicted proteins | sample YL17G06_0_MG_FD_203880 | JGI IMG/M metagenome (GOLD analysis project Ga0315278, IMG submission 203880) | Sediment microbial communities from Yellowstone Lake, YNP, Wyoming, USA - YL17G06_0 | ecosystem: Environmental > Aquatic > Freshwater > Lake > Sediment | place: USA: Wyoming | collected... | reverse complement strand
GCCTATCAAAGTAAATTTCCTTTAATAAAGATTTTTCAGAATCCGAAAAAGGTCTTTCCGGCAGCTGTAAATATTGGAATTAATGAATCCAAAGGGGATCTTATTTTTATTATTGGTGCCCATGCACTATATGATAAAGAGTATATTTCGAAATGCGTTACAAACAGTTTTAAATACAATGCAGATAATATTGGGGGAGTTTTGATCACACAATCCCAGAATGAAACCTTTGTCGGAAAGATAATTACCTCTGCTTTATCCAGCCGCTTTGGAGTAGGCAATGCAACTTTCAGAACAGGTTCAGATAAAATAATGGAAGTTGATACTGTATTTGGGGGTTGCTATAAAAGAGACGTATTCAACCGAATAGGATTATTTAACGAAAAACTCATCAGCACCTCCGATTATGAATTCAATAAACGTTTACGAAGGAGTGGCGGCAAGATTATTTTAATGCCTGATATAATAGCTACCTACTACACCCGGACAACTTTTAAATCTTTCTTAATCAATAACTTCAGAAATGGATTCTGGTCGATATATCCAATTGCTTTTGTTAACTACATCCCCGTTTCATTAAGACATTTGGTCCCTCTTATTTTTCTGTTGTCATTATCTGGTTCTTTTGTTTTATCTTTTTTTCTTCAATTTTTTAGTTATCTCCTCATAGGGATTCTGGTTTTATACTTTACAGTAGCTATATTCTTTTCAGTTAAAACGTTGCGATTGGGAATGATTATTTTCCTTCCATTCTTTTTCTTCCTCTTGCATCTTTCTTATGGGGTAGGATCTTTTCTGGCACTGGTTAAAATTTTATTTATAAAAACATTTAATAGATGAACAAAACTGAACTGGTTGAGACAATCAAGATGTTGAAGCTTAAAACTAATGACGAGTGGATTTTACAATTGGAGGAGAGAAAGTTAAAAGAATTGGAATTTCACAATCGCGACAGAGATGAATCGTTTAAAAAGAGTATATCGCACGATACCTATGATAAAATTTACGGGAATAGAAAGTTCTATAGAACGGTCGAATTATCAAGGAATTACGTGGGTAGATGGATTGAAGAAAATGCGAAAGGGAAAATTTTTTTAGACTATGCGTGTGGTGACGGCTCATATGCAATTCTTGCTGCTAAGATGGGAGCTGAGTTATCTATTGGACTTGATATCAGCGATATATCTATAAAAAATGCTGAATTTTCTGCAAACAAACAAGGACTATCCTCAAAGGTCGCCTTTGTTCAGGGAGATGCTGAAAATACATGTTTACCAGCTGGTTGTATCGATACAATTATATGTTCCGGAATGTTACATCACTTAGATTTAAGCTATGCATTTTTTGAACTTCGAAGAATCCTGAAACCAAGAGGAAAAATTCTTGCTGTTGAAGCTCTTGATTATAATCCTATAATAAAATTGTACAGAATGAGTACTCCAAATATGAGGACTGATTGGGAAAAAGCTCATATTCTTTCCTCAAAGGATATTAAGTTTGCAAGAAGATTCTTTAAAGTTCAAAATATAAAACATTGGCATTTATTCAGTATTTCAGGAGCATATATGCCTTGGATACTCCCTCAGTTAAATTTTTTGGATAAAATACTACTTAAAGTTCCGGTTATTAAACAATTATCCTGGATGTTCACATTTGAATTGATGAAAGAATGATTTAAATATTTTAACAAATTTTAAATCTGTTCCCCCTCAAAAAAAGAAACCTAAGATGCAATATAATTTCAGCACTATCAAACTAGGGGAACATATTATATAATTGTTCTGTATCTCGTTGTGGCCATTTACTTTTCAGTAAAAACAATAGATTTTAAAAAGATTATTCTACTTCCAGCCTTTTTCTTTTTACTTCACTTTTCATACGGATCAGGGTCTTTTTTTGCTCTAATTAAAGTGGCTGTTAAAAAAATAGTAAATTAAATATTAAAGAGAGAAAAACTACTTTGTGTTTATTGTTGTTAAAATCATTTAAAAACAATAATATTGTTATTAATTGGGCATTTAAAAGTACTATCAAACAGATAATTGATTGAAAATATGAAGAATACTTTTTTTGTATTTTTTATTTATTTTTTATTAACCAGCTGTACAAAGGACAATTATCTTATTTCCTACGATGAAGTAAGGACGATTGAAATTTCAGACAAAATCCTAATTGATAATGGAGTTATAATGCATGATCCGGTTTTTAATTATAACACTTATGAGCAGTTTTTAAAATATTTAGTAGAATCGAATCGGTTTTTAATAGTACCTCAAAAAGATTTTGACATAACAACTTCTACCGATATGGTAGTACTCTCAATAAGACATGATGTTGACGATAATATCAATTCAGCAATAAAATTTGCTTACCGGGAGTCTAAGTACGGTATTAAAGCAACTTACTTCATTCGACATACATCTAGCTATTACGGAGTTACAAAAAGGAACTATTTCAAAAGAAACGATCAAATAAAGGATTACTTGCTAGCAATCCAGAATACTTTTAACCATGAGGTTGGTTTTCACAATGATTTGGTCACCCTTCAGGTTTGTTACGGAATCAGTCCTAAGCCGTTCTTGAAAAATGAGCTTGAATGGTTAAGGGGCAATGGCTTGGTTATAACAGGAAGTGTTGCACATGGATCAGCATACAGTCCTATCTATCATTATCTCAATTCTTTTTTCTGGGAAGGAGGTGAAAAAGATACTACAGATGTTTTTTATAACTGGAAGACAGTACAAAAAGGTTACGAGCTAATTGTGCTGGAGAAAGATAAAATGTCTAATTATGGACTTAACTATGAAGGTTACGAATTGAAATGGGATTATTATTTTGCGGATTGCAATTATTTTAATGGCAAACGATGGCACATGGGTATGGTTGATTGGGATTCAATTGAGCCAGGTAAGAAAGTTGTATTATTGCTGCATCCTCAACATTGGGATTAAAGATTATATCTGAATGAAGCGATTACTGGATATTATATTAAGTTTATTAGGACTAATTTTTCTTTCTCCTGTTGTTCTATTTACTGCGATTGCAATAAAAATTAGCGATGGGAAGTCTGTTTTATACAGGGCTAGTAGAATTGGCCGTTTTGGCAAATCCTTCACTATGTATAAATTCAGAACAATGGTAGTGAATGCAGATAGAGTTGGTCCATCTTCTTCATCTTCAGATGACAGGCGTATCACAAAAACAGGTAGATGCCTTAGAAAATATAAAATTGATGAGATTCCACAATTACTGAATGTGCTTATTGGTAACATGAGTATTGTAGGTCCTCGTCCTGAAGTTAAAAAATTTACAGATATGTTCAGTAAAGAGGAAAAGGCAATCCTGTCTGTTAAACCAGGGATTACCGACTGGGCTTCAATCTGGAATTCCGATGAAGGGCAAATTTTAGAAGGAGCAGAAGATCCAGACAGCGTCTATATTGAATTGATCCGACCGGAGAAGATTCGCTTGCAATTACAATACGTGAAAAACCATAATTTTTTTATAGATTTGAAAATAATTTTTTTATCTATACGAAAGATTGTTTTTGGAAAATAATCTTTTTAAAATTAAGATCCTGATAAATGCCTTATACAAAAAAGTTCTTAACAGAATTGTATTGGATGATGAAGCGGATAAGACTTTGTGAAGAGAGTCTTATAGAGCCAATTACTAATGGTGATATTCATTGTCCTGTACATCTGTATTCTGGTGAAGAAGCGGTTGCCACTGGTGTTTGTGCCGCAATTGGGAAAAACGATTATGTTTTTGGGAATCATCGTTCACATGGTCACTATTTGGCCAAAGGTGGTAGTATGGATGCAATGATAGCAGAAATATATGGTAAAGAAACAGGTTGTTCAAGAGGGAGAGGAGGCTCAATGCATCTTATTGATCCGGAGACAGGTGTTATGGGTGTAGCGCCCATTGTCGCGGGAACTGTTTCCTTAGCAGCAGGAGCAGCATTAGCATCAAAAATAAGAAAAGATAACCGAGTAACAATTACTTTTTTTGGTGATGGGGCGACTGGTGAAGGGGTGCTATACGAAATGCTGAGTTTTGCGGGACTAAAAAAATTACCTGTCATTTTTGTCTGTGAGAATAACCTGTATTCAACACACCTTCCTGTAAGTGAAATTCGGGTTGATTCAAAAATTTCGGAAATTGCAAAACCATTTCAGATAGAAACCTGTACTGCAGATGGTAATAGCGTACTGGAAGTATATGAATTAGCTAAAAAAGCTGTAGAAAAATGTAGAAATAATGAAGGTCCGGTTTTTCTGGAATTTCTTACATTCAGAATTAGAGGTCATGTGGGACCCAAAGATTCAATTCAGGGAACTAAAACAGATATAAGACCCAAAGCTCTTATTGATTCCTGGATAAAGAATGATCCTATCCTGCGATTCAAAAAGCATTTATTAGATAATGATCTTCTTTCTGCTGACGAAATTTTACAGATGGATTTAATTTGCGAAAAAGAAGTCCGGAATGCGAATATTTTTGCAAATAAAAGTAACATGCCAAACAAGTCTGAATTAGATAAATATGTCTTTAAAAAGTAGAAAAATTTCGTATAGTGATACTATAAATGAAACTCTTGATTATTTATTAGGAACAGACGATAGTGTGATGCTAATGGGTCAGGGTGTCAAAAGCCCATGGTATGTTGGCAGTACATGCAATGGTCTGGTGAAGAAATATGGTGAGGAAAGGGTTTTGGATACTCCCGTTTCAGAAAACGGTATCACCGGAGCTGCTGTAGGAGCTGCTATTGTAGGAATGAAACCTATTGTTGTACATCCCAGGATGGATTTTATGTTGTATGCTTTCGATCCAATAATAAATCAAGCGGCAAACTGGCATTTTATGAGTGGTGGAAAATCGAATGTTCCGGTTGTCTTCTGGGGTATAATTAACAGGGGAGGAGAACAGGCTGCACAACATTCTCAATCGTTATATTCCATTTTTGCACATATTCCCGGATTGAAAGTGATAACCCCTTCTACCCCTTATGATGTAAAGGGATTATTATTTTCGGCAATCAGGGATCCTAATCCGGTTCTTTTTGTTGATGACAGGTGGTTATATAGCATTATGGAAGAGGTGCCGGAAGAAGAGTATGAAATACCTATTGGGAAGGGTATCATTCGTAAGGAAGGTAAAGATGTTTCATTGGTTTCTTTCTCTTACCCCATGCATGAAGCCTCAAAAGCTGCTGCAAAACTATCAAAAGAGAATATCGATGTGGAATTGATTGATCTAAGAAGTATTAAGCCATATGATAAAGAATTGCTTCTTGAATCTGTAAAAAAAACAGGAAAGTTGATTCTTGTAGATGGATCCTGGAAGACAGGCGGGTTTTCTGCAGAAATTGCTGCATTTGTAGCTGAAAATGCTTTTAAATATCTTAAAAGTCCCATTATTCGTGTCTGCTTACCCGATGTTCCAGCTCCGGCAAGTCAGATTCTGGAGGAAGAGTATTATATTACAAGCGATAAAATAGTTCAGGCTGTAAAGCAAATTTTATAAATCTTTAATTTTTTGCAGTAATCGGACTATCCAACTAAAACTACTTAATAGCGGGGCTTACAACCAGGTAGTATATCCAAAACCGGCTAATCATGATTTCAAAAGTTCCCTTTGTCGAGCCTTCAAGGATATATCATAAACTTAAAGAAAAGTTAGATTCAGCTTATTTTGATGTAATGTCAAAGGGCGATCTTATTGACAGGGGTCAATTAAAATCTTTTGAATCTAACCTTGCAACTTTTGTTGGAACAAAATACGCTGTTGGTTTAAATAGTGGTTATGATGCATTGCATTTATCGTTGAGAGCTTTAAATATCAGTTATGGCGATGAAGTAATCGTTCCAGCGCATACATTTGTTGCTACATGTTCTGCAGTTGTCAATGTGGGTGCAACACCCGTCTTAGTTGATGTTGCCAGCGATTTTAATATTGATGTAGATAAAATTGAAGAGGTCATCTCTGATAGAACAAAAGCGATAATTCCCGTTCACTTAAGCGGTTGGATGGCAGATATGCCTAAAATTTTAAAGATTGCTGAGAAGTATAACTTAAATGTGGTAGAGGATGCTTGCCAGAGTCTAGGATCAGGTATTAATGGAATCGGAGCAGGCGCATGGGGAAATACAGGCTGTTTTAGTTTTTATCCATTTAAAATTCTGGGAGGTTATGGCGATGGTGGAGCGATTACTACAAATGATGAAAGTATAGCCATTTTTGCAAGGAGAATGCGATATAACGGAGAAGACAGAGAGAGCGGAGAGTATTTTGGACATGGATATACCTGCTTACTGGATAATTTACAGGCTGCATTTTTAAATATTAAGTTGGATTATTTACCGGAATCTATAAAAAGAAGAAAATATATAGCTTCATGCTACAAAGATGCTTTGTCGGAATTTCCCGATTTAGTACTTCCTCATTATAATCGTGGTGGATTCGACCATGTTTATCAGAATTATACTTTGCGATCACAACAGGGAAGTGAATTTTCGGAATATCTGAAAAATAATGGGGTGGAGGTTTTGACCCAATTCAGAAAACCATATTATAAACATGAAGCACTTAATCTCATTGATAGAGGCTTTCCGGAAACCGAAGCTTTGAGCCGGGAAGTCTGCTCACTCCCAATGAGCATTGAATTGACTGACGAGGAAATTGAATATGTAATTGATACCGTCAGATCTTTTTATAAAAAACACTGAATAACAAAGCTTAGTGAACAGAAGCACTTCATTAGTTATACTTTCTGGTTGGTCTCCATTTTCCACCTTGATTTAATATATGATTCTCTTAATTTATCCGAACAAAAATGAATTAATACTTTATGAAGCAACTGTCTCAAATTACTGAAAGATTCACTGAGTCTGTAATTCGTGAAATGACAAGAATAAGCGATTCACTGGGAGGGTACAATTTATCACAGGGATTTCCGGATTTTGATAGTCCAAAAGAGATCAAAGAGGCAGCTATTAATGCCATCTTGAATAATTTCAATCAATATCCTGTCACATTTGGTGAACCTGAATTAAGGGAGGCCATAAGCAGGAAAGCAGACTGGTATAATAATATTAAATGCAATCCTGAGACAGATATTACAGTTACCTGTGGTGCTACTGAAGCTATGATCGCAACTTTGAAAGCTCTAATAAATCCGGGGGACGAAATAATCATTTTTGAACCATTTTACGAGAATTATGGCCCTGATGCTATTTTATCAGGAGCAACACCAAGGTATGTTACACTTCATGCACCCGATTGGAATTATGATTTGGATGAACTGAAAAAAGTTTTCAATAATAAGACAAAAGCCATAATTATTAATACCCCAAATAATCCTACCGGCAAGGTTTTCACAGATAGTGAGCTTAGAGAAATAGCAGGTCTATGTATCAGATATGATACATATGCAATAACAGATGAAATCTATGAACATATTCTTTATGATGCTGCAAAGCATATCTCCCTTGCATCAATTCCAGGGATGGAGGAAAGAACAATTACAATAAATTCGATATCAAAGACTTATTCTGTAACAGGATGGAGGGTGGGTTGGGCCATTGCTTCTCCGGTGATATCTTCAAGAATCCGAAAGATTCATGATTTTCTTACTGTAGGGGCACCAACGCCATTCCAATATGCTGCTATTGCAGGTTTAGGTTTTCCACAACAATACTATGTTAATCTTCAATCCAGATACTTTGATGCCCGAAAAATACTATTTGAAGCACTTACTGATGCTGGTTTTATACCCTACCTCCCACAGGGATCATATTACATCATTGCTGATTATTCAGGATTGAGATCTTTTATTCAGTCTGGAAACGATTATGAGTTTTCAAAAAATCTTATACATAAAACAGGAATTGCAACTGTTCCGGGTTCGTCGTTCTATTCTTCTAAGAAAACTTCAAACCAGGTCAGGTTCGCCTTTTGTAAAAAGCAGGAAACTCTGGCAATAGCAAAAAATCGTCTGGGGAATATGAAAAAGTGAAAAGTAAGGTTCGATTGTTGATAAGACTATTAATTTATTTGTAAAGGATAAGTTGGAAATGAATAAAGTTATTAAAGGTGTTAGAGCTTCTCTTTTTGAAAATATGCTTGAAGCTGGAAGTCTATCATTCACTTTTGCGGTTATAATATTGATTCTTATACCGTTATATATATGGTACACTCCTCCATTTATGGTATTTTGGGGAGTAATCTGGATTTTAGAAAATCGGAAGAAAAGAAATCATTTCCATCAAGAGAATCCTTTTCCTTTATATCTGTTTTTTCTGTTTATTGTCTTTTATCTATGGCAGTTGGTTGGTATTCTGTATTCTGAAGACAAAAGGTATGGGTTGAATATTTTCTTAAGCAGATTGTCTTTGTTTCTTTTTCCACTTGTATTATTTATCCCTGGGGAAAAGATAAAAAAAAATGGATTTTGGCTTTTAAAGATTTTTGCATTGAGTACGACACTCTTTATTTCTATTTGTTTCGGATATGCTCTTTATAACTCCGTTTTTTTCCAAAATGGAGTTTTTCTTTTTAATCCTCACCCTCCAAAAGCATATTGGATGAGTAATTTTTACGGCTCTTTATTCTCCATTAATCAACACCCATCATACCTGGCAATGTATGTACTTATATCTGGTTTTATATCATTCGAATCGTATTTTGACATGTCCTTGAGTATGCGAAAAAGAATTGGGTGGTTGGTGAATGGGTGTTTTTTATTGGTTTCACTATATTTTCTTTCCTCCCGGTCTGGACTATTGGCTGTTATCATTTTAGCTCCGGTTTATTTGTTTCTCAAGGTTTATAAAAATAGAAAACTGGTTACAGGATTTGCCATATTGCTTCTACTGATGATTTTAATTTTTGCTATCCGTACAAATGAACGAGTGAGCATAGGTATGAATGAAGATTCTAAGGAATTATTTTTTCAAAAAGATGGTCGTATTTCCATCTGGACTTCGGCTCTTCATTTGATTCGTCATAATTTGATTCTGGGAGTAGGTATTGGTGATGTCAAAGCGGAATTGTCGAAAGAATATCAAAAGCGAGGTGATCAGAACTTGATTAGTAATCATTATAATGCGCATAACCAATATCTTGAAATATTGCTTGAAAATGGAATAATAGGAGCGATCCTGTTTTTAAGTATCGTGGGAGTTATGTTTTATATCGCATTTTCAGAAAAAAATGTTTTATATATTATATTCAATATTATGATGGTTGTATTTTTTCTTTTTGAGACTATACTCTACCGGTTACAGGGTGTTACATTTTTCTCCTTGTTTTCATTCCTGCTGATTCATATCAACAGTAACAAACAAACCATGCAGGTTAATATTCAAAAAACAGAGATCTGAAGGGGTTAATAAATTTGGTTTTCATAAAACACAAGGGAGCTGCACGCTCCCTTTTTTCATTTTAATACTTTTTGTATACCTCAGCAAGCTTTTTCCAGTTCGCCAGCAATATCAAAATCATTAATGTCAGACTAAAGAAAATAGGGATTATCTTAATAGCATAATATAAGCCTCCATTTTCTCTTCGATATGGTATGGAGAAATCGTTTAAAACTGTTACTATATCTTTAAACAGGTCTCTATCGAACTCTAAAGACTGTTTTCTGGCATAAAGCTTATAAATGTCTATATAGACTAATTGCGTTTTCTGTTCCTGCAAAAAGATCATTTGCCCGCCTGTCTCAGGATGCATATTCCGTGTCTCTTCAAAATATTTTACTTTCTGAAGACTGTCTAGCTGTAAAATATCATAATTGAGTCTGGTTAACAGTTCCTGATTTTGCCTTACGCGTACCCGATTTTTTTGCTGAAACAGCGAATCTTTTTCAATAAATTTTTGTATCCCATACCGTATAGTACTTAATTCCTGAGGAGATTTAATTTTAACTCTGATATCCAACCGGTCTGGCATTCTTACATTAACTGTATCATATACATTATTTCTGTTATCATAATCTACAATGTCCGGAATTCCATCTCTTCCTTTATCAATGATCCAAAAGGCCTCTATATCAATTAAATTGTTAGTTTGATCATTATTTATAGGAATTGCTTCACTTAAGGCACTGATATTATTTTCTTTGCAATATGTATGAAGCCTGTTCATGTATGATATCATGTCTTCAGGGGGTACAGCATTTGTCCTTAATACAAGGTCTGAAGTAAAAGAAGAATCAGATATAAATTTAAAGAAATATGATACGCCAATTCCCAAAAAAATACTTAATCCTAACGGCAACCAGCGTCTTAACATAAAGAAAGTAGTTATCAGGAAAGCCCTTCCCAAAGCATTGCCCCATCTGCTTAATGTTCTGCCCATTCTCCTGAACAGATCCAGAAGATCAATTTCATCATTCCTGACATTCTTATTAGTGGTGTTTTCAGACATATTTTGTAGATTGATTGGTTTGTTATACAAATATATTCATATTTGAACTAAATCCTAGTGTGCTTTCTCCGGTTTAGATTAGTTTGAAGACCTTTAATGCCAGGTCTCTGATTAATGGCTTGTAATCCTGGAAGAATTCTCCCGTTACACGGTTTCCGATAACCAGGCAGATGGTTAAGGCTTTGTGCCCAAGCAATGCTGATAATCCGTAAATTGCCGAACTCTCCATTTCATAATTACTAATGGTCCTGCCTCTGAATGAAAATTCAGATAACTTATTGTTGATTTCATTGTCAAATGTTTGAAGTCTCAACCTCCTTCCTTGTGGAGCATAGAACCCTGGGGCAGAGATAGTTATTCCTTTCTTAAAATTTTCTTTTTGAAATAATTCAACGAGCTCTTTATTTGCATTAACTGCGTAAGGGTATGATAGATTATCCGGCCATTCAAGATATTCAACAAGAGCATCAGACAGCCCGGTATCAAGTATCCAGTCGTAACCCTCATAGAAATGTAATAGTCCGTCAAACCCGATAGCGGTTTCAGTCAGAACATACGAACCTACAGGAATATCGGCTCTTAATCCACCCGAAGTCCCCAGCCTGATGCACGTCAATGAAACCGGATCCTCCTTTATTATCCCGGTATTCAAATCAATATTTACCAGAGCATCAAGCTCATTGATAAGTATATCGATATTATCTGTCCCAATGCCTGAAGAGATAACAGTAATCTCACTGTTACCGAAGGTTCCGGTTATTGTGCGAAACTCTCTATTCTCTTTTTTGACCCTGACATCCTGCAAGAGGGAAGCAAGCATATCAACACGACCTGGATCACCAACTATAATTATTTTATCGGAGATATCCCCGGGAAGAAGGTTAAGGTGAAATATACTCCCGTCTTTATTGGTAATAAGCTCTGTTTTCTTTTGCATAGAAAAAAAATTTTAAGGTTCAAATAACGAGAAATGAGCAACGAGAACCTTTAGTTACTTATAATACTCCATTATCTTGCCTGAGATAAGCTGAAGTGATATCTCTGCAAGCTTGGCCTGATATTGGATTATCAATAGCCTTTCCTTTGCATCAAGGAGGCTTTTTTGTACTTCCCGGAGATCTATCCCTGAAAGGTTCCCGAGTTTATATCTCTCAAGGGCTATTGAAAGGTTTTCTGTTGCTGTCTCAAGGTTTTGTTCTTCAAGTTTTATTAATCTCAGATTATTACTGTATCCATTGTAAATAGTTATGATATCAGCTTTAATCCCCTGTTCAATCTCAAGATACTTTAACTCTTTGTTTTTTAATTCTATAGAAGAATTGTTGATACTTCTTCTCTGATTAAATCCATCGAATATATTAACGCCGAGAGTTACTCCATAATTCATCCCGTTTGTGATCTGGTTTTTATCTGCACCCCCTGAGTATGTATTCAGGTTATAACTATATCCTGTTGATAGATTGAGGTATGGATATGATCGTGAGACAATAATCTTATAATCATATTCAGAAATAGTTTTATTTTTAGATGCAATGATAAGGCTGGTGTTGCCAATAAGAGTCTCTTCAAGTAGTTTCTCGTAGATGAGATCAGGATTAACAACAATAGAGGAGTCTCTCGATGAAAATTGCATTCCCATATCCTCAACTGCCATTAGCTCATTGAGCCTGATCTGTGCTGCCCTGATAACTTCGTGCTGTTTAGAGAGTCTTGAACTGTCTGCATTTAAATACACACGAGATTGCAATACCTGGAGTTTTGAACTTGATCCGAGAAGATACCTGTCCTCGTCAATTCTGAGACGCTCTTTTGACAGGGTAACAGCGTACTTCAGATTATTCAGCAGTTGTACCTGCTGAATGTAAATGTAATACCCCGAAATGATATCTGCAATAAGATTTTCGGCCGTAAGTTGAGTGTTCATTGATCCCAGTTTCTTTAATTCATTCAACTTCTTATATGTTGTCTGAACATTGAATCCGTCGAAAATGGTCCATCCCAAAGTAATTCCTGCATTTACGGTTGTATTATATACCCCGTTAGTGACGTTTTGACCACCTGAGGTAAGATTTTGTTTAGGATTGTTTAAAGTACCACTGTAGCGGCTGGTAAGGTCAAGTGTAGGGAGATATCCTGCATTACCTAAAGAATAGTTATTATTCGAAATGGTTTCACTATTTCTGGCAACACGAATTGAAAAATTTCTCTCCAGTCCGATCCCGATACAATCATTAAGCCCAAACACTTTTTGAGCATCTGCTGTAGAAAAAGATAAAATTATTAATATACTAAGAGAGATTAGCCTTATTTTCATTTTCAGAATATTTTGTTTCGCTTGAGATGAACGTATAAATAGCAGGTACAACATATAGTGTCAGGAAGGTTGATAAAAGCAAACCGCCGACAACTGCTGTACCCATTGCAACACGACTTTTGGCTCCTTCTCCAAATCCCAGAGCCAAAGGTGCTATACCTAATATTGTAGACAAACTGGTCATCAATATTGGTCTGAAACGAGCTGCTGCAGCATATTTTATAGCTTCTATCCTGGACAAACCGGCCTGTTTTCTCTGGTTGGCAAACTCCACGATAAGAATACCATTCTTTGATACAAGTCCGATAAGCATAATAATTCCTATCTGACTGAATATGTTCATTGTAATATTAAAGTACCACATAAAAAGAAGTGCTCCTGTGAGTGCAAGTGGAACAGTCATCATCACAATGATAGGATCTTTGAAGCTTTCAAATTGCGCTGAAAGAACAAGAAATATAAGAATTAAGGCAAGCATAAAAGCAAACATAAGACTTGAGGAGCTTTCCCTGAAATCTTTAGAATCACCCGCAAGAGCCGTCCTATATGTATCATCAAGCACACTTGAGGCAATTTTATCCATTTCGTCAAGTCCTTCACTTATCGTTTTTCCTTTAGCAAGACCTGCTGTTACCGTTGCAGCAACAAATCTGTTATAACGATAGAGTTGGGGAGGAGCAGTTTCTTCAGAAAGTGTAACAAGATTATCAAACTGTATCATATCCCCTGAATTATTTCGTACATATAACGATTTAAGATCAAGAGGTTTATTACGGTCACTCCGTGCAAGCTCACCAAAAATCTGATATTGTTTGCCGTTCATAAAGAAATATCCGAATCGCTGACCACTTAACGCCAGCTGAAGAGTCTGACCTATATTTTGAGTTGAGACACCAAGGGAGGTCGCTTTCTCCCTGTTTATATGGATCCTCAACTCCGGTTTCGTGAACTTAAGGTTCACATCAGCCATAAGAAATGTAGGATTTTCCATTACTTTTGCCATAAATTGCGGAAGTATGTCTTTTAGTTTTTCGATTGATGTAGCCTGGAGAACATACTGTATAGGCATTCCTGCACGCCTTCCTCCAAAAGTCGACTGCTGCATTACGAAGGCTCTGGCTTTTGTCTTTTCCCTGACTATATCAGACAAATCATCAGCAATTTCCTGTTGGGAACGTTTCCTTTCTTTAGGGTTTAATAATGTTATTCTGACGCTGCCGCCGCTTCCTCTGACGAACATAATGTCACTTTCGCGCTCAGGCACTTCTTCCTCAACAGTTTTTGTAATATCACTTACATAATCATACATAAACTCATATGTAGCTCCTTCAACAGCAGCAGTATTGATTGAAATCTGAGATCTGTCTTCAAGAGGAGCCATCTCTGCGGGAATGATTTTCCACAGAAGGGTTATGAGCCCAAAGGATATAATGACAATCACAATTGCAAACCACCGTTTTCTTAGAAATGAGTCAAGTGACCTCTTGTATCCATCGTTAAGATTTTGAAAAAAATACTCGGTCTTTCGGAAAAACCAGCTATGCTTACTCTCATGCCTTAATAATTTTGTAGAAACCATTGGAGTAAGCGATAATGCGAGAAATGCAGATATCCCAACAGCACCTGCCATTACAATACTAAACTCACGGAAAAGTCTTCCTGTTATTCCTTGCAGAAAGACAATTGGGAAAAATACAGATATAAGCGTTATTGTCGTTGCAATGATTGCAAAGTAAATTTCTTTTGATCCTGCTAATCCGGCTTCCACAGGATTCATTCCCTGCTCCACTTTTACATATATATTCTCCATGACTACAATAGCGTCATCGACAACAATCCCGATTGCCAGTACTATGGCAAGTAATGTTAAAACATTGATGGAATAACCGGCAAGGTACATTATGAAGAAAGCCCCTATTAGTGAGACCGGTATTACAAGTATTGGGATAAGCGTTGCCCGCCAGCTTCGAAGGAAAAAGTAAATAATGACAACAACAAGAAAGAAAGCAATATAGATTGTGTCTTTTACCTCTCTTATTGAGGAGCGTATATATTGAGTATTATCAAAACCTATCTTGATTATTACATCCTCAGGCAAATCCTTTTTAATATACTCCAGACGACGGTAAACCTCATCAACAATTTCAATCTGGTTCGATCCGGGTTGTGGAATTATAGCAGTCCCTACCATTGGAACTCCATCTCTCTTTAAAATACCCCGTATATCTTCAGGTCCGAGTTCTGCTCTTCCTATATCTTTGAAGCGAACAATTTGATCCCCGGATTGCTTAATAATCAGATCATTAAACTCTTTAGGAGTGGTCATTAGACCTAAAGTCCTGATTGTTAATTCAGTATTATCCCCTTCAATAGATCCTGAAGGTAATTCTACATTTTCCCTTGTGATGGCATTCCTGACATCCATCGGAGTCAATCTATAACCCGCAAGCTTTACAGGATCGAGCCACAGACGCATAGCATACCTTTTCTGACCCCAGATTCCGACAGCGCTTACACCTGAAATAGTCTGAAGCTGTTCCTTAATTGTCAGTTCTGCAATTTCAGATAATTCCAGCAAGGATCTTTTCTCACTCTCTACTGTAAGAAACATGATTGGATTAGCATCAGCATCTGCTTTTGCCACAGTAGGAGGATCAACGTCACGGGGTAACATTCTCATCGCTTGCGATACCTTGTCACGAACATCATTGGCAGCTGTTTCCATGTCGACTGAGAGCTCAAATTCAACAGTAATATGGCTTCCTCCCTGATGGCTGATACTTGTAAGCGAACGAATGCCAGGAATACCGTTAATAGACTGTTCAAGCGGTTCAGTGATCTGTGTCTCAATAACATCGGAGTTTGCACCGGGGTATTGAGTATCAACAGCAATGATTGGAGGATCAACACTTGGAAACTCACGAATACCAAGAAATGTTACCCCGACAACCCCAAACAATAAAATTACTATTGCAAAAACTGTAGCCAGAACAGGACGGCTTATACTTACTGATGAAAGACTCATAGTATGAATTTTGCTGAATTAATTGGTATTCAAAAGTGTATCAATAACTATCGGAAGGTTTTGTCTTAGTTGCAGGATTCCGGTAACCAGCAAAGTGTCACCAAAATTTAGACCACTTGTTATCTGTATCTTGGATTCAGTTCGTAATCCTGTATTTACTTTTACGGTGGATGCTTTCCCCGATTTGAATATAAATACTTTTTCGCCTTCCATCTCAGGAATCAGGGCTTCGGTGGGTATAGCGATTGCATTATCAATCTGAGACATCTGCAATGTGATAGATGCATAACGTCCCGATTTAAGCTCTTCATTTGTATTGGGATATAGTGCACGAAGTACAATAGTTCTTGTGTCGATATCAATTTTTGGATCTACAGCATAAACCTTTGCTTCAAAATTTTTATTCTTACCGTCCACAATAAAAGTAACAGGATAACCGATTTTTATTTCTTGCGCATATTTTTCTGGTATTGAAAACTCAATTTTTATCGGACTTATCTTAATTAGTTTTGCAATCTTAGTGGAGGATGTTGCATATGCACCTTCACTCAGATAACGCAATCCAATTATGCCATTAAAAGGAGCACGAAGCTCAGTTTCGGAAATACGTGCTTCTATCAGATTAATGTCGGCTTCAGTAGTTTGAAGTTCCGTAACTATCTGGTCATAACTTTCCTGACTTATGGCATCTTTGTCAAGCAAACTCCGTTGACGAAATTCTTTCCCCTCTGTAAGTTTCTTTTGAGCTAAAAGCTTCTGTAATTGTGCTTGCAAAGGCCTGTCATTAATCTTGGCAAGAAGATCACCCTTTTTAACACGGGTACCTTCTGTGAATTTGATACTGACAATCTTACCTGACGTTTCGAATGACATGTCAACCTCCTCATCAGGTCTTAATGTACCAGTGGATTTTACAAATTCACTCAGTTGTTCAGGCTTAATAACATAGCCGCTAACATTCAATACCTGTCTGCCCGGCATCATCATCGCGGACCCATTTCCAGGAACTTTTAGCTTTGCAGTTAAAAGAGGTTTCACCTTTGGATAGGCAATTACTCCTGCTATAAAAACAATTATCAGGATAGTTAATACCAGTTTTAATTTCTTATTCATAAAAAATATCTAAATGATTATTTTATTTCTATTCAATCTTCGAAACAGTTGGATTTCTTTAAAGTTTATTTCTAACCTATTTCACGGTTTTAAGACCGTTAAACCAGAAAGTGACAAAAATAGATAATTTACAGTTCCACAGAATATTTTTAACTATTAAGATATGTTAAAATATCATAATAATATAAGGTCGTCTTCGCCCATCTCTCTTATAATTTATAGTCTTCCTATATATTAATTCTTGAAAAGAAGCTATTTTTATCGGAAATATTAAATATATTATCATGATCCAGCGTATTCAATCCTTATATCTTTCATTGACAATTCTGCTTTCATTATTATTCCTTAAAGGGAGCTTTTTAAATTTTATTGACAAATCCGGATCTGTGATAAAAGTCACATTCAAGGGGATTATCGGAGATAAAGGTGGAGAAGGCGTCGAACTGATTGAAAAGCTATTGCCACTTTCTGCATTTATGATTCTCATTCCTGCACTATCCCTGGTGACAATATTATTATTTAAAAACAGGAAGATTCAGTTGTGGTTTTCATTATCATTGATAATAATTGTTGTTGGGTTGATCATTATTTCAATCTTATATTCTTCAATAGTTATTACACAATATGATGCAAACATTATTCCGGGTTTTAAGATTATCATTCCGGTGATGTTGTTAGTTTTCGCCCTTTTGGCTTACAGGGGCATTAGGAAGGATGATCGTTTGATAAAATCATTTGATAGATTGCGGTAAATAGCTGTTTGTGTGTTACTTACCCCTGGATAGGGATAATCTAAATTATATGCAGGTTCTCCTGGTTGGTTATTTTTTCACAATAATGGCATTTCAGAGCCACATTCTTCTTTGAAACCACACGGAACCGGGTTGTAACTGATTCAAAGTTTGTGATGCATTTGGGATTCATGCATTTAGCTATTCCAATTATATTGTCAGGCACTTCTACAACCTTTTTTTCAACAACCTCATAGTCTTTTATAATATTTAGCTTGGCATCCGGAGCCACAAGAGCAATTCTGTTAATGTCCTCGTCTTCAAAAAAGAGGCCGGAAATCTTAATAATGGCTTTTCTACCTAACTTCTTACTTTCAAGGTTAGTCCCGAAAGTTATCTGGTTTTCAATCCGGTCAAGACCTAGTATCTGGATTACTTTAAACAGGTTATTTGCAGGTACATGGTCAATAACAGTTCCATTCTGAATTGCGCTAACGCTCATTTGTTTTGGTTCCTTCATTGCTCTGTCCTTTCTTATTTTATTCCTAATAGCGAACATACAATAGCCTGACGGGTATAGACCCCGTTGAGAGCCTGTTCGAAATAATAAGCTTTTGGATTATTATCCACATCCTGATGTATCTCATTTACCCTGGGAAGGGGGTGTAGAATACGCATGTTTGGTTTTGTATTTCTCAGCATAGAGTTTCTGAGTACATATACATTTTTAACCTTCTCATATTCAATAGGATCGGAGAATCTCTCTTTTTGAACCCTGGTCATATAAATTATATCCGCTCTCGAAACAATATCAGTGAAATCATTATGTTCATAATATTTGAGACCCAGATTGTCAAGGTAAAGTTTGAATTCATCTGGCATCTTAAGCTCGTCGGGGGAGATGAAATTGAATGTTGCATTCCACCTCGACATGGCCATCATTAGAGAATGAACTGTCCTGCCATATTTCAGATCACCAACCATGAAAATATTAAGGTTATCAAGTTTTCCCTGGGTCTTGCGTATCGAATAAAGATCAAGTAATGTTTGGGTGGGGTGCTGATTAGCACCATCCCCGGCATTTATCACAGGTACAGACGCAATCTCACTGGCAAACCTTGCACTACCTTCAACAGGATGACGCATCACAATAAGATCACAGTAATTACTGACTGTTCTGATAGTATCATTAAGTGTTTCACCTTTAGAAACACTCGAACTTGAAGCATCAGCGAATCCAACAATTTTTCCGCCCAACCTGTTTATAGCACTTTCAAAACTTAATCTTGTACGGGTAGAGGGTTCAAAA
>Ga0315278_10001804_pt1 | contig 18930 bp, 15 predicted proteins | sample YL17G06_0_MG_FD_203880 | JGI IMG/M metagenome (GOLD analysis project Ga0315278, IMG submission 203880) | Sediment microbial communities from Yellowstone Lake, YNP, Wyoming, USA - YL17G06_0 | ecosystem: Environmental > Aquatic > Freshwater > Lake > Sediment | place: USA: Wyoming | collected... | reverse complement strand
TTTCCTGAGTCTTCTCGCTATGCCCGTCAAGTCTTTCACCCCCACCCTGTTCCCTCCCCCCTCCCCGCCATAATTCAGCGGGATCTTCGACAAGGGGGAGGGTTTTCATTGTCTTTTGGTATGTTACAGAGCGGTTTTTCATAGAACTTTTGACAATATCTTAATTTAAGATTTCAGATTTTGGATTTTGAACTGCTTACTCATAACTCCGAACTCGTAGGGAACGGTTTTAAACCGTTCCCTACCCCGAACTCGTACTCCCTTCCTTCTCTAAGATGGTTGGTCGGGTAAAGGTGATCCCTGCCACTTCCATCGAAAGGGTTGGGTAGAGAATTGGGCGCGTGATCATCTCTGGCCCTTTTGACGTAGCGAGGATCGTATCCTCGGATTTCGTTCCGGTGATCGATGGGTTCCAGGTGAAACCCTGGTTCTCCTGGATGAGATCGGGCGTTTTAAAGTTGACCCTGTAATCCCTCCCGGTGTAGCCGATGGAGCCTCCTTGGTGATGAAGTTTCCATTCCTCCGGATACCCTTTTTCTCGATAGGCATCGATCCCTTTTTGAAGGACCTCTCTTGCAGGGACTCCCGGTCGAGTATGAGCCATCATGGTGCAATCAATAAAGACACTGGCCTCATATTTCTTCCCCAATGCTTCGGATATTTTTCCGAAGTGGATGAAACGGGTGAGAGAGACGATGAGTCCCCATTTTCTGGCATTGACAGAGATCATTAGGTATTTTTCAATTTTCCTTTCCGTGGGAATGGGATGTCGGAATTTAAAGACCCGATCATCGGCTGCGGCCATCAACATGATAGGATCGATTCGATCTTTCCAGATTTCTTTGCAGAGCCTGGCCACAACCTCCGATTCCTTTTCCCCCTCCTTCGTTTTCATCATCGTTTTTTCCAGTGCTGAAGAGACCCTTTCTCCCAACCAGCGATACCGTTCCTGTTCCTCTGGCGTTAGGGAGTAACGAAGCCTCGCCACATCATCCGCTACCACCATCGCATTCTGAAATGGAACATCACTTCCAAATGAACTTTCCCCGATGAGATCTCTAACAATAATGGCCTCCTGATCTTCATACCAAGGAAAGGTCTTTACAATGAAACCCTGTTTTTCCATTCCCTCCTCATCGATCATACGAGGGGATTCAATGTTATTCGAGATCACGTACTTTGAGTCTTCAGTGATGAGGAGAGAGGTGGCCCCAACCTCTGTGGTAATTCCCACCAAGTTCAGGCCACCGCATGTCATCCATGAGAAATTGGCCTGACGTTTAAGAAGTAAAGCTTTGAGCCCTTTTAATTGAAGAAACTCCCTAACCCTTCTTTCTTTTTCTTTGATTTCGTCTGCAAGTGACATTTTCCTCCTCACATTTCTCATGACAGGCACGTTATCCCTGACTGTGGCAGGCAGGGACGAACGATGAAACCAGCTATCCCCCTCACCCTGTCCCTCTCCCACCAGGGGAGAGGGGGGAAGTAGCTCATAAACCTATAAACCTCCCTCCCGCCAGGGGGAGAGGGGGGAAGTAGCTCATAAACCTATAAACCTCCCTCCCGCCAGGGGAAAGGGGAAAATAACTAATAAACCTACAACTAAACCTACAACTAAACCTACAACTAAACCTACAACCCCTCTCCCTTGATTGGAGAGGGAAGGGTGAGGGTGAAAAGATTTAATTTTCCCCTCCCCATCATCCCCTCTCGCCATGGGAGGGGGAAAATGTTTACTGATATCAAGAATTATTGCGTAAGCACTTCTGCCCACGTCGTCACCGACCATTGGGTCTTGAACAGCTCGTCGACGGCGTCCTTGGCCTTCGCGCGGAAAGAGTCGGCATCCGGGAGCACGACCTGCATGCCCTTGCGCTGGAGCTCGAGAACGTACGAGCTCTCAGCGGCCTTCATCTTGGTATTGGCAAAGTCGCAGGCGTCCTTCGCCGCCAGACCGACCAGGGTCTGGTCAGCCCTCGACAGGCCGTCGAAGAATGGCTTGTGGATGACCAACCCCCCGATCGTCACCATGTGGTTGGTCATGATCAGGTGCGTCTGCACCTCGTAGAGCTTGAAGGAAGTAATCTGCGATACATCGCCCTCGGACGCATCGGCTTTCCCCGACTTCAATCCAGCGTAGAGCTCCGTAAGCGGGAGCGGAACCGGCTCTGCACCGATGGCCTTCCAGATGGCTACCCATGTAGGAAGGACGGGCAGCCGGAGCTTCAGGCCGTACACGTCGGCCGGTGTGTAGAGCGGTTTCTTCGCCGTCGTTTGCCGCACCCCGCGGTTGATCGATCCCAGAAACTTCAGGTTGCCGTTCTTCTCCATCTGGGCCTGCGCCTGCTGGCCGAGCTTACCGTTCCAGACGCGCATGTAGTGATCCCAGTCCTTCATGACGTAGGGAACGGACACGAAGTAGTATGCGGGCGCGTATTTCTCCACGTACATCGTCCCGTTGGACTGCATCTCGAGCGCGCCAGCGCTGTTCAGCTTATTGATTTCTTCTTCCGACTTGGTGCCAATTTCGAACTTCACCTCGATTTTCCCACCACTCCCCCCTTCGACCAGTTCCTTAAATTTCTCAGCCGCATCGACGAGAATGTGCCCTGTCTTAAACGGGCTCCCGATACGAATCGTCTTTTCTGCTGAGATTGCCTTCCCTGTGCCTATGAAAAGGAAGCAAAGGATTGCGGTGATCGACAAAATAAATCCGAGTTTAAAATCTTTCATTGTTTTACCCTCCTTTCTAATTCAGATTATTTTTTTATTTCCTTGACCAGTTTGCCATAAAACTCATCGTCATTAGCCATCAGTTTTCCAAAAGCCTCTGGGCCAAGGTATGAAAGGTTTACAACCATGTCCTTTGCATTCTTTTGGAAAACCGGATCGTCCATGCCCTTTTTGAAGGCGTCATGTAGTTTTTTAATCACATCAGGTGGAGTGCCCTTGGGTGCCGCTAATCCCCGCCATTGCCCCATGACAAAATCGATACCCTGTTCCTTCACGGTTGGGACATCGGGGAAAAGCTCAAATCGCTTTTCGGCGAAGAGGGCGATCATCTTCAACTTCCCCGCCTTAACATGCTCGATCCCTTCAGGTGGGGAGACTGTGACAGCATTGATATGGCCTCCAAGAAGAGCGGTTACAGACGGACCTCCGCCTGCAAATGGGATATGGTTGAATTTCACGCCGGCTGTCTTTTCAAACGCAAGGGCAATCAGGTGAACTCCTCCACCCGCGCCTGAGTTCCCCACTGTGATCATGTCGGGGTTCTTTTTAGCATAATCCAAAAACTCCTTGAGACTCTTCCACGGGGCATCCGATCTCACCAAAAACATGCCTGGGTCCCTCACCACATTGATAACGGGGTCAAAACTTTTGTAGGTGAAGGCAGTGGTCACTTGATGCGGAAGTATAGTGAGAGGTGTAATTGCAGAAACAAGTGTGTAACCATCTGGTTTTGCCTGAGCAGCTTCAGTATATCCTACTGCACCTGCTCCACCCGGACGATTGACTACAACCACAGCTTTTCCAAGGTATTTCCCTGTCGTTGCCGCCAATGCGCGGAAGATTAGATCTGTTGCCCCTCCCGCTGCCCAGGGAATGATAATCTGTACCTCCTTCGTCGGAAAATCCGCCGCCTGAAGCGGCGCGCTTACTACAAGAATCAAAGTTACAAATAACCCAATAATGATTTTTCTTAACATGACGCTACCTCCTTTCTGAGTTGCATAACTCCGAACTCATAACTCTTAACTTTCAACCTCCAGAAATCCCCCCTTTCCGCTCTAAGCTCAAAGCCCAAATTCCTTATTCAGCATTCTTAACTTCTTACTCTTAACTCTTAACTCTTAACTCTTAACTCTGAACCCTGAACTATAGTGGTTCCCTCCCTTCTAAATTTGAACTGTGGACGATGAACCATGAACTATGAACTCCCAACTCTGAACTCTTAACTCTTAACTCTTAACTCTTAACTCTTAACTCTTAACTCCCAACTCTTAACTCTTAACTCTTAACTCTTAACTCTTAACTCTTAACTCTGAACTCTTAACTCTGAACTCTTAACTCTTAACTCTTAACTATAGAATCCCCTCCTTTCTTTGATTTTTTAAAGAAGATCCGGAATATCGGAAGCAATAAGAAGATGATTGTTGCAAGCAAAAAGACCATTGAAACAGGTCGATTGATAAAGACTTCGAAATCGCCATGAGAGATCATCAACGACTGACGAAAAGCCACCTCCAATTTTGGCCCGAGGACCAATGCCAAAAGAAGTGGTGCACCCTCATAAGCCCATTTTCTCATTAGAAATCCCAGGCCTCCGAAGAGAAGCATCATCCAGATATCGAAAACGGAGTTATTCACTGTATACATCCCTGTGATGCAAAAAAGGATGACGAGAGGTAAAAGGATTCTCTTGGGAATTCTGAGTATGTTAGCAAAGAGAGGGACGAAGGGAAGGTTGAGGATAAGAAGCATAAAGTTACCGATATACATGCTGGCGATGACTCCCCAAAAGAGTCCTGCGTGCTGACTGATCATTAATGGTCCTGGCGACACTCCATGGATGAGAAGGGCACCAAGAAGAATGGCAGTGGGAGGAGCGAAAGGAATTCCAAGAACAAAGAGAGGGATAAAGGCAGCTTGGCAGGCGGAGTTGTTCGCAGATTCAGGGCCAGCCACTCCTTCAATCGCTCCCTTACCAAACTCCTCAGGGTGTTTAGAAACCTTCCTCTCGATCATATAAGAAGCATAGGTGGCAATGACCGGTGCTGGTCCGGGGACCAAACCTATGCCAAATCCACATACCGCCCCCCTGAGAATTGCCCCAATCGATTTCTTTAAATCTTGAAGAGAGGGGTAAAGTTCCCTCAGGCGTGGCATGAGAACTTTTTGGTCCAGCATCTCCGAAGGTTGATTGACATTGACCAAGACTTCTCCAATTCCGAAGAGCCCGATAGCGACAGCAACGAATTCAATTCCACTGAGCAGTGGGACTGAACCAAAGGTAAAACGAGCATCTCCAGTAACAGGATCGAGTCCGATCGTTCCGATGATCAAACCCACAATGGCCATCATAAGAGATTTGAGGAGTGATTTGCCTGTCACATTGCTTAGAACGATAAATCCAAAAACCATTAAGGAGAAATATTCAGGAGGGCCAAAGGCCAATGCTGCCTCTGCCAATGGCGGGGCCAGAAAGACCAATCCGAATATTCCGATGGTTCCAGCAATGAAAGAGCCAATGGCACAAATGGCCAGGGCAGGGCCAGCCCTTCCTTTCTGTGCCATCTGGTAGCCATCGATACAGGTGATCACAGAAGCTGTCTCTCCAGGGACATTAAGAAGGATGGAGGTGGTAGAGCCTCCGTACATCGCTCCGTAATAGATTCCAGCGAGCATGATGATGGCAGAAGTGGCATTCAGACCAAATGTGGCAGGGATAAGAAGGGCGATCCCCGCGATCGGACCGATTCCAGGGAGCACACCGATGATAGTTCCTACGATGGTACCAAGCAGGCAGTAAAAAAGGTTTTGAACCGTTCCAGCGATTCCAAAACCATTGATTAAATGTTGAAGCGATTCAACCATCTCTTACCCTAGTAGTAATCTTTCCTTTAACCTTAGCCTTAACCTCAACCTTGTTTTTTATAATCCTATCCATCCCTTTGGCAGGGGTATTTGAAGCCATTGAACAAAGAGAAAATAGCAGGCCACTGCCGTCATAAAGGATAAAAGGATGTTGAGGATCCACTGCTTCATTCCAAGGGTTCTCAGAAGCACCACCAATAAGAGAAAGGAGACGAGTGGGTATCCCAGTTGATTGGAAAAAGCGGTGGCTAAGACCATCGTTCCAAAGAAAAGGATCAGCTGGATTGGAAATCTACGAACTTCAGTAACAGAATCCTTGCTCACAGTTGTTTTTTTACCCTGATAGAGAAGTTTTAAGAGGAAGAGACATGATAAGATCATGAGGAGTATTCCAAGAAATAGGGGAAACATCCCTGTTCCCGGCATTCGGAAGGCTCCAATGGGCATTCTCAAAGAAAGAAGGGTAGTTATTCCTCCGAAAAGGAAGATTACAATCCCAACGATGATCTCATCCTTTTTCAAATTTCACCTATCCTGACATATTTTCTTCATAATCCGTTCATTCTCCTCCCCCTTGACGGGGGAGGATTGAGGTGGGGGTGGACATGCATGTTCCCCTCACCCTCGCCCTCTCCCGCCTGGGGAGAGGGTAATAACGGGGTTATTTTCTAAGCAATTCAAATGCTAATTGTTAATTGCTAACTGACCACTGTTAATTGATCATTTCTCAGTCCATCAACGCTCCACCATTTACATCCAAAATCTCGCCGGTGATGAAAGATGCCTCATCTGAAACCAGAAACAGGACTGCCTCTGCTACATCCTCAGGTTTTCCGAGACGTCCGAGAGGGATGGAGGCAATGATCTCTTTCCGTCTCTCCTCTGACCATTGAGCGCTCATCTCGGTCTCAATGGCATGGGGGGATACGGCGTTGACATTGATTCCAAAGGGGGCCAATTGTCTTGCCAAGGTTTTTGTGAGAGCATCTATCCCCGCCTTTGAAGACCCGTACCCGGGCGCAGAGGTGATATCTCCCATTTTCCCTGCAATCGAAGAGATATTGACAATTTTCCCGTAGCCTTGTTGTTTCATTATCTCAACTACGGCTTTACAACAGTTGAAAGTACCCTTTAGATTGACTTCAATGACTCGATCCCAATCCTCTTCAGTCACAGTCTCAATCGTTCCCCTCCGTATGATCCCCGCATTATTGACGAGGATGTCAATTCGGCCAAGCATCTTATAGACCTGATCCACCATCCCATTCACTTCGGAACTCTTCGTTATGTCACAGAAGATGGTCATGACCTCCTTATTTTCTTTCCCCATATCCTTCTTTAGTATTTCCAATCTTTCCCTATCGGAATCGATGATAGCAACCTTTGCCCCTTCCCGTAGGAACGTTAAGGCAATCGCTTTTCCAATGCCTCTCGCTGCTCCTGTGACGATGGCCACTCGATTCTTGAGCTTCATTGTTTTATACCAAGTCAGAAAATATAACGATTATCTCCCTCTCCCCTGGTGGGAGAGGGTGGGGGTGAGGGGGGAAGATACATGTCCACCCCCACCTTAGTCCTCCCCCATCAAGGGGGAGGATAATAGTTGGTAATTTTCATCGTTCGCGGGTGACGCACCGTCATCAAGTATCACTTCCCAAACATTAAATTTGGCAAAAACAACGTAAGCCCCGGGAAAAGGATCACAACTGCAATACAAACGATTGTAGCTATAAAAAATGATAATGATTCTTTAACATAATCCTGTATAGAACATTCTAAGATACTACAACCTGCATACATCGCGGAACCCACAGGCGGGGTCATATTACCCATCGTAATGGTTAAAACAAAAACGAGCCCAAAATGTACAGGATCAAAACCTACCTTTGTTGCAACTGGGAGAAATATAGGAGTCAGCATCAGGATCAGTACAGAACCGTCTACAAACATACCAGCAATAATAAGGAATATACAAATAATCGAGAGCAAAATATATGGACTATCACCGCTGATTGCAAGTAATAAATTAGCGATCACTTCTGGAATCCTATCCCATATAAGACCATAGGTAAATATGGCTGACAAAGCAAGTAAATACATCACTGCACCCACATCCGAAGTGCTCGACCTGGTTACTTCTTTAAATCCATCCCATGTAAGATCTCTATGAGCAAATACTCCTACAAAAAAGGCATAAACCACTGCGAAAGAGCCGATTTCTGAAGGAGTGAAGAGGCCTCCACGTAATCCGAAAAGCAAGACAAACGGAAATATTAATGCCCAAAAACTACTGACGGTTGTCATTGCAATCTCTTTTAGCGGCGGGAATTTTTTTCTTGCAGGTTCGAATCCTTTTATCCTTGCATCCACTGCTACTGCAAACATATATAAGAGTGTCAACAAAACCCCTGGTATGATACCGCTCGCAAAAAGTCGTCCTATGGAAACCTGACCAACCGTGCCGTAAAGGATAAATCCAATACCCGGAGGGATGATCGGAGTAATGAGTGATGTCCAGACATTGACAGCAACCGTATAACCTTTTGAGTAACCTCTCCTGATCATCTCCGGGCCTAACATACGGCATTCCATAGCGGTATCAGCAATACATGAACCTGAAACTCCTCCCATCAGAGTCGAGAGAAGAACATTCACCTGAGCCAAACTGCCGCGCATATGTCCGACAAGAACATTGGATAGGTCTAAGAGTCTTCGAGTGATACCCGCTCCATTCATCAGGTTGCCGGCAAGTATAAACATCGGAACTGCCAGCAACGCAAAGTTTTGTGACTGGGAAACAGAAAGCTGTATGGGGATGGTAATAGGCAGACTGGGAGTCTGCAGAAAAAACAAAAACCCTGATATTCCTATCGCAAAAGCCACAGGCATTCCTGTGAGAAGGAATAATATAAATGCACACATGACTAATAGCATCTTAGAAATCTCCCTTACCCCCACCCACCCCTCCCCCTTAAGGGGGGAGGGTTAGGGTGGGGGTGATACGTTCTTCGTCTATAATGGATCCCCGATAGTTGTTTTAGCGTTATTTTGTGTAAAATCGCGCCTTATCTTTAGAATTCCAGTCATTAATAGGAAAATTGCTCCAACCGGGAGGCTGAGAGTAACCCATGTGTAGCTGAAGTTAGGTATTCCCTGGAATGTTCTTACTCTGCTCGTGTAGGAAAGCTGTATGCCAAAAAATATGAGGTATAATGAGAATCCCAGTATAACAATATAATTGAACATTTCAAAATAACGCCTAAACTTCTCTGGGAATAATCTTACAAATACATCTACGCACATCAGTTTGTTTTCTCTCCAGGCAATATCACCGCTTAAAAAGCAAGACCAGGCAAAAAGGCATGTACTCAAATCTATCGCCCAGTTAATAGGGTACTTCAATAATCTGGCAATACCGGCCGCAAATATCAGTATCACCATTCCCCAAAGAGTTATTCGAGCTACAAAAGCCTCAACTTCACAAATATCCCCATATAACTTTTTCATAATTTACCCTCATGAACCATGGAGAACTACTAACTATTATCCTCCCCCTTGATGGGGGAGGATTGAGGTGGGGGTGGACATGGTATTTTCCCCCTCACCCCCGCCCTCTCCCACCAGGGGAGAGGGGATAATCGGTTTATTTTCTATGCAATTGCTCTACAGGATGTGGAGCGCATAAACCGGCCCCTCAATTAGTGGAGGGACCGGTTCATACACCATTCCTACTTCTTTCCAATTTCATCAAAGATCTTTTTCTTTACATCAGCAATTTTCAAAACCTCGTACGCTTTCTCTCCAGCCTTTTTGAAAGCGGCAATATCCACATTATCTACCACGATCATCCCTCTCTTTATTAGGTCCGCCTTCACTTCTTTCTCAAGCTTATCCATGATGAGCTTAGAGGTTTCTATACCAGCTTTTTCGCATTCCTCGACAAGAATTTTTTGATAGTCTGCAGGCAATGCATTAAACCACTTCGAGCTGATGACCTCATAATTAACAAGCATGATATGTCTTGACTCGGTCACGTACTTAAGAACCTCATAGAAACGTCCAGCTGGTATGTTGTTATAGACCAGTTCAACTCCGTCCATCACTTTTGACTGAAGCGCTGGGTACATTTCTCCAAACGCAAGAGCGACAGGGGTTGCACCGAGAGCGCGCACAGACTCCTGCCATATGGGTGCAGGAGGAGTTCTGATGCGAAGCCCCTTTAAGTCTTCCGGGTTTCTGATTGGCTTATTTGTAAAAAAATGTCTGTAACCCTGGACCCAGCTAAAAGATAGAACTTTCATACCATATTTATTGGCCAGATCGTCATGAAAACCCTTTATTGTTGACGCCTTCGTGAGTTTTGCCACTTCCTCAAGATTCTCAGCAAAATACGGGCCATTCAGACAAGCTACCCCGGGGACATAGTTGCCCATACGGGCTGAGTCGGTATTCTGGCCTATGTTTGCGCCCGCCCTTATCTGCTCAATGATGTCTTCTTCAACACCGAGCTGGGCGCTGTGAAAGACCTCAATTTTAAGACCGCCTTTTGTTTTCTCCTCAACCGCTTTTGCCCAATTCGTAAATCCCTGGTGATAAGGTTCTTTTTGACCCAACACATGGTTGAATTTCAGAAGATACTTCTGCTGTGCAAATGCCGGCGTTCCACAGAAAGCTATTGCCAAGATTAAAACCATAAACACGGCTACCATCATAGAAAATTGTCTTAAGCTTTTCATACAGACCCTCCTTTTCTTTTCTTCCTCTCTCTTTTAAAGCTCAAAGCTGAGAATTCAATCTTTATAAATCCACATTCCGCAATCCGCATTCCGAAATTTCTAAATCACCTCCCTTCCTAACAACGTTTACGACCGTTTGAACAAGATTACCTGGTTTTGTTCCCGCTGAAACCCAATCTCTGCGAGATCTTGAAAGCCGTCTCCATCACCTCCTTTTTCAAACTTTCCAGAATAACCTTCTTGGTGACTCGAAAAGCGGGGGCTGAGATACTGATCGCAGCCACCACTTTTCCAATCTCGTTATACAGTGGGGCGGCCACACATCGAATCCCTTTCTCGTTCTCCTCGTAGTCGACGGCGTATCCCTGAGTTCGCACCGCTTTTAAATGTTCTTTCAACTGGATAGGATCGGTAATGGTATTCTCCGTTCTCTTCGGAAGGCCTTTCTCTTTAATAAGGCCATTCAGTTCCTCTTCAGGCAGATGAGACAGAAGTACCTTGCCTACGGCAGAGCTATGGGCAGGATTTCGAAGGCCGACTCTGGAGGCCATCCTCAGACCGCTGGGATTATGATCGAGCTCCACCTTATCGATATAGACGATCTCACCCCGGTCAAGGAAGACCATGTGTACCGTCTCCTGTGTTCTTTCTGCGAGGTCTCTAAGGAACGGTTCGGCCTCTTTCCGGAGATCGAGTTGGCTGAGGAGAAGGTTGCCCAGTTCCACCAATTTGAAACCTAAGAAATAGTTTCTTGTCTTCGAATCCTGCCGCACATAGCCAAAATAGGCAAGAGAGGAGAGGAGACGATGGGTCGTTCCTTTTGGAAGTTTGATTTTGATAGAGAGATCTCGGATGCTAATTCCTTGAGGGCTTTGTCCCAATATATCAAGAATCAAGGAGGTTCTCTCGATTGTTTGAACCAGATTATTTGGCTTCGATCCTTGGGGAGTCGGCATAATGTAGAGTTTCGTAATACGAAATGTTGTTCCATTATCTTATAATTTTCAAAAATTCTGTCAAGTGTTTTTTTCTGCTTTTTTAGGTGATAAAAAGCTTGCTAAAAGAAAGCCGAGGAAGATATATTATTTTCAAAAATGAAATTTGGGCCTAAGATTTTTAAATGGACGGAGGAGGAACGTCATGTCTAAGCAAAGAGCAAAAGGAAAGGCCAAAGAGTTTGATTTCTTTTTAGAAGAGGCTAAGAAACTCGGAGCCCTTGAGGCAAAGATCATCAGTTCTGATAAGGTAGTGATTGAAGATCGTGTGCTGCTCAAATGTCGAACAGGATGCGACTCTTACGGGAAAAAATTTGTCTGTCCTCCATTTACGCCAACACCTGATGAATTCAGAAAGATGTTGAAGGAGTATAGAAAAGTCCTCATCGTTAAATTTCCGGCTGGAGCTGAAGCCGAAGACGATGTTGGCAGAAGTCTTCAAAAGAATCAATGTTCCCCTGAAATCCTTCCGGATCTTAGAGAACGGACGAATAAATTCTTTGATGTGTGGAATGCCGATAAAAGACGTATCCTTTTGGCCATACTTCAATTGGAGAAGACGGCGTTTAATCGGGGTTACACACTGGCCCTATCCTTAACAGCAGGCTCCTGTACCCTCTGTGCAAAGTGCAACATGGAAGCCACGTGCACCCATCCCACCATGGCTCGATATCCTGAGCATGCCTTGGGAGTGAATGTGAAGAAGACACTGAAAAAAGCAGGGATGTCAATCAAATTTCCCTTCGAGAGACATCCAGAGGGCATTGGGATGTTACTCATTGATTAGTCCGGATGCATTCTCATGAGGTTTCCTGACTAATATTCGACTTGACAGGCGCTGTCAGGTAAAGCCCTGACTAACAAATACACCCACTACTGTTTACTTTTGAGTCGGAATGTAAAGCGGGGATTATTGGTCGAAATGTTGAATATACAACCTGGTGGACTCGTGAGCTTACATAGGAATCGATCGGGTAATCGGGATCGGCATAGAAGGAATCAGCGAATGAAATCTGAGAATCTGAATAATCCCTCAATCCTAAGAACTCGGTCATCAGAGACATAAGCTAACACTCCGCACCCAATCTGGCAGATCCCGCAAGTCGTTCTGATCATCCTTTCCTTCATCTTTTCATTCCCTTTCGGTTTAGACGAGATGGTCCAATTTGAAGAGCCTCGCAGCATTTTTCCAGAGAATCTTCTCAGTATCCTCTTCCGGAAGACCCAAATCCTTTATAAAACCAACGACCCTCTCTGGTCCTCCGATAGGATGAGCATAATCTGTACCCATAAGGATATGGTCAGGCCCCAGAAACTCCAAGGCGCATTTCATTGCAGGAAGATGGAACGAGATCGCATCAACATATACATTCTTCTTATAATACTCAGAAGGCAACTGTTGAAGAGAAAAGCCATGGTCCTTTGAGTAGCTCTTAAAGGAGTCATCAATCCTTCCGACCAAATAGGGAAACACACCACCGAGATGGGCATGGATAATCTTTAATTGAGGAAAGCTTTCCAGGATGCCATGAAAAATCAATCCTGTAACCGCCATTGTCGTATCCAGGATAAAGCCGAAGAGCGGCAATGGCATACTTGCCTTTTTCATTGCATCTGTTGTGACAGGAGGAGCCGGGTGAATAAAGAGCGGCATTTCATATGCCTCCGCCGCCTCATAGATCGGTAAGAATTTGGGCGAGTATATAGGCATTCCCTTGATATTAGAAAAAATGATAACTCCTTTTACACCAAGCTCCTTATATGCTCGCTCTAATTCCTTTACAGACTCTTTCACATCTTGAAGAGGCAAAGTCGCATAGGCATAAAGGCGGCCTCTGTATTTTTCACACACGGTGGCAAGGTAATCATTCACCTTCTTTGCCCAGACAACGCCTTCTTTGGCTGGTATGAGCTCCACGCTTGGTGTTGTGAGACTCATGATCTGGAGATCGATTCCATATTCATCCAGGTCTTTCATCCGCTCCTCTGGATCATAATGCCCTGCCCTGTTCACAGTGGCCAAGCGCGCACCTTTATAATAAAAGACCATATTGGTAGGCCCTATACGCTTCAGGGTTGGAGAACCCTTCCTCCCTTCGAGATAGTCCATCCATTCCTTAGGATAAAGATGATTATGAATATCGATCGCTTTCATAAATTGACCTCCTTAATCTTTCTCTCTCCAGTCTGCCAGCCCAGCAGCCGATGGAATCTTGCTCCGAGCTCGGGTAGTCATGACATGCATAGAGATGAGTATTCCAAGAAGCAAATAACCGATGATATCCGTGACCCAGTAGGGATAGATCAGCAAAAGGCCTGTGATTAAGAAGCCTATTCGTAGAATCCAGCCTAGAGCTTGAAAGAGATGCCCCTGGAATGCAATGGCCACACAACTGATTGCAATAAAAGATGTGAATACTCTGAGAAGGATCATGCCCAACTTTCCCATGAGGAGCACCTCTGTGCTGTAAACAAAGAGATAGGGAACTAAGAAGACAGGTAACGAGAACCAGAAGGCAAGGTTTGTCGTCCTCACAGGATCTGTGCCTGCCAGGCCTGCTGCAGCAAAAGAGGTGGGAGCCACAGGAGGGCTGATATTGCCGAGGGTTCCAAAAAAGAAGACGAAGAGATGGGCTGCCATCGGATGGACACCTGCTTTGATGAGTGCAGGGGCTGCTAAGACGGCTAGGATCAGATAACACGTAACAGGTGGAAGGGGAAGTCCAAGGATGAGGGAAGCGATCATCGTCAGAACCAGAAGGAGAATGACACTTCCACCTGCCAGGGTGATGAGAATATCAGAAAAACGCTCACCCAGTCCTGCCATACTGATCGTACCTGTGATAAGTCCAGCAGAAGCACAACAGGCAGCTACGATGAGGGCTCCCTTCGACCCTCTTTCGAGGGCGGAGGCAATCTGTCGAAGACCCATTCTTGTCCGATGACGCACCTGACTTGCCAGAATGCAGGCCACAGCGGCCCAGAAAGCTGCCCTCGGCGGCGTGCTCATCTTGATGGCAAGGAAATAGATGAGGACTCCTATGGGAATGAGCATATGTCCTTTCTCTCTGAAGAGGGTTCTCAGGTTAGGAAGTTCAGCCCTTGGGAATCCTCGAAGTCTCAACTTGACTGCCTGCAGCTCAACAACCATATATAATGTTGCATAGAAAAGAAGAGCCGGTATAATGGCTGCTTTCACCACATCTAAGTAAGTTCCACCGATCATTTCAGGAATGATAAAGGCTGCTGCTCCCATGACCGGAGGCATAATCATCGAACCTGTCGAACCAACAGCCTCTATGGCAGCAGCAACCTCCGGCCGGTATCCTCCCTTCTTCATAAGGGGAATGGTGAAGACACCCACTGCTGCGACGTTGGCTACCTGACTCCCCGTGATCATTCCGAAGAGGCAACTTCCCAGGACAGCCGCTTTTGCAGGTCCGCCTCTGTACTTCCCAAACAAAGCCATGCCCGTGTCCATGAAGAGCGGCCCTGTCCCCGAAACCTCTAAAAATGCACCGAAGATAATAAAAACGACGATCACCGTAGCCGAGACCGCAAGGGCAGGCCCAAGAATCCCGTCGGTGCTGAAGAAAGTAAAATTGATGACTTGCTCAAAGGTAAAGCCTGTATGGGCTAAATAGAAAGGGAGATGAGTACCAAAGGTGAGATATACAAATCCGACGAAGCAGATGATCACAATGGCCCAGCCGATCACCCGCCGTGTTGCTTCAAGAACGAGGAGAATGGCCAAAAAGCTGCAAAAAGAGTCAAGGAAATTGGGGATTCCAGTACGGAAGCTGAGGTTCTCATACTCGATAAACACATAGATTCCGATGAAGAAGGAGAGCATGAGAAAAGAGATATCAATGATGGTGATAGGCCGGTGTTCGTCAGCCACTTTCACCTCCCCTGCTTCGTCGCTCTTTGCCTTAAACGGGAAGAGGAGAAAGATGAGAGCGAGAGCGAAGGAGAGATGGATGGTCCGCTGCTGAACACCAGGGAGTTGGCGGACACCGGCAGTATACATATGGAAAAGTGCCATTGCAAGGGCAATGACAAAGATGAGGATACGGCGTGTTCCCCACCTCCTTCCCCTTTTCTCAGTGGGAGTAGCGGTTTGGGGATCAGATTTCATGATTGGACAAATCCTTCGAACACTATTTCATCACACCGATCTCTTTAAGATACTTCTCTGCACCCGGATGAAAGGGGACCGGAACACCTTTCATCGCGTCCTCTGCGGTCATATCCTTTGCGGACTGGTGGATGGCGTAGTAGTCTGCCTTGTGGTCGAAGAGGTTCTTAAGAAGTTTATAGACGAAATCGGTGCTTACACCCGAAAGGGTGAAGAGAGCGGTTGTGAACCCATAGATGAGCGTGTCTTGCTCCAAGCCCTTATAAGATTTTGCCTTTACCACAGTCCCGTAATAGTATGGATGTTCAGCCATCACCTTCTTCAGAATCTTTTCGTCTATAGGGACGATCCGGACATCATGTCTCATGGCGAGCTCGGTATAGATGGCAATGGGATACCCGCCACCGACAAAGCCGCCGTCGAGACTCTCGTCCTGAATTCCTTCAATGCTCTCTCTGTATGTGTAGTAATAGGGTTTGAAATCATTCTTTGCCACACCAGAGTATTCGAGGAAGAGAAGGGCGCTGGTGGCAACGGTGCTGCCCGGACCGCCGATGCCGATCCTTTTACCCTTCACGTCGGCAAAAGATTTGATGGGAGACTTAGCCGGAACGACAAGATACATGTCTGAAGCATTAACAAAGACGGCTGCTCGGAGCTCGGGGAAGGGTTTGCTTGCATATACCTCAAGACCTTTAAAGGCCTTCCAGGCATCAGGAGTTCCGAAGATTGCAAAGCAGGGCTTCTTCGCAGCCTCCCGGCTCATCATCCGCCTCACCATGTCCATCGTCCCTGTGGTCGCCTCATGGACAAGGTGAGCATCGGTAAGATACTTATTCGTCACACTCACAATGCCTGCTCCGAGGACATAGGCCGTCCCACCCACAGGAGGAGTATAAAGAGGAATGAGTTCAGCTGCAGATGCGGGTAAGATAAAAAAGATGATTATTAAAGCCAATGGACCAATAATAGAGAGTATTGACTTCGTTCGTTTCATTTTTCTCCCTCCTTTCTCATTTTTGCCTCTTTGTAGAGGATCATCATTGGAAGCGGAATTCTCAGCTTAATCGCTCCTTTCGTTGGGCAAGCCTCAACACAGGCATTACAGTGCCAGCACTCCTCCGGATAGGTGATCTGCGGCACTTCAGTCTTTTTTGAACCGAAAAAGACGTCGCACTGACAAGCCTCTGCACATTGACCACAGCGTTTACATCTCTTGCTCACGATGACAGGTGGCATTTCTCCTACTTCCTTGCTTGCCTCCACTCGAGGACAGGCCCCTTCTCCGTCTTCTTCACTACAAGCAACTTCTCTAACAAAGGATTGGTAAAAGGGTAATCTACTCGGATGTGCTTACCCCTCGTCTCCTTCCTTTCTCTCGCCGTCGTGAATATAAGTTCTCCGATTTCAATCATATTGAGAACTTCAAGGCATCGCATCAGCTCATGGGAATTTCTGGCAATCATTGACTTCTCAGCCTTCTTCTTCAGCCTCAACAAGGCTCGTTGTCCTGCCTCAAGCAGAGTTTCTGAGCGAACGAGGCCTGCATAATCCCACATGATCTGCTGAAGGGCGATGTTCGTCTCCTTCCAGTCCGGCCCTTCCATTCTATTCCGTAGCTCTGAGAATAGCGGCTCATTCTCCTTTGACTGCGTTTCGACGCTCGACTCTATGAAATCGTGGCTCCTCGCATAAGCCGCACCATTCTCCCCAGCGATCCAGCCGAATACGGCTGCACCTGAGATACCGCCAAAGAATTCATCGCCAGCAGCATAGAGGCCACTGATTGAAGTCTCTGCCCGTTCGTTATAGTAAATTCCTCCTCTCGGGAAGAGTTCATATTCATAGGTCCAGAATTCGATGGGGTCTTTACTGATGTCGATCCTTTCCTCCTTCAAGTAGTTCAAGAGAGAAATATTCCCTTCATTTCTCATCCAGTGGAGCATATATTTAAATTCTTCATCCGAAAGGCCATGACAATCCATATAGACAGGACCTTTCCCAGATTTCTTAAAGTCGATAAATATGTCCTGATAAATATCGACAACAGGATCTCCATACTTATTGTCAGGTTTGGTCACAAATGGCCCAACAGGTTTGCCTGAAGGGTCTCTTAAGACCCCTGCCCAGGTTGCTTTCCCAGCCCTCGCAAAATACTTAGGGCCGCACCGGATCAGAGGGATCTCTATGCTTGCCAGTTCTGCACCTGCCCGAAAGGCCATGGTTCGGCCATCCCCTACACAGACCGGAGAGAGACGTGTGTTGAACATCCATGCCGGTGTTGAGGCTGGGTACAACCTCATCACCGACCCTGTCCCCAACACAACACTTTTGGATCGAATGATAAAAATCTCATCTTCCCTTGTATTAATCCCTATGGCTCCACACACTCCACCTTCATCGTAGAACAGGTTGAAGCACATCACCCTGTTGAGTATCGTTACCTTCCTTTTGAGTGCTTGCTGAGTGAGGATCTTCTTCTGATTGGCTCCGGCATAATGGAGATTCATCAGAATATACCCAGGCAAGGCATGGCCTGCAAATTCATACTGCCCCTTGTACTTCATAGGGATGCCCCAGTTATCCCATAGCTTCACGGTCTCAAAGGAATTTTCAAGCCATGTCCTGATAAAAGAGCGATTTCTTAATCCCCCTTGTTGTCCACGCTGGAATTCGTCGATCATCGGCTCGACATCCGGGCCATGAACCTCAGGGATGTAGCACATGAAATGGTCATTCCCAAGCCCACCGGAGCCGCTGTAGAGCGTATTTGCCTTTTCAACGACCAATACCCTGCTGCCACATTCCGCTGCCCTGATGGCAGCCATCAAACCCGCAATGCCCCCACCGATGCACAAAACATCCGTCTCGATTCTCTTCGTTTTTAACCTGATCCCTTTCATCTTGAACGAGTTTAACAAATATATGAGTGATGTCAAGTTGAATCACTACATTGAAAAGGAGAAATTTGATAAGAATTTGTTTTTGAATGAGTTGAATATATGAAAAACGAAAATTTTGGGGTCAAATCTTTATCCTTGACTAAGTTGCTTTCCTGCGTTTTCAACAGCAATTTTGCAAAGTAAAGAAAAAAGATTTGATAATCATATAAAACAGTTTCGGGGGCAGGTCTTGTATTGTGATGTTTTAGAATTAGCCCCATTATTCAATGATTCTTTTGATCTCAATATCAAGATTAAAGACCCCCGCGACATCAATTAGGTGAGCCAATCAAGATCGAGTTCAGCAAGTTTTGCTTTTTTCGGGATCCCAGTTTCTGGATCCCAGCCCATCATCTCGTAGTAAGTTTCTATTGCTTTGGAAAATTGTTCTTTGTCAATCTTTTTTCCTTTTAAAGTTCCTCCTTCCATGGGTTGGAAGAAGCGATCGGGTAAGGTGTCATCTCGGGCCGTCAACCCCTCCCGGAGATTGAATATCCTAGCCATGTTGGCATGCCTCTCAG
>Ga0315278_10001802_pt1 | contig 18945 bp, 23 predicted proteins | sample YL17G06_0_MG_FD_203880 | JGI IMG/M metagenome (GOLD analysis project Ga0315278, IMG submission 203880) | Sediment microbial communities from Yellowstone Lake, YNP, Wyoming, USA - YL17G06_0 | ecosystem: Environmental > Aquatic > Freshwater > Lake > Sediment | place: USA: Wyoming | collected... | reverse complement strand
GCCCTCGGTCCCGACCATCTCGATCCACGTCGTCGAGAAGTTCGGATAGCCAGGCGGCAGGCTCCACCCGCCGCCGACCACGAACGAGAGGCCACTGTCCATCGTGACGGTGATCCACTGCGCATCGGGGATCGGCGCGCCGGTCGTCGCCTGCAGCGCGCCGAAGTTGACCTGCGAGTAGACGCGCACCGGCTTGGCCGGCTCCAGACACCAGAGCACGAAGTCCAGATCGTGCGTCGACTCCATCGCCGCCGGCGACAGCTTCGAGCGGCCGGTGATTTTGGTGCCGAGGCTGCGCGTGATGTGGCGGCTGACGAGTGCGCTCACCGCCTTGCCGATCGTGCCGTCGCGCAAGCACTTCCGCACGTATGCGAACTTCGGGTTGAAGCGCTGGGAATAGCCGATCGAGAACTTTAGGCGGTTGCGCTTCGCAAGCGCGACGAGCTCGTCGGCCTGCCACAGCTCGATCGCGATCGGCTTCTCGAGGAAGACGTGCTTGCCCGCGGCAAGGCATTCCTTCGCCATCGGGTAATGGGTCGACTCGGGCGTGGCCGAGACGTACACCACCTCAATTGCGGGATACCCGGCGATGGCATGCCAGTCGGCGGTCGCGGTTTGTGCCTTAGTGGTCTTCGCTACCTCGGCGAGCCGCTCCGGCCGGATCTCGGCGAGGTGCAGCGCCTTCACGAGTGGATGGCTCGCCAGCGTTTCCGCGCGGATGCCGCCGCACCAGCCGGTTCCGATCACGCCAACTTCGATTTGTCGCATTGGCCTACCCTCCTCTCTCACCTGGCTAACTTCGCGATGCCGAGCTCGACGGCCACCTGGTCCAACGCCTCCACGAGCTGCGGTGCAAGTGGAATCCCGTCGCGCGCGTAAGCGACGCGCTTGGCGTTGCTCTGCTCACCGGGCACCCAGATGCGCTCGACGCCGGGCATCCGCTCGGCATTGCGCATGTCGCGTACGACCTTGTCGACGCGTCGCTTGAACTCGTCGAGGTTGCCGAACGCCGCGACATCGATCGCCACGATCGCCTGCCCAGTGTTCGACGCGCCCTGGAAGTCGGCGTTGAAGTCGAGCACGTCTTTGCCCATCGCCGCCTGATTCAGCGTGCCGGCGAGCAATCCGACGATCAGCGCGAGGCCGTAACCCTTATAGCCACCGATTGGCAGCAGGAACCCTTCGGCTGCGCGCTTCGGGTCGATGATCGGCCGACCGGCGCGGTCCATCATCCAACCCTCGGGCATCATCTCGCCGCGCTGCGCCTTCGCCTTTACTTTCCCGTACGCCGCGACGGTCGTGGCCATGTCGAGGACCACCGGCGACTCCTCGAGCGCCGGGATCGCCGCGGCGATCGGATTCGTCGACAGCAGCATGTCGAGACCGCCCCACGGCGGAAGGTGGTTCGCGTTGCCGACCGCGAGGTAGAGCCCGATCATGTCGTGCGCGAGCGGCATGCGCGCATACAGCGACGCCGGTCCCGCGTGGTTGCTCCACTGCGTGCCGACCCACGCGACGCCGGTCGTGCGCGCTTTCTCGATCGCGATCACCGCGGCCCGCTTCATCACCAGGTGGCCCATGCCGTTGTCGCCGTGCACGAGCGCCATGGCGGGCCGCTCCTCCGTCACACGAATGTTCGGCCGCACGTTGACGCCGCCCGACTTGATGCGCCGCACATATGGCGCGAGCCGGATCGCCCCATGGCCGTCGGAGCCCTGCAGGTCGGCCTCGGCCATGAGGCTGCCGAGCGTGTGCGCGTCCTCGGCCGGAATGCCGACGCGCTCGAACGCGGCCGCGATGAAGTCACGCAGGCGCTCGTACGGAAAACGGATCGGGGCTACGGTCAAGAGGATTCCCGGTGGCGCGTCGCGCAGGGGCGCAATGGTAGCAGCGAGCGTCGCTGGAGTGCCGCGCGACCATCGAATAGACTCGCGTGATTGCGGCCCCGTCTGCCGCACGAAAGACCTCCATGTCCGCTACCCCGCCGCGCATGCCCCTCGTGTTCTTCGGCCACGGCAGCCCGATGAACGCGATCACGCCCAACCGCTACGCCGAGGCCTGGCGGCGGGTCGGCACGTCGCTGCCCAAGCCCAGGGCAATCCTCTCCGTCTCGGCGCACTGGTACACCCGCGGCACCGCGGTGACCGCGATGGAGCGGCCGCGCACGATCCACGATTTCTACGGCTTTCCGCAGCCGCTCCACGAGGTTTCGTACCCGGCGCCGGGCGACCCGGCGCTTGCACGGCGCGTGCGCGCACTCGTCGCGCCAGTCGATGCGCCGCTCGACGAGAGCTGGGGTCTCGATCACGGCACCTGGCAGGTGCTCCTGCACGCGTTCCCGGCCGCGGACGTTCCGGTCGTGCAACTCAGCATCGACGGCACGCAGCCGGCGTCGTTCCACTACGCGCTGGGCAAGCGGCTCGCGCCGCTGCGCGACGAAGGGGTCCTCGTCATCGGCAGCGGCAACGTCGTGCACAACCTGGGTCTGATGCGGCGCAGCGCGGACGCGGCGCCCTACGACTGGGCAACGCGGTTCAACGACCGCGTGCGAGCGCTGCTCGCTGCACGCGAGCACGGTCCGCTCGTCGCGTACGAAACCCTCGGCGAGGACGCGCGGCTGTCGATCCCCACGCCCGATCACTATCTCCCGTTGCTGTACTGCATTGCGCAGCAGGGCGCGGGCGAGAAGATCGCGTTTCCCGTCGACGGCATCGACATCGGGTCGGTGGGCATGCTGTCGGTGGTAATCGGGTGACGGCTGCGCCCGAGCGCCCGCGGCTCACGCCCGGGCTGATGGCGCTGCTGACCGTCACCGGCTTCACCACCGCGGGGACGGTGCACTTCCAGACCCCAATGCTGCCCGAGTTCGCGCGCGAATTCGGCGCGACCGCCGCGGCGGTCGGCTGGGTGGCGACGTGCAGCTTCGGCGGCTTCCTGATCGGGACGCTGTGCCTCGCGCCGCTCGGCGATCGCCTCGACAAGCGCCGGCTGATCATCCTGCAGCTGGGGTGCCTGATCGCCGCGATGCTCGCGATGGGCGCTGCGCACAACCTCGCAGCGCTCATCGTTGCCGCGTTGTTCGTCGGCGTCTTCGCGAGCATCTCGCAGCACATCCTGCCGCTCATCGCCGAGTTCTCCCCGCCGGGCGAGCGCGGCCGCGCCATCGGCACGGTCATGTCCGGGCTCTTCCTCGGCATTCTGTTCGGGCGGGTCGGCGGCGGTCTTATCACCGCAAACCTTGGATGGCGCTGGACCTACGTGATGTCCGCGGCAATGATGCTGGCGCTCGCGCCCGCGTTGATCGCGCGTCTGCCGAGCGCGCCGCCCAAGACCCGCCTTCCCTATGCCGCCCTGATGCGCTCGCTGTTCGGGCTCGTGCGCAGCCGCGCCGACCTCCGCCGGGCCTCCGCGGTGCAGTTTCTGCTCGGCGTGTGCTACGGCGGGTTCTGGGCCACGCTTGCACCGATGCTCGCCGCAGTGCACGGCATGGGTCCGGCGATCGCAGGACTCTTCGGCATCCCGGGCGCGGCGGGGGTTCTCGTCGCGCGCCCCGCCGGACGCTGGATGGATCGGGTCGGCGTGCGCCCGGTCGTTACGACCGGGATCGGCCTCGTGATGGCTGCCTATCTCACGTTCGGGTTCGGCGGCATGACGATCGTGGCGATCGTCATCGGCGCGATCCTGCAGGACTGCGGGCTGCGCTCCGCGATGGTAGCTAACCAGGCGATGGTCACGACCGCGGATCCCGAGGCGCGGAGCCGCTCGAACACCATCTTCGCGATCCACGTCTGGGGCGGCAACGCGACCGGTGCGTTCATCGCGAGCATCGCCTGGACGTACGCCGGCTGGCTCGGCGTGTGCGCGAGCGGCGTGGCGGCCTCGCTCATCGCGCTCGCCGTGTACCTGCGCAAGCGCGCGCCGCACTAAGAACCGCTTCTCCCCGACCGAAAGGAACGCAAATGCCCTCCACCACCACCGCAACCGGCCTCGTGATCGAAGAGGTCACCGTGGGCGCCGGCGACCCTGCCAGTGCAGGCCAGCGCGTCACCGTGCACTATACCGGCTGGCTAACCGACGGCACGAAGTTCGACTCGAGCAAGGACCGCGGGGATCTGTTCGTCTTCCCACTCGGCGCGCGCCGCGTGATCGCCGGCTGGGACGAGGGGGTGCAAGGCATGCGCGTCGGCGGCGTGCGCAAACTCACGATTCCGCCCGCGCTCGGCTACGGCGCGCGCGGCGCCGGCGGCGCCATCCCACCGAACGCGACGCTGGTGTTCGAAGTGGAGTTGCTCGGCGTCGGGTAAAGCGCAGTCCCGCTTATTGCGGCAGCGTGCGCCCGGTAAGCTGGCGGCGAATCTCGCGCAGCTTCGCCTTCACGCGTGCGGCGTTCTCGGGGCCCATGCGGAGGAGGGTCTTCTGCCCGGCCGAGCGCGCCTCGAACGCCGGATCGGCGAATTCGTACATCACCCAGGGTTTCGCGAGCTTCACCGGCCCGGTCACCTCCGGCGTCGCGAGCAGGTGATCGATCACTTCGACGAGTCGATCGTTGAAGTACTTGTCGGGGTAGCCGAGGTCCTTGTAAGCCTGCTGGAACAGCGGATACAGGCGCACGTAGAGCGCGACAAACTTCCCGGTGTCCACCGACTCCACGAAGCGCAGCGCCGGCTCGTAGCGCCGGGAGTTATCCGCGCTGAGGTAGACCGCGTCCTTGCCGCCCGTTGTGACGAACGTGCCCGTGGTCGGCGTGAGGGGCCACATGCGCTGCGGCGCCTTGTTGCGCGGCAGGTTGTCCACGGTCGCGACGACCCGGCGCACCAATCCGCTCAGGCTCGCGAACTGCTCGAGCGGGCCACGACCGACGAGGCCCGCGAGCGCCTCCTCGAGCGCCTTGTCGCTCTCGTCTACCGAGGACGGCAGCGTTGCGGCGACGGGCTCGTTCGTTTCGGGTCGCGCCGCCTCGATCGGATGTTTGATCGCCGGCTCGAGGGACCTCTGCGGGGCGGCTCCGGCCACAGACGGCGCGGTCGTCGGCTGCGCCGCCTGTGGCCGGAGCCAGTACCAGTAGACGCTTGCACCCGCAGCGGCCAGAAGCACGACGGGGACACCCCACCACAGGAGTCGCCGGGCGAAGGAAGGCGGCGGGTTCGAACCGTACCGGTGGAGGTACGGCGGGGCGCGGTCCACGTCAATCGCGGGATCCGCGCCGGCGTGCGGGTCGACGATCTCGGCGTGGAACTCGCGCGTCCCGGGGGATCCGCCCTGCGTCATCGAGGTGTGACCTGGCTCCGTTGCGAGAGTTCACTCCGGTTGCGGTCTAGAATCCGCGTGTCGCGCGACCACGACATATTGACGAGGGGGCTTCAGATTAGTCGAGCTTCGCTCCCGATGCCTTGACGCGCTTCTCTCCAAGCTCGCGGTCGGTCTTGAGGAACGTCGCAAACTGGTCCGGCGTGTCGCCGACCGGGACGAAGCCGAGATTGTTGAGGTACTTCTCGCGGAACTCCGGGGCGTTCACGATCTTCCCGGCCTCCGCGCCGATCTTCTCGACGATATCGCGCGGCGTGCCGGCGGGAGCGGCGAGCCCGAAGTAAAACGACGCATCGGCGTTCGGGTAGCCCGCCTCGGTGAAGGTCGGCACGTTCGGCACCAGCGCGTTGCGCGCACGGCCCGACACGGCGAGACCCTTCAGCTTGCCGGCGTTCAACAGCGGCGCCGCACCGCCGATCACCGCGAACATCACGTCGACCCGCTCCTCGCCGACGTCCTGCAGCCCCTGCACGAGGCCCTTGTAGGGGATGTGCTCCAGGGTCAGGCCGTTCTGCGTCGCGAACCACGCCATGCCGAGATGGTTCACGCCGCCGGCGCCGACCGAGCCGTAGGTCACCTTGCCGGGGTTCTTGCGCGCGTAGTCGATCAACTCGCCGACAGTGTTCGCGGGCAGCTTCGGGCGCGCGATCATCATCAGGTTCGCGGTGACGAGCCGGCTGACCGGCACGAGATCCTTCACCGGGTCGTACGGAATCTTCGAGTACAGGTGCTGGTTCAGCGTGAACACCGCATCCGATGCGAGCAGCAGCGTGTAGCCGTCGCCCGGCGAGCGCGCTACGGACTCGGCCGCGATGATCTCGTTGGCACCCGGGCGATTCTCGACCAACACCTGCTGGCCCCAGGTCTCCGTCATCTTCTGTCCCATTCCGCGCACGAGCAGGTCGGCCGGACCGCCCGCGGTGTAGGGAACGACGATGCGGATCGGCTTTGACGGATACGACTGGGCCAGCGCCGTGTGCGGCGCGGCGACGAGGGTCAGGGCGAGGGCGAGCGTACGCATGACGTGCATTGCGGATCCTCCTTGATTGGTGTTCCGGAGCGGCGCGCAAAGGATAACCCGCACTGCGAATGCGCGGTGTCGCGTCTTCGGCATTGACGGCGGGCCGTTTCCGGTGGGATCGTGTGCTGCGTATGAAGCTCCGGCGCGTTCTCCTGCACCTGTCTCTCCTCGGCGCCGGTGCGCTGCCGCTCGCTGTAACCGCCTCGACCTACAAGTGGATCGACGACAAGGGCGTGGTGAACTACGGGAACGTGCCGCCCGCCGCGGCGCGGCAGGTCAAGCAACTCGACGAAGAAGCGTCGCGCGTCAGCACGATTCAGGCAATACCGAAAGCGCAGCTCGAGCGGGAGAACGATTTCCTGCTGCGTGCACGGATCACACGGCTCGAGGCGGAGATCGAGGCGCAACGGCGCGCGAGCACGATGTTGCCCGTCCCGATGCCCGTCTACGATCCGTACTACGCGTACCCGCCTTTGGTCGCGGGCTATGCGCCCGCATATGGTGTCCCGTATCACTGGGCAGGCGCCCGTTTCAGGCACCGTCCTGGGCACGCGCCGGTCCGCAGCGGTGTGGGCGTGCGCGTCAGCGGCCGCCGCTGACTGCCGCCCGGCGGCACTCAGTCGACCACGCGCCTCCGCAGCGCCTTCACCTGCCCGCGCCGGACCTTGCCCTCCACGCGCCGGCGCTGCGAGGCTTTCGTCGGCTTGGTCGGACGTCGGGGGCGCGGGACGACGGCGGCGCGAACGACGAGCTCGTGCAGCCGCGCGAGCGCGTCCTCGCGGTTCTTCTCGAGGCTGCGGTACTGCTGGGCCTTGATCACCACCACGCCGTCGGCGCTGATGCGCTGGTCGCGCAGCAGTAGGAGCCGGGCCTTGACCGCCTCCGGCAACGACGACGCACGCACGTCGAAGCGCAGATGGATCGCGTTGGAGACCTTGTTGACGTTCTGCCCGCCCGCACCTTGCGCGCGGATCGGGACGAACTCGATCTCCTCTTCGCGGAGCGTGATCACGGCCGCGAACGATCGAGCTCCGGATAGCAGCGCCAGACGTCCATCTCGTTGAACGGCAGGCGCCGGTCCGAGGCGAGGTAAGCGGCGATGCGCGGGCGTGCCGCAATCCGGTCGTGCAATGCCATCAGCAGTGGGTACCTGAACGCGCGTCGCGCCATCGCCCGCGGAAGCGCATAGCGTAGGCCCGCGATCACCTGGAACATCGAGAGATCGACGTAGGTCAGCCGCCCGCCGACCATCCAGCGCCCGCGGCTGCGCGCCAGCGCCCGCTCGAAGTAGCCGAGGTACTTCGGCAGGCGCTCGCGGATGAACAGGGCCGCGCGGCGCTTTGCCTCCGGCTTCTGATCCTCGTAGTAGAGGCTGCCCGCGATCGGGTGATGCGTGTCGTGGGTCTCGCCGACGAAGTCCGCGACCGTGAGTTGCAGCTGGTGCGCCCAGAGCCGGCCGGCCTCGGCGCGCGGCGCGAGCGCGAGCCGCGCGCCGAGGAACAGCAGGATGTTCGCGGTCTGGCCCACCGTTATCTTGCCAGCCTTGAGGTACGGCGGCGCGAACGGCGGTTGGCGGACGGCGCGACTCTCCATGAGGCGCAGCATCGCGGCCATGCCGCCTTTCCGCGATCGCGCGACGTCGACGTAATCGGCGCCCGCCTCTTCCAGCGCAAGGCGGACGAACTCGCCGCGGCCTTGAATGCCGGGCCAGTAGTAGAGCTCATAACGCATGTGACTCCCTCCCGCGCTACGCGCGCGGCTTGCCGACGACGCCCGCTCCGGTGATGACGTCGACGAGCGCCGAATGGAACTGCGGCGCCATGACGTGCACGCCGGCGACGCCCGGCACCGCGGCGAGCTGGCGGATGACCTCAATGCAGATCCGCTTGCCTTCGAGCTTCGGATCGGCCGCGTGCTCGAGGCGCTCGACGACCGCGTCCGGAATCACCGTGCCGGGGAGCCGCTCGCGCATCCACCGCGCCGAGCGCGCCGACGGGATCGGCGCGACGCCGACGAGGATCGGCAGCCGTTGCGCGATGCCCAGTTCGAGCAGCCGCGCAGCATATCGGCACACCATGTCGGCATCCATGCAGAACTGGGTCTGGATGAAGTCCGCTCCGGCTGCGGCCTTCGCGAGCAGGCCCGCAGGCTGCCATTCGGGCGTCGGGTCCGCCACCGTCTCCGCCGCGCCGAGCACGAGGTCGAACGCGCCCTTGATCTCGGTGCCGGATGGCAGCCGGCGCTGCGACCGCATGTCGCGCGCCATGGCGAGCACCTGCGTCGTGGCGAGATCGAACACCGGCTTCGCTTCGGGCTGGTCCCCGACCCGCGGCTCGTCGCCGCGCAGCACCAGCACGTTGCGGATGCCGAGCGCGACCGCGCCGAGCAGATCCGCCTGCAGCGCGAGGCGGTTGCGATCACGGCAGGTGACCTGCAGGATCGGCTCGATGCCGTGCTGCCGGAGGAAATGCGCGGCCACGAGGCTAGACACGTGCGTCTTCGCGCCGGCGCCATCGGTGACATTCACCGCCGTCGCGATACCGCGCAGCGGCGCCGCGCGCGCGACGAACTCGGCGAGATCGGTCGACACCGGCGGGGAGACCTCCGCGGTGACGACGAACCGGCCGCGCCGTAGTGCGCGATCCAGCTCGCTCACGCCCTCGCTTGCCCGGGTCTCTCCCTCTGAAACGTCGATCATCGATGGCCTCCCTGCCTACTGCATATTAGCAAGGCGACGGCGGGGCTCACGTCATGAGCCTCTGCCGGGCGCAGAGTTGCCTATCGTCCCGAATCGCCCGAGCGGAACCAAGATTGAGCGATTTCTCTGCGCGAGTGTGACGTATACGATACAATGAAAACCATCGAGATTCGCCGGTATCTCACGCCGACGGGCCGCGAGCCATATGGGGAATGGCTCTCGCGGTTGCGGGATCGCCAGGCAATAGCGCGTGTCCTCGTCAGGATCGACCGTTTGGAGAACGGGAACTTCGGCGACAGCAAGGCGGTCCGGGGCGGCGTGCACGAACTGCGGGTCGACTGGGGGCCCGGGTACCGGGTCTACTTCGGACGCGACGGTGATGCAGTGGTGATCCTGCTCGTCGGAGGTGACAAGCGCACCCAGACGGTGGACATGGATCGGGCGATCGAGTACTGGAACGACTACCAGCGCAGGACGTCCCGCGATGAAACGACGTAAGGGAAGCGTGCCGCATCGAGAGCGGCTGATCGACGAGCTGAGGGCCGACCCTGCGCTCGCGGTCGAATACCTGAACGCGGCGGCCGACCAGGACGAGCCGCAAGCGTACCTGCTCGCGCTTCGCACGGTGGCGGAAGCGCTCGGCATGGCCAAGCTCGCAAGAGCGGCGGGGGTCCCGCGCGAGAGCCTCTATCGTGCACTGTCACCCAGGGGAAATCCGCGGCTCAGCACGCTGCACGCCGTACTGCGGGCAGCAGGGCTTAGACTCACGTTCGAGCGCGTGGAGTAGCCGACCCGCGTACACGGGCGCGCTCACGGCGATCGTGGCGCCGGCGTTGCGGGCCCGGTCCTTGCGGGAGTTCATTGATCTCGCGCAAACGGGACCGGGCAGGCTCCACTACGCTGCTCTGCATGGCGCGGCCCTGCGCAACGCCTTCGCACTGGAGAGAACCATGAGCGAGCCGATCGCCGGCTGGCGCGCCGAGCACGATAACTTCTCGCGCCTGCTCGATCTATTCAACCGGCAGGTCGACCGGTTCCACGCGGGCGAGCAGCCCGATTACGAGCTGATGCTCGACGTTCTGACCTACCTGCGTCACTTCCCGGAGCGCACTCACCATCCGCGCGAGGACGTCGCGTTCGGGCGCCTGGTGCGCCACGACCGGTCCATCCAGCCGATGGTCAACCGGTTCCTGCAGGAGCATCGGGTCATCGCGGCGGCGGCGCGCGAAGCGCAGGAACTGCTGGAGGCCGTGCAGGGCGACGAGTTCGTTGCGCGCGAGCGGGTCGAGGCGGCGTGCGCAACGCTGCTTGTGTACTACCGCCATCACATCGCCGGGGAAAACAGCCTCATCCTGCCGCTAGCGGCGCGGCACCTGACCGCCGAGGACTGGAAAGCGGTTGGCGCGGCCGGTGCGACGGCCGCCGACCCGCTGTTCGGCGCGCAGGTCGACGAGCGTTACCGCGAGCTGCGCAACCGCATCGAGGCCGAGGCGCGCGGCTAGCGCGCGCGAATCCCGGGCGCCGGACGTGGCCGGCGGGGCGGCAGCGCGTAGCGGACCTGCACCAGCTTCTGCGGGCGGAAGCCGTCGAGCGTTAGCTCGACTCCGTAGCGTGGGCTCGCGAGCACGAAGGTGCCGTTGACCGACTTGCGCACCTCGCGGTAGCCCTCGACTAGACAGATCCAGACGAGCGTGAGCAGCGCGGCGCGCGCCTCCGTACCGTCGCAGAGCGGGTAGTACCCAAGCAGCTCCTCCGCTTCGATGTTGTTCTCGAAGTCGTCGTAGCTCTCGCGCAGATTCGGCAGCCGCGGCCGCGCGGCGCGCCGATCGAAGAAGTCGAACGGCCCCTGCGCGGGCGTCGCCGTGCGGGGCAGCGACAGCCGCACGTTGCGGTACTCCAGGTCGTCGGACTCGGAAAACTCCGATGGCGCGACGCTCACCTTCTCCGGACACACCTGCAGCGCGAGCACGATCGTGACGCACGCGCACCGCTCGTTGGGATCGACCCGCCATGTCGATGCGAGTGCGACAAGGCGATCGACGAGCGCGGCGTCGTTGGACTTCTCCCGGACCTGCTTCGATTGCATGACCAGCCTTTCTTCACTGAAACGCTGGGCCGAGAGGGTAGCGGCGCAACCGGCACGCCGCCTCGTCTTTGTTCACGAAATCGTACGCGTGACGCAGCCGCGGGCTCGCGCCGAAACATAGCGCACGACACTGACCGAGCCTCGACAGTCGGGCGGGGAGGCTGGAGCGGGGTCCGGGTTACTCCACTCGTCCGATCCGCTGCACCGTGTCCGCGAGCAGCCTCCGCTGCTGCACGAGATACGCCGCGAAGCCCGCCGCGTTGCGATAGTCGACCGGCGTGCGGATCTTCGCCATGCCTTCGAGGAACTGCGGGTCGGTCGACATGCGGTCGAGCGCCGCGCGCAGCGCCGCAAGCACGTCCGGCGACGTGGCGGCTGCGGCAAACAGGCCATACCAGTTCGGCGCCTCGACGTCGAAACCCGCCTCGATCAGCGTGGGCACGTCGGGCAGCTCGGGGTGGCGCTTCGCGCTCGTGACCGCGAGTGCGCGGAGCCTGCGGCCGCGCGTCTGCGCGATCGCAATCGACGGGGGCGAGAGATAGAAGTCCACCGTGCCGCTGAGCATCGCGTTCAGCGATGGCGCCGAGCCGGTGTACGGTACGTGCAGGAAGCGCGCGTTCGCAGCGCCCGCGAACGCTTCGGTCGCGATGTGCGACGGACCGTAGTTGCCGGCCGAGGAGTAGGTAATTCCGTCCGGCCGCTTGCGTCCATCCTCGACGAGGTCGCCGAGCTTCTGCCACGGGCTCGTCGCCTGGACAACGATGACCAGCGGTTCGGTCGAGAGCAGCGCGAGCGGCGCGAACTGGTCGGTGGTGAAGCGCGGCGGCCGGCCGAAGAGCTTGTCCACCTCCGGAATCGTGACGATGGAGAGCGGCGACGCCACGATGGTGTGGCCGTCGGGCTTGGCCTGCTGCAGCACCCACGTCAGGCCGATCGCGCCAACCGCGCCCGGGCGATTGAGGACGACCACCGGCTGACCGAGGAGTCTTTCAAGCACCGGGGCGACTGCCCGCGCGTGCAGGTCGAGCCCGCCGCCGGCGTCGAAGGGTACGAGGAGCGTCATCGGCCGCGACGGGAATCGCTCCTGCGCGAACGCGAGACGCGGCGCAAGGCCGACGACGGAAGTCGCGGCAAGAAAGGCGCGGCGGCGCATAACAGTTGAGCCCTCCGCCTGCAGTTAACCACTGATCGCGCATGCGTGCGTGCTCGATATCCATCGGTCCTCGTCGCGTTACCATGCGCACTTGGTGCATCGAAACGGACCGTGAGAATCATGACCCTTTTCCGATTTCCGAGAACTGCTGCGTTCGTGCTGGTCGCGTTCGCCGTCGCCGCGCACGCCGACTACGACCGGGCGGTGGCTGCGGTCAAGCGCGGCGACGCAAACGCGGCGTTCAAGGAGTTCCGCGCCGCGGCGGAGGCGGGCGACGAGCGGGCGTTCGTGCAGGTGGCGCGCGCCTATGCCCACGGCATTGGCACTCAGCCGGATCCGCGCGCCGCAGAGGTCTGGGCGCAGAAATCGGCCGCGAAGGGGGATGCCGAGGGACAGTTCCTCGTCTACGCGCTGACGGTGGAGAGACCCGAGTTGAACTTCATCGACGCCCAGGGTCGGTTCGACGCGCAGCGCTACCAGGCGCTCGCGGCGCGGCCGATCAGCGGGCGCGAGGACGAGATGAACGCGTACGACATGCTCGGCAAGGCCGCGCAGCAGGGACACGCCGACGCCAGGCTGAGGCTCGCGGGGTTCTATGCCGATAACGTCGGCGAAGGCAACCGGAAGCGCGCGGAGGAGCTCCTCGACAAGCTGTCGAAGCGCCCGCCGCTCTTCGACGGCCTGCGCAAGGCCCTGGGCGAGCTCGACGCGATCGGGCCGACGCTACTCACGGTCCGGGTCGCCGACGGGGCCATTCCCTCCGCGGCAAGAATCGCGCAGGTCGCTGCGGCCGAAAAGGACAAATCGAAGAACGACTGCAACGCCGTCAAGCCGGTCCGCGCGCAGCGCATGGGGCCGGTCAACAAGCCGATCTGGCTGCCGCTCGCCGTTCCCGAGCTGAAGACGGCGTACCTGATGAGCGGGGAGTGGCGCGAGCGCTGGACCTTCGACGTGTGCGGAGCCGAGGCCGTCGTTCAGATCGCGTTCGTCGCCGATGGCTTGGGCGGCGCGAAGTACACCGTCGACAAGGAGCGATAGTCGGAGGAGTCGGCATGGGCGACGCATCAGCGCGCTTCAGTCTGGAGGGCCGCGTCGCGCTCGTCACGGGCGCCGGGCGCGGCCTTGGCCGGAGCATCGCGGGTGCGCTCGCGGACGCGGGCGCGGAGGTGTGGCTGCTCGCGCGCACCATGGACGAGCTGGAACGGGCGGCCGCCGCGATCCGGTCGGCCGGGGGCCGTGCAGTGCCGGTCGCGTGCGACGTCACCGATTCGGGCGCCCTGGCGCGCGTGATCGGGGACATGCCGGCGCTCGACGTGCTGGTGAACAACGCCGGCACGAACATTCCCGAGCCCTTCGTCGACGTCAGCGAAGGGCATCTCGACCGCCTGCTCGATCTGAACGTGCGGGCCGCTTTCCTCGTCGCTCAGGCGGGCGCGCGCAAGATGCTCGCTGACCCGGACCGCCGCACCCGTGGCGGCGCGATCATCAACGTGTCCTCGCAGATGGGCCACGTCGGCGCGGTGAACCGCAGCGTCTACTGCCTGACCAAGCACGCGCTCGAAGGTCTGACGAAGGCGATGGCGCTGGAGCTCGCGCCGCACGGCATCCGCGTCAACTCGCTCGCACCGACGTTCATCGAGACCCCGCTCACGGCGCCGATGTTCGCGCGGCCCGAGTTTTCGAAATGGGTTCACGAGCGCATCCCGCTTGGCCGCCTCGGCACACCGGACGAGGTCGCCTCCGCCGCGCTGTTCCTCGCCTCGCCCGCGGCTTCGCTCGTGACCGGGACGAGTCTGGTCGTCGACGGCGGTTGGACGGCGCAGTAGGGCCTGCGCTCAGCATCTCAACCCCATCGAGCGCAGGTCACCCTCGAGATCGAGTCCCCGCGTCCTGATCGCCGGCGGCGCCAGCGGAGGTCATCGACCGGGTCCTGGGGTTCGGCGACGGCGCCTGACCCGCTACGCCTTTCGTCCTTCCTCGTACAGCGACGGCGTCGCCTTGGCGTGCGCGAGGTACTCGCGCAGGGCCCGGACCCCCTGGCGGTCGAGCGTACCGCTATGGTGCGGGCGGTGCAGGGTCCCCTCGAAGCCATTCAGCGCGACGTGCACGGTCGCTCCCGAGGTCTGCTCGACCTTCGCGCCGAGGTGGTGGAGTAGGGACTCGACCTCGCGCCAGTGGATGTTCCCGCTGATCGGATCGTGGAAGACGGTGCGCAGGAGCTGTTCGTGCTTGTGGCTCATGGACAGAGCGAGATCGCGCGGAAGGCTCGGCCGTCAGGATACTGCAGGGGCGCGGACTTTGGAGGCCGTCCGCGAGCGCCGGGCCTTGCGGAGAAGGCTGGGTACCCCCATAATTCCCGCATCGAATTCGCCTCGGCTAGTCCTTCGCGCCCGCTGTGCGCGCTCTCGTTGGTCTTCCCCGATCGGATCTCTGATGCCGCGGCCCAATCTCGGGCGCGGCGACGCCAGATTGGAGGAATATCATGTCTACTGGCACCGTAAAGTTCTTCAACGTCACCAAGGGTTTCGGCTTCATCCAGCCGGACGACGGCGCGAAGGACATCTTCGTGCACATCTCCGCCGTGGAGCGCGCCGGCCTGACCGGCCTGAGCGAGAATCAGAAGGTCTCGTTCGACACGGAGCGCGGCCGCGACGGCCGGGTCTCCGCGACGAACCTGAAGGTTCTCTAGCCGGTTCCCGGGCCGCCGCGTGCGGCCCTTCTTCCGTATTGCGCTTTGCCCGGCGGCTCGTGCGGCCGGGCACGGCGTCTTTCGCCTTTGAGGAACCCCCGATGGCAAAGGAAGAGATGATCGAAATGGAGGGCGTCGTCAACGAAGTGCTCCCCAACACCGTCTTTCGCGTGACGCTCTCGAACGGCGTCGAAGTCACCGCCTACGCGTCCGGGAAGATGCGCAAGCATCGCATCCGCATCCTCGCGGGGGACAAGGTCACGCTCGAAATGTCCCCCTACGACCTGTCCAAGGGCCGGATCAGCTTCCGGCATAAGGATGAGCGTCCTGGCGGCGCACCGATGGCACGCCGGCCCGGGCAGCCCTGGAAGCGTTGATGGCGCTTCGCGCGGCGCCCTAGCAGGGTGTTGAAATTCGGGGGATGCATCCCCCCCTGCCCCCTGAATCAGGGCCCGTTGAAACCCGGCTTCCCTCTGGAGATCGTTCGCCCTGAGCAGGAGCCGAGCGTCGGAAAACCGATTTTCAACCGCCTGCTCTAGCGCTCGCGCCACACGAAATTGCCGGCGTCGAGGTCGTTGATTGCCTGTGCCAGCTCTGCGCGCGTGTTCATCACGAACGGGCCGTACCGTGCGATCATCTCGCGCGTCGGGGCACCGCTGACGAGGAGGAAGCGCGCGCCCTCCGGCCCCGCGACCGCCGCGAAGCTGTCCCCGTCGCCCAGTACGGCGAGACGCGGCGCGGCGATCTCCGCACCCGCACCGGTCGCGTCGAGCCCGAACTGGCCTGCGCCGCGATACAGGTAAGCGAACGCCGCGTGCCCGTTCGGAACCGGCTGCTCGAAGCGCGCGCCCGGCGCGAGCTGCACGTCGAGGTAGGTCGGCTGCATCGCGATCTCGCCGACCGCCCCGCGCACGCCGTCTGTCTCGCCCGCGATGACCTTGATCAGCGTGCCGTCGTCGCGGCGGACCGTTGGAATCCGGCCCGCGTCGAACTCCTGGTAGCGCGGCTTCGACATCTTGAGCCGCGCGGGCAGGTTCACCCAGAGCTGGAAGCCCTCGAGCCGGCCGTCGACCTTCCGTGGCATCTCTTCGTGCAGGAGACCGCCGCCCGCGGTCATCCACTGCACGCCGCCGGAGCGGATGGTGCCGGCGCTGCCCGTCGTGTCGCGATGATCGATCTCGCCCTCGAGGAGGTAGGTGACCGTCTCGATGCCGCGATGCGGATGCATCGGAAAGCCCTTGATGTAGTCGGCCGGATCGTCGGAACCGAAGTGATCGAGGAGCAGGAACGGGTCGAGCCAGTCGATCTGACGGCCGGCGATCAGGCGATTCAGCTTGACCCCCGCCCCTTCCATGGTGGGCTCGGGGACGATCTCGCGGGCGACGGTGCGGGGCGTCGGCACGGCTACCTCTTGCGCCTCTGCGCGGCCTTCTTTCGCGCCTTCGCGGGACGCTGCGCTCGCGGCGGCGCACCCCAGGCCGCGCCCGGGATGTAGCCGATCGCCTCGACCTCGAGCTCGCAATCCATCGGCGTGCGGCCCGCCTGCATGCGGGTGCGCGCCGGCAACGTCTCGATCGACGAGAAGTACGTCCGGTAGATGCGGTCGAACGGCTCGGCCTGGGTCTGGTCCTTGAGCCAGACGATCACTTTGAGCAGGCAATCCATGTTCGAGCCGGCGGCCTCGACGACCCTCTTCATGTGGTCCATAACGACGCGTACCTGCTCGTCGAAGGGCTCGGGGACGTACGGCGGCGGCTTCTCCCCGCGTGCGCGCGCTTCACGCATCTGCCGCGCGTAGGCTTCCCTGAACGGCGGCAGGCCCGAGACGAACAGCAGCGGCCCGTAGGCGACACCAAGGTTGAAGGGTCCGCCGGTCTCGGGGACGCCGCTCTTCACGACCTTCTTCTTGAGCACCCAGGCGTTCTCCGGGAAGATGACGCGCGGTGATTCTAGAGGAGGCGTCTCCGACACGCCGACGGGGCGGGAAAATGCGACGGGAGCGGGCGCTCCGCCCGCTCCCGTCGCCCGTGACTGCGCGGCGGACTACTTGGCGGCGCCCGGAGCCTGCGCCTCCGGCGTGGCCTGGGGCGCTTGCGTCGACTTCGGCTTCTTGGTCTTCTTGGTCTTCTTGGTCTTCGTGGATTTGGCCTGGCCCTGCTTACCGTCTTGGGCCTGTGCGGGGGCGGCGGCGCCCGCCGGCGGCGCGGCTTGGGTCGGGGCGGCGGGCGTGTCACCCGGCTTGGCCGCGCTTTGTGCGAATGCGGTGGCGCTAGCGAAGGCGATCGCAGCGGCAGAGAAGAGGGTCATCAGTCGGTTCATCGCGGGGGGTCCTCGGGTTGAGTCGCTCGCAGCGGAAGCGCTGCTTGCTCGCTCTAACTTAACGACTCGCGGCGTCCTCCGTTGACCGGCCCTCGAGCGAACGCGCCCACCGAATCCCCTGTACCCGCCAAAACCCCTGTATAGTGCTAACCCAAGCTAACGACGCATCTTCATCCGGTTCGCGTCGGGCCCTCGCGGTTGTTCTCGAACTCCCCCGATCTCATCAATCCGTAATCGCATCTGCCTGAACCGGTTCTGACGGCGTGAAGCCGCAGCAGGCCGTGCTCAGGAGATTCAATTGTCCCAGTCCTTCCAAGCCCTCGGGCTCATGCCCGAGTTGGTCCGCGCCGTCGCGGACCATGGCTATACGTCGCCCACGCCCGTGCAGGTGCAGGCGATCCCCGTCATTCTCGAAGGCCGCGACGTGCTCGCCGGCGCCCAGACCGGCACCGGCAAGACCGCCGGATTCACTTTGCCGCTGCTGCAGCGGCTCGTGTCCCGCGCAAACGCTTCGCCCTCGCCCGCCCGCCATCCCATCCGTGCGCTTGTCCTCACGCCGACGCGCGAGCTGGCAGCGCAGGTCGAGCAAAGCATCCGCACCTACGGCAAGCACCTCCACCTCAAGACGACGCTCGTCTACGGCGGTGTCGGCATCAACCCGCAGATCGATGCGCTCCGGCGCGGCGTCGACATCCTGGTCGCGACGCCCGGCCGGCTGCTCGACCACGCCGGCCAGAAGACCGTCGACCTGCGGCACGTCGAGATCCTCGTGCTGGACGAGGCCGATCGCATGCTCGACATGGGCTTCATCCGCGACATTCGACGCATCCTCGCGCTCCTGCCGGCGAAGCGGCAGAACCTGCTCTTCTCGGCGACCTTCTCCGACGAGATCCGCAGCCTGGCGAGCGGTCTGCTGCACGACCCGGCGATGGTCCAGGTCGCGCGGCGCAACGCCGAATCCGAGCTCGTCGCGCAACGCGTCTATCCCGTCCCGCAGACCCACAAGCGCGCGCTGCTCGCACATCTCGTGTCCTCCGGCGACTGGCGGCAGGTGCTGGTGTTCACGCGCACCAAGCACGGCGCGAACCGCCTCGCCGAGCAGCTCTGCAAGGACGGCATCGAGGCGACCGCCATCCACGGCAACAAGAGCCAGGGCGCACGCACCAAGGCGCTGGCCGGCTTCAAGGCCGGCGATGTGCGCGTGCTCGTCGCCACCGACCTCGCCTCGCGCGGCCTCGACATCGTGGAGCTGCCGCACGTCGTGAACTACGAGATGCCGCACGTGCCCGAGGACTACGTGCACCGGATCGGCCGCACCGGCCGCGCCGGCAGCGTGGGCGAGGCGATCTCGCTCGTCGCGCCGGATGAGGCGCCACTCCTCGCCGACATCGAGAAACTGCTTAAGCGCAAGCTCGAGCGCACCCCGGCGCCGGCGTTCGAGCCGCGAGTCGCCACACCGGTCGAGCCCCGGCTGCAGGCGCAGGCGCGGTCGCGCACGGGCACGCCGTCACGCCACCAACAAGCGCGCGATGCAGACGCGCAGCCACGTCGCCGGGCCGCGCGCGATCCGGACGCACAGCCGCGCCACCACCCAACGCGCGACCCGGATGCACAGCCGCGCCACGAGGCAGCGCACGAGGCGAACGCGCAACCACGTCGCCAGGCAACTCGC
>Ga0315278_10001801_pt1 | contig 18950 bp, 12 predicted proteins | sample YL17G06_0_MG_FD_203880 | JGI IMG/M metagenome (GOLD analysis project Ga0315278, IMG submission 203880) | Sediment microbial communities from Yellowstone Lake, YNP, Wyoming, USA - YL17G06_0 | ecosystem: Environmental > Aquatic > Freshwater > Lake > Sediment | place: USA: Wyoming | collected... | reverse complement strand
TTCCTCATCTTCCTCACCGACGGCGAGCCGACCGTCGGCGAGATGGACCCCGCGACGATCGCCAGGAACGCGCAGGCATCTAATGGCACAAGCGCCCGCATGTTCGTGTTCGGGGTCGGCTACGACGTGAACACCGTGCTCCTCGACCAGCTCGCAGAGGAGAACCGCGGGACCACGAACTACATCCTCCCCGGCGAGAACCTCGAGGCGACCCTGTCCGCGTTCTACCGCAAGATTGCCTCGCCCGTCCTCGCGAATACGACGCTCGCGTTCGACGGCGTCACGACCTACGACCTCTTTCCGAACGTGCTTCCCGACCTCTTCCGCGGCACGCAGCTCCTCGTGCTCGGCCGCTACCGCGGGAGCGGTGAGTGCCGCGTCACCGTCTCCGGGACGGCCGCCGGCGTCGCGACCTCGTACACGACCCTCCAGACCTTCTCCGACACTGACCTTCGCGCGTCGTTTCTCCCGCGCCTGTGGGCCGGCCGGAAGATCGCCTACCTCCTCGATCAGATCCGCCTCTACGGCGAGAAGGACGAGCTCGTGAACGAGGTCGTCTCGCTCAGCAAGCGCTACGGGATCATCACCCCGTACACGTCGTTCCTCGTCGACGAGTCGGTGCAGGGAAAGGACGCGATGGCGGACGCCGTGCGAGCCGCGACGAGCGCGCCGCCAAGCGGAGCCCAGGCCGTCCAAGGCGCCTCCGCCCTGCGCTCGCTTTCCCAGGCCGAGCAGTCGCCCACCGACCTCGAGGCGGTCCGCGTCGTCGACGACCGCGTCTACTTCCTGCGCCAAGGCGTCTGGGTCGACAGCGGCTACACCGACGAGGAGACCCTGGACATCGTCGCCTGGAGCGACGCCTACTTCGCGCTCATCACAAGGATCCCCTGGATCACGCCGCACCTCGCTATCGGACCCAAGGTGGTCCTCCGCGTGGGCGACATCTACGTCCGGATCGGCGAGGAAGGCAAGACCACGCTCACTGAGGAGGAGCTCGACCAGCTCGCCAACTAGGCTCAGACATAGTAGCGGACCGGGTCGAACCCTCTCCGTGGCCGACCCGGGGCGGATGCGGACGAGTCCCTGCAGAATCCGGAGGCTGCGGAAACACCCCAACACAGCATTTGACCCGTGCGGTCCCAGGATCGTTCGGGCACCCGTCCCTTCTCTTCAAGCTCAACGCGTCGACGGGTGCCAAGGCTTGGGAGATCGCGCTCAACGGCATGGTGAACACCGGAGCGATGGCCGTCGGCGGCGACGGAACGGTCTACGTCCCTCTCGGCGACTCGGTGTCCAAATGCTTGGTCTCGGTGAGCGCCTCCGGCTCGATCCGGTGAGATCGCACCCTCGGCAATGCGCCTGGCGCGCCCACGATCGGATCGGACGGCACGGAGTACTGGTCGTCCTGGGGCAGGGAGTGACCGCCTTCGCCGCCTCGACAGGGGCACCCCTCTGGACGTCCGGGGACGCTCCCGGCCTGCGGGGGGACGCGATCGCCGCGAACGGGGTTATCTACTGCGGCGGGTCCTGTCTTGGCTCCTCCTGGGCCCGTTCTTCGCCATGAACAGCGACGGGACGATCCGCTGGCGCGCCAACATCCCCCGCGCGGCGGGATCGCTGGCCATCGCCAGCGATGGCACGGTCATCGTCACGGGAGGCGCCACGGTGAGCGCCCTGCGCGGAAGCGCTTCCCTGGCCTCGTCGGACTGGCCCCGGGCCTGGACGGGAACCGCAACACGGGGTCGGCGGACGCGTAGGGCAACACGTGCGAGGCATGTAGCCGCTTGGGAAGGGACACCGCCCCGCCCGGGAAAGCCTGCCATCAGCAGGGCGATCTGCGACGTCACCCTGAGGTAGAGAGCCGCTCCTCTCGTGAAGACCTGATCCTGACTCATCTTCTGCAGTTCCCGATTTGGAAGTGGCTGAAGGACGGCAGTACAGAGATCGGACTCAGACCTTGGCACCAGCGGAGGGCGCGTTGCGGCCGGGCGGCGGGGCGGCTACCCTCCCGGCCTGAAGCACCTTCCCGCACACGCCCGGCAGCGGTGGACGCAGCTGGTAGCGCTGCCTGTCGTGTTCGACCTCCACCTGCCGCAGCTCCCGCACGTCGTGCAGCATGTCGGACCATTCGAGCTTCTCCTGCCGCTTCGTCAGCCGTTGTTCCAGTTCGTGCATCCAGACGAGCGCAAGGTAACTCGTGAAGAGGTGCCTCAGATCGGTCACTGTTGGTCACTTCCTTTCTTGTGGGTCTGCGATCTCGTGCAGAAAGGAACCCACCGGTAGCCACCTTGACCACCCACGGCGTCCGCAAGGGCGTTCCCAACCGTTATCCTCTGGCGACCGCCGAATCTACTCCACGTCCTGGGACTCTACTGGTGCTCGAGCGCGAGCACGGCTCCCATTGGGCGACAATCGTCGCGATCGCGAGCAACATCAAATACTCTGCCAAGATGCCTTGCCATTGGGTTCCGCCAGATGGAGGCCCGCGCCAGGCGTTGCTGCGAGCCCTTTAGAGGAGAGTCAGTCGCTCCAAGTCTTCACTCCCGTGCCGGCGTGGTGGGCGATCTCAAGACTCATGGGGTCGGGTGGTGCGACTTCACGAGGTGGATGCAGGCACTCAAGCCGCACTGCAGCTGCTTCTCTCCTAGGGAGTAGCCCGCGGAGACGCAGACGCCAAGCGATACAGAGTCATCCTTGAGGTGAATAGCAGGGGTCTCGTACTCTGCGGCTAGGCCCACGCACAAGAAGGCTGCGTGGTATGGGACCCCATCATGGCTTTGTGATACCCTGCTCCCCGCGGCACAGACAACAGCGAGTCGCGCGCAACCGGCAGCGAGGGCAGCACGATAGCCGAGAGACAGCGACAGAGCACCAGAAGAAGGACCCTCTGAGAGCGGCCACGAGTACATCACTCCCCGATCCCAATCTGGAAACCGCTCGGCGACTCCGATGCCGAGTCCAGCGCACAGTAAGCTTGCGCCTGCAGTTGCCAACGGCATCTGGAAATCGAGCCGCCAGAAATCGGTGCTCTTGGCCTCGATCTCGATCGTCTTCTGTCTGCCTCCGTCAGTCGGCACGACCAGCAAGGACGCCGATTCAAGAGTCTCACCCATCTTTGAGCGGTCAATCGTGACCAGCACGTCGCGCGAAGACTCCACATCGGTCGTCCCGTGACGGGGATCGACGGACCGGATCCATCCCGCGTCGGGGACGACAATCTCCCACGTGAGCGGACCGGCACCGACGTTCTTGACCGCGAAGGTTCCCCCGTCGCTAAAATACCCGAAGGATAGCTTTCGGGACGACAGTACCAGTTCGGGCCTCACATTGAGTTTCACGTGGGCCGTTTGCGTATTCCCAGTGTCTCCGACGCGCTGGAACCGAAGGGTTGCGCTCCGACAGCCCGACGGGATGTTCCTCCGGTTGGCCCGGATCGTCACGGCGTCCGGTCCGTCGTCCTCAGTGCATCTTCCTTTGATCGGCTCAACGCTGGCGACCCAGTCTGGTATGCCATTCTTGTCGATATCGTCGTCCTCTGTGACATCTTCCCACGACAGCAGCTCCCACTCGAGAATGCCGCAACCTGCGTTGCGAACCCATAGTGCGCCGGAGTCGGCATCTCCGATGTCAAGCACCGCTGGGAAGACGGACAACGCTGGGCACGATGGCCGCAGATCGAACACTGCGTTGACGTTCTTTCCAGTGTCCGTGAGGTGTATCGGGATGCTCTGCGTCTGGCAGGTTGTGGGTAGCCGGCAGGCAGCAATGGTCACCGTCACGGTCTCGGAGGCGCCCGGACGCAGATATCCGTCGGGCGGGGAGACTTCGGAAACCCAGCCAGGCAGTTCATGAGGGAACGCCCAGCTTGTGGGCACAAGCCCCGGATTCCGGAGAGTCACCTGCACAGGCTCCGTGTTCGGGATTCCTTGACGGACGTCAACGATGGCAGGCTCGACTGCCAGTTCGGGCGGCGGATTCGATACTGTCAGCGGTATTCGTTTCTCCTTTCCTTCCTCCCTGCATCCGAACGACAGCACGAGGTCGGCCGTGTACGGTGCAGCTCGATGCGGCAACGTGTCCCAGGCCACGGAGATCTCAAGTCCTTGCGTCTTCCCTGGGGGGCATGAGAACAAAGTGGGTTCAATCGTCAGGTACGCCGCAAGATCGCTCGCGACAGGTGCCCCCCCTCGCTCACAGACAGCAACGCAACGGACGTTCAGGAGGTTGGCGCCGCTATTCGATACCGTGTATGTGGATATGGGCTGACCAGGCGCGATCTGTATCTGTTCGGCAGAGAAGACGGCAACGGGGTTATTGGCAACCTGCACAAGAAACGACGTCTTCCTGTATGTGGCCCCTTCAAGGGTGAGCCTCGTCGGGCGTCCCTCGCACCCCAGGAGGTCACGGCGCACTCGAATCGTAACGACTGAATCCTGTGAGGATGTCGCGCTACCGGTCTCCGGGCTCACGAAAAGCCACTTTTTTTGCGTCATTGGGGACGACAAGGTGCCACTCCACCCTGGCGCCCTTGCGGCGGCTTGAGAAAGATGCCTGCATCGTGTCAAGAGTCGTCCCGAAGTCCAGGTCCTTGCTGGTCACGACAAGGTCCGGACCCGGGATGACCGCGACAAGAATCGCCAAGATGGCAGCAAGCGCGAACGCGGACAGGACCAGGATCACGGCTGTCGTCCTTCTTCGGCTCTCATCGATCGCTCTGACCACGATGCGAATCGGAAGCCCCAAGGTCCGCAAGGCGCTCTTGTTGCCGCGATCGATCTCCCCGACGAGATCCGGCCGGACAAGCCCGACAACGGCCAAGGTCACCGCAATGAACAACATCAGCAACATTTCGCTTACGAAGCTTGTCATCACGTGTGCCCTAATGCTGGGCGACGCGAAGACCAGAGCCACCACAGATAGCAGAACGAGAGCAGGAACTAGGAAGAAGGAGCGAGTCATGGCCGGTCGCTTCTGCGTCCCTGCCGGTCCGAGAGCCAGCCTGCAGAGGACTCCTGCCGTGACTGCGAAGAAGGGCATGAGGCCGCCCAATACATGATAGTAGAGCGCGCCCCCGGCGTCGGTGAAGGCGAAGAACCACACAGCCAGGCCGAGCGCGGCTGCGGGGAGCGCGACTCGCACGGCGATGCCGAATCTGCGCTTCCGTTTCTGGTTTGGTCCAGTCATCCTGATCTCGCTTTCGGGGGCATTCCCGCGGGCGCCCTCCATCTCACTGCCGCCAGCAGATGTCATGCCGCACCTCCATCCCTGTCATAGTGGCCCGTCTACTCAGTCCGGCTGATCATGTACCAGAGCCCAAGGACTCCCCCGCCGATCAAGACCAACGCAACGCAGATCCACCAGTGATGTAGCGCTCCCATGGCGATGGCGGTGATGAGTGAGACGGCGACCGACACGAGGAAGGCGTCCTTGTTCCTCGAGAAGAACTCTACAATGGCCTCGGCGGCGGAATCGAAGAAATCGCGCATGCCGCAACTCACCCCGATGGAATCAGTGTTGGGTACTTCCGTCCGGCGATCTCCTCGGGGTAGTGCACGACGAGTGCCTTTCCTTTGGAGAGCTTGTCAAACGCCTGCCGATAGCTTCGCAGTTTCGCGATCGCTGCTACCGAGAAGCTTGTTGTCTGACAGAAGATGATGATCCTCTCACGACTCGAGCACGGGAACACCGCGAAGGGGAAGGGGGGAGCCTCGCCCAAGAAATCGACGAAGCGTGACTGCTCCCCCTGGTAGATTCCGACGGTGTAATTCTGCCCGACCTTGGGCTCTCCCGGCAAGCCCTCCAACTGAACAAATGGGCTAAGGGCAAACACCTCGCTCGCGCGGCGCTGGGGAGACACGGGCGGGTGGATGCGCTCCCAGTGCTCCATCAGCAGCTCCTCAATGGAGAGCCGGCCTAGTCGCGAGTCGAAGCGCTCGTCGAAGAACGCGCGGATTCCTCTCTCTAGGTCCGCTACGCAATCTCCCTCTCTCCAGACGAGATCGGAGAGCCGCGAGCCTCCTTTCTCAGGCAGGAATACGGGCTCTACCTCCTCGGGAATCGGGCGGTCGAAGCAGATCCCCTCGAAGTACTCCACATCCTCCGATGTCGAGATCACCTCGCGCGTCGCCGGCACGGATGGGCGTTCCTCGCCCGTTGCGGGCTGAATCGCGCCGCTGGCCGTGCCGATGAACGCTGCGATTCGCAGGCGAAGGTTGCCGACGTTCTGGCCTACCCGCTGAAGGAGAGCAATCGCGTGATCGTAGATCCGTGCCTGCATATGGGCGGAGAAGTACTGGCGCCAGTCTCGCACCACGACGTGACGCTGAGCTGCTTCCTGCTTGTGGAGGTCCGCTTCCTGGCGCACGAGTCGACGTAGTGGCAGCCACACGAGCCTCATGTAGTCGAGGGCGGCGCATGCGATGTACACGCCGACTCCCAGGATGTGGAACCTCCAATGCCCGTACCCGAAGACGATACGGAAGAAGTCCGAGATCCCGAGGTAGTCGTTGGCCAACTGCCATCCGAGAGCTGTGAATCCGTAGCCGAGCAGGACCAGCAGCGGCTGCCAGAGGAGAAGACGAAGGATGATGCCCCCGACCCGATCGCGCAGATGCTCGATCTGGCGACGAGTCTCAGCTCGCGCTTGATCGAGGGAACGTAGCGTGGATGCCGCATGCGCAACGGTCACTTGGCCAAGCCGATCGATCTCCTCGAAGCAGCGTCGCCTGAGGCCAACCTCGAGATCCTCAGCAGAGGCGGTACCGGCAGTGTCACTCTCTGGCGCGTTGCCGTCTTCGTCCGACGCCGGCGTATCTCCAGAGTCCTCCATTGGGTTGGGCATCTCTGGCCGAGCTATTCCCGTTCCGATCAGGCCACCCTCAGCCGTGACCGAGTTTCCTTCTGATGCTGCGGTTCTCTGGGCCCCCAGAAGACCATTGAGCTCTGACCTGTATTCGGACATGAAGTGGCCGATCGGCCTTCGGTCTTCACGCGTGAAGAGCGTGCTTTCCCCGAGGATCTCTCCAGCCAGCGCGGAGGTCTGGACAGGGCCGTACGCGGGGTCGTCGATCCATTGCTGGAACAAGTCCTGCGTTCCGGCAGTGAGGTCGCTCGCGATTCCATCGGCGCGCTCCATGAGCGCGAGCTTCGCGGCCGCTAGGGGTTTCTCGCGGTAGTCGTTCACGGCAGAGTCGACTCTCCTCAGGAAGTCGTCGGTTGTGCCCTCATCGACATCAGAGAGGGCGAAGTCCGGGACGATCCTGTCTCCTGCCTGCGTTTGCTTGAGCCGATCCGCGACGGTCTGGAGCGCAACGTCATTCGTCAGAAAGGACCTTGCCGTGATGACGAGCTCATCCGGCGTGAGTTCCGCGTTTCTCAGAATGTACTCCTCGTAGACCCGAGTCCTGACTCGATCGAAGAGTCTCTCGCGCAGTGCCTCGCGGGGGAACGAGAGCTGCGCGAAACCAATGGAGCCATAGCATCTGGAGTTTCCGAGAGTGTCTCTCTCCTGCCTCGAGTCAGTGCCGTCGCTGCCGGATTGCTGCCCCAGGACGTCCTCGGCGATCAGCGTCGCGGTCCCCTCTCCGAGAAGCCTGCTGACAGCGTCTAGGTCGCCTAGCCCGCGGCCGTTGTAGTCCTGCGCGCCACAAACCCACAAGTGGTTGATCGGGAACCAATCCTCCCATGGTGTGTTGGCCGTGTCCTGGACGAGGCTCTCGATCTCGCGCAGGGCGGCGAAGGCCCTAGCGCGGCGCAGCTGAGCTTCCTCCGGTCCCCCTTCGGCCTGGCAGAGCTCGGGGAGGAGAAGGATGAGGAGTACATCTGACCCTCCGCGGCCCTCGGGACGGGAGTGGATCGCATCGAGCACACGCAGAATGGCAGGCTGGAAGTTCGGCTCCCAGAGCGAGCCTACCAGGTAGAAAGAGACCTGCGGGCGAGGATTCAGCGCACGCGAGGTTCTCAGATACTGGTCCGCGTCAAGCTGGACCGTATTGAGCACGCCGAGGCAGAAGGCATCAGAGAAACCGTCGCGGCCCAGCGCTAGATCGGCCGAGGACAGCTTTGGTGCAGCCTTCTGCCTTTCTTGACCCTTTGCTGCGCCCTGCTTCTGAGATGTTCCCGCGGAGTCCGTGACCCAGAGCTCCTGCCACAGGTTGTCCGGAAATGGGAGGCCGTCTGCAAGTCTGTAGTCGGCGAGCCTTGCGGTGATCTCGCGGCTCACTTTCCTCGCGGAAGGGTCGAGCGCCACAACAACCGCTCGTTGGATTCCTATCATTTGCGTTCGCCCTCCGTGGGTTCGGCGATGTCCGCAAGCCCCGCGCCGCGGACCCAGTCTTTGTGAATGTGGGCCGTGAACGTGGAATCAGGAGGAAGCTCCCACTGGACGTACGCCTTGCGGCAGTCGTCGGCGACGTAGTTCACTGCTCCAACTGGGACTGCCGCGCGGATCTTGAGCGCACGAATGCAGTACTTCTCCCACGTCGTCGCGAAGTGCGGTGCCACCACCCCACCGCTGCCAGCCGACAGGTTGATCTTTCCGTCGGCAATCATCGTCTTCAGTGCCGGTGTCCCGTCACCTTTGACTGCGCTCGGAACACCGAAGATGAAGAGCTCTTCGACACTATAGCCCGGGGGGATTGTGATCGACCACATCGGGCATGCCTTGTCGACGAACCGCTGGCATACGCCGATGATGTCCCCTTCCGTCACTGTCCTGCCCTTTTGCAGTGACCACTGCCGGCTAAGCACCTGGTCAATCGTGATCTCACGAACTTCATCGAACGACGGACTGACCTGTTCATGCAGCCAGCGGTACAGCTGCTCTGGCGCTCTTCCGGTCAAGTCGAGGAAGGAAACGTCCTCGACTGTCTGGCCCGCGCTTCGCCTCTCCTTCTGCAGCGCGGTCAGAATGAGTTCGGGGCCGATGACTCTCTTGATGTCGTTGACGTAGTCGACGAGGTGCTCTTCCGCCAGTCGGACTGTGAACGCGTCGTCCAGCGGCTTGTCTTCTCTGAACTTGCGGTACGTCGATATGGAGTGATCCACTGCCCGCGTGGCGAGATTGGTGAGCTGTTGGACCTCCGACTGCCACCGTTCACACTCTGCGATCCCGTGCGCCAGCATCCCCACGGCGCCGCTGAGACACGCTTGTTCCAGCGCGATGTTCCTCTCTCGCACAAGGCACTCGCCTGTTGATGTCAGGATCCGTCCAACTCGCTTGCGTCTTGCGCCGGGCAAGCTGAAGGCGTCATTCAGCTCCTCTTTCGTTGGATAGGTGAGTCCGGCTCTGGCCGCCTTGAGTTGGAGAAGCTGCTGTTCCAGGCCATCCCGTTCGCGCCGGAGGAGCGCGATGAGTTCGGCAAGCATCGAGCCCGCGACGAAAGCGGCCTCGTTGTTCTGCAGCGCAGCAAGAGCCGCATCCCGGATGGCGGAGACGATCTCATCACGGGACTTCACGTGCATCGGATGGCTCTTGTCGTTCAGTTTCGCGCAGTGGTTCTCGATGGATGCTTGCTGCTGCTCGCGCCATCGGGTGACGGCTCCCGCCCCGATTCTTATGGCATCCTTCTCGCCAAGCTGCGTGAGCTCGCACTCGCCCTGGACCTCGCGGAAACGGGCGACGACAGCGTCTGCCTGGAGACGCCTGTCTCCGAACAGGGTTCGTCCCGCCAGTGCGCCTCGCTCGCGCGCGCCCTCCCCGCCGAGGATGCACCTTCGCAGGAGGTCGGTGACCGTCTCCATGACGGCAAGGCTCGTCACCTGTTCCACCGGGAGAAGGAGCGTGGAGATTCCGATACCCAGGTAGCGCGGCCGCTTGTTCCCGGGCCAGGGCGGAAGCGCTTCCATGATTGCCGCGAGGTTACGGTAGAAGGACTCAAAACCGCCTCCCTCGGCGCCGGCGTCCACCGTCGCGTGGAGGAAGATCGCATGGGACAAGAAGTCGAGGATGCCGTCGATCTCCGGCTCGCGAAGTCTGCGCTCGTTCTCGTTGTTCACCAGGTAGATGTGCGTGAAGGGACGATGGTCCTCGCCGCCCCACAGCACTGGGCTTTGTCGCCCGGGGTACTTCACGGGCATGGGGTCAGCGACTTCCATGAAGTGGTCGAGCTCTCGCAATGCGCCGTACGTGTTCGGCTCGACGAACTGCGTTGCCGGCTTTCCAACGTAGACTCCGGACAATAGCAGGAAGCCGACAATGGGGTCGCTCTGGTCCTTGAGAATCTCACGGCACATATGGGCAACGTCGAGGATCATCCCTCCGCCCGTCCCACCGGCAAGCGAGCCGACGATGAAGACCGCCATATGGTCAGGATCGGCGACACTGCATTCCTGGCCCTGGAGCTCGAAGGTCTCGTTCTTGAGCCCCCGCACCGAATTGATGCACTCCTCGATCTTGTGCTCGATGTGCTGTGCGCTGTTGAAGAAGGCGATCCGCCCCGACGGCCGTCTCTGTCCCGCTCCCTGTACAATGTCGAGCATGCTCGTGCGACCGACCGGAACCCATTCCTGCATCTCCGGCGTAGCCTCAATCAGCCTACGCAGCTTCGTAGCGTGGGCCTCAAGAACCTCCGGAGCGGAAAGAGTGATCGTCGCGGCTCCCAGCGGGAGCGTCTGTTTGCCCGGGGCATCCGTGTCAATGCCAAGGAGACGCACCACAGGGGGAACAGCCTGGAAGTGCTTCACGAACTCCCTCTTCATGTGCACAAGGGTTCTGAGGCCCGTCCCGCCAACTCCGATTACGACCGCACGCCGGAACTGCACTTTCAACTGACTCAGCCTCCTTACGCCACTTCTCCCCTATCTGATCGCCAGAAAGGCCAGCATCATCGCGATTGCCACGGCAAAAGCGCCAGCGCCAACGAGAACTGTCCAACGCTCGAATCCCCACAGGTACTCAAGGGCCTCAAACAGCGTTTGGGATTCGAGCTTCGCGTAGACGACGAACGCCGCTACGACTCCAACGGAAAGGCCCAAGAAGACCAGCATCACGACCCATAGAAGAAGGGGGAGTATGGTCTCGACGCTGAACTCCACTGTGGGAGGGCTCTCGACCGAAAGGCCGCAGGCCGTGTCCACAGCTGAGAACTCAAGCGTCCCGCGGGCGCCGAAGGGCGCCCCGGAGGAAATGATGTTAAATGTGCCCTTCTTCTCAGTGTCTCGGGTGACAGCGAAGTAGGGGTTCTCCACCAGGCGGCCGCCGCCCGTTCGGACGATGACCCCAAGCTCCACGTCCGCGGAGGACGCCGCGCCCAGGTCGTACGTTACCGTCGCAATTTCACCAGATCTCCGGAGCTGCTGCCACCGCGCGGGATACTTCTGCGGATCTGGCGCTACGGCTGGCTTGAGCGTCGGCCTGCTCGCGACAGCAAAGGCAACTTGGCTCTCGGGTTCAAGCGGCAGATCGCATTCCACGAGGCCGTTCAGGCAACGCAGCTCTACGCGCGTCTGCTGCACCCCAGATGCCACCGGACAATCCCAGGCCGCTGCTGCTACGCGGAGATCGTAGCGCCCTTTATCCTGCCCGGGCGAGGGAGAGGCACGGATTGTATAACGACCTTCGCCGGCATGCTGCACCCCCTCGGTCGCGTCGATCGTGAGCAGCTTCGGGTCGACTGTGACAGCCACATCCCGCGCGTCCTCAGGAACGTCCGGTGTGCATTGAGCCACAAGTGATGCCACAACCGCGCCCGGCTCAAGAGGCGGCGGCGGCAGTAGTCCGGGATCAAGTGTCACCTTAACGCGGTTCTCGGAGTACCGCAGGTCGATTCCCAGGAACCCCTTGGGTGCCGTGATGAAAAGGTCGGGATCTTCTGAGCCCGCAGTGAACCGAAGCAGGCAGTCGACCCCATCTTGGCCAACATCGCTCTGGTTCAGCTGCCGCAAGCTCTCGACACCGCCCGGGTAGCTGACCGTGAAGGGAAGATTCCAGGTTGCACCTTGCGGAGAGCAAGGAACGGTGGTTCCTTCTTCCTGGAGACTCACAAGGAGACCCGCCGCAAGCGGAACCTGGCGAAGTGCCCCAGCCACGCTCACCGCGCTAGGACCTGAGAGCCAGAGCAGCGCGGAACACCGAAGGGAGAGTCCACCGCTGGCGCACGGCTGCACATCGACCACAAGTGGGCTTGCCTCTGGGGTGGGCAGGATGTTCACGTGGCCCACCCGCAGCGCTGTGGACTCTCTCAAGAGACCCGGAAGGTCGACCGTGATTGGGATCCGCCTCTCCGCTGCCTCGATCTGCGCCGGCCGCACGACCCTCACCGGGAGCTCGATCGGTTTGTCAGGCAGGATGGGAACGGGCACGCGGCCGGTGGAGTCTACTCCCTGAATCACAACTTCGTCATCCTCGCAGAGCACTTGGATGTATGCCTGGCCTGAGGAGCGCGCTCGATCGAGTGCAGGCTCGTTCAGCCTCACCTCAAGCGCCCCCGTATCAAGCGATCCTCGGTCCCGCCGGACGCTCACGGACATGGCAGGAGGTTCGTACAAGATGTAGAGAGTGATGAGCTTGTCCGTGAAGTCAACTTTGCTGCCCGCCCCAGCGCCTTCCGGGGAGAATCCCAACCTCAGTTTGGCGACGATCCTACGCGGCGACATCGCGGTATCCGGGAACTGGTCGCGGACCAACGCGCGCAGCGCCTCATCCTCTATGTCGAAGTAGAAGGTGTTTTGCGAGAACTGGCCGGGGCTGGCCGGAGACGGAAGAGGAATCTGGGCAAGAGCCGTGGCATCAGCGGTCTGCGCGACGCCGGCCTGGACTCCCTCTCTACCCAGGTTGATCCACTGGGGGTCCATGTCCCCGTGAAAGGGGATCCCAACCGCGCCTCCCATCCTGCACAGGTAGGCCCCATCAAGACTCAAGACCGCTTTGCCCTCAGGAAGTGCCGAGTTCGAGCATAGCGAGACAGCCATCTTCATCTGTCGGCCGCCAATCGCAGGGTTCATGGAGGAGCGCACAATAGTAGGAAAGGGTACTATCAGAAATTCTGCGCCAGTACGTGGTATGCATTGATAGTTGTAATCATTTAGCCACTTCGCGACCTCGTCTTCAGCGCAGTTCGGTCCCCAGAAGAGCCGACGGATAGTGAACTGATCTCCAATATCCTCTTTCAGTTTCCCGAGAACGGCGCTTGTCCTTTCCTTGGCCCGTTGGCTCTGCGGGTCGTGCGCCGGGGAGTGATTCTCGTCGGTGTCGGTCACGAGGATGATCCTCTGAAGATACGCAAAGGGGATCAAACCGGAGTTCGATTCGCGCACCCTGTCAAGGTAGTCCGCCAGCCGGTCGGCTGCATCCGCCATGGTCTCGTAGATATACGTGCCGGTTCCATCCCTGAATAGGTGCGCTCTGACCGCCCTGCACGCGAGATCAACCGTGCTCCAAAGGCTCCCCAGATCGGTCATTTCGCCCACGGGGTAAGTGAACTCATACCCGATCCATGTAGCGCCGCGATTTGTTTCGGGGATGGCAACTGGGAGTCCCCAGCCACCAATTGCTTCGTCTCCGAAGTTGCCGCCGCCCACTCGTCCCTGGAAGGCCATGAGCAGGATTCGTCCATGCTCAAAGCCCCCCAGCCTGGTGTGCAGTTCCTCTACGGCTTTGTCGATGACGTCTTTGCCTCCGGCGCCAAACATCGAGGTCGACACGTCTAGCAGGATGACAACATCTGCGATGGTGGGCTCAGTTGAGGTGCCGACCAAGCAGGGCGGAGGTGCAAATACGTGGAAAGAACAACTTCCGATGGAAACTAGAAGTGCAAGTAGGAAGCGAGGCACGGACTGACGTTTCTTCAATTCATCCTCCGCCCCCCTCGGTCTCTATTTTGGCCTATGTTCAGTTGGTAGTCAAGACCCTGGTCCTGATGACGCTCCACCAGCGGATGATCGCCCCGTCTAGGATGACTTGAGTTGACTGCCAGGCCTGAATAGAGGAGACGGCATCTTCGGCGAGCGCCAGCGGCCGGCTGAGGATGAGACCCTCGCCTCGCGACGGCGTAAGCGGAGAAGGGATCCAGACCCTCGCCATGGCGCCGACGCCGGCGGCCTCTCGACCCAAGACCGCAGAAGCTGGATCGCAGCGCAGGTTGACAAGGCGACTCCCGTACCCATAATGGTGTGCCAAGTTCTTCGGAGCTCAAATGGGAGGAGGAATGGCAATGCGAGATAGGCGATTTGCAGCGGCTGTACTGCTTCTTGTGACGATTGTCGGAGTCTCCTGCGGCGCATTCTCACAGGGAGTTGCCGAAGCTTCAGGCCAGTCGACCGTGAACATGGTCCTTTCCTACCTGGATAGCGTGGCGACCTACATCGGAAAGGGACTCGTTGGTCTCCTGAATCTGATTGCGGACGGCCGTATTTCCACTGACCTAGAAGAGCCTCTAGGCTATCTCGGACTCATAACGGGCCTCCTGTTTGTGTTCGCGATCATCCAAGCCGCGAGGAAGGTCATCTGGATTGCCATAGGGGTCGGGTGGGCGCTCCTTGTCATTCGCGTCGTCCTTGATGCCCTGAAAGCCTAGACGGTCTGACCTGCATCTGGCCACGGCAGACTGTGCGCCATCGCTCGGAGGGACGCGCTGAGCAGCGCGATCAAAGACTGAAAGAGAAGCTCGGCTCTTGTCCTCTTGATCCGCCCCCAAAGAAGCTCTCGTCCACCCTAACGAAGACCTGGCGGGATTGCGTGCGGCGGCAGTCTAGGCGCACGGGCTCTCCGGCATTGGCGGAGAGAAACACGCTGAGGCTTCCAGGAACTGCACAGCGGTGCCGGCTGTACATGCAGAGGATTCCCTGACGACGCGGTCGGGACAGCGAAGGCAGCTTATCAGCTCTTCCCCGCAAGCGCACGTGGAAACCCCACGGGAAGCAGGGTCGGATGCTGGCGGGAAGTGAGGCTCGGGAAGCGAGGTCAATCGCGGCTTTTCTCTGGGATAGCGGGCAGACCTCCGTCCGGCAGACCTCTGCCCCACGGGAGGCGTGGCCTGTGGGTCTGTACGCGCTTCGGAGATGCTTCTCGACTCCGAAAACCCCGCCCCCGCGATCTCTGCCATGCAGGTTGTCCTTCGGGATGGTGCAAACCCTGGCTCAAGGCGCCCGCCGCACTGCGAGCAAGGATGGCGCGCAACGGGCGGATTCGCCGGGCAGTCCGCGTCCACAGGTATACCTTGGGGGAGGTCACCGGTTTCCTTGGCCTCTACTACTTAACCATCCACGCGATCACAGAGCGCGTCGCCCAAGCGGAGAAACACCAAGAGCGGGAATCGATCCCTCTATCAGACGACCCCTTTCCCTCAAGCGGGGATGTACACGCGGCCGAAGACCGAACACCATCCGGAGAACGTCATGCACACCGGCACAGCCAGGAAGCTCCTTCGCGTTGCTCATGCCATCCGCCAGACGAGAGAGCCTCCGTGTGCCCAGAGAGAGGGAGCTTTGTGGAGACCTCAGTATCCGACACGCCGTTTCTGCGCAAGGAGGCGCACGGACTCCTTGGGTCCAACTGCAACATGCATAGCGGTGCTCTATAATGACCCCGGTGAGCATAAGAGAGTGTCGTTGCCATTCCCAGAGGGGAACCAAGTTCTCGCCACCCGGCAGCACTACCGCCGGAAGTGAAGTCCTCAAAGAGGGAGGTCCCATGAACACGGAAAGTGTCCGGCACGTCCTACAGCTCATCTTCGCGTACGGGGTGTTCCCGCTGACAACCGTCGGTGTTTTCGCCTACCTTGTTGGGGCCATCGCGCGCGTCATTAGGGACTCAAGTGCGCCACGAAGTCTTACGGGGGCCGCTCTCCCCGTCGCCATTCTCGCCTTTGTGGTCTTCATGGATGCCGATCCGAACGCCTCGCTGGCTGAGGCGCTTGCAGCCATCCCTTTCTGGGCGCGCTTCGCCATTGGTTTTACGGTCGCCCTTGCGGTTTCCATTCTCGGGGACATCCTGCTCGGGGCCGACTCCGACACCGGAGCGGCAGTGTACTGCCTCTTCATGTCAATGACCGGCTGTTTCATCCTCTACTGCCTCGTGTCAGGTATCCTCAGCGCAGTTCACGTCATGCTACTGGGACTCATCATAGGAGGCGGCCTCTACGTGATACTCCGAGGCTTCCCTGGTCGGCGTCGACCAGCATGAGACAACTCGTCCCGTAGCGGGGACCCGCTCCACCTCGGCAGGGTCTGCGGTCAGTCTTCCGCACGACCTGGTTGGTGCAGAATCCACTCTCCAGGATCAGCCTCATGCTCTCCAGGGCCGGTGCTGCCACCCGGAGCGCTGGGTCAGTGCCCTCCCATCGGTCACCCAAGGTCAAGCCTCGTCCCGTGGTCGAATTCGTCTTGCCGCTGGCCTACTTCCGCCTTTCCCACGGGGCGCGGAGCATCTCACTGAGAGCGAGGAGATGACGATTCAAGGGGCCGCGGAGGAACATGCGATTCGCAGGACTGATCGGATCAGGAAGGAGCAGGAACGAAGCGTACGCATCGGCAAGTCCCGTCGTGGCGTCGAGAGCTTCCTTAGCGATGTACGCGAAGACCGCCCGCAGCGAACCAAGATCATTCTTCGCCGTGTTGCCATCGTTCCAGATAGGAAGATCGCTCCAAGGCCTGTCTCTCGTCGGCACGGCCAGCCCCTCGTCTAGGTCGATGACGTAGCTTGCGTGATGCCCTCTGTGGATTACCCGGTCCCGCACCTGCTTCAGTAACCTGACGTGGCCAGCATGCGCGGCGTAGAAGGCCGCAAGGGCCGGAGGCATTCTGTACATCTTCTGGATCTCCTCCTTCTTTCCGGGTCTTTCCCCGTGCAGGGCGACATCTGCGAAGCTGTCGGAGAGCTGGTGCATCAAGCTCTTCGAGCGATCGTCAACTCTCTTGATGAGCAAGGAGGCTTCTCTGCTCAGCACCTGAAGCACGTCGTACATCGATCGCGCGGTCACAAGAAGATACTCCACCAGGGCCTCAGCTAGCTGACCGCCTTCGATCCTGTTCTCCGACGACCGTAAGGACACGAGATGGTAGAGCTCAACGATCGAGGCAAGATTCTCGACCACGTCCTCCAAACCCATCAAGGGGCGAGCAAGCTTAGAGAAGGACATCCTTTGAAAGACGAGATCCTCGAGCGGAAGGTAGAGATCCTCATGCGGACGCAGAGCCTCCGACGTGAGGTAGGATCCGATGACGACATCACTGCCTGCGATCCGAAGGAGGGTCTTGTCCGGACGCGGAACGAAGAAGAACCACTCCCCACTCCGCGATTCGAAGAACGGAACGACGAATACCGACCTGCCGTCTGAGGGTGGGTGGACGACATACGGAAGCGCCGCAGCGACCTTGAGGATGCCTCCCGGTTCGACCATCATGCAGACCTCCTCGGTTTATCCAGGGCAATCCTATTTCTCATATCACAGGGTGACAAGCCCCTTTCCGAAGGGAGAGAGTCCGCGACCCTGGCCGCCATCGAAGTGGCAAGAGCAGCCCCGGCGAGGCGCTGCTCGCCGGGGCTCTTCCGTAGCACGCCGAACGAGACTGGGCTTCCGTACCTGACCTTCTCAGGCGACTTGGGGACGTCGTGGAAGTCCATACGTGGCTTGTGGCCGGTAGCCCTGTGGGGGACGAGTTCGTGGTTCGGAGTTCGGGGTTCGGGGTTCGAGGTTCTCGAGGCGACTGATGGCCTGTGGCTCGTAGCGCGTAGCTTGTGGGAGATGAGTTCGGGGTTCGGAGTGCGGAGTGCGGAGTGCGGAGTGCGGGGTTCGGAGTTTGAGCGGAGCCGGAGAACGTCCTCTGGCTCATCTCGTCGATCTCGAAGTCGGTGGACTGGAGCTCCTTCAGGGAATCTGGAATAGATCGGCTCGGGTTGCCTTGGCCTGGCCCCGTCTGCTACTCTCTGCCCTGAGCAAGGAGGCCGCAGGAATGACCAGGAGACCACGACCTCTCTCCGGGATGATGCCTCTTGCAGCGTGCCTCGCCGGGGTCACCGGCTCCGGACCGCTGCGGCCCGCGCGCTCACTTCGGTTCGGCGTGGCTGACTCGGCGCTCTTCTCCCCGCGGCCGACGGAAGGGGAACCTCCACTATGCATCGACATCGTGTGGTGGTGACGGGTATCGGGGTCGTCACCCCGATCGGCATCGGACGAAAGGATTTCTGGGAAGGATTGCTCGCCGGGCGGAACGGCATCTCCCGCATCACCCTGTTCGACCCGTCGGAATTCCGCTCTCACATGGCCGGGGAGGTAAGGGATTTCCGCGCCGAGGAATGGATCGAAGGCAAACTCGCGAGACGGATGGACCGGTTCACCCATTTCGCCCTTGTCGCCGCGGACCTAGCCATGCAGGATGCCCGCCTGCATGCGTTTCCCTTCGACGGCTGCCGGGCGGGCGTCATCATCGGGTCCGGCATCGGGGGAGCACAGACCATCGAAAGCGCGCATGCCGAACTCCTGGCGAAAGGGCCAAAATCCGTGGGGCCGTTCGTCGTATCCCAGGTCCTCATCAACACGGCCGCCTGCATGGTGTCCATCACCCATGGCCTCAAGGGACCTCTGTCTGCCCCTTCCGTAGCCTGTTCCACCGGGGCCAACGCCATAGGCGACGCCTATCGCATCCTGGAAAGAGGAGACGCCGACATCATGTTAGCTGGAGGAACCGAGGCCAGTGTGAGCCCGTTGCCGTTCGCCAGCTTCTGCGCGACACGGTCGATGTCCAGCCGCAATGACGATGTGGAACGAGCCAGTCGTCCTTTTGACAAGAACCGCGACGGTTTCGTCATGGGCGAGGGGGCTGGCGTCGTCGTGCTGGAGAGGCTGGACCATGCGCTCGGGCGGAACGCGCCCATCTACGCTGAATTGGCCGGATACGGCAACACGGCCGACGCGTTCCATCTCACGGCGCCACAACCTGAGGGCGACGGGATGGTCCGGGTCATGAGGGAAGCGCTTCGCGACGCCGGCGTCGCCGCGCCGGACATCGGCTAC
>Ga0315278_10001800_pt1 | contig 18951 bp, 17 predicted proteins | sample YL17G06_0_MG_FD_203880 | JGI IMG/M metagenome (GOLD analysis project Ga0315278, IMG submission 203880) | Sediment microbial communities from Yellowstone Lake, YNP, Wyoming, USA - YL17G06_0 | ecosystem: Environmental > Aquatic > Freshwater > Lake > Sediment | place: USA: Wyoming | collected... | reverse complement strand
GTATCTGCGGCTGTGAATAGGTGGACGACCTCTTCTTTTTGCGGATCCCACATTATTTTTATGTAATTACGGCTGAACACTTCATTACCGTTAGGCAAAGTCATAAACAAAGCCCAACGCCGCTTTACTAATTCTTTTCTGCTTATTTTTTGTCCAACCTTTAATGTGATAATTTTAGCCATCGTTATCCGCCCTTACTAAATCTACCATATTGTCGATATTGGTATGCCATTTTTCATCACTTGGAATATAATCTTATGGTCGCTTGAGGTAGCCTGTTAGAGACGTCTACGAGTCCAACACACCAGGTAGCTGTTCCAGGCTATCGTCGCTGGAATGAAAGAAGGACGAATACAAAAGAATCAGGCGTATTTCAGGACGATGCCTTCCACAACGTTAGCAACATCCTCACAGACATCGATGGCCTCTTCGATCCTCTCAAATATTTCCTTCCACTTGATCAGTTCGATGGGATCTTTTTCCTGCTCGAACAGGCGGGTCATCGTCATCCTCATGACAATGTCCCCTTCGTTCTCAAGGGTGTTGATTTCCACGCAGGCGTCGAGGATCATCTTAGCGTTTTTCATGTTTTTCATGGCGTGGACGATATATTTCACCTTCTTGATTGCCTTATTTAATATCTTGGCCTGATCGATGATTTCTTTGGCAGGAACCTTAACCTTGTACAGAGACATTCTGGCCGCAGAGGCTTCAATCATGTCGAGGATACTGTCCATTTTATTGACCAGAGCATAGATGTCTTCACGATCGATGGGGGTAAGAAAAGTCTTGTGCATCTTTTCATAGGTTCTATGGGTGATGACGTCTGCTTCTTGTTCCAACTCTTTCAGTTTCGCAATCTTCTGTTCTGAATATTCATAATGCTCGACCATGTCGAGGAAGAGTTCTCCCGCCTCTTCGATTTTAATTGCCAGCTCGTAAAATAGATCAAAAAACTTCTCTTCTTTGGGGATCATTCTCATTTGGCATACTCTCTATGACTGATTTGTCGGTAATGAAGCTTGATTGATATGGTTGCTATTAAGATATTGACCCAGTATCACAGACTGTATCATTCTTCTATACCACATTTTATGTCGGAGTTCCGCAGTTTTTAATTTAATAAGACTTTGTATGCCGCAGAAGATGAACCACAACCGCCGCAATAATTATTTTTCTCTTTCATCAAGCAGAACGCCCTCGGAATTGCCCTTGGGGGTTGGTAACTCCTGTTCTTTCTGGCATAACCTGACGACTATTTTTCGGATGATTATATCTGGGGGTGGTTCGAATAATCGCCGGAATATTCCTGAAAAGTTTCTGGCAGAACTTTCGGCATAGGAAAAATTAACATCCTTGAGATCCAATGAACTCTTATAAAGATCAAAGTCCTTTTCCTCTTTCAGAACTTGCCAAAAAGTTCTCCCTCCAGAATTTAAGGCGGAAACCGTGAGGCCCGCAAGAAAAGAGATATTCGGAAGGGCGGAAAGAATGACGCCGCCGCTTAATCCCGCAGTATCTTTCACGTCCTGATCGGCTTTTTTAGCTGCTGATCTTTCGCGAGCCTCTTCAAGAATGAGTTCAATCTCTATTTCCTTGTTGTCATCTTTAATATATTTGGGATAGTCCGTTTCTATTTCTTGCAGAATAGGCAAAGCCTTCTGGATCGATTCTATGAGAGCTCCTATATAATAATGTCGAGGTAAGGCAAATTCGCCCCGGTCGCGCTGTACCTTGGCAGTCCTAAAAAAGGAGGACTCGTATCTTTGTAAGCGAATCTTCACATGATAGAATACGCGACTATGCAAGACGACCGTATCGTCCGCAAATATTTCAAAATCAGCCAGCAACTCAATGCCTTTGCAGTGCTTGAAGTTGGTTTCCAGATTACAGAGAGGAACCCCGGGCTGGACCGGAAGGTAAAGCTGAGGATAGGAGATGCGAAAGAGTTTTTCCAGCCCTGATATGTCAAAATCCTTCAGCTCGGGATTCTTAGTTTTCTCATTCAATAAATATTCAGCTAACGTACCCTGGCCATCTAAAAGGAAATTCAGACGGTAACTTCCCGGGTTTGCAAACCCCGTATCCTTATAGACTGTAGCCACCTGAGAACGGGCCTTCACCGCACAACCGGTAATCAAGCACAGCGACAGGATCAATCCAGGCAGCAACATCATTTTTCTTCGCACGGCTAAACTCTCCTCAGAGATACGTGGCTACTTTAAGAATATTTGGCTCCCACTAGAAGACCTGTAAGAACTGCCAGCATGAATCTGGCTATGTAAGGCCGAATTGAAAGCACCGAAGACGCTCACATCGCTGTACAGAGATTATTTCATAATTCTACCGCAATAAGTTCAAAAATAAAATACCCCACCCTTACCTTGCTCTGGATTTTTACGGGGATCCTTTTATCATCAGCAGTAAACCAGATTCTGAGCTGGGGCACATCGCCTTTTTTAACCACATTTTGCGATTCCAGCATCTCCATGTCGGGTATGACCTCGAAGGTGTCATACATTTTTTCATCAATCTTGATCAGTTCTCTCCTGGCGACGCTTGCTTTCACCATTATATTGTTATCGCCTTCAGAGATAGGTATTTCAATTAAGCTGTTCTCCTTTATGTCTTTAAGACGGATGACGTAATAGAGGGATACTGTGTCGAATGTCCCCGGTACGATATGAACGGGCGCCATCTTCTCGCCAAAATTAGAACGGGTGGCTTCAAGTTTTTCCCAGTAAAAATTTACGATGACATTGCGCGGGTGTTCTCCTTCACTCACCTTTTTGTACAAGATACTGTGGGTCATATCGCCGTCGCAATATGAATCCTGCCTTTCCCGAACTTTATAGATGTGATCGATAGTCGCACTCGTTTTCATGATCATGGCAAAGTGGTATGCCGTTACACCATCTATGGTCTCCATGGGAAGAACATCCAACGTAAGCTCCCCGGCTGTTATCGGACCCCACTTTGCCCGGTACGTCAATTTTTCTCCAGGATTAAAAGGGAAGGGCTTGGCAGAGGCTTGCGTATTGCCGGTCATGGGGAAAAAAAGCGGAGAAATTACCAGGATTAAAATGAGAACAAGATACTTTGCGGGATTTCTGTAACTTCTACTTCCTACGGACACAGTCATATTTTCTTTGACATTTCAGAAGACAGAGCGGTTATGATGAATATTACATACCGCAAACGGGCTATCGACCTGTTCAGTCAGAGTCAGTGTTCAGTGATATTGTACCACATATCAATTTAGAGTTCCGCCATTTTTATTCCTTGAGATATCGGGATGGAACAAGAATCCCTTAAAACACTCCCTTAAAACACTCCCTTAAAACACTCTTGACTCACAAACACCTCTTGCTTATAGTAAAAAAACGTTGCAAGCTCTCTGGAATATTAGATCCGTATCCAATGATCACTCGTCCCTGTATTCTCGCGGGGAACATGCATTTGGCAGCGCGTTCTCTAAGGACTAAATGAAGTAAAAGGTTTTATCTCACAGATGCATGACATTCTCCAAGCTCTGATTCAATATGGTTATATCCTCCTCTTTCTCTGGCTTTTCTTGGAAAGACTTGGCATTCCCATCCCTGCGGCTATCCCTCTTGTTTCTGCGGGGCTACTTGCCGAAATGGAATACATGCGGTTTGCCTATGCCATGAGTTTGGCTTTCGCCGCCGTCATGCTCGGGGATATTGCATGGTTTTTTATCAGCCGGATTCGCGGCGTTCGCGTTCTTTCTCTCCTCTGCCGCATAACGCTCGAACCGGATGCCTGCGTCAGGAAAACGCAAAATTTATTCACAAAGCATGGTCCTGCCTCCCTGCTGTTCGCGAAGTTTATACCGGGGCTCGGCAATCTGACGGTAGCTCTTGCCGGTATTGTGAGATTGCCGCTTAAAACTTTTCTCCTCTTCGACAGCATCGGTTCGCTCCTCTGGGTGGGATTCTTCATGGGTGCCGGTTACATCTTCAGCCGTGAAATACAGCCCGAAAATATTGTCCTCCCCGACTGGGGGCAAGGAAGCATTCTTATAGCCGTTATTTTGCTCGTTGCCCTTTATATTACGTGGAAATATTTACGCAGGGGCTATCTCCTCAAGAAATTGTTTTCCAACCGCATGACCCCTGAAGAACTTAAAGGGAAGATCGATTCTGGTGATGAGATCGCCATTTTAGATGTAAGGCATGCCCTGGAGTTTGAGGCTGATCCGTACATAATTCCAGGCGCACTTTACTTTCCCCTGGAGAATCTGAAACGGTTTTCCGCTGTTCCCGTGGAAAGAGAAATAGTGACTTACTGCGCCTGACCGAACGACGCATCGAGTGCCCGGGCGGCATTAATACTGAGAAAGAAGGGATTTATGCACGTGCGGCCGTTGGCCAGTGGATTCAGCGGTTGGCGGGAGCAAAATTATCCTGTCGAGGCACACAGAGAAAGAGTCAGCCCGTGAAAACCAGCAAAAAATCGAAAAATAAAGAGCGGTGTTGCCTGCTCATGGATACTTTCAAAAAAAGAAAAGGCGGCTGAAAAGAGCTGCAGCCGCCGGCACGTATAACTGAGGAGGATATGCCTCAAACACAAAAAAGAACAAACCTCCAAATTAGGTACGGTTTCTTGCGAATTACCCGCAGTGCGTAGTTCAGGAAAGAAGACTTATACGAATCTTCCGCTTTTTACGAAGTCACTGCCTGCACTCCCCGACAGATCCTTCCTTACACGTTGTGCCATCCAGCCAGGCAGCATTATCCAGCCTGGCGCCGGTAAATTTTGTATTAGTAAGATTTGCACCTCTGAGCGACGCACTGTTCATCCGGGCATTAGTCAGATTTGCATTGGTCAGGTTGGCATTACTAAATCTTGCATCAGTCAGCTTTGCATTAGTGAGGTTTGCGTCGGTCAAATCTGCGCCACTCAGATTAGCTTTTATAAGGCTTGCACCAGCCAAATTCGCATTGGTCAGGTTCGCGCCCCCAAGGTTTACATTTGAAAGTTTCGCACCGGCCAAGTCCGCATTAGTCAGGTTTGCACCGCCAAGATTTGCAGTGGAAAAGTTTGCGCCGCTCATGTTTGCACCTTGCAGTTCTGCTTCCGTGAGATCCATACCAGTTAGATCCGCGCTGCTCAGGTCGCAGTTCTGGCATTTCTTCAGATTCTTGAGTTGTAAGATACTGCCCGGTCTGAACGCAAATGATGCGGCAGTGGCAAGGATAAATACGACAATGCTGAGGCCGAGGATCGCAAGTGTTTTTTCCCTGATCATAGAGATATCTCCTTATTTCACGTCTACAAAATACCGATCGGTTTCTTTCATGGGCGGGGTAAATATCGAGAATATTACCAGATGCTCTTTGCCGGTATTCTTGGTGGCGTGGACTTTATTCATGGGGTTGAAATGAAAAGTCCCCGTCTTCACATCAATCCACTTACCATTGATAAACATCTGCCCTGATCCCTTGAGGACATAGACCATTTCATCATGAGTTTTGTGCAAATGAGGCTTTACCTCTGCCCCTTCAACTAATCTTGCGACATTGATGGTAACTGTATCGTTCTGAACTACATTGATCATCTGGACCTTATCAGTTGCCTTCAGGGGGTTTGCTTTAAGAATATCGTCTATCTGGGTTAGAATCTGTTCTGGGGCGCTTGCCGCCTGTGCAGGAGCAGCGACTATGAATGATAAGACCAAACAAGCGAAGATTGCCCAAGTAATAATGGATTTCGTTTTCATGGAATGACCTCCCTCTTTAGTTAATTGGTTATTCTTCGTAAGATATATTGCTTTTACAACAAATATTTCATTTTTTCCATTTAAAAGTTGGACTTGCGGCTGCAATGATGAGTTGAGATCTTCGGGAAGAAATAAATATTTAAGGCCTTGGAAAAGGAAAGTAAAACGTAAAAGCTGTGGGCGCTCGTTACGTCTTACTTCCTTGTCAGCTTTTAATCAATTCGCAGGCAGAGACGGAAGCCGACAAAAACCCTGGGAGGGGATATCGAGGGCGTTGTTAAACTTACTGGATAAATTCTGAAAAGCGACCAAACCCGTAAGTTCGACAATCCCATCTTCGTCAAAGAACTCACGTAGTCGCGCCATTAATTCATCGCTCACTTCTTGACCCGGATAGGTAATTGCCTCAGCGTACTCCAAAACAGCCTTTTCTTTCTCGCTGAAAAGCGCACTTTCCCTCCAACTTGCCAAGACTTCCAGCTTTTCGAGAGAGCCGGCTCTCTCTGCAAATAGAGATGCATTGATATCAACACAGAAGCGACACCAGCTTATTTGTGACACCCTGACCATGACCAATGAACGCAGAAGAGGATCGACGGGGCTTTCTCGCCTATCCAGCACACCATATAGAATAGATACCGCCAAGAAAAGCTTGGGCACTCTCGCCCAGAGCAGGGCGGGTTTCAGAACCTGCCCGTACTTTCTTTTTTGGTTCCAGAACAATGGACGAAGGTACCAGGGATATTTATGCATGGGTTTTTCTGAAATTTTCATTGCGCATTCCCTCACTATGGAGTCTCACAGAGAGTGGAGCTGCGGTGGATGGACAGCCTCTGTGAGCATCTTGTAATCATCAAGTGATTGGATAATTATGTGGAATTCTTTCACGGAAAAGACTAAATAATCATTTAACTTGCCGGTTCATATATTACATATATGACAAAACCCGTCAACCTATAGGATGCGTGACAGGGGAGCCAACGAACGGTCTTCCGGCTCTTGACTGTGATGCATATCATACGCTTGCATTTCAAATGTACCGATGGTATTTGTGAACCTCGGATGGGCGCAATATGAAAGCATAACCCATGAAGAAACAGGCGGCGGTCAAAAAAATGAAGAAAAAAGGCATTCATGACAAACATGGGTCAGAAAAAATGCGCGAGAATGATCAGCTTTTCCGATCCCTGACGGAACAGTCTCTTGTCGGCATCTACGTGGTGCAGGATGGCCAGTTCCAGTCGATTAACCCTAACGCCGCTTCATATTACGGTTGCGCACCGGAAGAGATGACGGGAAAAAAATCGAACTCCATTGTCCACCCCGAAGACAAGGAGCGGCACAAGCAGTGTGTAATAGATATGCTCAAAGGTGAACGATCTTCTCCCCATGAATTCAGGATCATCAGCCGGAGCGGTGAGATTCACTGGATCATGGAAACAGTTACACCTATTATTTACAAGGGCAGGCCGGCCATTCTGGGAAATTCCATGGACATTACGGAACGCAAGCAGGCAGAGGAGGCGCTGGAAAAGAGGGAGATGGAGCTTGAGGTCAAGACGCATGAACTCGAAGACATGAACTCGGCACTAAGAGTCTTGATGAAACAGCGGGATGAGGATAGAAACGAACTGGAAGAAAAAGTCTTGTCGAACATCAAAGTACTCATTCTGCCGCACATGGAAAAATTGAAAAATCATGTGGACCTGCAGGGAATGTCTTATGTGAATGTCCTTGCATCTAATCTAAGGGACATCATGTCACCCTTCGCTCAGAAATTGTCAGTCACCTACTTGAATCTTACCAAAAGAGAAGTGCAGGTTGCCAATCTAATAAAAGGGGGAAAGACAACTGAAGAAATATCGGCATTGTTAAATATTTCTATAAGTGCTGTCAACGTGTACCGCTACCATATCAGACATAAAGTGGGCCTGTCAAAAAAGCAAAATCTGCGCTCCTATCTTTCGTCCCTTACTTAAGAAATTAATACTCAACGGAAAGGAATAGATCTTCCGAATGACGAGTTTCGTGCGAGGTGCCTTCGATGATTAGATCACTTGATGATGTCTCCAGGATTGCCGGCGAAAAAGGGCCGAAAAAACTTGCCGTTCTCGCGCCTGAAGATGAGGAATTCATGCTGGCGGTGAAGAGAAGCTGGGAGGCAGGGCATATCGAGCCGGTGCTCATCGGAAATTCGGAGAAGATGGAGAAACTGGGGGAAAAGGTCGAGTTCGACATCAGCAGGTTCGAAAAGATTATTGAAAACGACAGGCAACGGATATCTGATCTCGGCATCGGCATGCTTTTTTCTGGAAAACTGTCTATCGTCAGCAAAGGCCAGATTCCGACCGCCTATGTCTATCGTTCGATCATCAGGGCGGAAGGGAAGGCGGCTTCCGGCATGACAGTCAGCGTAATCTCCTTCTGGGAGATTCCGGGACTTGGCCATCTGACTGCCTTCACGGACACCGGTGTCAGTATAATGCCCGATTACAAGACGAAGGTGGATATTCTCAGGAATGCCGTCTTTCTGTACCACTTGCTCGGGTATGAGAAACCGAGAATTGCCGCTATCTCCGGTCAGAGGAAATTCGGCGGGACCCTCGACTCTTACCGGGATTACAAATTGCTCAGGAAAGCCGCGGATGCGGGAGAGTTCGGAGAATGTGAGGTTGTCCATGCCACCTCCTTCGCGGAGATATTCCTGGGGCCGAGGGGTCGCCTGAGAGATTACCGCGATATCGATTTAGCGAAAATGCCGCACATCATCCTCGTCCCCCGCCTCGATACGGGCAACATCCTGTGCAAGCTTGATTTCTTTCTGGATGTGACACGCTGTTCCATTGCAGTGACCTCGAAAGGAGCAGTCTGCATTCCCTCCCGCGCAGATTTCAGCGATTCCATTGTGACGGAGCTTGCCATGGGCGTTGTGGTGGCCGACAGGCTGGAAAAGGAGGTGAGGTAAATGGCCGGCACATTCGCGGATATTATAGAAGCGGCTAAGAAAAAGGCGGTGAAAAGAAGGCTGGCCATCCCGTCTCCGAAGAAACCGGATCTGGAAATTATCTCCAGGGCGGCGAGAGAGCGTCTTGTCGTTCCTTTGCTGGTGGGTGACGGCAAAGCGGCGGAAGCCCTGGTAAAGAAAAGCCATCTTGCGTCTCTGGAACATGAAATCGTGGATGTGAAAGATGCCGGCGGGTCTCTTCGGGCGGCGATCGCGCTCGTCCGGGAAGGGCGTGCGGATATGCTTATGCAGGGAGCTGCTGATCTAAAGACATTCATGAACGCCGCTCTCGATGCGAAGACAGGCCTCTTGAAGGACAAGCTGGCAAGTTATATATCGGTCTTCCAGTTGCCAAAGATCGACAAACTGATTCTTGTGACCGATACCTTCGTGAATAACTATCCGGGCGTCACTGAAAAGCGGCTGATCCTCGAACAAGCAATAAAGCTGGCGGGTCTGCTGGGGATCGAGGCGCCGAAGGTGGCCGTCCTTGCTGCCATCGAACAGGTGAATCCCAGCATCCCCTCGACGCTTGATGCCGCCGTGCTCTCCAAGATGTCGGAGAGGAAGCAGTTCGGAAACGCCGTCGTCGAAGGCCCCCTCGATATTGATTGTGCCTTGAGCCATGTAGCAGCGGGAAGAAAAGGGATTAAGAGCGTCGTCACCGGAAACGTCGATATCTATCTCGTACCCGATATCGAGAGTGGTTATCCGCTTGCCCAGTCCCTCGTTTTTATCGGAAGGATGGAAATGGCAGGTGTCCTCATGGGAGTGACGAAGCCCGTGATCCTGAATCTTCCCTTCGTTTCCCGAGAGAACCGGCTTGTGGAAATAGCCCTGGCATGCCTGAGCTGCGGGGGAGGGTGACGAGTGAGGAGTGAGGGGGAAATGATGAATAAGGAACATCACCTGCTTGTCATCAATGTAGGCTCGACATCGACGAAGGTGGGCTGGTTTTCGGGCAGAGACCATGCCGTACTCGAAACGATTCGATACAGCAGTGAAGAGCTGGCCTCTTATAAATCCATCGGTGAACAGCTTCCCCGCCGGGAGGAGGACATTCTTAAATTTCTCGCAAGAAATGGGATCAGCCTGGAAGAGATCGATATGATCGTAAGTCGCGGCGGACTGGGGAAACCGGCGCCCGCTGGCGCTTACAGGATTGATGAGGACATGTGCAGGGACCTCCTGGAAGGCAAATACGGAATGCATCCCTCGGCCCTGGGACCGGCCATGGCCCTTGATTTTGCGAAAAGATACGGCATGCCGGCTATCGTCATCGACCCGCCAAGCACAGATGAATTCCAGCCTCTTGCGAGAATATCCGGCCTTCCCGAAATTGAGAGAAAGAGCGCCTTTCACGCCCTGAACCAGAAGATTGCGGCAAGGAGGCTGGCACGGGAGATGGGGAAAAAGTACGAGGAATTGAACCTCGTCGTGGCCCACCTGGGCGGGGGTGTCACCATCGGCGCCCATCAAAAAGGCCGGGTCATTGACTGTACCCACGGACTCGGAGAAGGGCCTCTCACGCCGGAGAGAGCCGGCTCCCTTCCCACAATAGATTTGCTCAATCTTGCATTTTCGGGAAAGCTTGACAAAAAAGAAATGCAGGGACGGCTTGTCGGGCAGGGCGGCCTCATGGCATATCTCTCAACAACGGATGGGCAGAAGATCCGCGACATGATCAATGCGGGAGATGAGAAGGCGAAGCTGATTTATGAAGCCATGGCCTATCAGATTGCCAAAGACATCGGCGCCATGTGCGTTGTCTTGAAAGGCGCAATCGACGGAATCATACTGACGGGTGGACTGGCCCATTCAGAGATGCTCACTGACTGGATAAGGGAGTGGGTAGGTTTCCTTGCACCTGTCTTCGTCTATCCTGGTGAAGACGAGATGTCGGCCCTGGCCGAAGGCGGCCTGCGGGTACTGCTGAAGGAAGAAGAGGTAAAAGGCTACCTGTGATATTTTTATTTCAGATCCATGGCCAGGAGGGCGGCGCCGATGGCCCCGTTCACCTGGGCATATTCTGAGACCTCGACGGCCATCCCGATCTTTCTCTCGAGGGCCTTCACAACACCGATATTCTTTGCCACGCCGCCCGTCATCACCACGAGGGGTGCAATCCGCAAACGGTTTGCCATAGCCGCTATTCTTGCGGCGATGGACTCGTGTATGCCTGCAATAATGCTCTCCCGCTTTTCGCCCTTTGAGATGAGCGAGATGACCTCCGATTCGGCAAAGACCGTGCAGAGGCTGCTGATTCTTGAGGGATCACCTGCTCTCAGGGAAAGGGCTCCAAATCCATCAAGGTCCACTTCCAGTGCCCTCGCCATCACCTCCAGGAAGCGTCCTGTGCCGGCGGCGCACTTGTCGTTCATGGCGAAGTTTTTTACCTTCCCCTTGTCGTCGAGGACGATGGCTTTGCTGTCCTGCCCGCCGATATCAATGACGGAGCGGGCACGGGGATTCAAATAATGGGCGCCCGCGCCGTGACAGATGATCTCCGTCATAGCCTTGTCCATGAACTTCACGCTGTTCCTGCCGTATCCTGTGGACACGACTCGCCTGATGTCAGACTTTCCCATGCCGAGTTCTGTGAGCAGTTCCTCGTACACCTTAGTACCGGCCAGTTCGGCATTGTAGCCGGTAAAGATGACCCTTGTGCCCCTTATCTTCCCTTCGGCCATGACAGCCGCCTTTGTGGTGATAGATCCTATGTCAATTCCTGCTGTAATCATCAATCTACTGCCTAATCCCCTTTTCGCTGCTTGATAATTTCCATGAAGGCATCGATGCGAGTGGAAACCTGACTCTCTGAAAAGCTCCTCTCATCCACCATGTCCGCCTCAATCATCAGGCAGGGAATCCCTCTTTCCTTCTCGACAATCTTCTGGATATCGTACTGGCCCAGGGAATAAGGTTTGCAGCTCCGGTTTGAATGCATCACGATCCCGTCGACCTTATACGTGTCCACCATTTCGAGCACTATACGGGCCATCTCATCCACGCCGATGTTGAGATAGATGCGCGTGTAGGCCTCGGCCATGGAGTCAAAGAAGTTATTCTCGTCGATGTACTTCATCGTGCCGCACCAGGCGGAAGTATAGGTATCCGCAACGAGGCAGGCATTGTGAGACGCAAGTTTTTCCGAGAGCCAGCGTGTCCGGGGCCAGATGGGGATATTGTCCCAGAGGAGCCTGTACTTCTCATTGGGGATAGCCCCGATCCCTCTGGCCACGCGGTCTTTCATCTTCTCCAAAAGCTGGGTGTAATAGTCGATTACCAGCGGTGTCCCTCTCAGCGTGACGATAAGCGCCAGGTGGTAAAAGGCATCAAAGGCCGTCATGGGCGCGGGACTGTTTGCGGTCGTCGCCAGCACGGCCTGCCAGAGCCGCTGTCCTTCAAGGGAAAGCTTTCCCACAGCCTTTAGATGATCCATATCCATTTTCCTTCCGCATGCCTTTTCCAGGAAAAGGACATATTCATCGAGCTGCCTGCGGACATATCTCTGGACCTCTTCTGCGTATCCCGTATGACAAAACGGTGTATCTAAGATGAAAAGGGGGACGTTGAAGTAGCGGGCCTGAACCTCATACCATTTCAGAACGGTCCCGCAGATATTATTGCAGCAGACGAGCATGTCGGGACGGGGAAGACCGCCGATAGGGCCGCCGTTCACCGTTGCACAGGCGATATCAGAGCGGGCGTAGGAACAGAGGTCGCTTGAATATCCCATGGATTCCGACTTTTCACAAAGGTCCGTCCCCATCTTGCTCGCCCCGATCATTGCCCCATGGTTTTCCGGATAAACGGGAATTACATTCATCGCTATGAGGGGTTCGACGGGGCCGCCGCTCGTAATCCAGGCAACCTTCCTGCCGCTGATGCGGGCGCTCTTTGCCTCCATGTAATAGATCATCATGATCTCTTTCATCTTCTTTTTCTTCTTGAAATGAAGGGCAAGTTTCTTGATTTTCGCGAGAAAAAAGAGCACGATCTCCGGCATCTTATTCATAGACGTTTCACTTTTGGTTTTTTCATTGAAGAAAAGAATTCATAACATCTCGACGAATGTCTCAAACCGCGTACGCAACTGGCCCTCCGAAGGGAGCTGATCCTCCACTTCGAGCATCATGCTCGGGATGCCTTCTCTATCGAGGAATTCCTTCATGTAGGGATAATCAAAGGCATGGGGGTCGCAGAACTTGAGGAAAAAGAAAACGACACCGCGGGCGTCTTTCTCTTTCACAATTCTTAAAAGATTTTCACCCCGGGTGAAGATACCGGCATGCTTTGCCGGGCACACTGGCCTCTCAATATAACGTCCGGCAATTGCGGTGATGGGATCTGCATTATCCTTTATCAATTCCTCAAAATATCTTGAGCCTGTGCAGAAATCATCCCAGACGACGACCCCGCCGGCTTCTTCAATGATCCGGTAGATATCGGGGTGATTGCAGATACCTCCAGCCAGGACTATACGTTTGCCTGCGGATAGTTTTGCATTCTCCTTCTTCTTTTCCAGCTCTTCTATCACTGCGGGAAGAATCTCAAGAAGATGGTTCCGGTCCATCATCATGGAAGCCTTGGCAATGGCATAGAGATCGCTGCCGCTGATGATTCCGGGGTTTTCGGCTTTCAGTTCGTATAGCCTCTTGAGAGAACCCCTGATGGTGTTGAAGATCCTGATTGCGTTCTTCAACTTGTCGTCGGTGATCTCTACTCGCAGGTGCGAAGCAAGGTCATTCCTGAATTTTTTCAGGACATCGATCATGTATGTCCTGGCGCTCTCTGTATCCAGCTTCACAGGGAGCACCACGTCAACGTGGAAAGGCCCTTTCACATTCATACGCCAGATATCGGAGAGACGCTGGATTGAATCGCAGGTGTGCGGAAAAACGGCCCCATCGAGGAAATCAAGATTGCCTGCCAGGGCCCCTTCGAGGGCTCCCCGCACCAGAGAGCAGCAGTAGGATTGAAAGTGGGCGTCGGCAAAGTGAATATTTTCTCCTCCAGCGAAAATCCTGAAGGGATGCGCTCCCGCGGCATATATGATTTCTTCCGGCGTATAGGAACAGAAGTATCCTACGATCTTCCGCCCCTGTTCCTTCATTTTCCTGCCGTATGATACAGGGTCTTTCAATACAGCGTAAAATTCATCCGTTTGTTTCATTCACGAAACTCCTCATTTCACTCTCCCGCATATTTCCCTGAACCCTTCAAATTTGCGATCTCTTCCTCTTCGAGAACCTTATAGGCGATTTTGCCGACAATGGTCTTTGGCAGGGTCTTGCGGAATTCAATCTCACGGGGGCAGCTCCACTTGATGAGATGCTCCCGGCAATGATCAATGAGCGCGTTCTCCATCTCCGGGCCCGCCTTTCCCGGGTCCTTCAGGACCACGAAGCCCTTTACGCGCTGCACCTGAGATTCGTCGGGAACACCAATGATGCATGCCCCTTCAACCTCGGGATGCAGGCAGAGGATGTCTTCCACCTGGGCGGGGTAGACGTTCATACCCGATGATTTGATCATCCGTTTCTGTCTGACCTTGAAATAAAAGAATCCGTCCTCATCCATGGTGCCTATATCGCCGGTGTGGAGCCATATCCTTCCATCAGGGTGCTTCCTTAATGTCTCGGCCGTTTCTTCCGGGTTATCCAGATAGCCTAACATAACCGCAGGGCCATGGAGGCATATCTCACCTTCTTCCCCTGCAGCGGCTTCTTCCAGTGTTCCGGCTCTCACGATTTTGGCGAGCATATCCGGGAAAGGGACGCCGATACTTCCTTCCCTGTATTGGTCAAGGGGAGTAACCATGATGGCCGTCACCGCTTCCGTAAGGCCGTATCCTTCGAGGAGCTGGCAGGTTCCCCCCTGTTGTTTAACGATCTTTTCAAAGCGCTCCTTGACAGTCCGCGGAAGAGAGTCAGCGCCGCTGAAGGTGGCCCTGAGACAGCGGAGATCGGTCTTCTGGAAATGACGATTCCTGCCCAGCGCGTCAAAAAGGGTGGGCACTCCGATCACGAACGTGGGACGCCTCTTTCTGATTATTTTGGCCACAGTATCCGGCGTAAACTGGGGAACAAGGAGGCTCCTCGCGCCGCCCATGAAGCAGGCGTTCACGCAAACGCCGAGGCCGAAGCCATGAAAGATAGGAAGGATGGCGAGGATGGTGTCCTTTTCCGAGAGGCCTCCGATAACAGAGACCTGCATGCCTTCGCTGATGAAGTTCATGTTGGAAAGCATGATTCCTTTGGGGATGCCCGTTGTTCCGCCGCTGTAGAGGATTACGGCCATCTCATCCGTATCCATCCGGGCATTTGCGGCCTTCGGGTGATGGACTTTCATGAGCTCTCCCCACCACCTCACCATGGGGTCTTTAGGAACCTTCGGTATCTTACGTCCCTTCGTGAGGTTGAAGCCGATTTTTTTTATTCCCCTGAGATAATCTGGTATGCGAGTCAGAATTAGAGTTTCGAGAGGTGTTCTGTCTTTGACCTCCCTGAATTTGCCGTAGAATGCGTCCAGGGTCAGGGCAAAGCGGCTCCTGCTCTAATTCAGATAGAACTCGATCTCCTTTGCCGTGGAGAGAGGATGAATCATGGCCGCCACAGCGCCAAGCTTGTTCGCCGCGTAAAAGCAGATGATTCCTTGAGGTGTCGTAGGCATGGAGATGGTAATCCGATCTCCCTTCTTCATGCCGAGTGAGGCCAGTGCATCAGCGCACCGGTCGATGTCGTGGCTGAACTGCCTGTATGTTGAGGAATACCCGAAAAAATCATAAGCCGTGGCCTCCGGACAACGTTCCACGGTCTTCATGACCGCTTCATACATGGTCACTCGCGGGTAATTTATGGATTCCGGGATATGGCCGTAAAATTTCAGCCAGGGTTTCTTTTCGTACATGCCAAGATTTCTTCCCTTCGAATAGGTGTGTGATTGCAGCCAGGGGAGACAATAATGCAGAAGACAAAAAAATGTCAATGAAAAAGGCTCTATTGTCATTTCGAGCCCTTCGGGTTACTCAGGGTAAACTCCGGGAGGGATATTAAAGATATCTCCCTTCGGTCGATATGACACCTTAGTAATGAAACGATATACTAAGAGCAGGGATGAAATCAATATAACAGCGCCGAGAGCCGCGTCTTGATAAGCTCTTCAGCTTCGTTCACAATTCTCTCAATGAGTTCTTTCACTGTCGGTATATCACGGATCAGTCCCATAACCATGCCGGTCCACCAGATACCCGCTTCCATGTCTCCGTCTGTGAGGACCTTCTTGCTCCTTTCACCCGAAACAAGGGACAAGATGTCTGCTAATTCAGTCTCGCCTGGGCGGGCTTCCACGTCAAGAACCTCGTTTGCGACGCTGTTACGGTAGACACGCCCGGTATGCCTCAATGTTCGAAGAATTAAAGTCGTCTGCCGTTCGTCGGAATCAACGATTTTTCTTTTCATGTTCTCATGAACAGGGGCTTCTTTCGTTGCCAGAAAACGGGTGCCCATATTGATGCCGTGAGCGCCAAGGGCGAGGGCGGCAACCAAGCCGCGGCCGTCGCCGAAACCGCCTGACGCTATGATGGGTATCTTGATTTTATCTGCCGCGGCAGGAATGAGTATAAGACCGGGAACATCATCTTCACCCGGATGACCGGCGCATTCAAAACCGTCGATACTCACAGCGTCGCAGCCAATCTTCTCAGCCGTGAGTCCATGGCGGACTGAAGTGCACTTATGGATGACCTTGATGCCTGCTCGCTTGAATGCGGGCAGAAATCTCTCCGGATTATTCCCCGCAGTCTCGACAATCTTTATGCCGGAGTCAACAATGGCCTGGGCATATTCTTCATAGGGTATTGGCTTAATGGCAGGGAGGATCGTCAGGTTGACGCCGAAGGGTTTGTCCGTCATCTGCCGGGTGCGTTCGATCTCCTTCACAAGGTCACGAGGAGTAGGCTGGGTGAGCGCCGTAATGATGCCGAGTGCCCCGGCATTAGCCACTGCGGAAGCGAGTTCCGCGCAGCCGACATTCTGCATCCCTCCCTGCACGATAGGGTGCTTGATACCGAATAATTCAGTGAAGCGGGTACGGATCATAGAAATTCACACCTCCCAATATGATTGCTTCAGTAAGGCAGACCCTTCATGAAAAACTGATAGGGTATAAAAATTGCCGTCCCCGCCTCCGCGGGGACAGGCTCTGGATATGTAATCAGTCAGCTCGCAGGTCTCACTTATTGCAGGGACCAAGGTATTTGCCGCTCATTGTGCTCTTTACGGTCATCAGCTTGCCGCCCTGACTTGTTGTAGTGGTCTGGGAACCGTCATATGAGGTCTTGCTGTAAGTTATCTCGCCATTACTGACCGTGCCGCCCTTGCATGTCATCGTCCAAAAGACCTTGTTGCCGACCGTGCGCTGGTTCGTCATCTTGCATTGCTGCTCGCCCTTTTGCTGCGGCTGCGGCACAGCATTCTGCTTTGTCATGCATACTTGTTGCTTCATGGGGCGCATCATCTCCTTCGGCATGCCCGGCATATTCATCGTGGTAGTAATCTCCCAGAGCCCCTCCTGATAATTCGGCGCCGCAAATGCCGCCACTGCAAAGATAAGGCTCACAACAGTTGCAAAAGCCAGACTTCTCTTTATCATATAGAAACTCCTTTTTTATTGCACGTTCGTTAGGCTGTCATAATAAAAGTTGCTCGTGGGGATGATTACATAAAGGCTTTTAAAAATCCAGACCTAATATGATTTCAAGGAGCCACACGACGCGGGAATTTTATGGTTTATCCGCGGCTCACAGGATATTTCCTTCCGGTCGACGGGTTAGCACTTGAACTGCGTATTTTCCTCTTGCTCTCATCATATTACCTTTCACTAAAAATATTCGTCAATGGTTGCGCAGTACTGTTTTACTCAGGGCTGCGGTAAGTATTTGTTTACGATCCGCGTGGTGTCGTCAGACGTGGAAGATCCTTCAAGGCGCACTATTGACGGAGATGACTGTCATTTTTTTGAATTCGGGAGCAAGCGCATTCCCCGTAGCTTGCTGCGGAGAGCTTCAATACCCTGGAAGTTCTTCTTCGACAGACACTGATGTTGGCGTCGACGGTCCTTTCAGATTTCTAGGAGACACGCGACTCGATGAAAATCGTTATTACTCACGTATGCTAAAGATAAAGAGAGGGCTTTCGGCTGCCGTGATATTCGAACTGTCTAACCCTTTTACCTTCCACGCATACGTCTTACCGCGTGAGAAGAATGTCTTTATCACAGCATCAGGGAGCCTGTATGCCGGATTCCTTGCATAAGCAGAGAATACAGGTTTCTCTTCACCTTTAAGAAAAAATTGAAGGAAATAAGTTGATATCCCTTCCGACCTGTTCCAGAGGAATGTCGTCGGTTCATAGTCTATGGCCCCCTGATCATTGGGGGAGAGGAGGTCCAAGGATACGAGTTTTTTAACTGCCGTCTCCTCAGGGGTGACATAGTAATTTATCTGCGGAAAGGGAATGTTCTGAGAAGGACTCGTAACTACAAATCGTACCTGATGCTCCCCGGGAATAAAAGTAGAAAGAACAGGCGGAGACGGCGACTCAATGGTGACTGTCCTCCCGGTTGTAATCGATTGTTTCACATTGGTAATGAGATTGCCGTCCACCTCCCAATACCCCTCGAGGAATCCTGAACCTACATAATTGATGTCTACGTATGCCTTCAGCATGGGGTCGCTCCGTTTGATAGTTATAACGGGCATGCGATTTTGGAAGTAAAGCTGCATTCTCGTAATGAGAAGGTTTGCCCCGGCCTCGGAGGTTATGCTGATTGTAACTTGCGTTGTAACCGTATTGGTTCCATTGGTAAACGTCCGGTTGTAAGACATACTTGAGCTTCCCCTGGCCAGGGCTTGCTGTATGACTGATGGAAGGACGGTTATTGTCTCCGATACGGAGCCTCTGCCGCTAACTACGCTGGCGCTGATTTGAGAAGGGTTCGTACCTATCGTCGTTCCGCCGACCTGGAAAGTCCCCTGCGTGGAGGTCATCGTTGTACTTGATGCCGGTGTTGTCGTAAACGTATACGTAATTCCCTGGGTAGTGGTAATAGTACTTGGTACGCTGTAAGAGCTAACCGAAACGCTGCCAGCAACGCTAACGGAAGTTATGCTGATTGTAACTTGCGTTATAACCGTATTGGT
>Ga0315278_10001799_pt1 | contig 18956 bp, 11 predicted proteins | sample YL17G06_0_MG_FD_203880 | JGI IMG/M metagenome (GOLD analysis project Ga0315278, IMG submission 203880) | Sediment microbial communities from Yellowstone Lake, YNP, Wyoming, USA - YL17G06_0 | ecosystem: Environmental > Aquatic > Freshwater > Lake > Sediment | place: USA: Wyoming | collected... | reverse complement strand
TGATTGCAGATAGCCAGTTCTTGGTTACAGAATCGCTGAAGTTCATACTTCAAATCGATGGGGATTTTAATGTTAACAAAGTTGTTACCGAAAAAAACGAGTTAATTAAAGCATTGACCCGGGAAAATATTTCTATATTAATCATCGACCCTTCACTAATTGAACTTGCCAACTTTTCCGAACTAAAAGAGATCAAAACCAGTTTCCCAAATCTAAAACTGCTTGTCATTACTAATAGTGTAAGTAAAAGTGAACTGCATGAATTAAATAACATCGGAATTACAAATATTATTCTAAAAACAGCTGGTAAAGAGGAAATATTTGATGCATTTAATTCTGCCCTTAAAGGGAAGAAATACTATTCAAATGAATTGCTGGAAATTTTATTTGAAGTTAATGAGAGGAAAAACTCTGGTGAAGAAACAGGCCTGCTGACAAATTCCGAAATCGAAATTGTCCGGTTGATCTCCGAAGGATTAACTACAAAGGAAATTGCTTCTCATAGATACGTAAGCTTTCATACAGTAATAACACACCGCAAAAACATCTTCAGAAAGCTTGGCGTTTCAAGCGTTTCTGAACTCATCATGTATGCCATTAAGTCAGGCTGGATAAACATAATTGAATACCATATTTAAGTGTTATGCCATCTTTATGGTATATAAAATGACTCAAACAGGGTATTTTTTACATAACATGTTCAATGCACTTTTGTAGCGCGGATTTTTCTTAAATAAAATCTTAATAGTGGAAGACTCAAAGGGCCTGTTAAAAAGGCCGATAAACTACTGCCAAACACTTAATAATCATTTGTAACACATTAATATTAAATAATATAACACTAAATCATAATTATATGGCATCAGAAAACTTACATTTCGAAACGCTGCAATTGCATGCCGGACAGGTTGTCGACCCGACTACTAATTCAAGGGCTGTTCCTATATACCAGACCACATCCTATGTTTTTAACGATTCAGAACATGCTGCTAATTTGTTTGGATTAAAGGAATTTGGCAATATTTATACCAGATTAATGAATCCAACCACTGATGTTTTTGAGAAGCGTATTGCTGCCCTGGAAGGCGGAGTTGCTGCTCTGGCAACGTCATCCGGTCAGGCTGCACAGTTTATAGCTTTAACCAACATTATGCAGGCCGGCGACAACTTAGTATCAACATCCTATCTCTATGGTGGGACATATAACCAGTTCAAGGTGCAGTTTAAACGGTTGGGTATCGGGGTAAAATTCGTGGATGGGGACAACCCATCTGATTTCGAAAAATTGATAGATAACAAAACTAAAGCCATTTATCTTGAGACAATTGGAAATCCGAAATTTAATATCCCTGATTTTGACGCAATAGCTGAAGTTGCAAAAAAACACGAGATTCCTCTTATTGTCGACAATACATTTGGCGCTGCAGGATATTTATTCCGGCCCATAGAACATGGGGCCAATATTGTAGTTGAATCAGCTACTAAATGGATTGGAGGCCATGGTACCAGCATAGGAGGCGTAATAGTCGATGCCGGTAATTTCAACTGGGCAAACGGGAAGTTCCCTCAATTCACCGAACCCTCTGAAGGATATCATGGCCTTAAATTCTGGGATGTTTTTGGTGCTCCTGGGCCATTTGGTAATATCGCTTTTATTATCCGTGCCCGTGTTGAAGGGTTACGCGACTACGGGTCTTCTCTAAGCCCATTCAATTCTTTTCTGCTTCTTTTAGGACTTGAAACTTTATCTCTGCGCGTTCAAAAACATGTGGACAATGCATTGGAATTAGCTCTATGGCTATTGAAGCATCCTAAAGTCGAATATGTTGAATATCCCGGCCTGCCTGATAGCCCTTACCATGAGTTAGGGAAGAAATATCTCAAACATGGATTTGGCGGTGTACTCACATTCAAAGTAAAAGCAGGGAAAGAGGCTGCAGATATACTGGTGAACAATGTCAAATTAATCAGCCACCTTGCAAACGTGGGCGATGCCAAAACATTAATCATTCACCCGGCTTCAACAACCCATCAGCAACTATCTGAAAAAGAACAGTTAAGTTCCGGCGTTATACCCGGAGTGTTGAGAGTCTCGGTAGGAATCGAAAATATATTGGATATTAAAGCCGATCTCGAACAGGCTTTTAGTATTATATAAACGAGATCTCAAAATAACAACGTATCTTGATTTGGATTATTAAGAAAAACACTTATGGTCAATCAAATGTTATATAATTTATAAACTCATTTAATAGCATTTTGCCATGCCAGATATTTCCATACCTAACCAAAAAGCGGTTGAAAAGACAATCAAATCTGTTTTTGAACTGCTTTTCCCCACCACTCATTCTTTTACAGATGCTGAAATAGAGAGTAATCGAAATGATCTGCAGAATCAAATACTCGTAACACTATCTGATCTGACTAATAAAAAAGAGGAGGTTACAAAACAATTATTTAAAAATCTTGACAAGATAAAAGAGACATTACTCAAAGACGCCAATTTTATTCTTGAATCAGATCCTGCCGCTACTCAACTGATCGAAGTCATTGCTATTTATCCGGGGTTTTTTGCTATATTTTGCTATCGAATTGCCAACTTTTTAGCGAAGTTATCAGTACCTCTCTTTCCCAGGATGATCACTGAATATGCTCATAGAGTAACCGGTATCGATATTCACCCTTTAGCTATAATTGGTAGTCCCCTGGCAATAGACCACGGCACAGGTATTGTTATTGGAGAAACTGCATTTATTGGAAATAATGTAAAACTTTATCAGGGAGTTACACTTGGAGCACTAAGCGTAGATAAAAAGAAAGCATCAAAAAAAAGACACCCTACCATTGAAGATAATGTTATTCTGTATGCCGGCTGTACAATTCTGGGTGGCGAGACAGTTGTTGGCAGAAACAGTATTATAGGTGGGAATGTATGGCTCACAGAGAGTATCGCGCCTTTTTCAGTGGTTTATCATAAAAGCGAAATTATTGTGAGAAACCAGAATGGTTTTCAGGAACCTGTAAACTTTATAATCTGAAATAACTATTACAATATTTAAATATTATGAAAGTAAACTCAATTCTCGAAACAATAGGTAACACACCTCATGTTAAAATTAACCGGCTTTTTACCTCTGGGTTTTCTGTGTGGGTAAAATTGGAAAATGCCAACCCCGGCGCCAGCATAAAAGACAGAATTGCATTTTCGATGGTAGATGATGCAGAAAAAAAGGGACTGCTTAATCCTCAAAGTGTAATTATTGAGCCAACTTCAGGTAACACAGGTATTGGATTAGCAATAGTGGCAGCAGTAAAAGGGTACAGACTTATTCTGGTAATGCCTGAATCAATGTCACTTGAAAGAAGAAAAATAATGAGTGCTTATGGTGCGGAATTTGTACTTACCCCTCGTGAAAAAGGGATGAAAGGCGCTATTGAGCGTGCCAGGGAATTGGTTCTGGAAACACCAGACTCATGGATGCCCATGCAGTTTGATAACCCTGCCAACACCAATATTCACAAAAATACCACTGCTCAGGAAATCATCAATGATTTTCCTGATGGCCTTGATTACCTGATTACAGGTGTTGGTACCGGTGGACATATAACCGGATGCGCCGAAGTGCTAAAAAAAAAATTCCCAAACCTGAAAGTATTTGCAGTTGAACCGGAATTATCTCCGGTTTTAAGTGGCGGATCTCCTGGACCACATCCATTGCAGGGAATAGGCGCCGGATTTATACCTTCCATTTTAAGAACAGAGCTGTTAGATGGGATAATAAAAGTAAGCAAAGAAGATGCATTTACTTTTGTTAACAGAGCAGCAAAAGAAGAGGGGTTATTTATTGGAATTTCTTCGGGAGCCTCATTAGCCGCTGTGAATCAAAAATTGAATGAAATTCCTGAGGGATCAAAAATCCTTACATTCTGCTATGATACAGGTGAGAGATATTTATCAATAGAGGGATTATTTTGATGCAAATCAACCTGTTCAATTAATATTGGTTAGTTGGAATATAATAGGTATTTCTCCCTGATCTTTGCAAATTTAGTCAGGGCTTCCTTCCAGGTTACCCTGATATCTTTAGCACTCATCCCCTCCTGTATCTGTTCCCTTAATACCGGACCCCCTGCAAGAACATCGAAATAGGGAGTAAAAAATTTATCTTTTTGGGGGAAATCGTTATATGCACCTATTATCCAATCCAGATCAAGCTCTGGTCTCGGTACCAATTTCTTTTCAATAGCATCCCTGAGATCCTTTCCGTAGCATTTAATTCCAAGAAGCGGAGGATTTTTCGCGCCTGGAAGGCTCTCCGGAGTAAAACTGAATCCTTTGTCGGTAAATTCGGGTGATCCATAGACCTGGAATGGGAAGGGAGTCCCCCTGCCGAGAGAAAGATTTGTCCCTTCAAAAAAGCAAATTGATGGATACAGATATACAGAGTTCTGGTTTGGCAGGTTTGGTGAAGGTTTTACGGGAAGTTCATAAGGAGTTTTATGAGTGTAATTTCTACACTTAATAACTGTAAGATCACATTTTACACTATTCTTCAGCCATCCCTCACCATTGATCATCTGAGCATATTCGCCCACCGTCATTCCATGCACAATGGGTACCGGATGCATGCCAACAAAAGAGCTGTGTGCTGTATCGAGGATATTCCCGTCAAAATAAAAACCATTCGGATTGGGTCTGTCAAGTACAAGACATTTCACATGATTTTCGGCACATGATTCCAGAATATAATGGAGAGTTGATATATACGTATAGAATCGTGCGCCTACATCCTGAATATCAAAAATTACAACATCAATCCCGGCAAGATCGTCAGCTGTTGGTTTCAGGTGGGAACCATAGAGACTTATTAAAGAGATACCTGTTTGGGGGTCTTTACCATTTTCGATTCTTTCGCCGGCATCTGCCATATTTCTGAATCCATGCTCCGGGGAGAATATCACTCTGATATTAATGCCAATTGACAAAAGATTATCAACCAGGTGTGTCTGTCCTACCATGGAAGTCTGGTTTGCAACTACAGCAATTGATTTACCTTCAATCATATCCCTGTAAAGTTCAATCTGGTATGATCCTGGAATTGGCGCTTTCTTAGCTCCGTAACACACTGTTAATGTGATGTTTACTGAAATAAGCAAGGTTATGTAGAGCAACTTTTTCATATGACTGGTATTTTCTCTGGTAAATGTAATAAGAACAAATTTTACTTCACTTCTTGAACCGTATATAAAAGTATCTCAATTTTCTTAAATTTGATGACTCAGAAAAAAGATGAACTTTCCCTATTTCATAGCTCAGAAGTTAATAAAAGGAAGACGCGAAGGTACTTCATTTTCACGTCCGATAAATGTCATTGCTATTATAGGCATTGCAATGGGTCTTGCCGTGATGATACTTGCCGTATCGATACTTACAGGCTTCAAACAGGAGATCAGGGAAAAAGTTGTCGGGTTCGGATCGCATATACAGATCATGAACTTCGATTCGAACATCTCATTCGAAACCATGCCAATATGCGATACACAGGAATTTGTTCCCAAAATAAAACAGATCCCGGGGATAAGACATTTGCAGGTATTTGCTACAAAAGCAGGAATTATAAAGACTGACGAGGATATTCAGGGTGTTGTGCTGAAAGGAATCGGAAGTGATTTTGACTGGAACTACTTCAGCAGCAACATGGTTGATGGCTCTGTGTTCACAGTCACTGATACCGGGCGCACCGATAAAGTGATCATTTCCAAAAAGATATCCGATATGCTGAAGTTAAAAACCGGGGATTCATTTGGAATGCATTTCATCCAGGATCCTCCGCGCAGCAGAAAGTTTACTATTTGCGGAATATATGAAACAAGCCTTGAAGAGTTTGATAAGATTTATGTTTTCTGCGATATAGGGCATATCAAACGGCTAAACGGATGGAAAGATGACCAGGTAAGTGGATTTGAAATATTCATTGATGATTTTGATGCGCTCGATGCCATGACCATGGCAGTAAGAGATGTCATCGGCTATAAAATAACAGAGGAAGATGATAAGTTTAAAGTAACTAACATCAGGATAAAATATCCCCAGATATTTGATTGGTTGAACTTTCAGGATATCAACGTTATCATTATTATTTTTCTTATGCTGGTTGTAGCCGGGTTTAACATGATATCAGGTTTGCTCATACTGATTCTTGAAAAAACCAATATGATAGGTATTCTTAAAGCGCTTGGTTCTGAAGATATTACAATACGCCGGGTATTTCTGTATCAGGCTGCTTATCTGATTGGTAAGGGATTGTTATGGGGTAATCTGATCGGTATCGGACTTGCATTTCTTCAGCTTAAAACCGGGATGATCACACTCGATCCAAGCTCATATTATATTAAAACTGTCCCTGTTAATCTTGAACTGGCACATATTCTATTGCTTAATGCTGGTACAATGGCTGCTATTATTTTTATGCTTATTGTTCCATCACAATTAATAAGCAGGATCACACCTGCAAAGGCAATAAGGTACGATTAAAAACTAAGGCAGAACGTAGTCTCTTTATCCGGAACTGACTTTACTTTCAGAGTTCCTCCATGTACCATCATTATCTGTTTTGAAATGCTGAGGCCAATACCAGATCCGTTCTGCCTGGTTGTAAAAAACGGAACAAATATCTCATCAAGATTTTCCTCAGATATTCCGGGACCATTATCAATTACACATATTTCGTGATGTTGATCAGGACCGATGCCTGCAACAATCATGATCTTCCCCGAAGGATTGTTTTCATTGGATTCAACGGCATTCTTTAAAAGGTTTATTAAAACCTGTGATATCAGGTTCTGATCAGCATATATTTCAAGATCAGCATCTTTCTGTGAAAAAGACAATTCTATTCTGCCGCTTTTTTCGAGTGAGTCATATAGGATCTTAACACGACTCATCAGGTCTGCCACCTTAAATAACTTCTTTCCCGGTTCCGGAACACGTGTCAGTTTCCGGTACGATTCAACAAATGACACCAGCCCTTTTCCCTGTTCCTTTATTACATTCAAACCCTGCAAAGTAGTAGCGATTGTTTTAACTGTTACCTGCTCAGGCAAAACCGGTTTTCCCCCGGCAATGAAAATGTGAGAAAGACTTTCAGAAAGGGATGTAATAGGCGTAATAGAATTCATAATTTCATGCATAAGAACTCTTATTAGTTTTATCCACGATTCAATCTCTTTTTCATCAAGTTCATTCTTGATATCCTGAATTGAAAGAATTACCATTTCACTATTATTCGTTTTGAATGAAGTGGCTTTAAGAGAGAGCTGAATCTCGCCCTGTTCAGTATTTATTGCAACTAATTTCCGCTCAAATGGCCTGATATTTTCTATTGTCTGAAAAAGCGTCTCATCTATTTTTTTAATTTGCTGCAGATGTGTGAGAACATCTACAGCCAGAAGCCTTTTTGCGGATGAATTGGAATGAAGTATAAATCCTTTATTATTATAGGTTATTATTCCCGTAGCAAGGTGTTCAAGTAATATCCTGAAATACTGCTCCTGCTGTCTGTTTTCTAATTTTAACTGCTGGATCTGTTGATTAACCCTGTTCATACTCTCGTAAATTTCCCTGACACTTCTGTTTTTCTCTTCAACCGGAAAAGAGAGATTTGAATCATCGTTTCTGACAGAATTGAAGAAGTAGCTGATCTTTTTGTTCATTATGTTCAAATAAGATATGAGACTGATTGTCAGAAAAACTATTGCAAAAAAACATAAAAGGGACATACGTAAAGATTGGTCTTCAACTATTAAATACCCAAGGAGAACAGACAGAATCACTATTAGAGAAACCCTGATAATAATATTAACATATAAATTCTTACTTATCATTGATCGGATTTTTTAAGTCTGTTATATAATGTTTGCCTTGTTATACCAAGTTGATCAGCAGCAGCAGTGAAGTTACCATTATTTTTTTCAAGCGCTTGTTGAATCATCTGTTTTTCCATCTCTTCAAGAGTAGTGAAAGGGTTGTTGGTGCTGACATAATTAGATTGCCTCAGATTCAAATCGTCAGGCTTTAAGATAGAGGTTTCACTTAATATCACTGCCTTTTCAATTGTATGCTGAAGCTCGCGGATATTGCCTGGCCATGCATACTTAAGAAGCTTATCATTGGCCTGCTGATTAATTTTCAGATTTGGTTTATTATATTTAAAAGAATATTTCTTTAAAAAGAAATCCGTCAGAATAATAATATCATTCCCACGGTCTCTCAAAGGAGGTAGTTCAACCTGAATAGTGTTTATCCTATATAGAAGGTCTTCACGGAATAGTCCTTCACTAACCATGTCTTCAAGGTTTCTGTTGGTGGCGCATATCAGACGTATATCTATTGTAATCAGCTGATTTGATCCTATACGGGTAATCTGGCGGTTCTCAATAGCCGAAAGCAGTTTGGACTGGAGATGAAAAGAGATGTTCCCGATTTCATCGAGGAACAGGGTACCCTTTCCGGCAATTTCAAATTTACCCTGACGATTTTCACGGGCATCAGTAAAAGCTCCTTTCATATGTCCGAATAACTCACTTTCAAAGAGAGTCTCGGATAAGGAACCCATATCAACAGTTACCAGAACCTCGTTGGATCTGTTCGAAAGCTTGTGGATCTCCTGGGCTATCAGGTCTTTTCCGGTGCCGTTTTCACCTGTGATTAAAACATTAGCTTCGGTCTTTGCAACTTTCCTGGCCAGGTTAAGCACCTTCATAAGCTGAGGAGATGAACCAATTATAAATTTCTGATCACGGTTCAGTTCTTTTTTCAGTTCTGTCTCTCTCTCCTTTAGCTGTACGACCTCTTTTTTTGAAAGATTAAGCTGAATCGCCAGTTTAAGTGTTGCCAGTAATTTCTCATTGTCCCATGGTTTAAGAATGAAATCGGATGCCCCTGCCTTCAGAGCCTTAACGGCAGTATCAATATCGCCATAGGCTGTAATCATAACCACAGAAATTTCAGGATTAATCTCTTTTATTCTTCCAAGCCAGTAAATCCCCTCATTTCCTGTATTGATACCGGCACTGAAATTCATATCAAGAATTACCAGGTTATAATCCATCTTTCTTAATTCTGACAGGATCTGGTTCGGGTTGGTCAGCGTGGTAATTGTCTGAAATTCAGGTGAGAGCAGTATCTCAAGTGTACTTAAGATGCTTTTATTGTCGTCAACAATCAGGATGTTTCCTTTATGCATATGTATATGATTTTATTTCAATCTTCAAGTTCCTTCTTCCCAAATCCTCTTTTTCTACCCCCTAAATCCTCTATTATCTATCCCCTGAATCCCCCAAAGGCTTCAACCCCCTAAATCCCCCAAATGGGGGACTTAACTTCCTCCATAGCCCCCCAAATGGGGGGTTGGGGGGTTGAATTCCTCCAATTGGGGGGTTGGGGGGTTGAATTCCTCCAATTTGTGGGGTTGAAGGATTAGTGGGTTGAATCATGGAGAGTAAATTTACCGGATATAAAAGACAAAATCAACATTTTGTATAATATTTTTACGCAATATCGTAAAATATCTTTACGCCACACCTGACCTTCATAATATATACTATTGAATATTAACTACATACAGTTATGGCATAATTATAGTAATAATATAAACATAAAAATCCCAGCCATGATACTTACAGATTTAAAAATTGCAATAAGAAACATTAAGCGCAACAAAGTTCAATCAGCAATCAGCATCCTGGGGCTGGGCATAGGACTGGGCAGTATGATCCTCCTTATGGCTTTGATAGTCCATGAAAAATCATTTGAAAGGTACATCCCTGATTATCCTGATGTTTATAAAGTAATATTCGGGCCAGATGGCGCTGTACAATATCCTTTGGCAGATGAAATGAAAAAAGATTTTCCCGAGATAAAAGATTTTTTCAGGATCAACCAGGCAAATATTGTACAAGTCAGGAATTTAAAAAGAAACGAATATGGAAAAAACCAGGAATTTGCCTTTACTGACGCTTCAATCTTTAAGATACTTGGAATTAAATTAATTGCGGGAACCCCTGCTAAGTCATTTACAGATGTGGCCATATCAGAAAAAATGGCGAAGAAATATTTTGGCAATGACCCGGCTCTTGGTGAAATTCTGAGGGTAAAGCTTAATAATGAGTTCATAGACCTGGCTGTATCTGGCGTTTATAAGAATTTTCCTGCAAATTCAACGCTTTATCCTGATTTTCTGGCAACTATAAAACTATCAGAAAAGTTGTTTGGTATATTCTCTACTCAGATGGGTGAATATGGTTCAGGAATTTCTGTCAAATTAAACTGGGATATCAGGGCGTTTTATACTTATGTGGTTCTGGATAAGAATGCCGATAAAAAAGCCCTGGTTTCCAAGATGCAGAAATACAGGGAACTGATCAGTGATGAAGCGAGCAGGAAGCTTGAATATGATCTTCAGCCTGTGAGCGATATCTACTTAAAATCAGACAAATATCTTGAAGGATTTCATTTCTTCAGAACTGGTAATGCAAATGAACTTAAATACTATTGGTCTCTCTCCTTCCTTATATTATTGATTTCTGTTGCAAATTACATCTTCCTGACAAGAGCCACTACTTCTGACCGGATTCATGAACTGGGAACAAGGAAAGTACTGGGAGCCTCATCGAAAAATCTTCGAAGACAAATTATCCTGGAATCGAATTTTATAACTCTGCTAAGTCTGATACCGGCATCATTTGTTATTGACTCAGGTATGGCATTCATTAACACAACCATGAATAAAACTTTAAGCAACGAAGTTTTTTCCAATCCTGTAATGTGGATGATACTCTTCGCAGTTGTAATTTTTACCGGTACAATGTCAGGATTGCTGATCGGATATAAAATTTCAAGGATTTCTCCCCTCATATTACTGTCAGGAAAAACTTCAGAAATATCCCGATCGGAAAACTGGGATTACTCATTTTTAATATTTCATTTTAGTATCTACATTATACTGGTAGTAAGTGTCATATCTGTCTCCAAACAGGTAAATTACTCTTTAACGAATTACAAAGGGATCAATGTGAAAAATGTACTTGTAAGCGAACTTAACACGGCCTCCCTTCAATCGGGTTTTTTGTCAATTTCAAACGAAATGCAGAAAATCCCGGGGGTAGTAAAAGTTGCAGGTTCCTCATTTATCCCGTTTTACAGCGATTACAGAGCCACAAATATGGCAAATCCGGAGGGAGAGAAAGTCAAGGTTGAATTTTTGATTATGGGAGAGGGAATGACAGAAATGCTGAACATTGAGGTAATTGAGGGTGAGCATTTCAGCAGCTTTAAGCCCGGGAAATATGAAGTCCTTTTTAATGAGTCAGCGGCTAAACTGTTTAATACAAATCCCGGAGTTAATTATCAGGGGGTTAGCGTTATAGGTATAGTCAAAGATTTCAATTCACATTCTCTTTATACTCCTATTGAACCCTTAATCATCTTTCAGCAGAATCCATCTAAAATGGGACTTCTCGCAATAAAAACTGATGGCACAAATGATAAAGAAGTCATAAAACGGCTTAATGAGCTTTATAGCCAGATCTCTCCTGATGAAATATTTGATGTGAAATACCTTGAGGAACAGATGAAAACATGGTACTCGCATGAGGAAAATCAGGCTAAAATAATAGGAGCTTTCTCCATTCTGGCAACAGTACTTGCGATAATGGGGCTCTTTGGAATAGCATTGATCAGCATTGCACGGAAGACTAAAGAAATAGGCCTCAGAAAAGTAAACGGAGCTTCGATTACTGAAGTAATATATATGCTAAATAAAGATTTTGTAAAGTGGGTATTAGTATCCTTATTTATTGGGATCCCTGTTTCATATTATCTGATGTCGGTCTGGCAAAACCGCTTCGCATATAAGACAGATTTAAGCTGGTGGATTTTTGCAGCAGCAGGTATTTCAGCAATCCTGATTGCAGTATTAACAATCAGTTTACAAAGCTGGAGGACAGCAACCAGGAACCCGGTTGAAGCGTTACGATATGAATAAATTATAATCATAACCTCAGATGTATAATATTTTACGCTATATCGTAAAATATATTTACGTTACAATTTAGGAATTAGTACTATATTATTGTATATTAGCTATATACATTTATGGCATAATTCTGGTAATAATAAAAAATAAAGATCCATAGCTATGATAACTACAGACTTTAAAATTGCAGTAAGGAACATATTACGAAACAAGGTTCAATCAGCAATCAGTATACTGGGATTGGGCATCGGGCTCGGATCCATAATCCTTTTACTTGCTTTAATAGTTCATGAAACTTCCTTTGACAAATTTATTCCCGGATACTCCAATGTTAACAGGATAATATTTGGTCAGACATATAATACCCCATTCCCGCTGGCGGAGGAGATGAAAAAAGATTTTCCTGAAGTGAAAGGCTATTTCAGATTCTACCAGGCTTATAAGGTGTCAATAGGAAAAGCTAAAAACGAAATGGCCTATGAATCGAATTTCGGGTTTTCCGATACCTCGATATATAAAATCCTTGGGATAAAACTTATAGCAGGGACACCAGCAAATTCGGTTAGCGAAGTTGCAATTTCGGAAAAAACAGCACTAAAGGTATTCGGGAATAAATCCCCTCTGGGAGCCATTTTATTTGTAAAACTTAATCCCACTGAACTTTTAAGCCTCACTGTTTCCGGAATTTATAAGGAGTTACCGTCCAACTCAACACTTTTTGCTCAATTAATAGCAAACATAAAACTTTCTGAAAAAATGTTCGTCAATTTCAAGGCTCAGTTAGGCCAATTTGGAGATGGACTTTCTAATACAGCTCTGAACTGGAACAGTGCCGTCATTTTTTCCTATGTGGTTATTGACAAAAACACCGACAAACAGGCGCTGGTTTCAAAAATGGAAAAATACAAAGAACTCTTAAGCGACCAAAATGTTAAGGAGTGGAAGTATAGCCTGCAACCGGTAAACGAAATTTACTTAAAATCAGCAGGACTGACCGGAGGGGATACGGCAGTCAGGAGTGGAAATTCAAATGAGCTTAAGTACTACTGGTCAATCTCTTTCCTTATCCTCCTTATTTCGGTTACAAATTATATTTTTCTTACCAGGGCAGCAACATCCGACAGACTTCGTGAGCTGGGAACCAGGAAAGTACTGGGAGCTTCACGAAATAATCTTCGAAAGCAGATATTGACAGAATCACTTCTTGTTACCATTCTAAGCCTTATTCCGGCAACATTTGTAATTGATTCAGGGATGACATTTATTAACAGCACGATGAACAGAACATTAACCAATGAAGTTTTTACCAATCCCATAATGTGGTTGCTTTTAGTATCTGTGGTAATTTTTACAGGAACAATATCAGGGCTCCTGATTGGTTACAATATCTCAAGGACTCCCTCTCTTATATTACTATCCGGAAAAACTACAGAAAAAGCACGGTCGAAAAGGTGGGACTATTCCTTTCTTATCTTTCATTTTAGTATATACATAGTCCTGGTCGTAAGCGTTTTGAGTGTTACAAAACAAATCAGATATTCACTGACAAATACCAAAGGGATAAATCCAAAGAATATTATAGTAAGTTATCTTAACTCTCCCAAGTTACAGGCAGGATTTACAACAATCTGTAATGAAATGGAGAGAGTACCAGGGGTGATAAGAGTTGCAGGCGGATCATTTGTTCCTCCTTTCAATTATTTTCTTCCAATTACATTAGCTAATCCGGAAGGGGAGAAAATGAAATTTGACGGATTGATCATGGGTGAAGGTATGACAGAGATGCTTAACATAGAGTTAATCGAAGGTTCCTCATTCGGCCCTTACCAAACAGCCAGGATGGAGGTTCTGTTTAATGAATCAAGCGCTAAAAAATATAATATAAAAGTCGGCGACAATTACCTTAACGCCTTCTATGTAAAAGGTATTGTGAAAGATTTCCATTCTCATTCACTTCATACCTTAATTCAACCCATGGTAATCCTTCAGCAAAATCCTGAGAAAATGGGACTTGTAGCAATAAAAACAGATGGCACAAATGATAAAGTAGTTAAGGACAGACTGAGGGAAATATTTTCCCAGATTGATCCTGACGAAATATTTGAGGTAAGATCTATTACCGACGACATGAAGGAATTCTACTTAGCCGAGAGAAATCAGGCTAAAATAACAGGAGCTTTCTCTCTTCTGGCAACAGTACTTGCGATAATGGGGCTCTTTGGAATAGCGTTGATCAGCATAGCCAGAAAAACCAAAGAAATTGGTCTGAGAAAGGTTAACGGAGCGTCGATATTTGAAGTGATGTATCTTTTGAACAAAGATTTTATAAAGTGGGTAATTTTATCATTGCTTATCGGAATTCCGGTTTCATTTTACCTTGTCTCTGACTGGCAATCCCGTTTTGCATATAAGACAGAATTAAGCTGGTGGATTTTTGCTGTTGCAGGTATTTCAGCAATTCTGATTGCAGTGTTAACTATCAGCTCACAAAGCTGGAGGACAGCAACCAGGAATCCGGTGGAAGCGTTAAGATATGAATAAAATACAAATAATCATAAACTTTAATTACTAATAAAAATTAATAAAGATAAAAATGAAAAAGTTAAGATTTATTATAACTGTAGTATCGTTGTTTTGCATTTTTGGAACTGCAAAACCTGATTCTCTTCATAATTCAAAGGAATCAAAAGACTCGTTGGAAATTAAGATAGATACCATGATTGCCCGAATGGGCCTGTCATCTGAAACTCCCGGAGGGGTCGTTGGCATCATTAAAGATGGTAAACTTATCTTTAAAAAGTCATATGGATTAGCCAATTTCGAAAAAAAGGAGCCAAATACAACTTCAACCCTGTTTAATCTGGCTTCAGTATCAAAACAATTTACAGCAGCTGCAATTCTGGTGCTGGCAAATGAAAATAAACTTTCGCTTACAGATGACATCAGGAAATATCTTCCCGACTTTCCTGATTACGGATATACTATTACAATTGAAAACCTTATACATCATACATGTGGAATAAGATCAAATGATGTACTTGAACTGATGGCAGGCAACTTGAATTCAAATAAAACTATGGAAGAAGTTTACAGTCTGATTATAAAACAAAAAAGTTTAAATTTCAAACCAGGCGAAGAATTTTTATACTCCAATTCGGGATATGTTTTACTCGCAATGATTATTGAAAAAACCAGTGGCATGAAATTCAGCAAATTCGTTGAAGAAAGAATTTTCCGACCAACAGGTATGGTACAAACATTGATTTACGACAATCCTGATAAACGTATGATTAACTGTGCATCAGGCCATACTTGGGGAGGGGAAGAAAAATTCAAAAGATCTGCCAGTTTGAACACTGCAGTTGTTGGCGAATCCAATGTATATACATGTTTAGAAGATTTTCTGCAGTGGGATAATAATTTTTATAAAAACAGGCTGGAGAAATGGGATTTCGGTAAAGAGATGACATCGCTTACAACATTCAATAATGGTGATACATGTAATTATGCTTTTGGCCTTAGAATATCTGAACGCAATGGTTTAAGAACAATCAGCCATCAGGGAGGAACCGGTGATTTTACAGCTCAATATATTCAGATCCCTTCAGAGAAATTTGCAGTAGTATGTCTATTCAATATTCCTGTGGATGTAACAGGACTTAGTAACAAAATAACCGATTTGTATCTTAAAGGAATTCCAAAATCGGCAAATTCTTCATCAAAACCTGAAAAAACAAAGGTTGATTCTTCCGTTCTGAAATTATATGCCGGAAAATACTTTGATGAAAAGGCTGGAATTGGAGCAACAATTACCACGGATAGTGATCATCTAATTTTTAATACACTTTACAATGGCAAGTTTGAGATATACCCATCGTCAGATTCCATATTTTTTGTAACATTCGCTGATTTGAAAGTCATTTTCAGTAAAAATGTGAAAGGAGAAGTTTTAAAAACAACAATTATTCAGGATAAACAAAAAATTAACCTGACTTACCTTGGTACAAATGTAGTTCCTTTAAAAGCAGAACAATTGAGTCAATACTCCGGAGATTACTTTTGCGAAGAGATTAACGTAACATATCCGGTATTATTTAAAGACAGTAAATTGTATATAAAATTCCCTGAATCCACTGCTAAATTTTGTAAAACTAAAGTTGAATCAGAACTGATTTCTGAACATGCCGATAATTTTGCCTCACCTGTTAGTGGTATTCAATTTACAAGAGACACCAATAACGAAATTTCGGGATTTATAATTAAGGATCTGGGCCGGGTTAGAAATTTGGCCTTCGTCTTATTGAAAAGTCCTTTGACAGCCCGGAACTTATCTGACAATTCAAATATCAATAAATTTTTGATGCAGGGAGAATATGGGAAAGTTATAGATACCTGTAAACATATTCTGACTTATGACAGTCTGAATTCGGAGATCTATTACAAAATGGGTATAGCATACCAGAACCTTCTTGAGGAAGAGCTATCACTCAATTGTTATTACCAGGCCGCCAGCTTAAATCCTGAAAACAAAGCTTATAACTTCATGCTGGCTAAAGGATATTATGGCTAAGGGAAATTTAAGCTGGCTGAGCCACTTTTGAGAAAACTCTGCTCAATTGATTCACTGAACTGGGTATATGCATATTATTTAACCAGTATTTTCATGCAGTCTGCTAAATTCGATGAAGCAATAAATATTTATAAAAGATTCGTTAAAAAGGATTCAACTAATTATGCTTATCTCGATAAAATCGCTTTTGCGTATTTAAAAAAAGAGGATTTTGAGTATGCTACTGAGCTGTATAACAAATCATTATCAATAAACAACAGGAATCTGACAGCTATTAAAAACCTGGCATATCTGTACTCCGCTGTGATGAGACCTGACACTGCGATTCAACTCCTTACAAGAGGTATAGAAACAGATTCCTCCGATATGGATCTTTATATAAGAAGAGCTCAACTTAATTATTCCTTAAACTATACAAAGAGAGCCTTAGATGATTACCTGGTGATTCTATCATCAGGAGACTCTTCTAAACTTTATTTAAAAAGAATTGGAATCGGTTATTGCAATAATCTTCAACCTGAGGAGGGGATCAAATATCTTCTGAAAGCATATGAAAAAGACCCATCTGATTATGAGACATGCAGTTATCTTGGTCAATCCTATTACAAGTTGAAGGATATGAAAAGCAGCATCTATTATTATGACAGAGTTATTAAGATCCTTAAACCGGTATATACACAATTAGGATTAACATACATTTTATATGCAGAATCTCAAAAAGGCAATGAAATGTACAAAGATGCCATAGCAAGTTACCTGAAGGCACAGGGTATAAAGCCTGATCCGAATATCTACATGATAATAGCAAATCTCTATGATGAAAAATTCAATGATAAAAAGAATGCTATCTGTTATTATCAGAAATTTCTCGATAATCTAAAAGATGCCAGAATGAACTTTACACCGGAATACGCAGAGACTATAAAAATGCGTCTTGCATATTTGCAAATGAATCCCACAAAATAAGAAGCTGGCATAGGACAAACGAAATGAATGATAGACAAACCCTGAACTAAATATAGCAAAATGGAGGGAAGCATGAAACCCGGTTACACAATCAGCAGTATTTACCATATTGCCAAAGCCGATTTCAATGAAAGGGTGCGCAGCTACTATTTCCTGATCACGCTTGGAATTTGCGTTTTTATGATCTATTCCTTTGTTCCTCCTATTGATGCCGGTTACAAGATAATTTCGCTAGGCAATTACATCGGTTTCTACAATTCTGCATGGATTGGAGGCATGGTGACAATATGTGTTCCATTTTTCGCACTTGTTTGCTTTTATGTGGTGAACTATTCAGTTAAAAGGGATATAGATACCGGTGTAGGTCAGATCATCGCCACAACCCGTATTACCAGGCTGCAATACCTTACCGGAAAGCTTATCAGCAACTTCACTGTGCTTCTACTGATCACTTTTTTAATTGCAATAATGACGGTTGTAATGTTTCTTTTTCGCGGTGAGACCAGCCATTTCGAATTGGAAAAACTGTTATTACCTATTTTTATATTTATGATTCCTTCAATGTTCATCATTGCAGCCATCGCGTTGATATTTGATTCATTTTCAGGTTTAAGCAGGGGTTTCATAAACATAATTTATTTCTTTCTATGGATGTTCCTGTTACCAGCCGGCCAATTGTCTCATCAAATAGACATTCTTGGATTTTCAACAGTCATGAATGAATTAAAAATTTCAATCTCTGCATTGCACCCTGACTGGAGTGGAGGTTTTGGTGCAGGTATTCATATATCAGGTTCTCAGATTGACAAGAAGGTTTTTATCTGGGAAGGCTTTAACTGGACATCTTCGATATTATTGATGAGAATTTACTGGATGTCTGCTGCTTTTGGATTAGTACTGCTGGCTTCACTAGGTTTTAACAGGTTTGATAATTCTAAGCTCAGAGAAAGGAAGCAGAGAAATTCCTGGTTTTCAAAGAAGAATCCCGTTATTCCTGATGAAAGCAACATCTCTTCAAAGATAAGATACTGCGACCTTCCACCTGCAGTGGCAAAATTCAGCTACTTCAGACTGATACTTGCAGAACTAAGACTGATGCTCAGGGGAAATACTATCTTATGGATGGTTATTGCTTTTGCATTATTCATAGTCTTGATATTCACTACGCTGGATTTTGCCTATAAAATTGCTCTTCCTTTGCTATGGTTCTTCCAGGTTCTGATCCTCTCCAATCTTGGTTCCAGGGAGGTTACACACAGGTGTAATGAGTATATTTTTTCTGTCGCTTTCCCTCTTCGTCGTCAACTATCTGCAACCATGTCGGCAGCAGTACTTTTAATGATCACAATGGCTTTTCCTGTCCTCATTAAGGTAATGATCACTGG
>Ga0315278_10001797_pt1 | contig 18970 bp, 13 predicted proteins | sample YL17G06_0_MG_FD_203880 | JGI IMG/M metagenome (GOLD analysis project Ga0315278, IMG submission 203880) | Sediment microbial communities from Yellowstone Lake, YNP, Wyoming, USA - YL17G06_0 | ecosystem: Environmental > Aquatic > Freshwater > Lake > Sediment | place: USA: Wyoming | collected... | reverse complement strand
TCAACGTCGCCGTAGTATCCAGGATAAAGTTGGAAAAGGGAAGCACCAGGACGACGAAGGGGACCGGTGTCATCAAGGACGCCGCCACGGTCTGCATCCCGAAGAACCCGCCCAGGAAAACGGACCCCGCATCTCCCATGAACACCGTTGCCGGAGGCCAGTTGTAAACGAGGAACCCCATGGAGGAAGCGGCAATGAAAAGATTCGCCGCCGCCCACCCGGATTCGCCGTAGTGCGCGAAAAGAAGAAAGAAAAACGATGCGGCCACGGCGGCTTCCCCACCCGCCAGCCCGTCGATCCCGTCCATGAAGTTGTAGAGGTTCAGCATCCACACGACCCAGACGGCGCCGAACGGGATCCAGATCGCTGGATGGACGGAATATCCCGCCAGCTGAAACGATGGAACCTTCGTTGCCAGAACGAACAGGATCGCCACTGACACGACGATCTGTACCGAGAAACGGAACAACGGAGACAGACCCGAGAGGTCGTCCCACAGTCCCAAGCCGGACATTACCAGGGCAAAAAGAGGAACCGCCCAAATCGCACGCACCCAAAATATTTCGCCCGAAGCGAGGAAGACCCAGCTTATGAACGACAGGACCACCGCTGCGACCATCGCGATGCCGCCCATTCTCGGGGTGGGAACGGAATGGGAACTCCGTTCGTTGGGGAAATCCATCATCCCGCCCTTGTGGGCCAAGCGGATGGTAACCCAAACTCCCGCGGCGGATGCCGCCAGGGAGAGGGCGGCCAACCCGAAGGTTACTGGACCGAACGCTTGTACCACCGCACCGTCCTTGACATCCCCTCTTCCAGCGAAAAAGGAGGAGTGAAGTTTACATCCCTCACGAATTTCGCGGAGCTTACCCGAAATGACCCGGTGATTTTGCGGAAATCTTCCGAGAGCAATCCACCCAGGCGGACTACAGGGGAGGGAACCGGTAAATAACGCGGTATCTTCCCCAGCGCATCGCAGATTGCGCTATATACCCTTCGGGTGGAATGGTCCTCACGATCCTTCAAGATATAAGTGTTATTTTCTTGCGGCGCCCTCTGCAAGATCGCCATTATCCCAGCCACAACATTTCCAACATAGATCATGCTCCGGAGATTTTCAGGGTGGAATATAGGGAACGGATACCCCCTCTCTGCCCACTGGATCATTCTTGGAAGGTTCCCTTTATTACCCGGGCCATAGACCATCGGCAGGCGGAGAATGATCGAGGACATCCCTGTCCCATTGGTTTCATTGCGGACAACCTCTTCCGATTCCAGTTTGCTGATCCCATAGGGGGTCGAGGGGCGGCATGATGAATTCTCATCGAAAACGGCATCCCCACCTTCCCCAATAACCTTTACCGAACTGAAATGGATAAACCATCGCACCCCGGACCGGGCCGCCGCCCGAATCACGCTCCGTGTCCCTTCGACGTTCACGCGGCGATATGCAGATAGCGGATCTTTCTCTGTTTCCTTCAGAACATGGTTGCGCGCCGCGAGGTGAACAACGGCATTGATGCCGGGAAAGCTCTCCGACAATCCCTCCCCGGTCGTGACATCCGCGACAACCAGGCGAACGCCCCCGCATTTCGGTTCGGTCCCGGACTCCACGACCGCCGTGACATCGTTCCCGGAGAAAAGCAATTCCGGGACGAGATGGGAGCCGATGAACCCCGCGGCGCCGGTAACCGCGACCTTCATGTCCAGACCTCTCGGATCATGTCGCCAATCTCCGATAGACGGCCAATGTGTCGGCGATAACCTTTTCGAGGGTAAACCTCTCCATAACAAGCGCCCGTCCCCTCGCTCCGAACCGGCGGCGGAGAGGAGGATCGTCCATGAGTTTTCTTAATGCCGCAGCCAATGCCGCGCTGTCCCGTACCGGCACCAGGAAGCCGTTTTCACCGTCCCTCACTATTTCCCGACAACCCGGCGAGTCTGTCGTCACGATGGGGCGGCCGCAGGAGGCCGCTTCGATCAGGGATTTCGGCATACCTTCGCGATAAGAGGGAAGGCAGACGATGTGAGCCTGCGCAAGCACCGCGGGCATATCGTTCCGGTGCCCCCACCATTCGACCGCACCTTCATCGTTCCAGGCTTCCAGCAGGGAGCTGGAGATCGTCCCGGGATTCCCGGAGTCGATATCCCCCACCAGCACGAACCTTGCGCGGATCCCCTCGGACTTCAGGAGACGGGCCGCCCCCACGAATTCCTCGACCCCTTTTTCCCACAACATGCGAGAACTCATCATGACCGTCGTATCGCCATCCGGCTCGGGAAAAGGTCGGAACTCCTCAACGTCCACCCCGGAGCCCGGGATCAGATCTGTTCTTTCGGGATCCGCGATTCCCGCCTCGATCAACATGGAAAAGTCATCGGGGTTCTGGAGGATGATCCTGGCGTTTGGGCGGTGCAGCAAAATGCGCATTGCACGTTTGAGGATGGGTCGAAGTATCCTCGCCTTCCAGCTTCGCGATATGAACACATATCCCATGCCCGCAATGGCGTTCACGATTTTCGGGACACCGGATAGGCGCGCTGCCAACGAGCCGTAGATTACCGGTTTGATGGCCACGTGGTGCACGAGATCCGGCCGCTCCGACCTGTAGATCCTGACCAGCTCGCAGATCGAGAGAAACTCCGCCCACGGATTCCTTCCGTTGCGCAGCATCGAGATGGGGATCAGTTTCAGGCCGGCCGAAAGGATCCGGTCGCGATGCTTCTGGACGCGGGTCGCCACGACCACATCGTATCCGTGCCGTTTCGCCTCGCACGCAAGGAGCATGCGATGCGAGCAGAAGTACCAATCCTCTGTGACCAGGAACAACAACTTCGGCATGCAGTCCCCTTATCCCGTGGATCGCCACAGCGGTCGCAAGATTACGTCGAAAGCGAAGATTCGCGGTGCGCCTTCGTCCGATCCTCTGTATTCCTTGGCCGTCTTTCCTTGCCATGGCACGTTCATCCCCCATGTACCGCCCTTTCCTGGATCCCCGCACGGCCCCGGTCGAGCCACGCCTGGAACATAAGGACGTCCCACAGGTAGTATTGCCAGTTGCGGACACCGGAGAGATGTTCCCGCCACTTCTCCAGGACGGGCGACGGATCGATGATCCCTCCGTTCTTCAGGGAGTTGCCACACAACAGCGATTCCGCCCATTCCCGCAACGGGCCCCGCAGCCAACTGTCGATGGGCACGCCGAACCCCGTCTTGGGACGCTCGACGAGGGCCTTCGGAACATACTTGTACAGCAACTGCCGGAGCAGCCATTTCCCCTGGTTGTTCCGGATTTTCTGCGAAAGAGGGAGACGCCATGCGAACTCCACGACCCTGTGGTCCAGGAACGGTACGCGGCACTCCAGGCTGACTCCCATCGAAGCCCTGTCGACCTTCACAAGGATGTCGTCGGGCAGGTATGTGACCGTATCGAGGAACATCATGCGCTGGACGAAATCCGGAAGGTCGGCCCATCGCTTCCGGTCGGAGAGAATGGTGGGCGGCTCGACGGCGCCGGGAACGAGGAGACAGGGGTTCTTCCAATGGGACACGAGGCTGAGATACAGCTCTTCCGGTTCCTTCACCAGGAGAAGCTCCGCCAGCTTGTGAATCTGGTCCCCCGCGTGGCGAGGCGCCTGGCGGGCACGGACTATCCCTCCCGCCACTTTGAAAAGCGAGTCCCATTTCTCCGGCGGCACGGCCGTGATGGCGGACCTCAAGGAAGAACGGAGGCCTTTCGGCATCCATGCGATCTTTCTCCAGATGGATCTCCCCCAGAGATAGCGGTTGTATCCCCCGAACAGCTCGTCCCCCGCATCTCCCGACAGTGCGACGGTGACGTGGCGCCGGGTCAACCGTGAGACGAGGAAGGTCGGAATCTGGGAGGAATCGGAAAAAGGCTCATCGTATAGCGTAGGCAGCAGCGGGACGACATCCATCGCTTCCTTCGGCGTCACGTACAGTTCGGTGTGGTCCGTTCCCAGGTGTTCCGCTACGGCTCTGGCGCTCACCGCTTCGTTGTACCCGGCCTCATGGAACCCGATGGTGAAGGTCTTCACCGGGCGACCGCTCAAGGACTGCATCAGGGCGACGACCGTGGAGGAATCGATCCCCCCCGACAGGAGGGCCCCCAGCGGAACGTCGGAGATCATTTCCTGCCCGATCACCTCGAGAAGCATTGTCTCCAATCGGGAAAGAGCCTCCGTTGGGCTCCCGGAAAAGGGGGCGGCGATCCCGCGTTCGGCAACTTCCTTCGCGCTCCAATACGATTCCGGCTCCGGGTCATTCCCCGCGGGCCCTTGGAGCCCCATCTTCAGGATCGTCCCCGGGACGAGCTTCCTGATCCCCTTGTAGATGGAATAGGGAGAAGGGATGTAGTTGTGCCGGAAGTAGAGCGCGAGCGCGTCCTTATCGATCTCCCCGTTCCAGGCGGGATGGGCGCGTAAGGCCTTCAGTTCGGAGCCGAAGAGGAACATGTCGCCTGCCCAACCGTAATAGAGGGGTTTTTCTCCCAGGCGATCCCGGACGAGGTACAAGGCATGATCGCGGCGGTCCCAGAGCGCGAACGCGAACATCCCGACGAAGCGCCCGACCGCGGCACGCACCCCCCAGGCGTCAAAGGCCTCGAGCATCGTCTCCGTGTCCGAACGCCCCCTCCAGCGCGGCGAGGACAAGCGATCGAGTTCCTCGCGAATCTTCGGATGGTTGTAAATCTCTCCGTTGTAAACCAGCACGTGCCGGCCGGAGGCCGAAACCATCGGCTGCCGTCCCTCGGGCGACAAATCGATGATCGAAAGTCTGCGATGGCCGAGTCCGACTCCCGCATCGTGATCTGCCCATACGCCGCCGTCGTCCGGGCCCCGATGCCTTAACGGCGCGGTCATCCTCCACACCACGTTTTCCAACTCGGAGATGGTCCTGCGGGGATCCAGGAACCCGGTTATGCCGCACATGCCGAATCCTTCATGCGACCGTCAGTTCCTCGTAGACCGTTTCATATCGGCGCACCATGACATCGATCGAGAAGCCCTCGACGATCCTTCGGCGCGCCGCCTCTCCGACCGAGCGGCGCCGGTCCTCTCCCATTCGGATCAGGTCGCACCACGCCCCGGCCAATGCGATCGGATCGCCGGGCGGGACGACCCTACCGGTATCCCCGACGAGCCACGCCGAATCTCCGACATCCGTAACCACACAGGGGACGCCGCATGCCATCGCCTCGCCGACGACGTTCGGGAATCCCTCCCCCAACGAAGAGGACGAGGCGATATCGAGGCCGGAGGTGACGAAGGGGATGTCTGTCCTCTCCCCCAGCAAGTGAACCCGGCCGTTGAGCCCGCACTCAGAAATAATGCTTTTCATCGTCACGTTTTCGACATCGACGCCATGCCCCGCCAGGACGAAATGGACATCTTCCCTCCCTTCAGCGGTGTCCAGCAGTTGGCGGGCGGCAAGGAAATAATTGCGGTGGTCCTTCATCGGATCGAAGCGAGCTACCAAGCCGATCAGAAATGATTTTTCCGGCAACCCGAGTTCGTACCTCAAACCGGTCCTGGCTTTTTCGCTTGGCTTGAACGCTTCCGGATCGAAGCCGTTCGGAATGACTTCCCACCGTTTCGGTCTGTACCCGATGCGTTGATGATATTCCTTCCCGGCATACGAATTGACGATGATCGAATCGGGAATCCCCGACAGTCTCGCATTCAGGGCAACGACCATTGCCGTAAGCCTTCCGTATCGATTCATGTCCATGTTCGAACAGCGAATGTTCCAAAGGAGACGCGGGACACCTTTAATTTTTCCCGCAAGCAATCCCAACAGGTCCGAATGGTACAGCCATGTCTGGAGGATGTCCGGCCGTTCCTTGCGCAGAAGGCGCAGAATGCTTGTCAACCCCCTGGGGTCGGGCCATTTGCGTTTCATACCGAGAAAAAACACCGGGATTCCCATTTCCCGGATCCGGTCCGCCACCGGACCCGCTTCGATCATGCACACGACCGCGTTCGCGAACCGGGTCTCGTCCATCCTTTCGAGAAGCCTCCAGAGCATGATCTCGCTTCCGCCGATGGACAAGTTCGTTATGAGGTGAAGCAACTTGATTTTTTTCAGGACGGAATGCCTTTCATAGCAGCGACCTCAGAGCTTCCTCCGTCCGGGCGACGAAAACCTCGGTACCGAACGACGCAACAATGCGGTCCCTCGCCTGTTTCCCGAGTTCCGACTTTTCCTCCTTCCTCATCTCGAGGATCCTCTGCCAACCCAGAGCAAGCGCCTGCGGATCTCCGGGAGGCACGACGACCCCCGTGGTCCCCACGATCCTTTCGGAATCGCCCGCGTTCGTGACAACGCACGGTATCCCACAGGCCATCGCCTCACCGACGACATTGGGGAATCCCTCGCCAATGGATGCAAGCGTCGCGATATCGAATGCGTTGTAGACCGCGCGCATGTCCTTCCGCAATCCGGCGAAGAGGATTCGGTCGCCAAGGCGAAGGTTCTCCGACATGCGTTGAAGCTCCTCCTTATAGGGGGTTTTTCCCCCGCCGACGCAAACGAACCGGACATCATCCCGCTGCCCGAGCAGCAAGGCTGCGGCTTCGAGGAACGTCGGATGGTCCTTTATGGGATCCAGGCGTCCCACTAGGCCGATCAGAGTCTCGTTCCCCAAGACATTCCACTCCCCCCTGACCCGGGCTCCGGCATCCGGGTCGGGCGCAAAACGGGAGGTGTCGATCCCATTCGGGATGACGACCATTTTTTCCGAAGAATATCCCCGCCGCTGATGAAAGGAACGCCCGGCATGGGAATTCGCGATGATCAGGTCCGCCTGTCCAGACAACCTGCACGTCGCAGCGAATAGTACTTTCGCCAGCCAATCGTATTGGTCGAAGTCCATATAGGAAGCCCGTATGCCCCAGGCAATCTTCAGTTTCGGGAGAAAGGGCCTTACCAGCACGGACAGGGCATTCGAGTCGGGGAGATAAGGATGAAGGATATCCGGTTTTTCAATTGAAACCACCCTCGCCAATTCCCGGCAAAAACGAAGAAGGTCCCACCGGCCCTGCTTGTTTAGATGAAATACGGCGACGCTCGAGTCCTTCAGTTCGTTTTCCAATCCGCCGCCGGAATAATACACCGCTATCCCCGTTTCGATCCCCCGCTCAGATAGTTTTCTTGCCAAGAGCACAAGCTGATTTTCGGCCCCGCCGTAATCCAGCGCCCGGCAGAGGAACATGATCTTCACAAATCGCTCGCCCCCAGTATGCTCATAAAGACGAACTCATTCCCGGATTCAGCCGTCATGACCCCTGATGGATACCAGCTTGACCAAGACTGTAGCTACCCCTATCAGTAACGCGGCGCCCAGAATTTTGCGATTGACGGAAAGGGACGTGCCAGAAGCGTCCACGCCGTTCAGGGCAGCCAGCAGCCGTGTCAGCATGATGGATAGCAAATAAAGATCTTTTCAGGCCGCCTAATGTACGGAATGATCCTTCAGCAACGAATCCCACCCATTTGCCGGGCAAGGCACCCTGGATTGAGGCCAGGTGATCACTTTGGATCACCCTTTGTAAAAACATACTCATTGCAGCCAATCGAGCCTGCGCAGGTTTTAAGATTTTCGAGTAAAAAATTCCTTTTGCGGAAATAATCGAATACCTCTTCTGGCCTCGCCACCTCGAAGGGATAGCCTCCGATCCAATCCACTGCATCATGCCAGGCCGACATACCCCTAGAATTTTTATAGTTCTTCCAAGACGCCAAAGGCCGGCCACGCAATGTATCGCGTAGGAACGTTATGCTCCATTGTCGAACCAACGTGTAGATTGTGAGAGGCATGCGAAGCAGGGTATTTTTGTTATACAGTCGCTTCAGCATTTCCCAGCGCCGACTTGCGCCTCCCTGGTCGTTGTAAATTGAGATAAAGAGCTTGCCCCCACCCCTGACCAACGGTTCTACATTTCCAAAAGCTTCCCACATATTCCCTGTATGATGCAGTACCCCCCAGCTATATACGACGTCGAATTGCCCCATGCGTGACAGGTAATCCCGATCAAGTACTGACCCCTGTTCAACTACCCATTCATCGTCACCTGGAAAATACCGCCGCTTAAGTTCCCCCGTGCAGGCCACCGATTGCGGATCATAGTCAAAGGAATAAACCCTTGCGCCAAGCATCCGTGCAGCTAGCGAAAACAACCCACTACCGGAACCGATATCGAGAAAGGTTTTTCCTGCCAGTGTTTCTGCATTCAATTTTTCGCATAGCGATGTTGTTGCCACGTTGACACGTTCTTCATCAAGTACCGACAAAAACCGCGTCCAGTTCGCGCCGAACTCGAACCGCTCTCCGTGCAGTATTTCAAACGCTTGCCGATTCATTCTCGCCCATCTCGTAAGCTCACAGCACACCTTCTCGCATTCCACTTCTTGGTCACCAAGCTCACTCGAGCCACACACAGAGGTGGCCCCCATCCTTTGGACAGGGGGTTGATCGGTTTAAGGTGTAGATGTATGGCGTCTACCTCGCAATAGCGTGTAAAATATTTATCCCGGCACAGTTTTGGCCGTCCTTATCGACATGGAATCCGGACCATAACGTCTCACGACTTGATGAGGGTTTCCCACATATCCATTATTTTCTCTACGGCGAATCGATCTACAATTTCAACAGCCCGGGTCGCCAATCGTTTTCGTTCTTCCGGATCGCCCATCAGGTCTGCCATGACCCGGGCTAATCCCTCCATATCGCCCGGCGACACCAATCGCCCGTCCACTCCTTCGCGTATGATTTCGCGCGGTCCGCTCGGACAGTCGAAGCTTACGACCGGAAGCCCGCAGGCCATCGCTTCGCATAAAGCATTGGGGAACCCCTCGTAAAGGGAAGACAGGACAAACAGGTCGGCATGGTTGAGAAGTGTGGTCGGATTCTTCACCGCACCGGGGAAAAATACCTTGCCCTGCAAACCCAGGCCGATCGCCAGATTCCGCAAATCCTCCCGCAGATCGCCATCTCCGAGAATGACGAGGGACCACCCCCCTTCTTTTCGCAAAGCAAGATGAAACGCCTGGATCAGCAGATGAAAGCCTTTTTCCTCGGATAGCCGCCCCATGGCAACGACGATGCGATCATTCCCATCAAGGGAAGGAACAAAATCCCGGAATCTCACCGTACGATCTTGTTTCTCCGGAGAACCCATCACGGGATTCGGGATGACATGTACCAGGGAGGGGTCAACGATCGTATGCAACCAGTGGCGAACCGCATCATTCTGACATACGACCGCATGCGCCAGAGGGTAAACCTTACGCCGAATTCCATTCCACGCATTTCCGATGTGATGGAACGACGGATCCGTTCTTTCGGACACGATAACTTTTATGTCCATACCGATCGTGGCCAGAAGAGTAAGGATGTTCGGTCGATCAAGAAAACTAATTACAACGTCAGGACGAATCTTCTTCAACGCTTCACGCAACGACCGGATCCGCTTTACATTATTCCCCCATGCGGAAACCAGTCCATCCGAATCACGGATCAAACCCAACCCAATCCGGGCCACACCTTGTCGCAGCGGATAGAAGTCGGAAGATGCGTCACTCAGCGTGATGAGGGTCACGGACCATTGCTTCTCCTCCCAATAATTTGCCATTGTCGAGAAAACCCGCTCCGCTCCCCCCGCCTCCAGGGTGGATGTAAATAGCGCAATTTTCATCGAGGCAGTTGATGACATCTGGTCCCTGGGTATCCGGTCCTTCCCCCTCCCTCGGGTTCTCCCGACTCTCTAAGCAATGTAAATAACAAAAGGAACAAAGGGCCGTGGACAGATGCCAGATAAAGGAACGGGAACTTGATCTGCCCAACGAAAATGGCGACGCAGAATGAGAAGATAAAAACCAACTTTCGCCTGTCGCTCGTCAGCTTTGTCACGAGATACAAGAAAAGAACGAAATAGAGATAGAAAAAGAATGATCCCAGCAGACCGGAAAAAAAGATGAATCTTATGTACCCCGAGTCGGTGTCCATGTAGTTGTATTCCGGGTTGATCGGATCCACAAAAATCCCGTTGCCGATGAACAAGGTTTTCAGGCTATCGGGAAGAAAAATCATGTCTTCCCATATTTCCGTCGTCGAGCTCGTCTCGAAAGTTCCTCTCTCGACAAAACTGTAAGCGGACTCGAACGCCCAGGGAAAAAGTCGGGTCTCCAGTAATTCCCTGGCGGCATCCGGAACGGCGAAACGATACAGCCCGTACCCTATGAAACCGACCAAAGCGACGAACCCCAGGACCCGGACCCCCTTCTGGAACGTAATCCTACCGAAAAAGAAGGATGTCATCATGAACGAGACCACCAGGATGAATCCGGTTCTCCCGACGAACGCAATGGACAGAAACTGCGCAACGAACATGAACAACGAAAAGTATTTATATTTCTTCCTCTGCTCGAGAAACATGTACAGGTAATAACTCGACATCGCGCCCGTAGCCTGAATCATGGACAGCCCGTCCCCGGCTTCCGACGACAGACCGGAGGCACGCAACCACATCGGTTTCTTGTTGATAATGCCGTAGGTGAGATCGGAGAACGACGGGCTGAACCATTCCAGGAGAACGAACAGCGATTGCAGGAAGGTCGCGAAGGAGATCAAGTACAGCAGTTTTTTGAAATCGCACCCCACCGCCCGATCCGAGCAGGAAAGGAGCAGGTACGAGACCGGCATAAGTATGGCTGTGATCATCGCAAGATTGGAGCAAACGGAAAAATCATACGTTCCCATGAATACAGGGACCGCAAGGAAGTAGAACGTCAGGAATGCCAGGTATGCGACGACCACTCGCAAGATCCGGGAAGAGTCACTGTGTAACGGGAGATTCCTGCACATGGCGGAAACAAAGGAGGCGAGACGGATCATCCACCGACTGCTATGGAACCAGAAAAGCCCGAGAACCTGTATCAATCCTCCCACAACCAGATATGCCCAGGACATCGATTCATCCTGTATGAATCTTCCAACCAACTGGAACCAGATCATGATCGACACGAATAAAAGGAAACCATGGATGGCGCAACGTACAACCGGCAAGTGATCCACGGACTCCCGTTCAATGGCGGACTCCTGCTTGACCTTGGCGAACCAGTGCGCCAAGGCACGCGGGCGCACATGAAAGAGGAGCAGGATTACCAGAAGATATCTCATGAAACCCGAAGAAAGGAACGTCATGCTCGGGTTGTACAAGAAAACAAAGAACAGTGAAACGATCAGGAGATGGGAAACGCTTCTTTGAAGCAGGGGGATCACTATGCCGGATTCTCCGATACCTGTCCGATGGTCACCCTCGCTTTTTTCCGGAGATAACCGAATACGAACAGGTTCAAAACCATTCCAACCGTGTACACGATAATGGTGGAATAGGCCGCACCGGCCATATGGAACCTTTTTATTAGATACGAACTCACGAGGAGACCTCCTGCTCCGAGAAGGATCGTCGAAAAGGATAAATATTTGAAATATCCCCTGGAGGCCAATTGCGGGCCGAGAAGGGTGCAGAATGTATTGCCGACGACGCTCAAGAGCAGCAACCGGAAGAGCATGACCGAGTCGTTAAACCGGTTGGAGGCCACGATAACGATAATCCGCGGGATGATAACGTAGGAGGCGCCGCACAACACAACCATCATAATCATGACGTAATAATAATATCGGGAATGTTTTATCAACGCCGCATCGTGCCCCAGGGTGGCGATCTCATGGTTGAAGGCGAGGGCAACCACCGTCGGTACGATAATGATCATGGACACCAACTGCATCGCCATCTGATAAATTCCGACCTCACGGGGAGCCAGATAATAATTCAGGATAAGGATGTTCGCTGATGTGATCAGAATCCCTCCCATGGTATCGGCGTGAAGCTTCATTCCGTTCCGGACCAAGATTCCGATCTCGCTCCAATCGACCTTCCACTCCGGCTTCAAGAGCCGGATGAGGTAATAAATCTCACATGCCGCAGTCGCAATATTGCTCGCGGTCATCAGGACAAGGAACCAGATCAACCCCGCCCCAAAACCGAAGATAGCCAATGCAACGATGGCTATATAGACACTCTGCACAATGAGGCCGATGGTATTTTGGGCATGCAATCTGTTGATCGAGGAGAAGGCGTATATGCTGTTTCCTGACCAGATCAGGGCAGGAACGGCGGTAAACACCAACACATAATATGTGGCATCGATCTTGCCGTACAAGTCGTTTCGGATCGCATACAACACCAAGGCGACAATGTAGATCAGTAACGAGAGAAGAAAGCATAACGCAAGGATCGACGAAATGTATGCCCGGAAAAATTCCAATGGGTGTTTTTTCGCCCGGTTAATTTCGAAAACGAGTACGCGACCGATGCTCAGCCCTCCCAACGTGGCCATCACCGAAGCCATCGTCGTCGTTCCGGCAATGAAACCACGACCTTCGGGGCCGTAATATTTCGCACTCAACATCAAACTCAACATGCTGAGGAAAAGGGCCGCGAATCTGGCCACGATGGTGTAGGAAATGTCCCTAAGCATTTCCAGGTTGGAGGATTCTTTTCATCCTCCGAAGGGAGTGGAGTAAAACCGGGAAATGTCGGAACCGGTACAACAAGGCATGGCTCCTGTCGATGAAGACCCTGTTTCCCACGCTTTTTTCAATATATTTCCTGAATTCACGGAAATGCCTCCGAAGGAAGCACTCCCATGCAAAGTTGTAATATATGGATGCGTAGGCATGGTCCGTAAGAGCCTTATCGTTTACCATCCCGGCGGCTTTCCCCAGGATATACTCACGGTCCTTCAAGACCTCTGCGGATTTATCAAGATCGAAATGCGTAGTTCCACCAGAATGTTTTCTGTATTCTCCAAGTACCTCATCTAAGTAACCGATCCTGCCTTGACGCGCGGATTGCATGTGAAGAAGCCAGTCGATTACGTATTTTGTGTTGACGTCGATTCCTTCTTCCGGAAGTGACGAACGGCGATACATTTTCGAACTGTTGGCGAAGTACGTTCCGTATCGGATCAGGTCCCGAAGGTCGCCATCCGCCAATTTGAAGGTTTCGTTAAAATATCCAAGTGTCTTATCCGTATCGGAATCGAAAACCCTCACATCATGGGTAACCATGACAAAATCGGGATGAGAATCGAGGAAGTCGACCTGCTTCTGCATTTTCCCCGGCAACATCAGGTCGTCGCCATCCAGGTGAGCAATGTAATCTCCCTGGCAACCGTCGAGCACCATCTGGAAATTCCTGAGTACCCCGACGTTTCTGTCCTGCAAGATTGTTTTTATCCGGTTTGGATGCTTATCTTTATAATTCAACAGTATAGATCGTGTTGAATCTGTCGAAAAATCCTCTCCAACTACAATCTCATAATCGAAATTAACCCTCTGTGAAAGTACGCTATCGAGACATTTCGATATGAAACGCTCATGATTATAGGTTACAACCGAAACGCTAACTTTCATTTATAATATTTTCAATAATATTTTTAAATTAAATTAAAAATAATAAAATAGTTTTCGTCATTTTACATCATGACTCATGCTAAAGATTGAGGACGTTTGCATTTAGGGATATATTTTCCGCACTCATCATATAAATCTTTTCTTAGTTGTTGTTCCAATTCATAAATCCGTGCAGAAGGCCTAGATCGGATAATATGAGAGGGGGAACCTATATTTATTGTCCATGGTTTTATGTCCTTCGTTACGAGAGAGTTGGCCCCTACCACGGCCCCTTCTCCAATTTCGACGCCGGGTAATATTACAGCATTCGCGCCAATAATCGCATGTTTTCTGATATGCACATAAGATCTTATTGGGATTCTATAGGGAAATGGAACAGCAGGATTAGTAAGGCATCCCCCAAGGTAATCCTCATTCCCCGTATAAATTCGGATTCCTCCAGAGAGTCCAGAAAAATCTTCCATGATGAACTCTCCGCCGCCGGTAATTGATGTAAAAGAAGCAATATGGATAAAACTTCCCAATGCTGTGCTTTTCCCCCCCATTATAAAAACAAAATCATCGATTATGACAGAATCGCCGATTACCATGTTTTCAGGTGACAATATTCTTGCCCGTGGGTATATGCTTATATCTTCGCCGATATATTTAAATTCAAGAGAGTCAACCAAATTACCAGTTCCATTGGTCATCATTTTCATCTCCGAAAAAATTCAATTTAGTTAACAATATTCTCTATTTCATTTCCGTGATCAACCAGAAAACTGATTATGCTACAGATGCACTTTACATCTTTCTCCGATATAGATGTGCCAGTTGGCAATAGCAATACTTTACTTGCCACAATCTCCGTATTCTGCAATAAAATACCTGCATGGGGAAAATACGAACGATATGGTTCCATACGATGACAGCCAGGGTAGAAATATCTGCGCGCGATAATGTTCTCCGCATGCAATGTTTTAATTAGGGTATCCCTGCTGATTCCAGATGCTGCTTCATCGACTTCAAGAACAACATATTGATAGTTTGAACGTTCCACATCATCAAGGGATAGGACTCTCACACCAGGAATTCCTGACAGCAATTCCCGATAAAGCATGTAATTTTTGTGGTTTGCCGCGATGAAATCGCTCATGCTTTCCAGGGATGCGAGGCCCATCGCCGCAGAAACCTCGGTCATTTTCCCGTTCGTTCCGATGTAAATCACCTTATCGTATCCCGCAAAACCGAAATTCTTCATGAGCCGGACCCGAGCCGCCAGGTCATCGTCATTGGTGACGACGGCTCCACCTTCGAAGGTATTGAAGAACTTGGTCGCGTGAAAACTGAACACTTCGGCGTGACCGAAGTTTCCGATCATTTTCCCTTTGTATGAACAACCGAAGGCGTGGGCCGCATCGAAGATGATTTTCAATCCACGTCGTTCAGCGATTTCCACTAACGCCTCTATATTGCACGGCCTGGCCCAAACGTGCACTCCGATGATCCCCGTAGTTCGAGGCGTGATCATTCGCTCCACACATTCCGGGTCGATGCAGTGGGTGATCGGATCGATATCGCAAAAGACCGGAGTGATTTGCTGCCACTGGAGAGAGTGGGCGGTTGCAATAAATGTAAATGATGGAACAAGAACTTCTCCGGTAAACCCAAGGGCTCGGGTTACGATTTCCAGTGCGATGGTCCCATTACACATCGTAATGCAATGTTTCGCGCCGAGCATATCGGCCATTCGCTGCTCGAACTGCTTTACGTATTTCCCATCGTTCGTCAACCACCGCCGGTCGAGGATGTCGTTGACCATCTCCATGAATCGTTGGCGGTTCCCGATGTTGGGTCGCCCGACAAACAGTTTTTCTTCGAAAGCGGGTTCCCCGGAAAAGATAGCCAGATCGCCAATATCGGTTAAAGTCTTCTCCATGCCCTTTCCATGAGAGGGAATCCGGCTATCCCGCCTTCGATGGGGACTCTGAGGCGTACTCCTTGAACAATACGAATCCAACGGAAACCAGGAATCCTGCTAACGTGGCAACAATGACGATGATGCCCCTCTTGGGTTTCGCTTTTCTCTCGGGTGGAACCGCCTTGTCGATGGCTTGTATGACAACAGCCTCTCTCGATTCATCCAGCTTGGCCAATTCATATTGCTTCACGAGCAACTCGTAGAGCGTTTCATGGTATTTCAACTGCCGCAGCCTGCGGAGATATTCCATCCCCAGGGAAGGGATCCTCTCGGAGGGCATGATCGCGTCGAATCCATGCCCCTTTCCCACCTCGATCTTTTCCAGCTCGGACCGGAGAGCCCGTATTTCCTCGTCCACCCTCTGGAGGTCGGGGTTCTGCGAGGTCGCAAACGTGCGGAGCACCTTCGCTTCCACTTCCTTCGAGGCAATCTTGGCGCGAAGACTGGCGATTCCTTCGATGACGGCTTTCGCCTGGGCGTCGATCTGGAAAGCCCCCGTACGTTGCTGGAACCCTTTGATTTCCTCTTCGGACCGAACCAGTGCCTCTTTTGTATTTCGAAGTTGCTCCTCGAAGAACAGGCGCCTTTGGGAGGCCTCCGAAATCGCCAGTCCACCCACCATGGACTTCAGTTCCTCTAAGAATGCATTCGCGATGTCCGCCGCCCGCTTCGGGTCCCGGTCCTCAACCGCAAGGACGATGATCCCGCTCTTCCGATCCTCCCGGATCGCGAGGGATTCCAGGAGCCTTCGCCGCGCGTCGTCACGGAACCGCACGTGATAGAGGTTCATCAGACTGAATCGGTCAATAATGCGGTCCAGGACCGTACGGGACTTCATCATCGCAACATACAGTTCGGCGGGATATTTCACGTTCGCTGCGCCACCGAGCAACCCGCCAAGTCCGCCCACCTGGCCCAATAACTGCGCCGCAAGGTTCCCCCCCTTTTCCTGTGGGGGCAAAATCCTTGTTTCCGCCCTGTAGTAGACGGGCAGCAGCAGGGAGACGACCAGCGCGACGGCGGCGGAAGCGGCGGTAATTCCGAGAATCAGCCTCCACCTACGGGACAGTGCGCGGAACAGTACCGTCAGGTCGATTCCATCCTCGCCAGGCACCGTACGGGACTCCTTTTCCTGATTCATGATGGGCGGCCCTCAGAACAGCGCGACCACGACGCCCGCCGAAACCGCGATCTGGAAGAGGATCTGCGTGATGTCCTTGGTTTCCCGCAGCCATGCGGTCCGGTCCAGTTTCTCGGGGACCACGATGCTGTCGCCGGGCTCAAGGAGCGGCTTCCCGTCTCTCGTCGTATACGCAGACTTGGAAAAGAGGAAGAGGCCGCTCTCCCTCGGCTGGACCGCCGACCCGTTCACCTTCAACACGAATACCCGGGCCTTGTCGGCGGATTCCGTGTAGCCGCCCGCCATCTCGATATAGTCCGGAAGGGCCTTCGCGGGATCGAACACGAACGCCGTCTGGTTGAACACGGCGCCGAGCGTCTGGAGGCTCCGGGGATTTTCCGGGATGAACAGGGAATCCCCGTTCTCGAGGTCGATGTCGTAGATGGAGTTTCGCAACGCCTCGAGCGAGCTGATCTCAAGCACCATCCTCCCGGTCGCCTGCACGGACTTCAGCTTCGTGATCAGTTCCTTGCTCTGCAGGATCTCCGCCTCCTTCGCCTTCAGTTCCTCGGGAGACGCCGCCGCGGAGAGGTTGGCCGACCCGCGGGCCAGCAGGTCGCGCTCCAGCCGCTCGATCGATTCCATGAGCCTTTTCTGCTGGAGCTCCCGGACGCTTTCCCTCATGAACTGGGCGCCCCTCGGATAGGCCTTCCCCGTGAACCCGCCGGCCCGCTCGATCAGGGAAGAGAGCTTTTCCCCTCTCCGGACCGTGTACGTTCCGGGAAAGCGGAATTCCCCCAGGACCGCGACCTGGCTGTACATCCTCCACTCCGGGATGGCGCGGACGAAAATCAGGTCGTCTTCCTGCAGGGGCAGGTTCGCGTCAGGATCCCCGGCGATCGCCTTCTCCAGGTCGACGTTCCTCTTCTCGACCTTCGGGCCCGCCTCGCTGACGTGCAGCCGGGTCAACTCCGCTTCTTTCAGGTAGGAGTAATATTTCGTGCCGCCGGAGAGCGCGACCAGATCCTTGACCGTCATGCCGGGGGTGAACCCGAACTCGCCTTCCCTCTGCACGGCCCCGACGATGCGAACGGTCCGCTGGTCCTTGACGACCTGGAAGACCCTGAGGATATCCCCGGAACGGAGATCGACCTCTTTTTCCTTCGCCTCCTCGAGGTCGGATTCGAAGACGACCTGCCGGTTGTTGTTCACTATCCGTTCGATCTGGAGGCGCCCCTTGAACGCCACCGTGTTCAACCCCCCCGCCAGCTCGACCAGCTGGGATACGACCCGTTCCCCTTTCAGCTCGTACAGGCCGGGAGAGTTCACGTTGCCGGCGATGGCCGTCACCGGTCCGACCGGAGGGATGAAGATCACGTCCTCCGGCTGGAGTCGCTGGTCACCGGTTTTGTCTCCCCGCCGCAGGAAATCGTACATGTCGAAGTGCGCGACCGGCTTCCCCCCCCGGCGGATCTGGATGTCCCTCATCGATCCCGACTTGGTCGGTCCGCCGGCCTGGATCAGGGCGTTGACCACCGTCGCGAGGGAGGAAACCGTGTAAGCCCCCGGCTGCCGCGCGCTGCCGACGACGTAGACGGACATCGTCCGCAGCGCCCCAAGCGTGACGTTCATCTCGAACCCGCTGTAGTACCTGGAAAACTCCTTCTGCAACGCCTCCCGGGCCTGCTCGAAGGTCATTCCCCCCAACGCGACGACTCCGACCTTCGGCATCCGCACCGTGCCGTCCCGCTCGATCGTGAGGTTCCACGCCCCTTCGACTTTTCCCCAAACCCTGACTTTCACCTCGTCCCCGGGACCGAGCATGTAATCGGGACCCACCGGCAGGTGGTTGGTCGTGAGGAAACCGGTCCGCCCCTGGAAGAACAGGTCGTGCCCGAAGTGCTTGAGGTCCATCGAAATCGAATAGGGACTGCTGATCCCGAGAAGGTGGAACATTTCGCGGATCCGGTCGGGAGGACCGACCAGGTACCCCGCATCCACGTCCGTCGGCAGGATCGTCTGCGGCCCGGGCAGCTGAATCGGGCGGAATTCCTTCTTCTCCGGGTCGGGGAGGATCTTGATGGGCACGAGGATGGCGCCCGGAGGGGCCACCCCCATGAAATTCATGAAGCGGATGGTCGGATCCTTCCGTATCACATCGAACTGCGGCCTCGTGACCTCGACCTTCCCGGAAACCAGTTGCTCGAACGCGGACTGGCCTTCCGGCGGCAATGGAGGCAGCGGCGGCGACACCCTCGTTTCCATCGACGGGGTAGTACTCTCGCGGGAGGAACCGTCCCCTTGAGCGCCGGGGAAGGAACCCGTCGTCCCCGGATAGCGGGATGGGGTCTGCTCCAAACTCCCGCCGCCGGCCCCGTACGGGTC
>Ga0315278_10001794_pt1 | contig 18990 bp, 14 predicted proteins | sample YL17G06_0_MG_FD_203880 | JGI IMG/M metagenome (GOLD analysis project Ga0315278, IMG submission 203880) | Sediment microbial communities from Yellowstone Lake, YNP, Wyoming, USA - YL17G06_0 | ecosystem: Environmental > Aquatic > Freshwater > Lake > Sediment | place: USA: Wyoming | collected... | reverse complement strand
GATCGGATACCGGCTTCCGTCGCGGTAGACCGTGATTCCTTTGAGACCGCTTCTCCATGCCTGCAGATAGATCCGCGAAATCACTTCCGGTTCGGTATCCTCCGGAAGATTCACCGTTGAAGAAATCGAATGGTCCACAAAACGCTGGCACACCGCCTGGATCTTCACGCGCATATCCGGTGCAATAACGTGTGCGGTCCGGAAGAAATGTGCGGGGAGGAATTCATCCAGCGGTTTGCGCTGTGCCTCATCGGTGAATCCCTTCATATCAAGGTATGCTTGCACCGTGCTGTGAAACACCCTGAATTTCTGGTTTCCGAAGGATTCCGAGCGGCGCGTATAAAAGAGCGCGAAGACGGGTTCGACGCCGCCGGACACTCCCATGTAGTGTTTCCCATCGCGTTCAAACCCCAGCACGATATTGGAGATACTTCCCGTCGGGGCGATGGAAACGATGGCGATATTCCGCAGCCCGCTGGTCCTGATCAGGGCGCGGGTGTGTTCGTTTAACGCTTCCTGGAAGAATGGACACCGGGCATACGCTTCGTACGAAAAGATCGGCGAGGCGCCTTTTTCTTCTGCGAGTTTTGCGGACGACTGGTATGCGGCATTGGCAATGGTTTCCATCACGCGTTCGAGCACGGTGATAGCATCGTCCCCGTCATATGTTTTTCCCAGCTGATTGAGCATATCCGCAATCCCCATCACGCCCAGCCCCAGCCGCCGGGTTTCGGACGCTGCACGCCGCTGTTTTTCCAGCGGATTGAGGAGGGTGTTCCATTGCACCACATTGTCGAGGAACCGGACGGCGTGCTGGGTCACCTCCCAGAGTCCCTGCCAGTCCACCCGTGCTTGTTCGGTGTACCCATCGATGACGCAGCGGCTGAGGTTGATAGATCCGAGGTTGCAGGCGCCGCCGTCTTCCAGCGGCACCTCGGCGCAGGGGTTGGTGCACGAGATTGGCCGTCCGACATAATTGGACGGACTGTACTTGCTCATGGCGGTCCAGAGGATCAAGCCGGGTTCAGCCGTGTGGTAGTTTCCTTCAACGAAGGTGTCCCAGATTTCCCGCGCTTTTATCAGGCGGCGGATTTCTCCGGTCTGGGGAGACCCGAAGTAGAGGAGAAAGTCACCTGCGCGACGGATGGCAAGATCATACTTCTGCTGGGCGAGTTCCACCACCACATCGCCGAACACGTCGCGCTGCTGGGGATTTGTCAACTGTTCTTCGGAAACGACGATTCCCCCCTGCTTCTCGAGCCATTTGTTGAGTGATTCCATGGAAGAAAAATCACCGGCAAATTCATAGGTGCTGATATCTTTTGCGGGAATCCCATAGGAATAGTGCACGTCCCCGCCCTGGAATCCCTGGCGCACGGTCGGGCGGGAAAATTTCCGGTACACCAGCAGTGTGTCGGTGCCATACCGGGTCTGCTCGTCGACCGCCTGCATGAACTCATCGGTGGCCTTGATGCTGATATTGGCGAACCGCACCTGGGTGTTCTCCCGCACCTGGCGTTCCACCTCGTTCAGCTGCCCTTCGTCGAAGATCCCGGACCACTGGGCCTGTTCCACGATCTGGTGGGTGACCCAGTTGGAATCTTTTTTGACGCGGATGAAATCCAGCACATCGGGGTGCTTGACGTCGATGGTCAGCATAAGGGCGCCGCGGCGCCCGCTCTGCCCGATGAGACCCGTTGTCAGGGAGAACAGCTCCATAAACGACACCGCGCCGGTGGATTTGTCGGCCGCGTTATGGACCACCGAATCCTTGGGGCGCAGGGAGCTGATGTCCACGCCGATCCCGCCTCCGTAGGAATACGTGCGCGCGCATTCGAACGCCGCCTGGTAGATGGACTCGATGTTGTCTTCCGCGATCTTGGTGACGAAGCAATTGGCGAGTGTCTTGAGGCGATACAGGTCTCCGGCACCGGCGAGCACGCGGCCGCCGGGAATAAAACGTCCGTCGAAGAGAATGCGGTAGAACACCTCGGCCCACTGTGTGCGAAGTTCGTCGGTGGCTTCCGTGGATGCCAGAAATGCGGCAAGCCTGATGAAGACATCTTCGGGCCGTTGTTCGACCGGTTCGCCGGCAAGGTTTTTGACGAAATATTTCTTGCGATAGATGCTTGTGGCAAGCTCGTTTCCGCCGAGGTAGTCGGGGTGACTGGGGAGCGTACCGGAGTCCACGGCAGCGGAAAGTCCCCGGTAAAGTTTTTCATAGACTGCCGTCCGCTCTTCGCCGATACGTTGTGCCGTCTTACCTTTATGTGCGAACATTTCGTGCAACACCATAGCCAGCGCTCCTCTTTTTCTATCGACAGTCGGTGACTCGTTTACCTGGGCGGAAATTCCCGCGGGGCATGCATCATACCAAGAAAATGCTTCAGGTGCAACCTGTCGTTATCGCGGAGAAGCGGCTGAAGGGGTAAACAAGGAATCGGGCAGGCCCGTGTTGATCCGGTAGTCGGAATAGCGAATCGTGACGCTCCCTGTGCGTCCGCCGAGCCGCTGCGCGGCCATGCCCGTCCGATCCGTCTGGCCGTTCTGCGGGGCGGCCGTGGAATCCTGCGTTCCCATGGCGAAAGAGACCACGAGGTGTGATGGAAGCCAGTGACCTTCGATTTCTCCATATGTAAAGAGTGCGGTCATGGCACGGCCGTCGGGTTGAGGAACTTCCACCCGTTCGGGGGTCCACCGGATACCATGCACCCACATACGCGCGCGGTATGCCATGGCTCGCGGGTCGCGCGGCGACAGCACAAGCCGGTACACCGGTATCCCGTCTTTCATTTCGCGCGCCACACTGTCCGCGGTATACCGTTTCGTCATCCCCCCGAATTGTGTCCCCATACCTTCGCGCGGCAGCAGTGCGAACCCTGTAGAGACGAAGTGCACCTGCTCGGGCTGTTTGAAGTACATCGTGGCTTTCATCGGCGGTATTTTTGTCCGCTCGATGTTGGTGACAATATCCAGCGTCACGGTATAGTCGTCCACCGAGTGGAACGTGCGCTCGATATTCTTGAGAATGGTGTCACCGGTCGGGATCTGGGCGCCGGCGGTCTGGAACGCCGCCAGGACGAGCAGGACGCACAACGGGCGCTTCATGTGTGTGCTCCCGTCTCGTAACGGCCTACAACAACGTTGTACACGGCCATAAGCACGGTAGCGAGGACACCGATGCCGATGAGTGCAAACCAGACCATCTCCGGCTTTCCGGCCGCTTTGGATGTTTGATATAACCATCCGCCGAGCGGATCGCCGACAAACCGGGCGATGGCAATAGGAAGAAATGCGTATCCCTGGAACAATCCCTGCTGTCCGGGAGGCGCGATTGTGGAAACATACTCGTAGTAACGCGGGGCCTGGATCATTTCGCCAATCGAGAAGGCAACGATCCCTGCGGCAATCGTCGGGATGCTGGGGGCAATCCCGATAATCACCCAGATCAGACTGGAGATGGCAAACCCCACGAGGATGGCCGTCCGTACCGGCAGGTTTCTTGTCAGCCGGTTGACCGGGATTTGCAGCAGGATAATTGCGCCGGCGCCGGCCCATGACTGGATGATTTCGTACGGTGCGTCCTTGTTGATATAGTCCGTGATGTAGTATGGTATGACGATAAATTCCTGCCAGAAGATGATCCAGTAGAGCGAATAGATCAGCAGGAACACCATAAATTTGATATTTCCCAGCACGACGAAGAGATTGGTAAATTTCTTCCCGAGTGATTCAGGCGCACCTGCGTGGACGTTCCGGACTTCTTTATAAAGAAGCAGATTCACGATCAGCATTGCGAGGCAGCTCACGGTCGACACCATATACACGAACTCGTTGCCCAGGCTATCCCGGACGAGGTAGGCGATGGTGGGGCCGAGCAGGGCACCGACGTTCACGAGCCAGTAGTAGATGGCAAAGCCGAGCGACTTTGACTTCTCGGTGGATGTGACAGCTACCGTTCCCAGCACCGAGGGCTTGATGAACGAACCACCGAAGGCTGTAAGGACCAGGAAGGCGAGAAGAAGCCAGTACAGCGAAAAGTTGCCGTAGAACCCCGCGAAGGCGCTCATGCCCACAGAGCCGATCAGAAAATAGCCGAGGGCCAGAACGGAAAAGGCAATATTGAATGCCCGCCGGAATCCCCATTTGTCTGCCAGCGTACCGCCCAGGATCGGCAGCAGATAGATGAGGCCCCCGAAGATGCCTGAAAGTTGACCCGCCTCCGCTTCCGTAAAACCCAGTTTGTTCCGGAGGTAAATCATGAAAACAATCTGTTGCCCATAGTATGCAAGACGCTCAAAGAGCTCCATACCATTGGCGACCCAGAACGTCGGGTGGAACCCTTCGCGCAGAGAAGCAAGACGGGAGGAAAGAACCATGGGTAATTCCGAGTGGGTAATTGACCCCCGCGCATGGAGTACGGTGTAACCATCACACTCCATGAAGGGGGTATCGCATTAGAGCAGCAGCAGGTCCCGCTGTATTTCTCCGGTCACTTCCGGTGTGCCGTCGTGGCCGATGAACATGTTGATCTCCGTCCGCACGGCCATCTTCCCCTCGAGATAAATACCGGGTTCGATGGAGAAGCAGCATCCCGGCACCAATTGCCGGTCGTCACGGGTCTCAAGGTTGTCGATGTTCCCGCCGTTGCCGTGGGTTTCCTCGCCGATGGAATGTCCCGTCCGGTGGACAAACTCTTTGCCATATCCGGCTTTTTTCACGACGTTCCGGCAGGCGTCGTCCACCTGCCAGCCGTAGCAGGGCTGTCCCTTCGAGAACTTCTCCCGGACAAAGCTGACGGCCGCGTCACGCGCGCGCACCACAACGTTGAAGATCTCCTGATACTGTTTCGGCGGCCGGTCACCGATGTACCCGACCCATGTAATGTCGTAATAGATGCCGCCGGGCACATCCTGTTTAGCCCAGAGATCGATCAGGACTGTATCGCCGGCTTTGAAGGGGCGATCATTCTCCGGTTTCGATTCAAAATGCGGGTCGGCCGGATGTTCATTGGAACCCACGATGGGTGCATCGGCTGTCACCAGCCCTTCTTCGGAGAAGCGCCGGAGGATATACCGTGTGATCTGGAGTTCAGACACACCGTTGCCGGCGCGGATCCCTTCGCCGATGCGCGCAAAGGCTTCGGCCCGGATCCGGTCCACCTTCTCCGCCGCTGCTTTGTGCGTCTGGTACCCCCTCTCGTCGACCACCGCTTCGAACAACTGCACCAGATCGGCTGACGACACCACCTTGTGTCCAAGACTTCTGACGAGTTCAACGGTGCCGGCATCCACCAGCGCTATGGGCGGGAGATTGTTTTTGGGGGAATACTGCATCGCGATTTTTTTCGGCGATCCGAGAATCTTTTTCAATGAAGCATGGAGCTGCTCCCACGGCAGGTACACCTGCTTCGATCCCGGAAGCGCATCGAGTTTACCTTTCTCCACGCTGTGGACGAGCCTTTTTGGTACGCCCCGGGCGGGGATATAATAGAACCACCGGCGGGAGGTCATACGCGCCATATCGAGCCCGAGAATCTTGTAGGCAAGAATATCCCGGTGGTGAAAATCGCAAAAGAGCCAGCCGTCGATCTTCAGTGTGCGGAGGGCTTTCTGTATGCCGTGCAGATCCATGGTGAGTGTCCCTGATGTTTGTCGGAGAGGAGATCTCAACTCAAGACATCTTTCCTGACAAAAATATACCAAGTCACAGCGTAAAAACCAATGCTGAATGCACCCAGCACCCCTGCGGAGCGGAGCACACTACTCCAGGGGATCGGCTCTTCAAGGACCTTTGACCAGAGGTCGAGATAGGTCGTAAACAGGTATGGTTTGACGGATTCGAAGAGTTCCGCCGGAATGTTGGAAACAATATAGAAGATGATAATCACCGCCATCGAGCCCACAAGCGGTCCGATAGCGTTCTCCACCAGCGACGAGAACAGGAATGCCAGCGAGGCCACGGTCCACATCCCCCAGATTGCCAGTGCGAACGCAAGGAGGAGACGGCCCAGCGCTTCGTGTTCCGGGTGGATCACGATTGTCCGCCCCGGCACCAACAGGTCACCGGTGCCGAACAGCAGGGCGCCGAGACCGAGCGACAGCGCGGCAAGAAACACCACGAGCGCCGCAGCGTAGAGGAGGGTGGTCAGATACTTTGCGAAGAGAATAGATGTGCGCGATGCCGGGCGTGTCAGCAGCAGACGGAACGTGCCGCCCGTGGCTTCCCCGGCAAGCTGATCCCCCGCGCCGAGCACGACAAGAAACGGGATGTGGATCCAGAGGCTGTTCATGATAAATTGCGTCACAAAATACCCGTTCAGAATGTTGCCGACGAAGAAAAAGTCCTGTGAGAGCCCCCGCGTAACGGTGCGCCCCATGCCGCCCCCCTCGAGTTTCAAAGCGATCTGGACAAGGGGAATGATGATGCCAACAGCAATAAAGGAGATATACGACCGCCATTTGAGTGCGGTTTTCATGATTTCATTGCCAAGGATCGACGTCCTCACCCTCTACCCCCTTCCTGTGTGGTGGAGCCGCCCATCGGCACTGCGACATCGGAGGCTCCTTCGGTGATGGCCAGAAAATATTCTTCGAGTGATCGACGGGGCAGAATGGCGCGCACCTCGATGCCTGCCTCGACCAGCATCCGGTTTACAGCACCCACCTGCTCACGCGGCACGGAGCACTCGACAAATGCGCCGTTGCGTTGTACCGTGCCGGCCAGCCGTGATGCAGACAGGAGCTGGAGGGCCCGATCGGCCGGCATTGCATCAAACCGTACAACATGTTCGCCTGCCGCCAGCAGATCGGCAACCCGTCCCTGGACCACAAGCCTTCCGAGGTTGATAATGGCCATGCTCGTTGCCGTTTGTTCGATCTCGCCGAGGAGGTGTGAAGAGAGGAAAATCGTGATACCCTGATCACGGGAAAGCCGCTGAATCAACTCTCTCACTTCTTTGATGCCCTGAGGATCAAGCCCGGAGGTGGGTTCGTCCAGGATCACCAGTTCCGGACTGCCGAGGAGCGCCTGCGCGATGCCGAGACGTTGTTTCATGCCGTGCGAGTAGGTGTTCACCCGCTCTGCGGCGCGGGGGAGAAGCCCGACCAGATCGAGGACACGATCGATGTCGCGAAAAGAATCGTCCCCTCGCAATGCTGCCACGATCTCCAGGTTCCGTCTCGCAGTCAGGTACGCGTAGAAGTCAGGCCGTTCCACCAATCCCCCCACACGCCGGAGAATGGCTTTCCTGTTTCCCGAGAGCGGTTTGCCGAACAATTCGACCGTCCCCCGGGTCGGCCGGATGAGCGACAGCAGCATGCGGATGGTGGTGCTTTTCCCGGCACCGTTGGGTCCCAGGAATCCAAACACGTCACCTTTCTGCACGTTGAGATGCAGATCCTGGACCGCCCACCTGCGCCTGAAACGTTTTGCGAGTCCGGTGGTCCGCAGAACCGCTATGGTGTCCATGACGTTGGCCCTGTGCTTTCAGTTCGTACGCTTGACTCTGGGAGTTGATTTGCCTATTTTTCGCGGAGAATGAAGAAACAGCGTGTAACGCGGGCATCGCCCCCAAAAAAGAAACGCCGCACGACACCGCCTTCCCCCGCGGGTATGTCTCCGATCCTGGAAGTGCTTCAGGGAAACATCCTCTTCCGCGATGTGGACAAAAAAACGATCACCCGGAGCATGAAAAACTTCACCCAGCGGACGTTTCGCGCGGGTGATCTGATCTTTGATGAGTATTCGAAAGGCCGCGAACTGTTCCTGTTGTGCGGCGGCAGGGTACGGATAAAGAAATATACGAAATTCGGTGTTGAATCGTTGCTCGCCGTACTGCATCCGGGCGACTTTTTCGGCGAGATGTCTCTCATCGATGGTCTGCCCCGCTCGGCACGCGCCGACGCCATGGACGATTGTTTCGTGCTGACGCTGACTGCCGAAAAGTACCGCACGCTCGTTCATCAGAATCGTCAGGTCGCCCTCAACCTGCTGAACAACCTTGCGGTTCGTCTCCGTACGATGGATCAGACGTTCGTGATGGAACTTGGCCGGAACGCCCTGGTATCGAAAAGCAAGCTGGACAAACTCAATATGCTGATCGAGGCCAGCAAGATCGTGAACTCCGCGATCGACCTGGATACACTCCTTGGTTTGATCCTCGACGTCGCCACACGGAGCATCGCCGCCGATCGCGGAACACTCTACCTGGTGGACTACACGACAGAAGAGCTCTGGTCCAAGATCGCTCAGGGTAACGGCATGATCGAGATCCGTCTACCCATGGGGAAAGGGCTTGCCGGGTACGTCGGCCGGACCGGCGAGGTGGTCAATATCACCGACGCCTACCGTGACGCCCGGTTTAATCCGGAGATCGACCGGAAGAGCGGCTACACCACCCTTACGGTACTGTGTATGCCCATGCGGAACAAAGAAGGCAAGATTGTGGGCGTCTTCCAGTTCCTCAACAAGCGCACAGGGCTTTTTGCACCGGAAGATGAAGCGTTCATCGACGCACTTTCGGTTCACGCGGCAATGGCGATCGAGAATGCGCGCGTGGCGCTGGACATGGTGCAGAATGAACGGCTGACCGCCATCGGCAGAATGGCCGCGACGATCCTGCACGACATCAAGAATCCGATGGGAACGCTGCGGCTCTACGCCGGGCAGATAAAAAAGAAGACTGCCTCACCAGACGAGGCCCGGATGGCCGATGAGATGATCAGGCAGGTGGATCGCCTCACCGCCATGACTCAGGAAATCCTGGATTTTGCCCGGGGTGTGAGCCAGGTGCATTGTGAAACCGCCCAGCTCGGCGAAGTCTTTACGCGCATCCTTCCATTCCTGGAAACGGACCTGAACACCAGGAAGATCACTCTGGTGCGTGCCTTCGACTACACGGGTTCTTGCATGCTGGACGTGGAGAAGTTCACGCGGGTGTTGTACAATCTTACAGGAAACGCCGCGGATGCGATGCCGGATGGCGGAACGCTGACGATCCGGACGCGCACCATGGACACTCTTCTCGCCGTCGAAGTTACGGACACCGGCATCGGCATCCCTGAGGAGATACGCAGTCACCTGTTTGAGCCATTTTTCACGCATGGGAAAAAGCACGGAACAGGGCTTGGACTGTCGATTGCCCGGAAGATTATTGAAGACCACCATGGCCGTGTGGAGGTAGAAAGTGTTCCCGGGAGCGGTTCCACGTTCCGCCTCCTTCTCCCGCTCCCTCATTCCTAAAAGAATTCCGCTCCCGCCCCCTGCTTGGAAGTCGTACGGTTTTTCCATATATTGAACTGCTTTTCCGTATTCGGTCGCATTTCGTGTGTGGGGTTTCGCCCCATCGGCCGAGCGGTTCCGTAGGGCATATGGCGGAATTGGCAGACGCGCTAGACTTAGGATCTAGTGGAGTAATCCGTGAGGGTTCGAGTCCCCCTATGCCCACCGAGTCCGGGTCGACGAAGGTCGTCGCACCGCAACAACCGGTAGGGTGACACCTCCTGTCGCCCGCCATGATCATCAAGGAAGGACCGTGCTGTGCAGGTCACGATCAATACACTCTCCGAGGTCCAACAGGAAGCCGACATCCGGCTCACGAACGAAGAGCTCCAGCCTCATTTCGAGGAGGCGTACACGAAGTATCGCGCCAAGGTCGAACTCAAGGGGTTCCGCAAAGGCAAGGCGCCGATGGACATGATCAAACGGATCTACGGAGAAGCGATCGAGCATGAGGCGTTAGACACTATAGCCAACGATGTGTTTCATCGCGCCATGGATGAACGAACCATCCGCCCGCTGGGCACGCCGTCGATGGTGGACATGGACTTCAAGCGCGGGTCCCACGTGCAGTTCAAGGTGAAGTACGAAGTGAAGCCGGCCGTTGAACTGAAGAATTACAAGGGGATCGCCGCAGAGCGTCCGATCCACCCGATTACCGATACGGAAGTCGAGGACGAGATCCAGCAGCTCCGCAAAATCCACAGCACCACAGCACCTGTCGACACGGCCGCGGACGACGAGCATATCATTACCGCCGAGGTACAGGAGCTGGACGAAACGGGTATGCCACTGATCGGTCGGAAGTCGCCGGGCATGCGGTTTTACCTGGCTGATGCGACGCTGGCACCGGAGATTCGTGAGGCGTTGCGTAACGCGCGTGTCAGCGAGCCTGTGACCGTGAAGACTCTCTCGAAACACGGCGACCACGAACACCCACTTCATCTTTCGATCACTCCAAAAAAAGTCGAGAAGGTGAACCTGCCCCCGTTTGACGAGGAGCTGGTCAAGAAAGTCACGCGCGATGCCGTGTCGTCCCCGGAGGAATTCCGCGCGTCCATGCAGAAAGATCTGGAACGGTACTGGATTGAACGGGCGGACGGCAAGGTGACCGACGACATCGCCAACGAAATCGTCCGCACGCATGACTTCCCCGTCCCCGATGCCATGGTGGAGGTTTTCCTCGATTCGTTTGTCGAGGAGATCCGGGAACGATCACGCGACCGCCAGCTTCCGGCCGGATTCGACGAAAAGAAATTCCGGGAGGAGCGGCGCGTGTATGCCGTCTGGCAGGCGAAATGGATGATCCTGAAGGAACAGATTGCGGCGACGGAGCAGATCACGGTGACCGACGAGGACATCGAGCAGCTTGCACAGCAGGAAGCGGCGCGCACAGGTCTTACAGCCGACACGCTGCTCCCGCACTATAAGAAGTCCGATGCCGTGAAGGAACGTATTCTCTCGGGGAAGATCACCGCTTTTCTCCGCGAGCACGCCCGTATCACGGACAAGGAAGTACAGGAGCCACGAGAAGCATGATAATACGGAGGAACACAATGTCGTACGGAGATCTCCACAGTCAGCTTGTCCCGATGGTCGTGGAACAGACCGGCCGGGGTGAACGCGCATACGATATCTTCTCGCGGTTGCTGAAGGAACGGATCGTCTTCATCGGTACGCCCATCGATGACACGGTGGCCAGCCTGACGATTGCACAGATGCTTTTTCTGGAATCGGAAGACCCGGACAAGGACATTAATGTGTACATCAATTCTCCCGGCGGGAGTGTTTCTTCCGGCCTGGCAATCTATGACACAATGCAGTATATTCGTCCGGATGTTGCGACCATCTGCATCGGCATGGCGGCAAGCATGGGTGCGGTATTACTGGCGGGCGGCAGCAAGGGAAAACGGTCGGCGCTCCCCAACTCGCGTATCATGATCCACCAGCCCTGGGGCGGCGTGCAGGGAACCGCATCCGACATCAGCATCCAGGCCGAAGAGATTCTCCGGACCAAGAAACGGCTGAATGAAATTCTCGCTATGCACTGCGGCCAGCCTCTTGAAGCGATTGAAAAGGATACGGATCGCGACCGCTACATGTCGGCCGACGAATCCCGGGCCTATGGCCTGATTGACAACGTGTTCGTCAAAAAAGAACGAGAACCTCGCAAGTAACATCCACTGTGGAACGGCCATGACACAGCGTACCAAAGGCGGCGACAAGATCCACTGTTCCTTCTGCGGGCGGACGCCCGAAGAGGTACAGAGTATTATTGCTGGACCGGACGTGTACATCTGCGACATTTGCGTCTCGAGTTCGGTCGACATTATCCGTAACAACCTCGCCGCCTTTACCGCGCGGCGCGGCCCGCGCTCGGGCCTCATCCCACCGCAGATTAAGAAGGCTCTGGACGACTATGTGATCGGCCAGGAACACGCCAAAAAAACGCTGGCCGTGGCGGTGTACAATCACTATAAGCGTATCGATGCGCGGGACCACCTGTTCGAACTTGACGACGTCGAAATCGAAAAGACCAACATCCTGCTTATCGGTCCCACCGGTACCGGGAAAACCCTGCTGGCCCAGACGCTCTCGAAAATTCTGGATCTGCCGTTCGCCATCGCTGACGCCACAACGCTGACCGAGGCGGGGTACGTCGGGGACGATGTGGAAACTATTCTCGTGCATCTGCTCCAGAACGCCGAATATAATGTGGAAAAGGCGGAACGGGGAATCGTCTACATTGACGAGATCGACAAGATTGCCCGCAAAAGCGAAAGCGCGTCAATTACGCGCGACGTGTCGGGCGAAGGTGTGCAGCAAGCCCTGCTGAAAATTCTGGAAGGCACGATCGCGGGCGTTCCACCGAAAGGCGGACGAAAACACCCCGAGCAAAGCCTGATCAACATCAACACCCGCAACATCCTTTTTATCTGCGGCGGAGCATTCGAAGGACTCGACAAGATCGTCGCCCGACGCGTCAACAAAAACCCGATCGGGTTCGGCGCGGAGATCAAGGGAAAAAAGGACGCCCATCCGGACGAATACCTTCAGCTGGTGCAACCGGAGGACCTGATCAAATTCGGCCTTATTCCCGAATTCGTGGGGAGATTGCCGCTGATTTCTTCGTTACACGCCCTCAGCGAAGAAGCCTTACAGAACATCCTCACCGAACCGAAGAATGCAATCATCAAACAATATGCGAAGCTCTTCCGGATGGAGGGGGTGGATCTGGTGTTTGAAGAACCGGCTCTCAAGTTGGTGGTGCAAAAGGCGATGGAGCGGGGAACGGGGGCGCGGGCGTTGCGGTCGATCCTCGAGGAGATCATGATGGAAATCATGTACAGCCTCCCCGAGAAGCGGAACGTCGCAAGCTGCACCATCACACGCGATGTCATCCTCCGGAAGAAAGAACCGTTGTACAAATTCGAAGAGCAGAAACAATCGGCGTAGAGCAACCGCCGCCCTTGCCCCGGTCAGAAATTGCCTCTTGAACTCTCCTGCTTGGTCACTTTTACGTCCTGCAACTGCGGCGACTTCAGACGAATTTCCAGACGGTAATTCTGATAGGCACCCGTGGGAACCCACACAAAGTTCATTTCCCAGCAGTGGAGATCGCGGTACACCGTAATCTGCGGTGCGGAGATTTCCAGGGTCCTCAGATCGTAACTCGTGCTTGCGGTGATTTTCCAGTTTTCGGTCAGGTTGAACCCCAGGACCCCGGCAATGGTAGAGCTGATATACTTGACCCGCGGATCCCCCGGCTGGTTCTGGTTGAAATTCCAGGTGAGATCCAGGTTCCACGGGATGCTAAAATCCGGAATTTCCTGATCGAACAGCCCTACATAGCCCTTCCGTTCCGCCTGGCGGAGTGAGTCTTCCGGGGAGCGTATCGGACCCGCCGAGGTACTCTGCTTCTCCCCGTTCAGGCGTGTTCCGATACTGAGTGAAAAACCGGTCAGATCGCCGAATCGTCCTTCTTCACTCAGCAGATATTTGTTCACCCGGCGTCCCGACTGGGACTGCTGCCCGCCGTTGTCGGGCTCATATTTGTAGAGATTGTACCGCGCGCTCCCGCCGATGTTCAGCCACTGCCCCATACTTGTGCGAAAGCCCACATTCACTTCATCAAACTTCAAACTGTCCCGTGCCAGATTGTATGATGTGGAAAGATCCAGATTCAGAAGCTGGAACTTGTTCACCCGGTCTGAGGTGTCATCCACTGCCGTCTTCATTTCAAAAATGTTGCTGATGCGCATGGAAATTGCCTGCCGTCCCTCCCCCGGAGCGCCGCCAAACACCTCCCGTTCATACAGGCTGTACCGCTGGACGGTGCCGGTTGCGTCAACATAACTGTCATAATAGCCGTACACGTCCTTGCTGAAATCCGGTTGATACGTATAGGAAATGCTGGGAAGGACCTGATGCCGGATCCCCTTGATCCCCAGGATACCCGGCTGGAAGATGCCATACAGCTTCGTGCTCGCAGAAACACCCATGTCGAAGTACCGAACGGCCTTCACGGCTTCCACGTCGCGCGTGGTCACTGAGCTGTCGGCGGGATTGAAATCGCGGGCGATGTGCTTGTTGTACCATTTTTCCGTGTAGTTGAAGAACGGGGAGATGGTCACATACCCCGCTTTCGGCGCTGCATTGAAGTTCAGCACATGCTGCACACCACCCCGGGCGTCAACCAGCTTGGTGCTATCAAGCTGCAATGATGTGGTCCGGGTATTCAGAAACTGTCCGTTGTATGAAACGCCGACCAACTCATGCCAGCCAAGGGCACCCCCGGGATCGCTCCCCTTTCTCGACCGGAAGGGGAAACTCTGACTGCTGTTAAAACTGATGCTGGGCAACATTGCGCTCAATTGTACACTGCCGGGCACCGCCTGCAGATTCTGGTCGCGCCGGATGTTGATGGACATGCTGTTCGGCGTTCCCTCCCAGAATTTCGTAAGGGTGGCGTTTGACACCACGTTCTGACGAAGGAGATCGTTGAGATTATTACTGGTATTCTGGTAGTACGATCCGCTGGTGAAGGTGAAGTCCACCAGCAGACGCGTGGTGGGGTTGAATTCCTGGCTATGTCCGACGTGGAGATTAAGGACATCTTGTTGCGCAAACCCCGGATCGGTTTCCTCGCCATCCTCAACATGCCCGTAAGACCCGCTTATGAAGCCGGAATAATTGTAGCGCAGGGCGTACCGGTAATCCCCATAGAGCGTGTAGCTGCCCCGGGTGTACGCATCCACCCGGGCGGTGAGGTCCATGTAATCGCTCATCGCCCAGTAGTACCCCAGGCCCAGCAGGTAGCGCCCGCGATCACTTTCACCGAATGACGGCGCGATAAGCCCGGATCGTCTCCCCTGTCCGCCGGGAAAAACACCGAAAGGCAGGGCAAAGACCGGCACGTCAGCGATATACAGGTAAATCGGCCGCGCGACCACCTCGTCGCGCGGGACCACCTTCATGGTCGGACTGCCGAAGTAGTAGTGCGGGTGGTCAAGTTCGCAGGAAGTAAAACGGCCGGACTGGACGTACAATACATTGTTTTCGACTTTTTTGATTGCATCGCCATAGTACAGGCCGCGTTCAAGTTCCGTATTCCCGAAATCGATCCGCCCCTTTCTTGTCCTGAAGTTGTACGCAATTTCCGAACCGTGGTAGGCGTCTTTTCCATCGAGCAAATCGGGCCGCCCCTTCATCCGCTGCCCGCTTGTGTCAGAGGTATCCCGTGTGCCCCGGGCATTCAGCAGCGACGTGGTCCAGTTAATATCAATCACCGACGCTTTGAGCCCCAGCTCTTTATACTTGATCGAAGAGTTGCCGTGCAGATACATGGTACGCGCGGAAATGTCATAGATGACAGAATCAACGGCGGCATACGTGACAACAGAGTCGATGCCTGAAGGGGGTCTCCCGGAGAGCGTGTCGGCACGGGCAATGGTGGTATCGGTCGGGACGAGAAGTGCATCGTTCGTCACTCGCAGAGTATCGGGACGCTTGAGATTCTGAGAAAAGGCGTTGCCGTTCAGGAGAACACAAACGGCCAGGATCTGCAGGAGAACGATCGGAGATATCCCGCGGTGCGTACACTCTCTCATTGTTCTACCGCTTCTTTTCCGGCCACCAGCGGTTGAGCCGCTCGCGAATGTCACGTTCCCTGCCGTTGTCGGTCGGGCGGTAGTAGCGCTTCTCCGTCAGGTCGTCCGGAAGGTATTGCTGTGGCACCACATGACCAGGGTAGTCATGGGCGTACTTGTATTCGTTGCCGTAGCCCAAACCCTTCAGGAGGCCCGTCGGTGCATTGCGGAGGTGAAGCGGAACAGTCGTATCCGCGCCCTGCCGGGCATCTTCAAGAGCTTCGGTGATGGCAACGTACGCCGCGTTGCTTTTCGGGGCCGCGGCGAGATATGTCGCACATAGCGCGAGGACTATCCGCGCTTCAGGCATCCCAACATAGTCCACGGCGGTGAATGTGGTTGTGGCAAGAGTGATTCCGTAGGGATCCGCATTGCCGATATCTTCAGAGGCCAGAATGATCATCCGGCGTGCAATGAATTTCGGGTCCTCTCCCCCGTCCAGCATCCGGGCCATCCAGTAGACCGCCGCATCAGGATCACTGCCACGCACGCTTTTGATGAATGCCGATATGATATTGTAGTGTTCTTCTCCCCCATCATCATACCGGGTCTGCTTCTGCTGGAAGGCCGCATCGAATGCTGCGCGTCCGACGGTGACCGGATCGGCCGGGGCGTGCTCGCTAAGGCGGATCGCCGTCTCGAGGCCGTTCAGCATTCTGCGGGCATCACCACCGGAAAGAAGGAAGAGCCGGCTGCAATCCTCCACCGTCACGCTGCGTCCGCTCAACCAGGGATCGGTTTTGAGCGATTGGTCAAGAATGGTTTGCAGATGCCGGGCATCGAGGGGCTGCAGCACATACACGCGACAGCGGGAGAGGAGTGGCGGGATAACTTCGAAGGATGGGTTTTCCGTTGTGGCCCCGACGAGAGTCACCAGTCCTTCTTCCACGCTGTGGAGGAGCGCATCCTGCTGGGCCTTGTTGAAGCGATGGATCTCGTCTATGAACAGCATTGTCCGTCGACCCCGGGTACGGGCAATGTGGGCCCGGTCAAGAACCGTGCGCACGTCCTTGACGCCCGCGGTGACCGCACTCAGCTGGAAAAAATCTGCATCGGTATGATGGGCAATCAGGCGGGCAAGAGTGGTTTTTCCGCTGCCCGGTGGACCCCAGAGGATCATCGATGGCACCCGGCCGCGTTCGATCAGCACGCGGAGCGGCTTCCCGTCGCCCAGCAGCTGTTCCTGTCCGACGAACCCGGCGAGCGTACGGGGACGAACCCGTTCGGCAAGCGGCGCTTCCTCCCGCACGCCGGTCTCCGGCGCGGTCCCCTCAAAGAGATCCATTACCGGGCCGGAGTGGTTTTGTAGACGGTTTCCCCGTCGCGCACCATCCCGTGTTTCTCACGCGCGGCTTTCTCAATGGCCTTGGGATCACCCTCAAGGGCTTTCTGCTCGGTCTGAAGGCGCCGGGTTTCCGCTTCTGCTTCGCGGATTTTCTGCTGGAGCTCGGCGTGCTGCCTTTCGAGTCGAATACGCTGGACAATCCCCCGGTTCCCGAACAGGACAAACCCGACCAACGGAAGACCGATCGCCAGAGCGGTAAGCAGCCGTTTGTTCCGGAAAAGGCGGAGGATATGCTGCGGATCAAACCGGCGTTTTTTCTTTCTATAGAAGAGATCGTCCATGGGTAAACACAATGTACGAGGAATTCGGGGAAAGCTCAAATGAAAGAGCAGGGCGGCCGGAGTGGCCGCCCTACGGAACACATGGAGCAGGGACAGGAAGGGCTGGTTTCAGATGCTCTCCGGTTACCGCGTCGCCATATTGGGAATATCCGGAGTTTCCACGGCTGCAAACTCAAAGGCACCTGCCTGGACATATTCGTTGTAGAACCAGGCACACCGCTGTGCAACACGCTCGCTGCCGTCAAACTGCGTCGCACGTTTCACGGCATAGACTCCGCGGGCATCGCCAATGCGGCAGAGCGACAATGCCGCCACGATCCGGGCAGACTCCTGGTCGTCGGTACGGAGCATCTTCATCAAGGGAATGACGGCTCTGGAGGATTTGAGCTCGCCCAGCATGTAGGCTGAGCTTTCTTTCAACCCCTGATTATCCGACTCGATGCCGATCAGCAGGTTCTGTTCGGCACGGGCGTACTGTTCGGCGGTGAGGGTTGTTGACGGATCGGAAGCTGCTGCCGCGGTGGTGGCCGCGATGATCAGCGCAGCCGCTGCAAGGATGGACATTGTCGCTTTCATACGGACCTCCCTGGTTGAATGTTTGTGAACCCTGGTGTGTTGCTCTCTCTGCCTGATGATACGCAGGGCACCGGCACAGGTTGGCCTATTGCGACTAACATGAAGGAGGGTGCGACAGGACGCGGATAGGAGCGACGAACTGCAGAATCTCAGGTCCGGTACCACTCGCGCCGGGGATCATAAAACCTCCGTAAACGCTTCTTTTCGGCGTGCCGGTCCATCGCAAGACGGACGAGCCGGTCGAGCAGATCCCTGAACGGGATACCGCTGGCCTCCCAGAGTTTGGGATACATGCTGATGGGGGTAAATCCGGGAATCGTGTTCAGCTCATTGATATAGATGGTGGCCGCCCGGCGCGTCACGAGAAAATCGGCGCGCGCCATACCCGCACAGTCGATTGCAGTGTATGCGATGGTGGCCATCTGCATGATCTGCCGGGTCAGGCGGGGGTTCAGATGTGCCGGAATAACGGGCTGTGACGCGCCGTCCACATACTTTGCATCGTAGTCGTAGAATTCATTCGAGGGCAGGATTTCGCCCGGAAGAGAGACAATGGGCTCATCGTTGCCAAGCACGCTGCATTCGATTTCGCGCGCATCGCGCACGCCCTGTTCAAAGATCACTTTTCGATCATACGCTGCCGCCAGATTCATCCCCGCACGCAATTCGCGCCGCGTGTGGGCCTTGGTGATGCCGACGCTTGACCCGGTATTTGCGGGTTTTACAAACACGGGATAGCGGAGTTTGCGCTCCACGGTGGCGATAACGTCCCGGGGGGCTGCCGTGCAGTGCGAAGAAAGCTCCCATACATGTTTCGCAATCCGGAGTCCCGCGCGTTCAAACAGCTGTTTCTGCACAATCTTATCCATGCCCACCGCAGAACCCAGCACGCCGGCCCCGACATAGGGGACATCGGCGAGCTCAAGCAACCCCTGCAGGGTCCCATCCTCTCCGTATGTCCCGTGCACAAGTGGAAAAACGACATCCAGCGGCGAGACCGGCACATGCTGTGCATTCATTACCAGCAGGCCCTGACGGCCCGGTTCCGGCACCAGCACACATTCCGGTTCTGTCTCACTCCCCGCACGCTCCTCTAGCACGCGCAGTGCATGCGGCGAACTGATCCAGCGACCTTCGCGTGTAATGCCAATCGGCACCGCTTCGTACCGTGCCGGATCAAGAGCATCAATCACCGCTCTCGCCGAGACGAGAGACACCTCATGTTCGCTTGAGCGGCCCCCGAAGATCACACCGATACGGAGTTTCCGTTGTTGTGCCATACGATCCTTATGGTTTCTGCTGGAGATATAACGGCGTGAGCGCCGTGCCGGTTGGAAGGTTACGTTCCCGGATCTGGAAA
>Ga0315278_10001793_pt1 | contig 18991 bp, 15 predicted proteins | sample YL17G06_0_MG_FD_203880 | JGI IMG/M metagenome (GOLD analysis project Ga0315278, IMG submission 203880) | Sediment microbial communities from Yellowstone Lake, YNP, Wyoming, USA - YL17G06_0 | ecosystem: Environmental > Aquatic > Freshwater > Lake > Sediment | place: USA: Wyoming | collected... | reverse complement strand
CTGCCCTTGCCGCGGGAGCGGCCTACGCGCACATCACGACGAACGAGACCATCCAGGGTGTCGCCTTCCACGCAGAGCCACTCGTGCCCGCCGGCGTGCCCCTCGTGGCCGACATGTCCTCCGACTTCCTCTCGCGACCGGTCGATGTCGGCGCCTACGGTCTGATCTACGCCGGGGCGCAGAAGAACGCGGGACCTGCTGGGGTGACCGTGGCCGTCGTGCGGCAAGACCTGCTCGGGCGGATCCCCGCCGGCCTCCCCACGATGCTCGACTACCGCACCTTCGTGGAGCATGGATCGCGCTATAACACGCCACCCGTCTTCGCGATCTACGTGCTCATGCTGGTCACGCGTTGGCTCCGCGAGGTGGGCGGCCTCGACCGTCAGCTCGGGCACAACCGGGAGAAGGCGGACCTCCTTTACAGCGAGATCGACTTGTCCAGCGGCTTCTACCGCGGCCACGCGGAGCCGGGGAGCCGATCACTGATGAACGTCACGTTCCGCCTACCCACCGAAGAGCTGGAAAGTGCCTTCGTGCGCGAGGCCGCCACCGAGGGGATGGTGGAACTCAAGGGCCACCGGAGCGTGGGCGGGATCCGCGCCAGCCTCTACAACGCGATGCCGCTCGACGGTGCCCGCGCACTCGCCCGCTTCATGCGTGCGTTCGCGGACACACACCGCGTCTGAGCGCCCACCGATCTGCGCTCACTCAACCGCGATATCGAACTCGTTCCCCTCCGGATCGGCCATGGTGCGCCACGTGGTCCCCTCGAGCTGCTGCTCCGACCCGTCCAGCCACGAGCCACCCAGGGCCACGATCCGATCGGTGGCGACCGAAAGATCTTCCACGGAAACATCCAGGTGGATCCGGTTCTTCACCACCTTCGGCTCCGGCACCCGCTGGAAGCACAGTACGGGCAGGCTCTCGGTGCCCTTCAAGAACACGTAGCGGCCGCCGTCCATCACCAGGCCGACCTCGGTGCCCAGGACCTCAGCCCAGAACGTGGCCAAGCGATCCGGATCGTCGCAGTCGATGGTGGTGAACAGGTATGTCCCGACGCCCATCTCTCCCCCTCCTTCGGATGCCCGACGCGGCTAGCCCGCGATCAGCTCGTCGGCGGCCTTCGCGAACACCTCGGAATGGCGATCCACGTCCTCCGCCGTGGTGGCCGGGGACATCAGCGACATGTTGTGGAACGGCGTCATCAAGATCCCGCGGTTCATCAGGTAGAGGTGGATCAGCGGATCCAACTCCTCGTCCTGACCCGCCGCGGCTTGCGCCCCGTTCCGCGCTTCATCCGGACGGAACAGGTACTCGACCCTGGCGCCGATCCGGGTGACGTGCCACGGCAGCTCCCGGGAGTCGATCACATCCTGCACGCCGGCCTCGAACCGTTCGCCGAGCCCCACCATCCGTTCGAACGCGTCGTCGGTGAGCACACCGCCCAGGGTCGCTCGCATCGCGGCCAGCGACAGGGCGTTCCCGGCGAGCGTTCCGCCCGTGCCGCCCACGTCGGAGTTGTGCCAGTCGGTGAGGTCCACGATCCGCTGGGCCACGTCCGCGCTCATGCCGAACGCCGCGCTGGGGATCCCGGCGCCGAGCGTCTTGCCGATCGTGACGATGTCGGGGTCGAGACCCCAGGCCTTCGTGCACCCGCCGGGTCCTGCACAGATCGTGTGGGTCTCATCGATCACCAGGAGGGTGCCGTAGCGTGAGCAGAGCTCGCGCACGCCCTCGTGGTACCCGGGCTCGGGCAGCACGATCCCGATGTTGGTGAGCGCTGGTTCGAACAGCACGGCCGCCACATCACCCGGTTCCAGCGCCCGCTCGAGGGCCTCGAGGTCATTGATCTCCACCACCTTGGTGGTGAGGTCCAGGGGTGTGGCCTGCCCGATCAGTCCCTCGCGCGGACGGATGTTCCCCTCGTCGTCAAGCTGCGCGAAGGTCTCATCCACGGAGCCGTGATAGTTCCAGTTGTGCACGACGATCTTCTGGCGGCCGGTGATCTCGCGCGCCCAGCGCAGCACGAACCGGTTCGCATCGGTGGCCGTGAGGCAGAACTGCCAGAACGGCACACCGAAGCGGCGCGTCATCTCGGCGCCCACCCAGGCGGCGTCTTCCGTTGGCAGCATCAACGTGATGCCCTTCGCGGCCTGCTCAGCGATCGCTTCGACGGCGAGCTTCGGGCCGTGTCCGGCCATCCCCCCCGTGTCGCCCAGACAGAAGTCCACGAAGGTGTTGCCGTCCACGTCGGTGAAGTGCGCGCCCTCCGCCCGATCCACGAACACGGGGTAGTCGCCCGGCCAGCGCACCATCCAGTTCATGGGGACGCCGAACAACAGGTTCGTCTTGGCTTCTTCGGCAAGCTCCCCGGAGCGCGGGTGCCGGTCGCGGAAGGTCTGGCGCTCACGCTCCATCAGGTCGCGGATCCTGGTTCGGTCGATGGCCTTCATGGATGGACTACCTCCAGCTCGAGGACGCGAGGCGCCAGTGTAGCCTCGCACGAGGGCGCCCCAGCCCGGACGACCGGTAGTGTGACGACCATGGGATGGCCCGTCGTGAACGCAGCCGGCGGACCCCGAGCGCGCGGCAGGATGTACGGCGAGGCGGCGAGCGAACGGGTCCATGGCTCTCTCGCGCTGTACGAACGCATCTTCGCCACCTACACGGGGTTGGACTGGCGACACGTCCGCGATCGCGCGGGCCCTTTCGCCGACGCGATCGACGACTACGACGAGCAGCTGTTGCCGGAGCTGGAGGGTGTCGCGGAGGGTGCGGGCGTCGAGGCCGAAGACGTCCTCGCGCTCAACGTGCGGACCGAAGTGATGTTCGGACTGGACGAGCGCGCCGCCCAAGCCGCCGCCGAGGCCGGCGCCGAGGCCGGGGAGTGCACGGCCCTGTGCGCGCGCACGGTACCCGCCGAAGGCGGACGAACGATTCACGCGCAGAACTGGGATTGGAAGCCGGGCGCTGCGAAGACGTGTGTGCTGCTGGCCTGCGCCCCCCACGGGCGACCAGGGTTCGTCACGCTCGTCGAGGCGGGGCTGCTCGCCAAGTGCGGTATGAACGAGGCCGGCGTGGCCCTCACGGCGAACGCGCTGATGTCCAGCCGGGATCGAGGCGCGCCCGGGGTGCCGTTCCACGCGATCTTGCGCCGCGTCCTCACCGCCGCAACCTTCGAGGAAGCGGTCGAAGCGGTGACGCGCCCCGTTCGTGCCTCGTCCGGCAACTACCTCATCTCCGACGGCCATGGGCACAGCGTGAACGTGGAGACGGGGCCTGGTGGCCCGGAGGCGGTGTACGCGACCGGCACGCCCAGCCTCGCGCACGCGAACCACTTCCTCTGGCAGGATCGGCCGTTCAAGGACGTCGGTCGCATCGGCGGCGACGACAGCCTCCGGCGTCAGGCCGCGGCAGAGCGGGCGCTGGCGGCAGGCGGTGGTGCCGATGCGCTCGTGGAAGTCCTTCGCGATCATCAGAACTACCCGGACTCCGTCTGCGCCCACCGTGACGCCGAACTAGCTCCCGAGATGGACTACGTGACGATCGCCTCGATCGTCATGCGACCCGCTCTGCGAACCATGGACGTTTCCCAGGGGAGCCCCTGCGAACAGCCCTACGACGCGCTGGACGTGGCCGAGCTGGTTGCGTCGGCACGAACGGCCGCGGTGTAGGTCGAGCGGCCACCCGCCGGCCTATCGACCGACCTACGGTCATCGGTAAAGGTGACCCCCACGGCTGTCGATGCAACGCTCACGATGGAGCTTGAGGAGAACCGTTTCCCCCAGCGTCGGACCACGGACCGACTCAGCCGCCGCCTGTCCGACACACCCGCTGAGCCCTCGCCCAATGCGAAGCCTCGCCGACGACAGGTGGACGGATGGCTGGATCGCTGGGTGGCCACCACGTCCGACCTCACGCGCCTGACCACCACGCATCCCATGATGGACGCCGTCATCGAGGAGCAGGTCGGCCGCCGGATCCGGGTGGGCGACCGCTGGCTCACCGACTGGGCCTCCTGCAACTACCTCGGGTTCGATCTGGACCCCGAGATCATCGACTCGGTGCCCGAATACCTGGCGGCCTGGGGTACCCACCCATCCTGGTCGCGCCTGTTGGGCAACCCGCGGATGTACCCGGAGATCGAGGAGCAGCTCACCGAGCTGCTGGGGTCGGAGGACACGCTCCTGTTGCCCACGATCACGCACATCCACATGTCGGTGATCCCCGTGCTCGTCGGCGACGGCACGATCTTCCTCGACGGGCGCGCACACAAGACGATCTACGACGGGGCCATGGTTGCCGCGGGCCACGGCGCAACCGTCGTTCGATTCCGCCACAACGACTGGGCCCACCTGGAAGAGCTCCTGAGCGCGAGCGATCCGGGCGTGCCGCGCATCGTGGCTATGGACGGGGTCAACTCGATGACTGGCAACGCACCCGATCTGGTCGAGTTCGCGCGCGTGGCCCGCGGGCACGATGCCATCCTCTACGTGGACGACGCTCACGGGTTCGGCGTGATCGGGGAGCGGTCGCCCGACGAGTCCTGCGACTACGGGAACCGAGGGAACAGCGTGATCCGCTACGTGGGCGAGGACTACGACCACGTCATCTTGGTGGCCGGCTTGTCGAAGGCGTACTCATCGCTGCTCGCATTCATCGCGCTGCCGACCCGACTCAAGGACGCACTCAAGGTCCTGGCGCCGCCGTACCTGTACTCCGGACCTTCGCCCGTCGCCTCCCTGGCCACCGCGCTCGCCGGGCTCGAAGTGAACCGCGCCCGTGGCGACGAGCTGCGCGCCGACCTGTGGCGCAAGACCCATCGGCTCCTCGATGCGCTCCATGGGCTGGGGATCCACACCCCAAACCGGTCTGGGTTTCCCATCATCGAGATCCCCCTCGCCGATCACGACACGATCGACGACGTCGGACGCTACCTCTTCGAACACGGCCAGTACGCCACGATGGCCGCCTACCCGCTCGTCCCCAAGGACGAGGTGGGTTTCCGGATCCAGACCACCGCGGCCAACACGGACGAGGAGATCGACGAGCTCATAGCGGTCCTCGGCCGGTTGCAGGAGCGCTTCCAGCTCGAACCCACCGCCTCGGTCGCGCTCTGAGCCGATCCACCTCGCGTACCTGCAGTTCACGGCGTGTTTGCGTACGTCGATGAACAGGCGCCCAGGACCTTCAGTCCGCTCCACACCCGACCGATAGCCATTCGGTGAGGAATCGAGCGTGGTACCTCTATCTGCTGGGCGCGGCTGCTGCCACCGTGGTGTACTTCGCGTCGGGTCACCACAGCTGGATCTTCAACCTGATCGGCCTCTCCTCACCCGCGCTCATCCTCGCGGCCGTCAGGATCCACGAGCCAGAACAGCGCGCGCCTTGGTATCTGTTCGCGCTGGGCCAGTCCCTGTTCATCGCGGGGGACGTGGTGGCGTACAACTACAGCGCCTTCCACAACGCCATGCCGGGGATCTTCCCGTTGGATGCCGGAGGCACCCCTTACCCCGCCATCAGCGATCTCCTGTATCTATCCGTCTACCCCTGCCTCGTCGCCGGGCTCATCTTGATCGTCCGTCGTCGCGGAGCCGGACGCGACCGCGGCAGCCTCATCGACGCCGCCATGATCGCGATCGGCGTAGGCACGCTCTCCTGGGTGTTCCTGATCTCCCCCTACGTGACGGACATGTCCCTGTCTGGTCTCGTGAAGCTCGTCTCGATGGGCTATCCCGTCATGGATATGTTGCTGCTCACCGTGGCGATCCGGCTCGCCGTGGGCTCCGGCCGTCGGGTGCCGTCGTTCTACCTGATGCTCACCTCGATCGTTGCGCTGTTCGTGACCGACGCGATGTACGGATGGCTGCAGCTGCACGACGGCTATGTGCCCGGGAGCGGGTTCCTGGAGATCGGGTGGATCACGTTCTACGTGTTGTTCGGCGCGGCCGCCCTGCATCCGTCGATGAAGCACCTGTCGGATCGCAGCGAAACCATCGAGGCCCGGGTGGGGGTTGGGCGCCTCTTCCTGCTGGGTGCCGCGTCCCTGCTGGCTCCCATGACCCTCGTGATCCAGGTCTGGCGGGGCGAGCCGATGAACCTGCCCGTGGTCCTCAGCGCGACCATCACGTTGTTCGTGCTGGTGGTGTTCCGCATGGCCGGACTCGTCCAGCAGCAGCAAGGGTCGGCGGATCGCGAGAAGGCTCTGCGGGCCGCCGGCGCTGCACTGGTGACCGCCACGAACCGCGACGGCATCCACGAGGCCGCCATCGGCGCCACGCGGGCACTCGCCGGTGAGGATGCCGCGATCCGCATGTGCGAGGAACTGGAGGACGACGACGAGCTCGTGGTGGTGGCAGCAGCCGGTGGAACCAAGGACGTCGTGGGCGAGCGATTCCGGCTGAGCGAGCTCCAGACCTGGAAGCGCGAACGGCTCCTGGAGAACGACGCCTACACCGTGGGGACCCACGAGAGCACGTTGCGGGACCCCCTGGGGCTGCCCCGCTCCGACGACGGAACCGTCATGGTGGCGCCGCTGTTCATCCGCGACGAGCTCCGGGGGCTCATGGTCGTCTCGACCCCCGAGGAGATGCCCATCACCGTGGCCGACTCACTGCGGGCCCTCTCGTCCCAGGTGGCCCTCGCCCTCGAGAGCGCGGCGCTCACGGAAGATCTGCTCATGCAACAGAGCGAGAAGCGGTTCGCATCGCTCGTACAGAACTCTTCCGACATCGTGACGGTGGTGGACGCCGATACGTCGATCCGCTACGTGAGTCCCTCGGCGTTGCGGGTCCTGGGCCTCGAGCCGGAGGCCCTCGAGGGCACCCGGTTCCTCGAACTGGTCCATCCCGACGACAAGACCCGCGTGCTGTCCTACCTCACCGCCACGGGCGACGGCGAGGGCCACCCGGGTCTCATGGAGTTCCGCGTGCGTTGCAGCGACGGCCGGACGCTGTTCACCGAGACCCTTCGCACGAACCTGTTGCACGACCCCAACGTCCACGGCATCGTGTTGAACACACGCGATATCTCAGAGCGCAAGGCGTTCGAGGAGCAGCTCTCCCATCAAGCGTTCCACGACTCCGTCACCAATCTCGCCAACCGTGCGCTGTTCCGCGATCGCGTGACCCACGCGATCGAGCGCCAGGAGCGCGATCACAAACCCATCGCGGTGCTCTTCATGGATCTCGACGACTTCAAGACGATCAACGACTCGCTCGGTCACGCCGCCGGCGACCAGCTCCTGCGCGAGGTCGGCGACCGACTGAAGGAGTGCCTGCGCTCGGCCGACACGGCCGCTCGCCTGGGCGGGGACGAATTCGCGATCCTGCTGGAGGACGGTGGGGAGGGCATCCAGGCCGTGGACGTAGCGGACCGGGTGATGCAGATGCTCGAGGATCCGTTCACGCTCGAGGGCAAGGAGGTCTACGTCCGTGCCAGCGTGGGCATCGCGGTTGCCGAGGGCGGCGAACAGGTCGGCGATGCGGAGGAACTCTTGCGCAACGCCGACGTCGCGATGTACATGGCCAAGGAGAAGGGCAAGGGCCGCTACCAGGTCTTCGAAGCCGCGATGCACGACACCGCGCTGAAACGGCTGGAACTCAAGGCCGATCTGCAGCGCGCGCTCGAACACGGGGAGTTCGTCCTGCACTACCAGCCGGTCATCGAGCTGGAGAGCGGCAAGATCTCCGGCGTCGAGGCTCTGATCCGGTGGATCCACCCGGTGCGCGGCATGGTCCCGCCGCTGGACTTCATCCCGCTCGCCGAGGAAACCGGGCTCATCGTGCCCATCGGCAGGTGGGTCCTGGAGGAGGCGTGCCGCACCGCGGTGGAGCTGCAGACGCGGTTCCCCTCGGCCGCGGGATTCCACATGGCGGTGAATCTGTCAGCGCGGCAGGTCGCGCGGCCCGAACTCGTGCAGGAGGTCCGGGAGATCCTCCTCGAGACGGGCATGGAAGCCGGAACGCTGATCCTGGAGATCACGGAGTCGGTGATGATGCAGGACATGGAGCTGTCGATCGAGCGGCTCACGGAGTTGAAGGTCCTCGGCGTGCAGCTGGCGATCGACGACTTCGGCACCGGCTACTCCAGCCTCAACTACGTCCGCCGGTTCCCCGTCGACATCCTCAAGGTGGACAAGTCCTTCATCGACGGCGTGAGCGAGGGCGGCGAGTCGAGCGCCCTCACGGCGGCCGTGATCGAGTTGGCGGGGATCTTGAACCTCAAGCCCGTGGCCGAGGGCATCGAGCGCGCCGACCAGCTGGAGCGCCTCCTCGAGCTCCACTGCGACCTCGGGCAGGGCTTCTTCTTCGCGAAGCCGATGCCGCCCGAGGAGCTGGGCGCCCTGCTGCATGAACGGGCAGGCATGGAAGCCGAAGCCGACGCCCTGGCGCAGGGCTAGTTCCTCGCGTTCCGTGGCAGCGCGCGCCCGAGGCTCTACCATCGTGCACTTCATGCGACGATTCCGTTCCCTCCTTCCGCTGGTGGTCGCCGTGCTGGTGATCGCGCCCGGCGCCGCCACGCCAACGGTGCAGGCCGCCGCCCCCGCGAAGGTCATCGCCGCCTCCGCCCCGGCCCAGCCGCCGAGATGGATCCAACGGATCGATGCCGTGGTGGGCGACCTCCCGGTGAGCGTGGTGATCGGGCACCAGGGGAGCACGTGGTACGCACATCGGGACTGGGTCGCGCGGCCCCCCGCTTCCAACGAGAAGCTCCTCCTCTCCATGGCGCTGCTGGATCGGTTCGCCGCGGAGACCACCCTCCCCACCAGGGTGCTCGCGACCTCCCGGCCCAGAGACGGGGTAGTCAACGGGGACGTCTGGATCATCGGCCACGGCGACCCGGAGGTCGATCGCGCCGACATGGTTGCGCTCGCCGACACGCTCGTTGCGGACGGCATCCACAAGGTGGATGGCCGCGTGATGGGCGCCACCGGCCCCTTCGCGCGCGACTGGTTCGCCCCGGGCTGGAAGTCCTACTTCCCCAAGTACTACATCGCGCTGCCCACGGCGCTCACGTTCCACGCGAACGAGGACCGACGCGGCCGCAACATCGCAGACCCTGAGCGCCGGGCGGCGAACGAACTGACCAAACAGCTGAAGCGCGCAGGCATCAAGGTCACGCACGAGCCGGGAGCGGGAATGCCGCCGGCCAAGCTCAAGGGGCTCGCGACGGTGCGCAGCGATGACCTCGGCTCCATCGTGCATCGCATGGACCTGTGGTCACGCAACTTCTACGCGGAGGTGCTCGGCAAGTTGCTGGGCGCTCGTGCCGGCGGCCCCCCGGGCACGATCGCCAAGGGCGCCGATGCCATCGAGCGGTTCGCCCGCAGCCATGGTGTCGGCGGCCTCGTCACGCATGACGCCTCAGGTCTGTCGTATCGGAACCGGATCACGCCCAAGGGCATCGTCCGACTGCTGTGGGCCGCCGACGCCGCGCCGTGGGGCGAGACGCTGCGCGAGCTCCTCGCCCACGGCGGGCAGGGAACGTTGAAGGGCCGACTCAACAACGTGGAGGTGCGCGCGAAGACCGGCACGCTCACCGACATCTCCGCACTCTCCGGCTGGGTCTGGCTGCAGCGGGTGGGCGACTGGGCCGAGTTCTCGATCCTGTCGAGCGGTATCTCCAAGAAGCGCTCCGTGCAGATCGAGAACGCCATCGTGCGCGCGGTCGGGGCCAACGGATCGCCGCCACCCTAGGCTGGCCCAACCCTAGAGGTCGGTGGCGTAGCGCACGATCGGCCGGTTCGCGCAGGCGACCTGGTGGTCGCCGCGCGTCCCGTCCCAGGTCCAGCCCTGTCGCTCGTAGAACGCTCGCGCACGGGTGTTCGTCTCAAGCACCCAGAGCCGGGCGCGTGTGAAGCCGCGCCTTCGAAGGTCCTCCTGCACCGCCACCAGGAGGTCGCGCCCGGTACCCTTGCCGGCCTCGTCCTGCAGGACGTAGACCGTCAGCACCTCGCCCGTGCCGGCCAGAGCGTCGTCGTCGCGGGAGGCCATCCCGCTCGCGAAGCCCACGACCACGTCCTCGCGCAGGGCCACGTACACGCCGGCGTCGTCGAGCTCCAGCGCCGAGCGCCAACCGGCCTCGCGTTCCTCAACCGAAAGCCCGTCGAGCAGGTCGTCCGGCAGCTGGCCACGGTAGGCCCAGCGCCAACTCGCGACGTGCGCCGCGGCGATGGCGCGAGCATCGGCAGCCGTTGCCCGCCGGATCGTGACGGCGTCCACCCGCTCAGTCCTCCCGGAGCTCCCGCGGATGCAGCAGCCCGAAGGTGTAGGACGCTACGAGCGCCTCCCACGAGGCCTCCAGGATGTTCTCGCTCACCCCAACCGTGGTCCACTCGCGCTCGCCGTTGGAAGTATCGATCAGCACCCGCACCACCGCGCCGGTGCCGATGTTCTCGTCCAGGACGCGCACGCGGTAGTCCTCGAGGTTCATGTCGTTCAGCGCCGGGTACTCGTTCGTGAGCGCCTTACGCAGCGCGTTGTCGAGCGCGCCCACCGGGCCCTGGCCTTCGGCGGTCTCGATGTGCCGCTCGCCGTTCGTGATGACCTTCACCGTGGCTTCGGCCACGGCGCCCTCGTCCCATCGTTCCTGGACCAGCGCCTTGTAGCTCTCCACGCGGAAGAAATCCTGCGACCAGCCGTGGGCCCGGCGCATCAACAGCTCCAGCGAGGCGTCGGCCACGTCGAACGTGTAGCCGCGCGCCTCCAGGTCCTTCAACGAGGTCAGCAGCGTGGGCACGTCCTCGTCGGCAAGCTCCACGGCGAACTCGGTGGCCTTCATCCGCAGCGTCGCTGCCCCGCCCAAGTCGCTCGCCACCACCCCGCGCCGATTCCCGACCGACTCGGGCTTCACGTGTTCGTAGGCTTCCGACAGGCGCGCCACCCCGCTGGAGTGCAGACCGGCCTTGTGGGTGAACGCGTAGCGCCCCGCGTACGGCTGACGAGAGTCCGGAGCCACGTTCGCGACCTCGGCCACGTAGTGCGCGACCTCGGTGAGGTGTTCGACGGCTCCCTCCGGCAGGCAGCTGGCGCCCATCTTCAGCACCAGGTTCGCCGCGATCGGGATCAGGTCCGCGTTGCCCGTACGCTCGCCGTAGCCGTTCACGACGCCCTGGACCTGGAAGGCGCCGTGCTCCACCGCGATGAGGGAGTTCGCCACAGCGCAGCCGGCGTCGTTGTGCACGTGGATCCCCAGGCGGGTGGCCACCCGTCCGCGCACCTCCTCCACCACTTCCGCCACGTCGTGCGGGAGCATGCCGCCGTTGGTGTCGCAGAGCACCAGCCGTTCGGCGCCCGCCTCCTCGGCCGCGCCCAGCACGCGCATCGCGAAGCCGGGGTCGCTCCGATAGCCGTCGAAGAAGTGCTCGGCATCGAAGAACACGCGCCGGCCTTGCGCCCGCAGGTACGCCACGGAGTCACGGACCATGGCCACACCCTCGTCCAGGTCGGTGCGCAGCGCCTCGGTCACGTGCAGGTCCCAGGCCTTGCCCACCAGGCACACGACCTCGGTGCCTGTGTCGATCAGTTCACGAAGCACGGCGCTGTCCTGCGCGCGCTCCCCCGCCTTACGCGTCATCCCGAACGACGTGAGCGTGGCGTGGCGCAGCGTCTCCTTGGTGGCGAGCTTGAAGAACTCGGTGTCGCGGGGGTTCGCCCCGGGCCAGCCGCCCTCGATGTACGGCACGCCCAACTGGTCGATCTTGTGCAGGATCCGCAGACGGTCTTCGATCGTGTAGGACAAGCCGGTCCCTTGCGCACCGTCGCGCAGGGTGGTGTCGTACAGCTCCACCTCGAGGGCACCGGCGACGACCTCACGGTCGCTCACGAGGTCGCCCCCGCCACCACGAGATCCCCGACCTCCGACGTGGCGAAGCCCATCTCGCCCGCGCGCATGCTCTTCAGCTGCGCGGTGGCCGCGCGGATCCCCCGGTCCACTCGGTCGGCGGCCGTGGTCTCGCCCAGCTGACGCAGCAGCATCTCCATGGCACCGATCGCAGCGAGCGGGTTGATCGTGCCCTTGCCGGTGTGATCGGGCGCCGTCCCGCCGATCGGTTCGAACATCGAGACCCCGTTGGGATTGATGTTGCCGCCCGCCGCGATGCCCATGCCGCCCTGGATCATGGCTCCGAGGTCGGTGATGATGTCGCCGAACATGTTGTCCGTGACGATGACGTCGAAGCGCCCCGGCCAGTCCAGGAAGTAGATGCACGCGGCGTCCACGTGGACGTAGTCGGTCTCCACCTCGGGGAACTCCGCGGACAACTCGTCCACCACCCGCTGATAGAGGTCGCCCGCGAACGTCAGCACGTTGGTCTTGTGCACGAGCGTGAGCTTCTTGCGCCGATGCGGCTGCATCGCCAGATCGAACGCGTACCGCACGATCCGCTCCACGCCGTGCCGTGTGTTGATCGACTCCTGCACCGCCACCTCATGCTGCGTGCCCTTGCGGTGGAACCCGCCGGCACCCGAGTAGAGGCCCTCGGAGTTCTCGCGCACCACCACGAAGTCCACGTCCTCCTCCGCGTGACTGGGCACCAGCGTCTCAACGCCGGGATAGCGCACCACGGGACGCAGGTTCACCCACTGGTCCAGGCCGAATCGCGCCTTCAGCAGCAGGTCGCGCTCCAGGATGCCGGGCTTCACCCGCGGATCGCCCACGGCGCCCAGGAAGATCGCATCCATGCCGCGGAGCTGCTCGAGCTCCTCATCGGGCAGGACCTCGCCCGTGCGCAGGTAGCGGTCGGCGCCCAGGTCGAACGCCACGAGTTCCGTAGCGAACCCCTCACGAACGGCCTCGAGCACCTTGAGGCCCTCCGCGACCACCTCCGGGCCGGTGCCATCGCCCCCGATCACCGCGATCCGGTACGTGCCACGACCCGCGGGGGTCAAGGGGTCTCCTCGTTCGACGCCGTGGCGGCCGACACCTGCAGTGAGCGGTTCACCGCGGCCAGGAACGCGCGCGCGCTGGCCTCCACCACGTCGGTTGCCACGCCGCGACCGGTCACCAGGCGGCCGTCCACATCGATCTGCACCACCACGTCGCCGAGCGCGTCGGTGCCGCCGGTAACGCCGGACACGTGGAAGCTCACGAGTCGCGCCTGCACACCGGCGGCGCGCTGGATGGCTCCCATCGCGGCGTCGATCAACCCGTCGCCGAGGGCCGACTCCTCCAGGACCTCCTCCTCGCCGCGGCGCAGACGCACCGTCGCGCGGGACTCCAGGTGCGTGCCGCCGCCCATCTGGAGGGACTCCATCACCAGGAGATCCTCGTCGGCGGCGCCGAGCTCCTCGGCCACGATCGCCGTCAGGTCCTGATCCGTGATCTGCACCTTGCGGTCGGCCAGGTCCTTGAAGCGCGCGAACGCCCGGTTGAGGGGGCCATCGTCCAGGCGGATCCCGAGCTTGTCCAACGCGTCCACGAAGGCGTGCCGGCCGGAGTGCTTGCCCAACACCAGCGAGTTACCCTCCAGCCCGATCTCGACCGGGTCCATGATCTCGTAGGTCGCGCGGTTGGAGAGCACGCCGTGCTGGTGGATCCCGCTTTCGTGCGCGAACGCGCTGGAGCCCACCACCGCCTTGTTCGGTTGCACGCTGTAGCCGGTCATCATGGACACCATGCGTGAGGTACGGACGATCTCCTTGATGTTCAGCCCGTGGTGCCTGCCGAGTGCCTGCCCACGGGTGCGCACCACCATGGCGATCTCCTCGAGCGAGCAGTTGCCCGCGCGCTCGCCGATGCCGTTCACCGCCACTTCCACCTGGCCGGCACCGTTCTCGATCCCGGCGAGCGAGTTCGCCACAGCCAGACCGAGATCGTTGTGACAGTGCGTCGAGATCACGACCTCGTCGGGCACGGCGTCGCGTACCGTGCGGATCAGCTCGCCGAACTCGGTGGGCGTGGCGTAGCCCACGGTGTCGGGCACGTTGATCGTGGTGGCGCCGCAAGCAACCGCCACGCGATAGCACTCCATCAGGAATTCGAGCGGCGTGCGCGTGGCGTCCTGCGCGCTGAATTCAACGTCCTCGGTGTAACTCTTGGCGAGCTTCACGTTCTCCGTGATGGCGTCCAGCACCTGCTGAGGGCTCATCTTGAGCATCGACTCGCGCTGAACGTCGCTCGTGGAGATGAACGTGTGGATCCGCCAGCGCTCGGCGCCCTTGAGCGCCTCGGCGGCGCGTTCGATATCACCCGTGGCGGTGCGCGCGAGCGCGGCGATCACGGGCCCCTTCACGGAGGACGCGATCTCGGCCACCGCGTCGAACTCACCGGGCGAGGAGATCGGGAACCCGGCCTCCAGGATGTCCACGTTCAGCCGGGCGAGCTGCTCGGCGATCTCGACCTTCTCCGGTTTCGTGAGCGCGATGCCGGGCGCTTGCTCGCCGTCGCGCAGCGTGGTGTCGAAGATCCGTACGTTGCCTACGTTGCCTACGTTGCCGTCCTCAGTCATCCGGGGCCACCTTGTCGTCGCTCTCGAGCCAGGGCATCATCTGGCGCAGCTCCCGCCCCACGCTCTCCAGCTGGGACCTGCGCGCCGCGTCCCTAAGTCGGCGGTACTCGCCGAAGCCGCTGTCGGCTTCCGCGATCCACTTCTTGGCGAACGAGCCGTCGCGGATGTCCGATAGCACGCCCTCCATCTCGGCACGCGCGTGCTGGTCCACCACGCGAGGGCCGCTCACGTAGTCGCCCCACTCGGCGGTGGTGGACACGGAGTGCCGCATCCAGCTCAAGCCGCCCTCGTAGATCAGATCCACGATCAGCTTCACCTCGTGCAGGCACTCGAAGTACGCGATCTCGGGCTGATAGCCAGCAGCCACCAACGTGTCGAAGCCGTTCTTGATCAAGGAGGACAACCCGCCGCAGAGCACCGCCTGCTCCCCGAACAGATCGGTCTCGGTCTCCTCCTGATACGTGGTCTGGATGATGCCGGCGCGCGCGCAGCCGATGCCGGCGCCGTAGGCGAGCGCACGCTGCAACGCCTTGCCGGTGGCGTCCTGCTGCACCGCCACCAGGCCCGGCGTGCCGATCCCCTGCTCGTACGTGCGTCGCACGAGGTGTCCCGGTCCCTTGGGGGCGATCATCGTGACGTCGACGCCGATGGGCGGCACCACGGTCCCGAAGTGGATCGAGAAGCCGTGGGCGAACATCAGCATGTCGCCATCCTTGAGGTTGGGCTCGATGTCCTCGGCGTAGACCTTGCCGTGACTGGTGTCGGGAAGCAGGCACATCACGACATCGGCCTCGGCCACCGCATCCGCGGTGTCCAACACGCGCAGACCCGCCGCCTCGGCCTCGGCACGCGATGCAGACCCGGGACGCAGCCCCACGCGCACGTCGAACCCCGAGTCCCGCAGGTTCTGCGCGTGGGCGTGCCCCTGGCTCCCGTAGCCCAGGATCGCGATCTTGTCGGCCTGCAGCACCGAGGGGTCGGTGTCCTTCTCGTAGTAGATCGTCGCCGCCATGTGCCGTTCCCTTCCTCAGTAGTCTGCTACGGACTAGTTGGCGGCCCGAAGCGCCTGACGCTCGCGGATACCCCGGTCCCCGCGCGAGAGCGCGACGCGACCGGTGCGGGAGAGCTCCACGATCCCGTACTCGGACAGCATCTCGCGCAGGGCTTCCAACTTCTCCGGCTTGCCGCTGGCCTCTACGGTCAGCGTGGACGCGGTGACGTCCACGATGTTCACGCGGAACACCTCGCAGATCTCCATGATCCGGGCGCGGACGTCTCCAACCGCCTTGACCTTGGCGAGCATCAGCTCACGCTCCACGGCCGAGCCCGGGTCGTGCTCGAGGATCTTGATCACGTTCACCAGCTTGTTGAGCTGCTTGGTGACCTGTTCGAGCGGGTTCTCGTCCACGTTCACCACGATGGTCATGCGCGAGAGGCCCTCGGTCTCGGTGGGCCCCACGGCGAGCGAGTCGATGTTGTAACCACGCGCCGCGAAGAGGCCGGCCACGCGCGTGAGCACGCCCGGACGGTCCTCCACCAGCACGGAAAGGGTGTGGAAGTCGCTCATACGATCGGAGCCTCCGCCGGGTCGTTGGTGGGCAGCAGGCCCTCGGGCCCCAGGATGATGTCGTCGTTCGAGGCGCCCGAGGGCACCATGGGGAAGACCATCTCGGTCGGGTCGACGCGGAAGTCGATCACCACGCTGCGGTCGGTGATCGAGTACGCCTTCTCGATCGCGTTGTCGACCTCCTCGGGCGCCTCCACGCGCAGGCCCACCGCGCCGTAGGCCTCGGCGAGCTTGACGTAGTCCGGCACGTTCGGGTCCAGCCACACACCCGAGTACCGCTCGTCGAAGAAGAGCTCCTGCCACTGGCGCACCATGCCGAGGTAGCCGTTGTTCAGGATGGCTGTGATGAACGGGATCTGCTCGGTGTTGCTCGTGGCGAGTTCCTGCGCTGTCATCTGGAAGCAGCCGTCGCCATCGATGGCCACCACACGCTTCTTGGGCTGGCCCACCTTGGCGCCCATCGCCGCAGGCACCGCGAAGCCCATCGTGCCCAGGCCCCCGGAGTTGATCCAGTGCCGTGGCTTCTCGAAGCGCCAGTACTGCGACGCGTACATCTGGTGCTGGCCCACGCCCGAGACCAAGATCGTGTCCTCGTCGGCGAAGTGGTTCAGGCGCTCCACGCAGTACTGCGGCTTCAGCGCGCCGCCGGGCTGCTGGTCGTAGCGGTAGGGAAACTCCTGGCGCCACGCGGCGAGCTGTTGAAGCCACGGGGTGCGGTCAGGTACCCCGCCGGCCTCCTCCTGACGCTTGGTGAGCTCCACCGCCAGCTTCGCGATCACGTCCTTCGCGTCGCCCACGATGGGCACGTCCACCGCACGGTTCTTGCCGATCTCCGCGGGGTCGATGTCCACGTGGATCACCTTGGCGTTCGGCGCGAAGCCGGCGAGCTTGCCCGTGACGCGGTCGTCGAACCGCGAGGCGAGCGCCACCAGGAGGTCCGACTGCTGCATCGCGGTGACCGCGGTGTAGTTGCCGTGCATGCCGGGCATGCCCAGGCACAACTCGTTGGAATCGGGGAACGCGCCGCGCGCCATCAGCGTGGTCACCACCGGAAGCTGCCCGGTGGTGGCGAGCTTGAACAGTTCCTTGTCGGCGTCGGCCTTGATCACGCCGCCGCCCACGTAGAGCACCGGCTTCTTGGCCTTCATGATCAGCTTCACGGCCTCCACCACTTGCCGCTGGTGGCCCTTGGTGGTGGGCTTGTAACCGGGCAAGGTGACGCTGTCGGGCCACACGTACGTGGTCTCCGCCAGCAGGACGTCCTTGGGAAGGTCGATGAGCACGGGCCCCGGGCGCCCGGTTCGCGCGATGTGGAACGCCTCACGCACGGTCTCCACGATCTGGGCGGGATCCTTCACCAGGAAGTTGTGCTTGGTGACGGGCATCGTGATGCCCGTGATGTCTGCCTCCTGGAAGGCGTCGTTGCCCACCACCGGCGTCGGGACCTGGCCGGTGATCGCCACGATGGGAACCGAGTCCATCTTCGCGTCCGCGAGCGGCGTCACGAGGTTCGTGGCACCCGGGCCCGACGTGGCCATGCACACGCCGACCTTGCCGGTGGCCCAGGCGTAGCCCTCGGCCGCGTGGCCCGCGCCCTGCTCGTGGCGGCAGAGGACGTGCCGGATCGGCGAGCGATCCACGAGCGGGTCGTAGATCGGCATGCTCGCGCCGCCGGGGATGCCGAACACCACCTCGACGCCCTCGCCCTCGAGGGCCTTCAGGAGCGCGTCCGCGCCGCTCATCTTCATCGAGCCACCGCCGTGCGGTCCTCGACGGGCCCGGTCTCAACGCGCTTGACGTGGGCCTGCAGCCGGTGGCTCAGGTTGCGGCAGGCGCGCTCGAACTCCCAGGGGGTCCAGTCGCGCCGGCGCATCTGCAGGACCTCCTGCTCGTCCTCGGCACCGAAGTCGAACCCGCTGCCCAGGTAGACCACCTCGGAGGACAGGTAGCGGTCCACGACGGCGCGGGTGGACTGATCGGCGGCCTCCACGCTGACCTGACCGGGACCCTCCCAGAGCACGCTGGCGACGACGGTTCCGTCTCGCTCGAACTCGTACCGCATGGTGGTCTCCTTTCCTCCGGGCACCGGCCCGGTCTTCACGTTGCGTCGGGGTGGTTCGCGGGTACAAAAAACCCCGCGGGGTTCGCGGGGTCGTCGGCGCGGCGAGCAGGCCTGGTGGCCTGGCCGCGCCTACCTAATAAGTACGAGGACGCTGCGTCCGAACAGCTTCTGGCTCGACATGGTCAAATCAGTGTAATTGGCTGAAGTCAGCTGTCAACCGGTCGTGGGGTTATAGCTTCGCCGCAATCCGGACGCGAACCCGGACAGGCTCGGGAGTGTAGAGACGCCAAGCGCGCGGTCAATCGCCAAGGGGGAGAGTAGATGAGCCGATCGAAACGCCGTCAGAACGGACACGCGGCAAACGCGCGAAGAGGTTCCGACGAGCTTCAACCCGACACCTGGCTGGTGGCGATCGACCTCCACCCGCGGGCGACGGGCCTTGCGCGATCATGCCAAGTCGGGCGTCGAGTCATAGAACATCGTGACCCGTGAGATGCGCCCGTCCTCGGCGAACTCGATGAAGTCGGTACCGGTGAACATCTGCTCGTCGGCCTGGTGAGCTACCCACCGAACGCGAAGCCGACTCCCGAGTATCTGTGGCTCAGATGTTTCGGTGACGACGAGCTCCGGCATCTCCTGATGCGTCTCGGAGATGTAAGCACTCAATGCCTCGCGCCCGAACAACCCGTCCGGCGTCTCCTCATCGAAGAACGCTCCGTTCTCCGACCAAGCTGTGTCTAGCAGCGTCCTCCTCCCTGCGAGGTCATCCCTTTCGTTCCAGGCGGCGCTATACGACGCATACACGCCGATCGGGTCAAGGCTCATGGCTTCCTCCGATCCTTGGCCGTGCGGGTACTCAGTCACGTCCACTCACCACACGGTAGAGGTGCCAGCGGTCAGGGACACCCTTGAG
>Ga0315278_10001792_pt1 | contig 18995 bp, 17 predicted proteins | sample YL17G06_0_MG_FD_203880 | JGI IMG/M metagenome (GOLD analysis project Ga0315278, IMG submission 203880) | Sediment microbial communities from Yellowstone Lake, YNP, Wyoming, USA - YL17G06_0 | ecosystem: Environmental > Aquatic > Freshwater > Lake > Sediment | place: USA: Wyoming | collected... | reverse complement strand
GCGATCTCGGCCATCCTCGGCACCGCGGCAATGGTGCTGCTCGGCACGTCAGCGCCGCTCATCACCCGTCTCGCCGCGCAGCCGTCGCAGGTCAGCGCGGCGTTCTACAACCGCGTTACGCTGCCCGTCGGCATTCTCTTCGCGGCGCTGCTCGGCGTCGTGCCGTTTCTGCACTGGCGGGGAGCGCAGGACGTTCTGCGCAAACGTCTGATCGCGTCGGCGGGGCTTGCGGCGGTATCTACCGCCGCCGGAGTGCTCGCCGGCGCCAAGGGCGTGATGTACACGGCCTTTCTCTTTGTCGCGCTGTTCACCTTCTTCTCCAACCTCATCAAGACAGTGGAAGAGGTGCGCAAGGCGCGCTTCCGCGTCGCGGGCGGCTATCTCGCGCACGTCGGGCTCGGGTTGATGCTGACCGGCATCATCACGTCGTCGGCGTATGACCGCTCCGAGAAGGTCGTGCTGCCACTCGGTGAGAGCAAGCAGGTGATGGGCTACACGCTCACCTTCAAGGGCGTCGACAAGCCGACGCCAACGGCCCGCGAGGCGATGCTGGTCCAGGTCACCGATCCGGGTGGGAGGACGTACGTCGCCCGCCCGAAGATGTTCCGCAACGAGAAGTCGAACCAGCTCGTCGCCAACCCCGACGTGCACGTGCGGCTCACTCATGACATCTACATTGCTCCCATCGAGTTCGATCCGGGTCGAGAGCCGGAGCGTGGACCGACGCTCGAGCTGGGCAAGGGTGAGAGCAAGGTCGCCGGCCCCTACACGATCACGTTCGCCGGCTTTGACATGAGCGGCGCACACGGTGACGGCCAGAGCATCAGTCTGGGCGTCAAGCTGGAGGTTGTCTACGGCGGCACGAAGCAGCGGGTCACGCCCACGCTCGTCACCGGCGCCGCTGGCTTCGAGTCGCGCCCCGTCACGTTGCCCGGGTCGACCGGAGCCTCGGTGAGCATCGCGGGGGTGGACGCCGGCACCGGGCGGGTAAGGCTCACGCTGGCCGGCACCGGCGGCGAAGGCGCAGCCATGCGCGCGAGCCTCCACAAAGGCGAGAAGATCACCTATCGAGGCACGACGCTCACGTTCGACGACTTTGATCTCTCCGACTTCGACCCGCAGGCGGGCAAGATCCACATCGGGGCGGTCTTCAAGGTTGCCGGCGCCGCCGGCGCCAACGGCGGCGAGGTCACCGCACTCTACAAGAACGATGAGTCCGGCGAGCAGCACGAGGATGCTGCGGTTCCTGGGCTCGACGGCGTCAAGCTGCGCATCGGCAAGATGAACGCCAGCGACAAGAGCGTCGAGATCCTGGTGCTCGACGCCAACGCGCAGCCCGATCCCGGCGAGAAGATGCGCTTTTCGCTCGACTTGACCGTCAAGCCGATGATCGGTCTGTTGTGGCTGGGGCTCGTCATCCTGCTCTCCGGCGGGATCATGGCCGTCGTCCGTCGCGGCGGTGAGTTCGCCGGCGCCGAGTCCGCACTGGCGGCGGCGGGCAAGTAAACCTCGGGGTATACTGTCCAGGCGATGGCAGCTACGTTTGTACTTCCTCTGTACCCCCTCGAGGGGCAGGTGTTGCTTCCCGGAGAGGACCTGCACGTCACGTCGGAAACCGAGGCAAGCTCGGCCGTTCTTGATCACGCTCGCGGCTTCGGCGGCGCCGTGATCGCGTCGCTGACAGACGGCGATAGCGTGCATGAGGTGGCGGTCACCGCGATGGTCTCCCAGTCCGAGGACGGCGAGATCAGTCTTCGCGGGGTCAGTCGCTGCCGCCTGCTCGCTCTCTTCGCGGACGCTGTGCCGATGGTGCGCGCGCAGCGCCTCCCCGACCCGCCAGATGAGCGCGCGCGGGCCGAGAGATTGGCCCGCCTGCTTCTGGCGCGCTACACACGGTTGTGTCAAACGCTTGGCCGGCCATTCACCTCACCGGCGGGACGGCAAGGTCTGACCTCGTTGACGTGGCGCGTCACGGCTGACATCGGCCTCACGGCCGAGAAGCGGCAGGGTTTTCTCAACGTCCCAGACGCCCTGACCAGGGGGAAGCTCCTGCTTGTTGCCGTGCGCGACATCGAGCGCCGCGAACGCTTTCTGAGACCGTGGGCGCACCTACGCCCCGGAAGCCCGTGGAACTGACCGGCGATGGCCAAGCTCGACCACAACCTCGACGCCTACCGGCTTGCAGCCGCAGCGCTTGAACGGCTGCGCGCTCTACTGAGGCGCCACCTCGAGGCGACTCATGGCGCGGGATGGGAGAAGGCCGGCCTCCCGGCGGAAACACGGGAGATCCTCGCGCAGCGGCGCGAGCGCGAGGCCGCCGTGAAGTGGAACTCGGCGACCGGCCTGGACGTGCTCGACTTCGCGGGCTTCGTGAATCTCTACGAGGTTCTCGCCAGCGTCCCGCGGCTGCGCGACGGGTTCTCCCGCCTGGTTCCGGAGCCGCAGGCGCTCCGCCTGCGTTTTCTCGAGCTCGACACCGTGCTCAATCGCATCGCCTACGCGCGTCCGGTTTCCGAGAGCGACATGGAGTTGCTCCTCGGCTTCGACGAGCGCCTGCGCGCACTGGCGACCGACCTTCCCATCGACACCGTGGCAGAAGCGGCTGCGCCCGAGGAGCCGTCGGCGAGGCTGTCCCAACCGGCTCCGGCGGCCAAGGTGCCGTTGGAGCCTGCGGCGACTGCACAGACTCATGCTCCGGCAGCGCCGCCGGCAGCCGCGGCAACAGCAGCGCCGGCATCGCCGTCACCGTCGAGTGGAAGGCCACGAGCCTCGGAGGGCCGTCCCGCGCGTGGTCAGGGCGGCTCGCAGGGACCGCCGACCACCGGGTCGATCCCCGTGATCCTCAGCAAGGAGACGCAGGGGCCGGCGGTGGTGAATGACCTCGACGCCGCGCTGCGGCGTGGCGACGACTCCACGGTTCTCACGGCGCTGTACCAGGAGATCACGGGACTCGCCGAGAAGATCTGGAGCGACGCCGCCTCGGCGCGTTCTCCCATCTGGGAGGCCGTGCGCGAGTCGGCGTGGTACGAGAACCGATTCTCGGCGTTGCGCCTGCGGGTCGTCTCGGATTTCTACGACCTCCTGCGCAATATCCAGGAGCGGCAAGCTGCGGGCAACACGCGCACCGACGTTCACGAGTTCCTCAAGGAGCGAAACTTCGCCCAGATCCTGATGGACCTGCGCGAGTTCTTTCGTCCGCTTGCCGCATCCAGTCGTCAGGGGCGCGGTTAGCCACTCCCCGACTTGTTCCGACCGCGTTTGCGGTCGCCGGCGCGGTCAAGCGGCGGCGGCGCCTTCTTCCCGCCTCGACGCTTGCCTGGCGGACGCTTCTCGGCGGCAGGCTTCCGGGCGATGACAACGAAGTCGCGCGGGCCCGAGAGCCATGCATCGAGGCGCAACGCCAGCTCGTGGACCGCCTCCGGCTGGCCTGCTCTGGCGAGCGCCTGGTCGGGCGGGAACGGACGCATGAACCGCGTCGTAACCACCTCGAGACCGAGCGCGCGCGCGGCGAAGACGACTGCGTCGGGGTGCACAGGCGAGCGGTGCGTAGGGTCGACCCAGAACAGCCCGCCCCCGACCCGCAGGGTCTCGGGATTCGGGCACTCGACGATCAGGGTTCCGCCAGGCTTGAGGGAGCGCGCCGCCCCCTCGATGACGCTCATCCAGTTGGCGGCCGGCATATGCTCGAGGACGTGAATCGCGACCACGGCGCCGAGAGTTGCATCGGGAGTGGCTTGCAGGTGAGCAAGGGCGTCGCCCTGCGACACCGCAAGGCCACGCCGGCGGCACGCCGCCACCATCGCCGGATCGCTGTCGACCCCCTTGGCATCCACACCCGCATTCCGCAACGCCTCGAGCAGCTCGCCGCGGCCGGGCCCCAGCTCGAGCACGGGCTGGTTCTCGCCTAGCAGCTCGACGTACGCGCGTACACGCTCGGCGATCTCGGCAGTGTCGCCGCGAAAATCGTCGATCAGACGAAGCGACGAGCGCCGGATGGCCTCCGGTACCGATGCCTCGACGACCGGGTCGAGCGAGACGTGCAGAGGCTCCTTGCCGGCAAGGCGCTCCACCAGACCAGCCACCTCCGTGAGCTCCTCGTGGATCGTCTCGAGCAAGGCGTCGGTGCGCGCCGCCAGCGCCGGCAGCCGGCCGTCGCGCAGCTCCTCGGCGAGCCTTTGGACCTGGGTCAGCGCCTGATGGAGGGTGCCCAGGTCGGCCTCGCTCTGGGGGAGGCGGACGTCCCGAACCGTCTCCACCTCGTGCTGCACGGCGGCGAGGGTGGTCTGGATACGATCGAGATCGGCCTCGGCCCTGGGCAGGCGGCCGTCGCGAACCACCTCGAGCTCGCTCTGCACACCCTCGAGGGCGGCCTGGAGGGCGGCCAAGCCAGACTCGGTCTGCTGCAGCCGCTGCTCGCGCAGACCTCCCAGCTCCTCCTGCACCGTGACGATGGCGTTTTGCAGCAGGTCGAGGCCGGCCTCCGTCTGCGGCAGCCTGGTGTCCCGCAGCCCCTGGAGATCGTCCTGCAGCGTGGAGAATGCGGCCTGCATGTGGGCCAGATCGCCTTCCGCCTGCGTGAGGCGGGAGTCGCGAATGCCCTCGAGCTCGCCCTGCAGCGTCTCGAGAGCGCCCTGAAGACCCGCGAGACCCTCCTCGCTCTGCCGCAGCCGCACGTCGCGGACCGCCTCGATCTCGCCCTGCAGCGAGGAGACGGCGCCCTGAATGCGGGCAAGATCGCCCTCCGCCTGCACAAGCCGGGCGTCGCGCACGCCCTCGATCTCCCGCTGCAGGCTCTCGACCGCCCCCTGGACGCTGCCGAGATCGTTCTCGGTCTGGCTGAGTCGCGTATCGCGGATACCCTCGACCTCACTCTGAACACCTTGGAGCGCCGCCTGTAGACCGGCGAGGTCGCGTTCGGTTCGGGCCACGCGTACATCGCGGACGCCCTCGATCTCTCCCTGCAACGCCGCCACGGACTCGTGAATCTGCGCGAGTCCGCCCTCGGCCTGGACAAGACGCTCGTCGCGCACCCCGGCGAGCTCCTCCTGCAGGCGCTCGATACCGCCCTGAAGACCGCCCAGCGCCTCTTCATTCTGTTTCAACCGGATATCGCGAACGCTCTCGATCTCGCTCTGGAGCGCCGACAGCACCGCCTGGATGCGGGCGAGATCCTCCTCGGCCCGAGGCACACGCCCGTCGCGGACGAGCTCCAGATCGTTTTGCAACGCCCCGATTGACCGCTGGAGCCCACCGAGGTCCTTTTCGGTTCGGGCCAGACGTTCGTCGCGCACGCTTTCGAGCTCGCGTTGCAGAGACAGCAGGCCGGCCTGGATGCCCTCGATGGCGGCCTCACCGCGGGCGAGTCGGCTGTCACGAAGTGCTTCCAGCTCTCCCTGCAGCGCCGTGAACGCACTCTGCAGGTGTCCGAGGTCGGCCTCCGCGTGGATGAGCCGGGTGTCGCGCACGCCCTCGAGCTCGCCCTGGATCGCTTCGAGCCCGGTCTGCAGCCGCGCGAGGTCGCCCTCGGCCCGCGCCAGCCGGACGTCGCGAACCTCCCCGATCTCGCCTTGCAGCGTCGCGACCGCGCCATGGAGCTCGCCGAGATCCCGCTCCACCCGGGGCAAGCGAGAATCCCTCAGCCCTTCCACCTCGACCTGGAGACGCCCGATCCCTTGAGCGAAGTCCTCAGAGAGGGCACCGAGGCGTCCATGCAGATCGGGCAGCTCGCGATCCCGAACGACCTCGAACTCACCCCTCGTCGCGAGGAACCCCGTCCTGAGATCGGCGATCTCGGCGAGCGCCTGGTCGACGCGGGTTTCGAGGTGCATCTGGAGGGTGGCGTACGAGGCTGCAACAGTGTCGACCCTCGCCACGGCCGCTTCACCACGGCCGACTGCCACGTCGATGGTAACCGTTGCGGCGTCGACCCTCGCGGTAGTCGCGGCGGCTCGGCTGGCCGCGCTTGCGACAACAGCACCGAGCTGCGACAGCTCGGCGGCGACACCGCGGAGCTCGGGGCCGAGCAGCGGCACGGCGAAGCGCCGCAGCTTGCGCCACACCCAACGCTTCAGCGGACTGCGCGGGCCCGGTTGCGGGTCCGGCTCACCCGCGGGCGGGGTCTGCCGGTCGCTCACTGCGGCCTACGCCTGCTCTTCTCCGCCCTCGCGCTCAATGTGGAGGGTGATCGGCACGCGTACGTCGCGGTGCAGGTGGAGCTCAGCGGTGAAAGTCCCCAGCCGCTTGATATGCTGGCCGATCTCGATCTTGCGGCGATCGATGGTGAGACCCTTGGCCGCGAGCGCCTCGGCGATGTCCGTCGAGGTGACCGAGCCGTACAGCGCATCCCCGTCGCCCGAGCGCCGGTGGAACTTCAGCTCGATACCCGCGAACTGCGTGGCAAGCGCCTCGGCCTGCCCCTTCTCCCTCGCCTCTTGCTGGAGCCACTGCTTCTGCTCCTGCTGGAAACGGGCCAGGTTCGCGGGCGTTGCCTCGTAAGCCAAGCCCTTTGGGATCAAGAAATTACGAGCGAACCCTGACTTCACGACGCAGGTCGCGCCGCGATCGCCGAGATGCTCCACCTGATCGTTGAGGATTATCTTCATGCTTCACTCCCTCCGTCAGTCGCTCCGCCTCGCCTCAAGCGAACGAACGCATCGGTAAGACCGAGTGCGGACAACGCGAGCGCTACCGGGATTTGCAGTGCAAACAATGCCACCGCCAGGCGCACCCACCGATTCGTGCCAAAGCGGCGCCCAAGGTAGAAGTGGATGATAGCCAGACCATGCAGGAAATACAAGCCGAGCACCGTCACGAAGAGGTTGGTCGCCAGCCACTTCGCCATCCCCTGCGCGAACACCCAGCCGAGGCCGCCGACGGCGAACGCCACCGGGAGCCACTCCTCCGACGTGAACAACGCGAACGGCTCCGCACCGCGGGGCAGCCCGAGCAGCGGCAACCGCGGGCGCACCCACAGCGCGGCGGACAGCACGTACGAGGCGGCGAGCGCCGGCGCCAGGTAGGCGGTCAGTTGCACGCCTTGCGCCAGCAGATCGGCGGCGCCCAGTCCGCCGCCCGCACCGCCCATCGACCGCATCGTTTCGTCGAGGGCGGCCTGGAGACTGTGGGCGATCTCGTCGGCGGGCGAGGCGGGGTAGAACGCCGCGATCAGGAAGCCGGAGATCGCCACAAGGGCGACTGCCGAGATCCCGGCCGCCCAACGCCCCGTCGACCACGGCCGGCGTAGCCAGGCCTCGACGGCAACCGCCGGCAAGACCGCAAGGAGAAGGTACGCCAGCAGCGCCGCGGCAAGCCAGACGCCTCCCCAGAGCAACGCGGCACCGGCGAGCGCAACCGCGATCCAACCCCAACCGAGGATCGACGGCCTGCCCTGGGCGATGAGGTGCACCAGCGGTAGAGCGGCGAGCATCGCGATGAACGCGCCAAGAAGCGGGACAAACACCAGGCTCGCCAAGGCGGCAAGCGACAGAAAACCAGCCAGCGCCGGTCCAAGGTGGAGCCGGCGCTGTCGGTTCACGGTCTCATCGCTGCCTGCCATGGCGCGACATCCAGGAGCCGGCAGGGACGGGCCGATCCAACCGGGCCGACCCTCCCGCTGGCTGCTAGTCCCCCACGAATGGCAGAAGCGCCATGTGCCGGGCGCGCTTGATCGCCCGAGTGAGCTTGCGCTGGTAGATTGGGTTCGTTCCCGAGACGCGGCGCGGCAGGATCTTGCCCGAGACGGGTGTGTACTGGCGCAGTAGATCGACATCCTTGTAGTCGATGTACTCGATCCCCTCGGCGGTGAACTTGCAGACCTTCTTGCGCTTTACGTAGAACTTCTTCTTCGGCATCTCAAGCCTCCCGAGCAGACTCAATGCCAGCGCCGGCTTGCTTGGCGGCCGCCTCGGCCTTGCGGGCCTTGGCCTGCTTGCGGCGCTGCTCCATCTTGCGGCTGCGCTGCAGCTCGCGGTCGAGGTTCAGGTTGATGTAGCGCATCACCTGATCCGAAAGACGCAGCCGGTACTCGAGCGGCTTGATCAACGTACCGGGGGCCTCGATCTGCCAGAAGATGTAGTAGCCCTCACGCTTCTTGCCGATCTCGTACGCGAGGTTGCGCCGACCCCAGACGTCTTCCTTGGTGATCGTCGCACCTTCGGCAGCAAGGAGTTGGCGGATCTCGCCGAGGAACGCCTCGCGCTCCTCGGATTCGAGCTCCGAGTTCAAGAGAAGACCCAGCTCATACAGTGGCATCGTTCCTCCTCATGGCCTGCGGCCCCCATCTCTGGATGGGAGCGAGGATTCCCGCTTTTTGCGGGACTGGCAGTCTATACCAACACGCGGTTAAAGCAAGCGTCAGGGTTCACCGGCCTTCGCCTCTGCCGCGTTGAACTGGCTCGCCGCGCGGGCGACACCGACGCGCAGGGCCTGCTCCACGCAGTCCGCGGCGCGCAAAACCATGGCGGCAACAACCTCGGCCTCCTCCGGTGCGAAGTCGGCGAGCACGTAATCGGCGAGGTCCCGCCAAGGCTCGGCGCCCCGGATTCCCACTCGCAGCCGGGGGAACCCTTCGCCGGTGACCTCGACAATCGAGCGCATCCCGTTGTGGCTGCCTGCTCCCCCGGAGGCGCGGAGGCGGAGCTGCCCGAGCGGAAGCTCCACGTCATCGACGATGACCAGGCACTGCGCCGGCATGAGCTCCTCGCCGCGGCAGAGCGCCGCGACAGCCTCACCCGACACGTTCATGTAGGTCTGGGGTTTGACCAGAAGCAACGAGGCGCCGCGCGGACGGCGGGCAATGGCCGACAGGTAGGCGCGACGCCACGACGCGATACGGAAGCGCCGCGCCAGCTCATCCAGGACTGAGAACCCGACGTTGTGCCGCGTCGAGGCGTACTCGGGCCCAGGGTTCCCCAGCCCGATGACCGCGGCAATGTCCATCGTTCGAGGCTACTCGGCCTCACCCTCCTCCGCGGCCTTGCCGCGGCGGATGACCTCGGGCTCGGCGGTCTCCTCGGCCGGAGCGGCGGCAGCCGCCACTTCCTCTTCCTCCTTCGCGCCGTGGGTTTTGATGGTCACCAGCAGCTTGCGGAGGTCGTCGAGCAGCTTGACACCCTCGGGCAGCGCAATGTCGGCTGCGGAGAGGTGCTCGCCGAGGCCGAGGTTCGAGATGTCGAGGTGGAACTTGGGCGGAATCGCATCCGCCTCACACTCGACGTGCAGCGTGCGCCCCAGCCAGTCGAGGAAGCCGCCGATCTTGACGCCGGCGGGCTCGCCGTCGAGGACGATCGGCACCTCGACCTTGAGTCGCTGCCCCTTCATCACACGGATGAAGTCGAGGTGGATGTACTGCCGCGTCAGCGGATCGATCTGGGCATCGCGAAGCATCGCCTGCCGCTCGTGCTTCGTGCCCTTCATCTTCAGGAGAAACAACGTGTTACGGCCCTTCTCCTGGCGCAGCAGCTCGGTCACCGCGTGCCGGTCGATGGTGACCGGGACGGGCTCCTTGCCGCCGCCGTAGACGACCGCAGGAATCAGGCCTTTTTGCCGCAACTTCCGGTTGTAACCCTTGCCAGTGGAGTCCCGGCGCTCCACCTCGATCACGAGCTCTTCCATCGACGTACCTCCACCTCGCGGCGACCCGCAAGGGTCGAGAACTGTACCACAGAAACAGCCAACAGCCAACAGCCAACAGCCAACAGCCAACAGCCAACAGCCAACAGCCAACAGCCAACAGCCAACAGGCGACAGGCGACAGGCGTTTGGCAGTCGGCAGGAGGCAGGAGCAGGCGGTGTCGCGCCTGAGCGCGGCGCCGCGCCCACCAAACCGCGCCGCGCCGATCCCCGAGCGGCGCGCGCGTGCCACTTCTGACGTTCTGCTCGCGACGGAACCGCGCCGGCGCCGCCGCGGACCCCGGGAGGCGCAAAGCAAACCAGCCCACCCGCATTCAGAACGTCAGAGGTGGCAACGTCAACCGCCAGTCCCAGAGGAAGAAACAAAGAAGCAGGCTAAACGAACAGGCTCGATACCGACTTTGCCTCGTGGATCCGGCGGATCGCCTCGCCGAGCAACTCGGCCACGGAGAGCTGGCGGACCTTGGTGCACGCACGTGCCCTCTCGTGCAGCGGGATGGTGTCGGTGACGATCACCTCGGTGACACCTGACGCCTCGATGCGGTCGACTGACGGGCCGGAAAGCACCGGATGCACGCCCGCCGCTATGACCTTCGCGGCCCCCCGCTCGTACAGCACCGCAGCGGTCTTCACCAGGGTGCCGGCCGTGTCGATAATGTCGTCCACGATGACGCAGTGCCTGCCTTCCACCTCGCCGATAATGTTCATCACCTCGGCGTGGTTCGGGCTGGTCCGGCGCTTGTCGACGATTGCTAGACCGGCGCCGAGCCGCTTTGCGAATGCCCGCGCCCGCTCAACACCGCCGGCGTCGGGCGAGACCATCACAGGGTTGGGCAGCTCGAGCCGGCGCAGCTCTTCGATCAGCACCGGCGCCGCGAACAGGTGGTCCACCGGGATGTTGAAGAACGCCTGAATCTGCGCCGCATGCAGGTCCATGGCGAGGATGCGCATGGCTCCCGCCGAGGTGAGCAGGTCGCAGACGAGCTTGGCGGTAATCGGCACGCGCGGCCGGTCCTTGCGGTCCTGCCGGCCATATCCGAAATACGGGATTACCGCCGTGACCCGGTTCGCAGACGACCGCCGGCAGGCGTCGAGGATGATGAGCAGCTCCATCAGGGTGTCGTTGACCGGCGGGCAGGTCGGCTGGACGATGAAGACGTCGCCGCCGCGCACGTTCTCCTCGATCTGGCAGTAGTTCTCGCCGTCCGAGAAGTTGTAGAGCTTGGCGCTCCCCTGCGAGATCTGCAGGTAGTCGCAGATGCGCTCGGTGAGCTGCTGATGGGCGCGTCCGGAGAACACCACCAGGGGAAGCTGCTCGTGCATGGTCACCCCTTCAGCTTTGGCTGGGGCGGCAGGACTCGAACCTGCAAATGCGGGATCCAAAGTCCCGTGGCTTACCCATTTGCCGACGCCCCAAACCGCGGCCTACTCTAGACTGGCGGCGCCGGGTTGTCCACCGGGACCGCGCCGAGGTGCCGGCGGAAAATTACTCCTCGTCGGCCTCTTCCTCGGTCCAGTACTTCTGGCCGAGGAACTTGCCGGCGATCTGCTGGGCGCGCGAGCCGTTGCCGCCGTCACCCGGGACGCCCTGCTCGGCGACGACCCGCTGGTACTCGCCGAGGATCGCCTCGTCGAGGCGGCGCCGCGTCTCCGTGTTCAAGGGGTGGGCGATGTCGCGGAACGAACCGTTGCGCAGCCGGCGCGACGGCATCGCCACGTAGACGGTGCCCTCCTTGCCCTCGAGAACCCGGATGTCCCCCACGAGGAAGCACCCATCGATAACGACCTGGGCGAATGCCTTGACCTTGCCGCCCTTGTTGACGTTGATCCGTACCTCACTGATGTTCATGCTTCCTCCACAACCAACGGCCGCAGGCGAGATCGCTCGCGCGACAGCAGCGGCGCGACCAACGGGCGGTACGAGCCCAGGCGCTCCGCCTCGTCACGCGCTCTCGCCTCGCTCGGGTAGACGGCAAACACCGTCCCTCCACTCCCCGACACCATCGCGAGAAGCGGATCCGTCCGCCGCAATGCCTCCAGGCGGGTCCGCACCAGGGGCCACCGCACCACCACCGCCGGCTCCAGGTCGTTGCGACATGCGGACAGCGGCAACGTACCGCCGCCCGCGCTCCAATCATACACTGCCGATTCCGCGACCTCGCCAAGGGGACCAAGCCCAAGAGAAGCATAAACTTCCGGCGTCGACACCGGCGCCTCGGCGGGGAGCAGGACGAGCCACCACGGCGGCAGGTCGGCGAGCGCGCGCAGCTCGGTGCCGCGACCCTCGCCCCAGGCGACGCCGGCCACGAGGAAGAACGGAACGTCGGACCCCAGTGTTTCCGCGAGGCGCTCCATGGAGACGGACGAGCGTGGGCGGTCCCAGACGCTGGCAAGGCCGACCAGCGTCGCTGCCGCGTCCGCCGAGCCGCCTCCCATCCCGCCGCCGACCGGGATTTGCTTGCGCAGGTGGATCCGCGCCCCGGCGCCGACACCCCACGCCGCCGACGCAGCGCGCGCGGCGCGCATCACCAGGTTGTCGCCGCCCGCGCTCACCGCGCCCGCCGGCTCGACGGTCAGCTCGATCACCCCAGCCGGGGCGGCTGTGACCACCAGCTCGTCCCACACGCCAACCGCGGCGAACAGCGTTCGCAGCTCGTGGTAGCCGTCAGGACGCTTGCCGAGCACCTCGAGGTGCAGGTTCACCTTGCCGGGGCAGCGGACCGCCACGTGCCTGACCCGGCTCATCACCGTTCTCTGCACGGCGGGGCCGTCACCCAGGCCGGGCGCAGCGGTGCGGCCGCCGACCGCCACTCGACGAGGACGAGCTCGCCTGACTCACTGCCGGCTCGAAAAACGAGGCGACCGGGAATATGCCCGTGGTGCTCGGCGAGCGTGACGGCAAGCGCCGGTCCGCTTTCTCCGTCGCGCGCCGTTTCGACCTTCGTCACGATCTCACCGGAGACCAGCCATGAGGCCGTAACGCCGTGCGCGCTGGCCTCGACCCAGCCCGCGCCTCGCGGCGACGGCCGTGCATCCAGGGGCACGATCCCGCCGAGCAGCAACGCTCCGAGCCAGGGGTCGAGCGGCACTGCGGCGCCGCCAGCCAGAGGCAGCATGCCGGGCGGCAACATCCGCACGCAGCGCTCGCCGCCGTTGCGCAGCCATCCTCCGTCCACCCCCATCCATGCCTCCACGACGGTGCCCGCCGGGCCGGCCGCCACCGCGACGGAGAGGCTCTCGCCGTCGCCCCGGACGGTCGCCAGGAGGTTGCTCTGCCGGCAGCAGTCGAGGCGGTAGAGAGCCGCGAACGGCCGCGGCTCGCCGATCGGCCCTGCCGACACCGCGCGCTCCGGAGACGCCGGGCCGGCGTGACTGCAGGCAAGGACCAGCCCTGCGAGCATCGCCGCCACGGCCACGCTAAAGCGGGACATCGACTCCGAGGCTCTTCAGCTTGCCGCGAATGCGCTCCGGCTGGCCGTCCTCTTCGGACTCACCCTGGAGCGCCTTGCGGTACGCCGCCGCTGCCTTGTCGCGTTCGTTGACCGCGACGTAGAGGTCGCCCAGGTGCTCGTTCACGGTGACGTCCGAAGGCGTCAGCCGCGCGGCCTCCGTGAGGTTCTTCTCGGCGAGCTCCAGGCGCCCCAGCTTGAAGTAGACCCAGCCGAGCGAGTCGACGTAGGCTCCGGAGGTGGAATCGAGGGACACCGCCTTTTCCAGCATCCCGCGGGCTTCGTCGAGGTTGATGCCGCGGTCGGCGAACATGTAACCAAGGTAGTTGAGCGACGCGGAGTCGTCCGGGTTTTTCGCCAGCAGGGCACGAAACTGCGAGACGGCATCGTCCCAAGAGCCGCTGCGCTCGAGCGACGCAGCCAGCGCGAACTGCACTCCGCGTGCGTCGCCCAGGCGGTCGAGCGCCTGACGCGACAGCTTCACCACCTCCGGGTAGCGCTTGGCGCGCTCGAGCGTGCCGAGCGCAGCCAGCACCTCGTCCTCGGGGCCGGCGAGCAGCGGCTCGAGCAGCTTGTGCGCCTGCTCCTCGTCGCCGACCGCGAGGCGGAACTCCGCCTCGAACGCGGCGCGCGCACGGTCGGCGCCCGGCTCGTCGGCGGGCTTCGCCGCGGCGAAGAACTCGGCGGCCTCGCGGTTCGCCTTGCGCAGCCGGAAGTAGCCAGCCCACAGGGCAAATGTGCGTCGCGACAGCGCGTCCTTCTCGAGCCGCTGCAGCCATGGCAACGCCCCGTCGGGCTTCTCATCGATCAGCTCGAGCGCTGCCTGCTCTTGGGCGACCTCGATGCCCACGCCGTCGTTCTCGAGTCTGCTCTCGACGATGCGCTTCCAGACGCCGTCAAGCAGCTCGCGCGCCTCCGCGATCCGACGAAGGTCAACGAGCAGGCGGGCGAGGCCGAGCGCGGCGTCCGGGTCCTTCGGGTCACCGGCGAGCGCGCGCCGGTAGAGCTGCTCCGCCGTCCGCACGTCGCCGCTCCCCGCCGCGAGCATCGCCTTCAGCAGCAGCGCATCGCGGAAGCTCGGCTCCTTCGCCAGGATGTTGTCGAGAACCTCGGTGGCCTTGGCCTTGTCGCCCGCCCGCAGCAGCAGCGTGGCCCAGCGGGTCAGCGCGGCCACGGTGGTCCCCTCGGAACGCACGAGGTCGCCCATGAGGTCGGCCGCCTCGCGATACTTGCCGTCGGCGGCGAGCGCCTCAACCAGCTCCACCATGGCCCGCGGCCTGATATCTGGGTCAGCGGCCGCACGCTTCAGATAGTCCGTCGCCTCGGAACCCCGGCCCGCCATTCGCAAAGCCTGGCCGGCGAGCAGCAGCATGCGGGGATCGTCGGGACGCTCGGCGAGCAGTGCCTGCGCGTGCGGCCAGGCGTCGGCGCCCCGGCCGAGCCGCAGCAGCGTCTGGGCAAGCGTCAGCCTGGCGGTCAACCCCTGCGGAATGGCTGTCAGGCCCGCCTCCAGGTGCGGAACCGATGCCTCGAGCGATTGACGGTCGGTCGCCTTCTGCGCCAGCAGCACCCCAAGGGCTGCCTCCCCGGCAGGGGTGAGCGTGGCGATCTTGCCCAACTGCTCCAAGGCGTTGTCGGTCAGTCCCACCCCGGCGAGAGCCAACCCGTACTCCTCGCGCACCTCACCGTTCTCCGGGGAGAAGGCCACGGCCTGAGAGAAGAGCCGCAACCCCTCGGAGATCTCCCCGACCTCGAGGCGCATCTGCGCCTGCGCCACCAGCGCGAGGACGTTGCCGGCAGGCTGCGTCGCAGGCGTTGCCGGCGCCGCAGCGCGCGGTCCTCCTCCGGTCGTCGCGCAGCCGACCAGCAGCAGTCCAATTGAGATTGCAATCGGTCCTCTCACCCTCGCCTCCGCGCGCATTCTACGCCCCGCGCGTATACTCGCGCCCGTGACGGCCACGAATACGCTCTTTTCTCATCGAACCTTCGACGAGTTTGACCTGCTTCCCGAGGTCCGCCAGGGGTTGGCCGATGCCGGCTTCACCCAATGCACGTTGGTGCAGGCGGAGGTGCTTCCTCTCTCGCTGCCGGGCCGCGACGTGGTCGGCCAGGCGCAGACGGGCACCGGGAAGACAGCAGCCTATCTCGTCACGATCTTCAACCGCCTCCTGTGCAGCCCCCGACCCGCTAAACGCGCGCCGCGAGCTCTGATCATCGGTCCCACCCGCGAGCTCGTCGTGCAGATCGCGTCCGACGCACGCAAGCTGGGTTCTCACACCGGGCTCGAGGTCGCCGTCGTCCTGGGTGGCATCGACATGGAGGAGCAGCGCGCCGCGCTGGCGCGTGGCCCCGACCTGGTGGTCGGCACACCCGGCCGCCTCCTCGATTTCCTGCGGCGAGGCGTGACGACGCTCTCCTCGATTCGCGTGCTCGTTGTCGACGAGGCCGACCGGCTCTTCGACATGGGGTTCATCGACGACCTCCACGACATCATCCGCCGCATGCCGACGAGACGCCAGACGATGTTCTTCACGGCGACGCTGACCGAGCGGGTGGCCCGCCTCGGCTGGCGCGAGATGCGGAACCCCGCCGAGGTCATCGTCAACCCGGAGGACCTGACCCCGGACCATCTCGAGCAGGTGCTCTACCACGTCGGCTCGCCGGAGAAGTTCTCGCTGCTGCTCGGCCTACTCGAGCGCGAGGGGTGCGAGCGCACCATGATCTTCGTCAACACCCGCGACGAGGCGACGCGACTCACCGAGCGGCTCGAGCGGCACGGCTATCATGCCCGTCAGCTCACCGGTTCCGTGGTGCAGACGCGCCGCCTCAAGGTGCTCGAGGACTTCAAGGACGGCACGCTACCCATCCTCGTCGCCACCGACGTTGCGTCGCGCGGCCTGCACATCGACGGTGTGAGCCATGTCATCAACTACGACCTGCCGTTCGACCCCGAGGACTACGTGCACCGCGTCGGCCGGACCGCCCGCGTGGGCGCTCACGGTAAGGCAATCTCCCTCGCGTGCGACAACTTCGTCTACTCCCTCCCAGCCATCCAGCAGCTTCTTGGCGCGGAGATCCCGGCCGTCTGGCCCGATGAGACTCTGTTCCGCCCGGTCAAACCACGACCGCCCGGCGCCGGAGACACAAGGCGTCCGCCCGCGAAGCGTCCGCCACGCCGGCGTCGCTGATTCCCGATCTTACTGAGACGGCGTAGCGCTCCAGAGAGGAATCACGCTGGTTGGCTGCGCGGGGAGCAGCGCGATCTGGCGCGCGCCCCGGAGCGGCAGCTCGCGGACAAGCTTGCGGCCGCGCTTGGCGAGCACGACCACGGTGTCGCCGACGACGGCGAGCACATCGTCGCCGGCCGCGGCGATGGCCTCGACTGGTCCCGCGAGCTGAACGGCAGCGCGCTCCTTCATTCCAGCCTCCGCCTTGGGAGTGACCCTGAGGATCACGAGCCTCCCGCTTCCTCCCGCGGCGACGCCTACCAGGATGTCGCGGCTGTCGGCTGACGCCGCAAGCGCACGAATCGAACCCTCGACAGGCAGTGGCGGGCGGGCGTGCGGCTCGCCGGTAATTGCGACCTGAACCGCACCGGCGAGGCCCACGGCTACCCACTCGCCTCCAGCAGCCATCGCCAGCGCCCGCGGCTCGCCAGCGAGGGGAACCTCATGCTGCATTGCGCCGGGCTCCGCCACCGCTACCAGGAGCCGGCGTTCGCGCGGATCCGCGCAGATTGCCACCATGATCCCGTTGCTGGTGGAGACCGTCCGCCAGGGCGTCTTGAGACCCTGCACCGGCACGCGCAGGATCGGCAACCGCTCCGGGTAGGAGGCGATGAGGAGCAGCTCCGGGAGGACGATGTGCATGCGATCGGGCTCGTCGAAGAACACCGGGAATACCCTGCCTGGCCAACGCTCCGTTGCACCGGTCGGCGAGACAACCGCGGTTTCGTCGCTGCCCGCGAGCGGCAGCACCACCCGCCCGTCGGGAGCCGCGAAGATCGCCACCGCGGGCTCCGGAAGCACAACCTCGCGGAGAATCGTCGCGGAGTCGGTCTCGGCGAATACCACGCGATCCTGGGTCAGCACGGCCGCCACCGCGAGGAGTGAGGTCAGGACCACGCCCGCAGTCTACGCCCGGACGTAGAATCACGGGATGAACGAGCAGCTCGCCGTCGCCGTGAAGGCGTTCGCGCTCGACGAGCTTGGCTTCGACCTCGTCGGCGTCGCCGCCGCCGCGCCTCTGGCCGGCGCGGTGCGCCTCGAACGCTGGATCGCCGACGGCGCCCACGGCGAGATGCAGTGGATGGCCGAGACCGCGGCGGTCCGCGCCGATCCGGGGAGCTTCCTGCCCCGCGCGAGGTCCGTCATCTGCGTGGCGATGAGCTACCACGAAGCGCTGGAACCACCCGAGCTTTCGCCCGCCGGCCAACGCGTCGTCGTTGCTCGCTACGCACGCTGCAAGGACTACCACGACGTGATCAAGCCTCGACTCGTCCGCCTCGGACACTTCCTCGCCGGGCGCAGCCCCGGCTCGCACTGGCGGACAGCCGTCGACACGGCGCCAGTCCTCGAACGGGAGCTGGCGCAGCAGGCCGGGCTCGGGTGGATCGGCAAGAACACCTGCCTGATCAACACCAGGCTCGGCTCCGAGCTGTTCCTCGGCGAGGTTTTCACCAGCGTGGAGCTAAAGCCGGACAAGACCGGGCGCGACCACTGCGGCACGTGCACCGCATGCCTCGATGCGTGCCCGACCCGAGCGCTTCCCGCGCCCGGCGTACTCGACGCCCGCCGCTGCACCTCCTACCTCACCATCGAGCACCGCAGCGAGGTGCCCACCGAGCTCGCGCCCGCCATGGGCGCCCATCTCGTTGGTTGTGACATCTGTCAGGCCGTCTGCCCTTGGAACCGCCGTGCGGGCCTACGCACCGAGCCGCTGTTCGAGCCGCGCCCACATCTCGGCCAGCTCAACCTCGGGCACCTGCAATCGCTTGATGAGCCCGGTTTCCTGCGCCTCGTCAGAGGAACGCCCGTTCGACGCCTCGATTTCGCCCGATTCTCGCGAAATCTGCGCACTATCGACGCTAACCTGGGGCCAGCCTTGACAATCCCGCGCGGGAAGACTATAAAAAGGCCCTCAGAGGGGACGACACGGCCCCCAGGGGAGGTGTAGGCCCGCTGCAGCAAGTAAGAGGAGTTGCTACGACCAGGGCTCCAACCGCGTTAAGGGCAGCCGGTGATCTCCCTGGGAGGTTTTCTTAATCACGGGCCACACTAGTTCAATCTCATCACGGCATCTCTGGATGCCACCTCGTATAGGAGGAAAGGAGAGTCAAGATGCGGAAGAATCAGGTCTTTGTGGGTGTAGTACTGCTAGCCGCGGCCGTCCTCGCCGTCGGCTGCGCCAAGCCACCGCAACAGGAGATCGACGCCGCCAAGGCCGTCCTCACGGGCGCCGAACAGGCCGAGGCCCCGAAGTACGCCGCGGATGCTTGGGACAAGGCGCAGCAGGCGATGAACGCGACCAACGCCGAGCTCGAGGCGCAGGCTGCCAAGTTCGCGTTGTTCCGCTCCTACACCAAGGCGAAGCAGCTCACCGCCGAGGCGCAGAACGCCGCCAACGCCGCCAAGGACGCCGCTGTCGCTGGCAAGGAGAAGGCGAAGAACGAGGCGCGCGCCGCCATCGACGCCGCCAAGTCCGCGATCGACGGCGTGAAGGAGTCCATGGCCACCCTCGAGAAGTGCCGTCGCAAGCCCAAGGATCTCAAGAAGGACATGGAGATGATGAAGGGCAACCTGGACGGCTACGCGGCTCAGGTCACCGAGATCGAGGGCGCGTTCGGTCGTGAGGATTTCTTCGGCGCCAAGGCTCAGGCTGACACCCTCAAGGGCCAGGTCGATGCGATGGCGACCG
>Ga0315278_10001791_pt1 | contig 18997 bp, 16 predicted proteins | sample YL17G06_0_MG_FD_203880 | JGI IMG/M metagenome (GOLD analysis project Ga0315278, IMG submission 203880) | Sediment microbial communities from Yellowstone Lake, YNP, Wyoming, USA - YL17G06_0 | ecosystem: Environmental > Aquatic > Freshwater > Lake > Sediment | place: USA: Wyoming | collected... | reverse complement strand
CGGCCTCGAACGTGCGGCCGTCCAGCAGGCCCTTGTCGAAAATCTCCTCGATGCTCGGCGTGCATTTGCCGAGGTAGCAGTGCGCCAGCGGCAATGCCTTGCGAAACGCACGGGCGTCCATCTCGACGCCGTCCGCGACCACCTTGTTGCCGCGGCCCTCGAACGAAAGCGTCCTGCCGCCGATGAACGGCGCGCGCTCCAGCACGAGCACGCGTTCGCCTGCATCGCGCGCCAGCAGTGCCGCCGCTCCGAGGCCCGCCACACCGGCGCCGATCACGATGGTGTCGAATTTCTGGTCCGCGTGCATCACGTCGCTCCCCGCAAGCAGAACCGGGCAACCCTTGTCCGGTTCCGAGTCTGGTCACCGCCTTAGGCATCCATGCGCCGGGCTCGATGCTCATGCTGACCATAATTCGATAAGTTGCTTTATGCAAGTCGCATTACACGACAGGCTGGGCAGCGGCCCGCCGCGGTCACTTGCACAACTGAACCCCAAACCCTATCCTCGGCCGGACTCGTTCCAGACCGGCATCGAGGTCCTGCCACGGAGACCACGCCCATGAATAACGCCGACATCGTCCGCGCCTACTACGCCGCCTGGAAAGCCGACGACCTCGAAGGCGTCATGGACCTGTGCACCGACGACGTGATCGCGGTGAATATTCCCATTGGCCCGATCCACGGCAAGGCGAAGGTCCGCAGTTTCTTCGCCAAGTTCGGCAACGGCATGACGGACAAGCGCTACGACGTTTTTCGCATCATCGCGGACGACACGTCGGCGGTCGTCGAAGGCGTCGAGAACTACGTCAAGGACGGCAAGCAGGTCAGCCTGCCCTACATGTCAACGTTCCTGTTCCGCGACGGCCTGATCTGCGAATGGCGTGACTACTTCGACCTGCAGACGGTGTTGAAACAGCTCGAGCTGCCACTCGACGGCTCACGACCGCAGAAGGCTGCCGCCGGCAGCTGAGCACCCGCATGGGGCTCGAAGAGCGTCGGCCGCCCTGGCTGGATCCCGCCGTCCCGGCGCGGGAAGACTGCGTCCTCAAGGCGATGCTGGACGCACGAGCGGCGCGCCACCCTGAGCGCCGCTTCGCGCTGTTCGAAGACGGCAGTTCCTGGACCTACGGCGACTGCCTGTCTGAAGTCCGTGCCGCAGCGGCCGGCTTGCAGCGACTCGGTGTGAAGAAAGGCGACCGCGTCATTGCCTGGCTGCCGACCGGGCGCCCGATGGTGCTCACCTGGTTCGCAGCCAATTATCTCGGCGCCGTGTTCGTGCCACTGAACACCGCCTATCGCGGTGACGTGCTCGCCCACGTCGTCAACGCTGCCGCAGCGAGCGTGATGGTGGCGCACCACACCCTCGTGGAGCGTCTCGACGGACTCAATCTGCCGCACCTGCGACAGGTCGTCACGATCGGGCCGGCTGCTCCCACGACGCAGACCCAGCTGACACTGATCGGTGAGAGCGCCCTGCAGGGCAACGCCGCGCAGCTCGACGAAACCGCCGACATCAATCACTGGGACATCCAGTCGATCATCTACACGTCCGGGACCACCGGCTACTCCAAGGGCGTGCTGTCGCCCTACCTGCAGCTCTACATGACGGGCATGACCGTGTACGGCTACATGGGCGATGGCGAGGCCATCCTCGTCAACCTGCCGATGTTCCACGTCGGCGGCACGAGCCCGACGTACGCAGCGCTCGTGCGCGGCGGCAGCATCTACCTGGTCGACGGCTTCAGCACGGCGAAATTCTGGGACCAGGTACGCGAAGGCAACTGCGTCACCACCTCCGGGCTGATCGGCGTGATGGCTGCGTTCCTCGCGAAGTCCGAGCCACGACCGGATGACCGTGACAATCCGCTGCAGTGCCTCACGATGTTCCCGGTCAACGAGGATACGGTCGCTTTCGCCCACCGGTTCGGCTTTGAATACCTGACCGGCTTCAACATGACCGAGGTCTCGGCCCCGCTGGTCACTGACCTGAACACTCGGGTCTACGGATCCTGCGGCAAGCCCCGCACCGGCATCCAGGCACGGCTCGTCGACGATCACGACGTCGAAGTACCACGCGGCGAGATCGGCGAACTGATCGTACGCAGCGACCATCCGTGGTCGATGAATGCCGGCTACAACGGCCAGCCCGAAGCGACGGCGGCGGCGTGGAGCAACGGCTGGTTCCACACGGGCGACCTGTTCCGGCAAGACGGCGACGGCAATTTCTTCTTCGTCGACCGCAAGAAGGACACGATCCGCCGCCGCGGGGAGAACATCTCCTCGTTCGAGGTCGAGAACAGCGTGCGCCAGTTTGCGGACGTCGACGAAGTTGCCGCGGTCGGCGTCGAGAGCGAAATCGCCGAGCAGGAAGTCATGGTGGTGGTGACTTCGAAACCGGGGCGAACGGTGGATCCGCGGGCGCTCACCGAGTTCCTGATCCCACGACTGCCCTACTTCATGGTGCCGCGCTACGTGCGCGTCGTGACGCAGATCCCGAAGACCGAGACCAACAAGATCCGCAAGGTCTACTTCCGCGACCAGGGCATCACCGCGGACACGTGGGATCGCGAGCGCGCGGGCATCAAGCTGCACCGCGACAAGCTCTAGCAGGTTGTTGAAGAACGGGGCAACACGACGGACACGGCTTGTATGCCGATGATCTTCGCCCGCCGGGGCCAGCCGCGGCGCCCGCAGCAAGGCGTAGCAGCCGACGGTGAGACCGGTAGCAGACAAGACGCGTGGTGCACCCGCCGAGCGCGGAGCCGCCGATGCGCCCATCGTTGCTGGCCACATGGGGCGTTTTCCGGCGCTCACGCAGCGAGGCGATGAACTCGGCGGTGTGTCGGAGGCTTTGCCGGCGGCCAGTGTGCGACGGGTGAGCTGCGGCAGTCGGTTGAGCTTTGTCAGCGCCGCCTCCGTTTCGGCAAAGCCGTTGGCTTCGGTCAGCCTCCCCGCCACTTAGTGCCGCAAGCGTCTGCTACTAAAGGAATTAGTTCAAACGTTTGTGCGCAGCGCCACTTCCAGCCCCAACTATTTCCTGCCTGCGCCGGGTACCGAAGCCCTTGCGTCTAGGGGCCCGTGAAGCTCGGGTCTTGTTTGTGATGCAGATCGCCCAAGCGCCCCGATAACAAACACAAACCGACCGGGGGAGGCACATGGACTAGCGACTCGACCGCCCCCCGGTATATGGATGTGTCGCTCAAAGCGCGGGGCGAAAATTCAGCATGTAATGTTCCCTTAGGTTGCAGGACCTAGCCGCTGTCGGCCACAAGCAGCCGTTGCTGCTTCAGGCTGAAAGCGGACTTTCACGGCGCGATTGTCGCGATTGTCGCTATTGGCTCGGCGGATAAGGCGGTTTCGCTGCGCCGAATGCACATCGCCGGGGTCTCACGATATCGCACGACCGTTCATCGACCCTCGCAGATCGATCACTTCGGGAATAGCAACACGACGACCGCGCGGAATCCCCAGTCGTGCGGTCCGCCCGAACCACTGTCGAGGTAATAGCGCGGCCCAAGACCGAACTGCACGGTCTGGCCCCCGACCTTGGTGACCTTGTTGCCGAACACGCCGAGCGGAATGGTCCACTGGTCGTCTTTCCAGTCGTACGTCGAGTCCGCCGTGGCGGTGATGCTCCAGCCGCCCGGCCAGGTGCGGGTCACGAACGGCTGCACGAAGGTGCTGCTGATGTCGCGGCGCTTCTCGTCGCCGGCAAACGACCAGACGTGGTTGGCAAGTCCACCGTAGGTCCAGGAGCCATGCTGCTTCAGCGCGACGGCGGTTGGACCTGCACCCCACTGCTCGCCGCCCAGCAGATCGTTGCTGCCCGTGGGCAGCAGGAAGATCGGACCGGCGCCCCAGATCCAGCCGCTGGCGGTCGGCGCCTTGGGCGAAAATAAGAGGCTCTGCGTTGTATCGCCGATACCGGACTGACTGCCGGCGCCCGGAAAGATGTCGGACTGGTGGATGACCGGGAGAATAGTGCGCGAGATGACGTTCCAGTCGTCGTTGAGCGAAATCGGCACCACCGGCTGCACGTTCATGGTGAAGCGATTGCCGTCCTCGACGGGTCCGACGTTGTCGTCCCAGTTCATCTGGAACGGCACGCTGATCATCGCGGCGATCGGATTGGCCAGCTTCTTCGCCAATTCCTCGGCGGACTGGCAATGACCGGCTCGGGTCACGAACAAGAGACACAGGCAGGCAAACCCGGTCGACGCCGCAATCGAATTCTTCCGTCTCACGTTCACCTCGTCACTTCTTTGCTGTTGGACTGAGATTTCGCGCTCGCGCTGCAAGGAGGACTTGCCAGTGCACCTCAACGGAGTTGCTGCCGCCCCCAGGCACGGCAGCAACTCGCGCCTGTCTACGCCGCGCTACTGGGGGCGTTTCGACAACGTCTCCTGGACGATATTCGACATGTCGAACGAGTTCCCGCCCTGCACCGGCGGATAGTCGATCAGCGTCTTCAGGTGCGCGTTCATGATTTCGCCCAGCGGGGCGAGTTGCCAGGAGCTCTTCTGCAGCAGGTGACCGTACGAGTCGATCGATGAGTAGCTCTCGAAGGGGTCCGCCCGCACGTTGTAGACCAATGGCGCAGCAGTACGCGCCACCACTGGTGCGTAGTAGTCTTCCTTGGTTGCGAAGTGCCACTTCCAGGGCCCCATCCGCACTGCCATCATCTTGCTCTCGTAGTAGTAGAAGAACACGCTGCGCTTGGACTCCGTCGACTTGCCGAGCCACCAGTCGAGGTTGTCGACGCCGTCGATGTACTGCTTCTTGTCGCGCATGACCTGCGCGTTGACGTCAGTGACGCCCGCGGCCGCTGCCAGGCTCGTGAACATGTCCATGTGCGCCTGGATGCCGTTGAGCGTCTGGTTCGGCTTGATCATGCCGGGCCAGCGCAGCATCGAGATCACCCGCACGCCGCCTTCATAAGTCGTCATTTTCTCGCCGCGGAACGGCGTCGTTCCGCCGTGCGGCCACGACGAATGTTCCGGCCCGTTGTCGGTCGTGTACCAGATGATCGTGTTTTCATCGAGGCCATTTGCCTTCAGGTAGGCCAGTACCAGGCCGACGTCATGGTCATGCTGGAGCATGCCGCTGCCGTGCAGGTCGGCTTCGCTTGTGTACTTCTCGGCCGCGTAGCGCCACTTGTCGTTGAGTCGCGTGTAAAGATGCATGCGACTGGCGTTGAGCCAGACGAAGAATGGTTTGCCATCTGCCTTCGCGCGCGCCATGAAGTCCTCGGCCTTCGGGATCACTTCGCCAGCATCGAAGTCCTTCATCCGCTCCTGCGTCAGCGCTCCCGTGTCGGTGCAACGCTGCTTGCCCACCTTGCCGAAGCGCGGGTCGACGGTCGCATCGCTGCTGTCGGTGGCGTAGCAATGGAGAACGCCGCGGGTGCCAAACTTGTTCTCGTACGCTTCCAGGTTGCCGGAATAGGTCTTGGCAAAGTTCTGGTAGTCGCGCTGCTCGGATTCCTCCTGCGTGTTCAGGTGGTACAGGTTGCCGAAGAACTCGTCGAAGCCGTGCACGGTCGGCAAGTGCTCGTTGCGGTCACCGAGGTGGTTCTTGCCGAAATGCCCGGTGCGGTAACCGGCCTGCTTCAGCACCTCGGCGAGCGAGGGCGATGCGGCCTGCAGGCCGAGCTTGTCGCCTGGCATGCCGACTGTGGTCATGCCGGAGCGGATCGGATACTGACCGGTAATGAACGATGCACGGCCGGCAGTGCACGACGGTTGCGCGTAGTGGTCGGTAAAGCGAATGCCGCCGACTCCGATGCTGTCGATGTTCGGGGTGGTGTAGCCCATCGTCCCCATGCCGTAGGCGCTGACATTCTGCCAACCGATGTCATCACCCCAGATAACCACGATGTTGGGCCGGGTCTTCGACTGGGCCTCGGCAGTCGCGATAGGTAGCAGCGCAATTGCTGCCAGACCGACGAACATGGTGCGAAAAAGCTGCATTAACCGTTACCCCGTGTGTTGGTCTGGAAAATCACCGTCATCGACGTGTGCTCCACTGCGGCCGCAGCGGCGGGCACGCCCCGTGTTCATTCGGCTACGATGCGCGAGCGCTGCATTCCGAGATCGAGCTGCCCGTCATCCGTGCGGATGCTCAGTTGCATCACGTCATCGGGTTGCACGTAAAGCGGGTTGCCAAGCCCCGCCTTGATGAACATCTGCCATTTGGTTTGTTCAGAGACCAGATGGCGGGTTACGAAGCGCGCCGCCTTGCCCGGCGCCTTCGCCGCACAACCGGCGGGCGTGCCTGTTGCCAGCAAGTCTCCCACGTGCAGGTCCTGCAGCGCGGATAACTCAGTCAGGGTCTGGTGCGGCTTGTGCAGCATCTCGCCACAGTAGCCGTCCTGGCGAACCTGCCCGTTGACGCTCAGGCGCAGGTGCAACTCGGGCCAGCGCTGCCACTCCGGCGGGTCGAGCAGCAGCAGCACCGGACCTGCGGGTCCGAACGTGCGGTAACTTTTCCCCTTGTAAAACTGCCCCTGCGACAGTTGCACGTCGCGGGCCGAGACGTCGTTGACGACGGTGACCCCAGCCAGCACTTCGTGCAGGCGATCCGGGGCGACCGCCGTGCCGGAGCGGAGGTCGCGCCCCAGCACCAGCCCCAACTCGATCTCGTAATCCAGCAGCTTGACGTGTGCCGGTCGCACGACGTCGTCACAGGGACCCGTGAGGCAGGACGACGCCTTGGTGAAGATCGTATTGAAGGGGAAGTCGGCCGGGTCCAGGCCGGACTCGCGCACGTGGCTCTCGTAGTTGATGCCCTGGCAGAGGAACTGCTGATTGGAGGTGATGGGCGAAAGGATGCGCACCTGATCCATGGAGACCGCAGCCTGCGACGCGGTGAGCGCACGGGCCGCCTCCTGGCCGGCGCGGATCACGGCGCCCGTCGTGGGGAAATGACCCGGCAACGGTGCAATCGATCGATCAAACGCGACGCCCCATTGCGCGAACGCCTCGTCCGTGCCGTGGTTCGGAAGGTAGCGGATGAGTGCAATGGCCATGCGGGACTCGATGCGGCGGGATAGTCAGATCAGTGCCCGAAGGTGGCGAATTACCGGCGCCACTCGCGCGACTACTGCTTGCCTTGCGTCAGTTGCTTCATCAGCTCGCTGAAGTCCAGTGTCGCCGCTTTCTGCACAGGTGGAAAGTCAACCAGTGATTGGATGTGTTCTCCGAGCAGTTCCTGAACCGGCTCGTTGAGCCACTGCTTTCTCTGGAGAATATCGGACCTGTCCGTCACATTATCGAAAGACTCGTAAGGGTCCATCTTCAGGTTGAAGATGACCGGAAACTTCTCTTTCTGGTACGGCGCGTAGTAGTTTTCACTGGTCTCAAAATGCAGCTTCCACTGCTTGTAACGAACGGCTCTGATATTCGATTCGTGGTAGTAGATGAAATTGTCACGGGCGCTTTCATCGGTCTTGCCTGTCCAATAGTCCAGGTTGTTGACTCCGTCGATGTATTGCTTGCGCTCCACGCGCATCTTCTTGACAACGTCAGGTTCACCCGCTGCCGCCGCGAGGGTAGTGAATATATCCATGTGGCTCTGGATGCCGCTCAGCATCCGGCCGGCCGGGATGTGTCCTGGCCATCGGACCATCATCGGCACGCGCACACCGCCTTCATAGGTGGTCATCTTTTCACCGCGGAACGGCGTCGTGCCCCCGTGTGTACGCGCGCTGTGCTCGGGTCCGTTATCGGTGGAATAGACGATAATCGTATTGTCGAGCACGCCCATGTTCTTCAGCGTGTCGAGCAATGCTCCAACCTGGCGGTCATGTTCGATCATGCCGCTACCGTAGAGATCATGCTCAGTCGAATAGGGTGCCGCCAGGTAGCGATTCTCGGCTCGCAGGTGCGTGAACATGTGCATCCGGCTCGTGTTGAGCCAGACGAAGAAAGGCTTGTCTTTCGACTTGGCGCCTTCCATGAATTTGACGGCGGCGGCAATGAACTCGTCATCGACCGTCTCCATGCGCTTTCGTGTCAGTGGTCCGGTGTCCTCGATCCTTTGTTTACCAACCTTGCCAAAGCGGGGATCGACTGTGTTGTCGATAGTATTGGTAGCGTACGTGTGCAACACGCCCCGCCCCCCGAACTTCTTGATGAATGCAGGGTCTTTCGGATAGTCGACTTGTTCGGGTTCTTCTTCGGTATTCAGGTGATAGAGGTTGCCGTAGAACTCATCAAAGCCATGTGCGGTCGGAAGATTCTCATTCCGGTCGCCGAGATGGTTTTTGCCGAACTGGCCGGTCGCGTAGCCAAGCCCGTTCATTACTTCGGCCAGCGTTGGCGTCGCGGCTTGCAGGCCCGGTACGCCACCAGGCCGACCCACCGTCGTCATGCCACTGCGGATCGGATACTGCCCCGTGATCAAGGCTGCCCGGCCGGCCGTGCAGGAAGGTTGTGCGTAGTGATCTGTGAACATTACGCCCTCCTGACCGATGCGGTCGATGTTGGGCGTTCGGTATCCCATCTTGCCGAGTCCGTAAAGGCTGACGTTGTCCCAGCCGACATCATCGGGAAAGATGATGAGGATATTGGGTTTGGCGGTCTGCGCATGTGCGCCACTCGTGCCCAACACTGCCACGGCGATGAGGCCGAGTGTGACGCGCAGCAGGCTCTTGGAACCACTTTTCATTCTGGAATCCTCCCTTCGCGCAGTGCAATTTCGATCTTGACTAACCACAGAGCCCGCTTCGGCCATTGTCCGGGCCGTCTTCCCAATGGTCTGGTGTTCGCAATTCGTGTGGCGCGCTCACGGCGCGACGATGTTGAACCAGCCGGTATCGCCCTGGACCAACGTGATGTTCGACAGGTCGTAGCCGCGCACCTGGTAAATGAGCAGCGCAGCCAGGATTGCGGCGAGCCGGTGAATGTACGAAATCCGTTCCATCAGACCTCGGTTGGGACGCCTTGGTTATGCAAGAACGCCCCCATCCCCGGGGCCACCCAGACGGGGGGTGGGATTGTCTGTGCAGCCCAGGGGACGAAGGACTTTGCTCGAAATTTGGACGCCGGAGCCGATCGATCATGGGTGTCGCCACATCCATGCGCGCGGTTCGCGGCCGAGTCACTCCTCCGTATTTCTACGGAGTGGAGGTGAATACGTCCAATGAAAGTGGCGAATCGAGCTGATACGCTTCGCGTATCGTGATCGAACTCAGGCTCATCCAGCACGCCCTCGCCCTGGCACGCTTCCGCAACTACGCGCGAGCCGCGCAGTCCCTGCATCTCACCCAGCCCACGATCACGCGCAGCATCGCGGCACTGGAACGGGCAGTCGGAGTCCGGTTGTTCGACCGCGGACCGAACGGTGTCGAGCCCACTGCATTTGGCCACATACTGCTGGATCGCGGTGCACGAGTACTCGCCGGCGAGGCGGATCTGCGGCGGGAGATCCAGTTGTTGGCCGGGCTGGACACTGGCCGTCTCGCCGTGAGCGCCGCTCTCTTTCCGTTCGAGATTTCCGTCGGAGCCGCGGTGACACGGCTGATCGCCGCCCACCCAGGACTGAAGGTGCGGGTCCTGCTGGCCGACCCTCGTGACGTTGTCCGCGAAGTCCTCGCCCGGAGTGCCGATGTGGGCCTAGTCGATGTGCAATTTCTCCGCGGTCAGACGGACCTGGTTGCGGATTCCATGCCGCAGCACGACATCTTCATGGCCGGTCGCTCAAGCCACCCTCTAGCGGGCCGCGCCGGTCTCCGCCTTGCCGACATACTGGCCTTCCCGACGGCTTCAACGCTCATCGCGAACGAAGTGATCACCGCAGCGGTGGCAGGCGGGGTGACCTCAGACCTTCTGGATCCCGATCATGGTGACCTGGTCCCGGCGATCCACGTGAACTCCTATGCCATGGCGTGCCAGATCGCGTGCGACACCGACGCGTTGGTTCCCGGTACCGCGCGGATGCTGGCACCGGAACTGAACTCGGGACGACTGGTGCGCCTTGATTTTCACATGCCGGGTCTGCGAACCAATTACGCGATGATCCATCGGCAAGATCGCTCGCTGTCACCGGCGGCGCAGGCCTTCATTGACCTGGTGCGTGCTGTCGAGGCCGAGGTAGTCGCGACTGAGGCTCACGCCGCCACACCGGCGCGCCGCCGCGTGCGCTCGAAGCGTCGAGGTGTGAAATAGATGGTCATGCCAGCGGACGGTCTGTCGACCGCGGCAGGCCAACGACAAACCCTTGTGGATCAGCAAGCCGTCCCGTCTATCCTGCTTTGAGTCCGAGACTTGCCATTGCGCCACCGCGGTGCGCACACTGATTGCCTCCGAAGCGGAGGAACGCCGTGCTCAAATTTCGAAATCAAGGCATTGTCATCACCGGCGGCTCGTCCGGGCTCGGTCTCGAACTCGCGCGCCGCCTCGCCGCGGAGGGCGCGCGCCTTACCTTGATTGCCCGGGATCAGGGCAAACTCGAGCGGGCGGCCAAGGAACTGCGCGCGCAGCCAGGTAGCGCAACGGTTCGCATCGAGTCGCTCGATATCCGCGACGAAGCCGCCGTCCAAGCCTGCATGCAGCGCATCGCAGACTCCGACGGTCGCATCGACATGCTCATCAACAGCGCAGGTATCCTGCGCGAGGGCCACATCGAGAGCCTGCCGTTGAAAGATTTCCGTGACGTCATGGAAATCAACTTTTTTGGGCTGCTGATCTCTACGCGAGCCGCCTTGCCGCACCTGAAGGCGAGCCATGGCCGGCTCGTCAACATCGCCTCGATGGCCGGCCTGACCGGTGTCTTTGGCTACACACCCTATTGCTCGTCGAAGCACGCGCTCGTCGGCCTGACCGAGGCGCTGCGCTTCGAGCTGGCTCCTATGGGCATCAAGGTGCACCTGGTGTGTCCGGGCGAATTCGATTCGCCGATGACCGATGAGCTGGACGCCACCCGGACACTGGAAAACCGCGAACACACGAAGACCATCCCCAAGGCCTCCGTGGAATCCATTGCCGAAGCGACCTTGGCCGGCATACGTTCCGACCGGTTCCTCATCATCCCGGGAACGATGACGCGCACCGTCGCGTTTGCGCTGCGCCATTTCCCGGCGCTCACGCGCGCGCTCGGCGACCGCACGATCAGCCGCGTTCAGCGCGGGAGTTGAGCCGGCGTCAGCCGCGGCGGCCGACTGCGGCGCGGCGATGGTCCTGCCGGTAGATCGTCGGCGTCGTCGAGGTCCAGCGACGGAATGCCTGGTTGAAGCAGCTCTGGCTCGAGTAGCCGAGCGCCATGGCCGCCTGCAGGAATGGCAACCCATGCCGCTCGACGAGTTCCGTGGCTCGCTCCCGGCGGACGGCATCCAGCAGATCAGCGAATGACACGCCGCGCTCCTGCAAGCGGCGTTGCAGCGTACGGGGATGCAGGTGCAGGCACTTCGCCACTGCGGCTCGCGAGCAACGACCCGTCGCCAGCAGCGCACCGATGAATTGCCTGGTCGACTCGACGACATCGACCTCGATCTGCTCGCGCGTTCGTTCGAGGTAGGCAGTGACGATCGGCGCGTAGGTCGGGTCACGCACGGCGGTGCGCAGGTCCATCCACCTGGCATCGAAACAAAGGGCATTCGATTCAGCGCCGTACTGGATCGGACAGGCGAAGTGGCCTCGCGCCACGCGATTGGATTGCGGGGCCTCGTGCTGGAACGTCACCCGGGCGAATCGGGGACGCGCCTCGCCGATCAACATCGCCACGGAGTTGCGCATCGATGCGAGCGCCATCTCGACGATCTGCCGGCCCGCGGTCGTATGGGGCTTGGGCACGTAGGCGATGGAGGCGATTCGTCGGTCCGGGCCGGCAGGCGAACTCGCGGCAGTGCATCGAAGCTCCAGCGTGGACCCGCTGGTATGGGTCGCCATGTTGCGTTCAATCGCCCGCAGCGCGTCACCGACGGTGTCGGTCAATCGGGCCACCAGTCCGATGGGGCCTAGCACGTTCAGGTTCTGGATCATGCCCAGTCGCAGGCCGAATTCCGGGCAGCGCCAACTCTGTGCGCAGTCCTCCAGCAGCTCGGACCATTCCGTGTAGGGCACGCGGGCTTCCGGGTCGGCCAGTTGCTCGAGGGACATCCCGTGGCGGCGCAGCATCGGCCCCAGGGGCTGGCGCAGCTCGCGCGCCAGCACGTCCAGCCCGCTGAGCGAGCCGGCGCGGGTGAAGTAGCGAACCCCCGGATTGCGTCGCATGTCTCCGATTCTAAAGCCACGGGCCGCAAGGGACGCAATATTGGGCCCGCTGACCCAGGAGGAGACCGACATGACGACGCATTCCGACCAGGCGGCCATCGCCCGGCTGCACGAGACCTTGGACCTGCAGCGCCGTGCCTACCTGAAGGAACCCGACCCGAGTCTCGGCACACGGCGCGAACTGCTCGAACGTATTCCCGGAATGATGATGGCCAACGCCCGGCGCATCGCCGCCGCGCTGAACGACGACTACGGCTATCACAACGAGCTCACGGCCTACCTGTTCGACGTCCTGAACGTTGCCGAGCGTGCCCAGTACGCGGCCGCGCACCTCGAGCAGTGGATGCGCCGCGACGAGCGCGAGCTCGAGCCGCAGTTGTATGGCAGCTCGAAGGCCTACATCGAGTTCCAGCCCAAAGGGGTGATCGGCAACATGCCGGCGTGGAACTTCCCGGTCGACCTCTCGGTCGGGCCGCTGGTCGAAATGCTGGCCGCCGGGAACCGCGTGATCATCAAGCCTTCGGAGCAGACGTCGGCTGTCGGGCAGTTGCTGGCGGAGATGCTCGGCGACACCTTTGCCCGCGAGCAGGTCTCGGTGGTGAACGGCGGGCTCGACCTCGCGCGCCACTTCAGCACCGTGAAGTGGGACCACCTGCTGTACACGGGCAACACCGCGGTCGGCAAGGAAGTGATGCGCAACGCTGCGCAGAACCTCGTGCCCGTGACACTCGAACTCGGCGGCCGCAATCCGACCGTGTTCACCGAGGACGCGGTCACGCGCGACAACGTCCGCATCATGCTCGGCTCCAAGCTGACCAAGAATGGTCAGCTGTGCATCGCGGTCAACCACGTGTTGGTGCCGGAGACGGCACGCGACAAGTTCATCGGACTGGTGCGAGAGGTGATCGAGTCTGCCGTGGGCGACTACACGACCAGCCCGCAGGTGGGCTGCGCAGTGATCAACGCCAAACAGATGGCGCGAGTGCAGAGCTACCTCGATGACGCGCGCGAGCGCGATTCGAAAGGCGTGATCGAGATCGGTTCACCCGCCTCAGCCGCGAATCCGCGTCGCACGCCGGTGACCCTGGTCATCAATCCCGCGCCCGAGGCGCTGGTGTGCCAGCACGAAGTTTTCGGGCCGATCCTGCCGATACACACCTACCGACAGTTCGACGAGGTCATCGAGCACATCCAGGCCGGCGAACGTCCGCTCGGCATCTACATCTTCTCGAACCAGCCCGAGCTGGTGGAACGACTGCGCCGCAGCACATCGTCGGGTGGCTTCTGCGTAAACGCGGCGTCGATGCAGGGTGCGCAGGCGAATCTCGGCTTCGGCGGCGTCGGTAACAGCGGCATGGGGCGGCACCACGGTTTCGAAGGGTTCCGCGAGTTTTCCAATCCGCGCGGTGTAGTCGAGTTGGCGGCCGATGCTCACATCGACCCGCTGATGTCACCGCACGGCGAGGCAGCCCGCCAGTTCATCAGGCACGTCACCGGCGGCGCGCTCGGTTGACACCCGTTTGGTGAACACACGATCCGACCGAGGGAGCCGCTGATGCTGAACCATGCCCTGGCCCGATGGCGGGCGCGCGAGAAATCGGTCGGCGCCTGGCTGACCATGTCCGATCTGTACAGCGCCGAGATCCTCGCTCAACTCGGCTTCGACTGGGTGTGCTTCGATCTGCAGCACGGCCTGATGGACTACTCGCACCTGACTCATCTGTTGCCCGCCATCGCGCAGGCGCGCGTCACGCCGCTGGTGCGGGTCGCAGCGAACCAGCCCGACCAGATCGGCAAGGCACTCGACGCCGGGGCGCAAGGCGTGATCGTGCCACTCGTGAACACCGTCGAGGATGCGCGCAAGGCCGTCGCCGCCTGCCGCTATCCACCGGCGGGTGTGCGGTCCTGCGGCCCGATTCGCGCTGCAATGCATGAGGGCCTCGCCTACCTGCAGACCGCGAACGAACAGGTGGCCTGCGTGGTGATGATCGAGACCGAGGAAGGACTGCGCAACGTCGAGACGATCGCGGCCACCGACGGCGTCGACGGCCTGTTCGTCGGCCCCATGGATCTCTGCTATGGGCTGGGCTTGGCACCGGGAAGCTTCACCGATGCGCGCTTCCAGCAGGCCCTTGGCGCGATCCTGGCGGCCTGCTCGAAACACGACCGCGCGGCCGGGATCTTCGGCTATACGCCGGAAATGGCAGCGCAATCGTTGCAGGCAGGATTCGACTTCGTCTCAGCCGGCACGGATGGCAACTTCCTGCGCGCCGGCGCAGCGCAGGCGCTCGGCGTCGCGCGCGGACAGGGCACGGCGGCGGCTCCCAGCACGCCACCGGATTCGGGCTACTGATCGGAGCAAGGCACATGAGCGAGTTCGACTTCATCGTGGTCGGCGGAGGTCCTGGGGGCTGCGTCACGGCTTCACGCCTGACAGAGGACCCGGGCTGCAGCGTGGCCCTGCTCGAAGCCGGCCCCGACTGGCGCGGCTGGCTCGCCGACAACACCGCGCTCAGCATGCTCAAACATGCTCCGCGCAAGTCGAGCAACAACTGGGGTTTCAACACGTTGCCGGATCCCGGCCTGAACAACCGCAGCGACTTTCACTCGCTTGGACGTGGCCTGGGCGGCGGCACATCGTTCAATGCGCTGGTCTACATGCGCGGCCACCGTGGCGATTACGACGAGTGGGCGGCCCTCGGCAACCCCGGCTGGAGCTACGCCGACGTCCTGCCGTATTTCCGGAAACTGGAGAACAACCAGACTTTCCGCGACGAATACCACGGCAACGACGGGCCGATGTGGGTCGAGGACCTGCGCACCGACAACCCTTACCACGACGTCGTCAAGCAGGCGTGTCGCGAGGCCGGCGAGCCGATCATCGCGGACTTCAATGGCGCGACCCAGGTGGGTTGCGGCTCGGTCCAGGCGACGATGAAGAACGGCGAACGCTGGCACACCGGCAAAGCCTACATCCACCCCTACCTCGGCACTCGCCAGAACCTGCAGCTGATGTGCGAAACGCACTGCACCCGGGTGCTGTTCGAAGGCCGGCGTGCGGTGGGCGTCGAGGTCATCCAGGGTGGTCAACGCCGGGTGCTGCGGGCCCGACGGGAAGTCATCGTTTGCGGCGGCGGCATCCTGTCGGCAAAGTTGCTGCTGCTCTCAGGTGTGGGCCCGGGCGCCGAGCTGCAGGCCATGGGAATTCCCGTGGTGCACGAATCACCGGCCGTCGGCCGGTACCTGCATGACCATCCCGCCGTCACGCTGGCCTACCACATCCCCGGCGATCCCAACCTGATGGGCATATCACCGACCGGGGCGCTGGCGCTGCTGCGGGCTATCCGGCGATGGCGCAAAGAACGCCGCGGCATGGGCGCCACGAACTTCGGCGAACTTTCCGGCTATTTCTGCCTGAAGCCGGATTCGCCGCGCCCCGAAATCCAGTGTCAGTTCGTGATTGGCGTGGCTCTGGATCACGGTCGCGACGTCTATGCCAAGCACGGCATGTCGGTCGTCGCGATCCTGCTCCGCCCCGGGAGCAGGGGCAGCGTGCGGCTCGCATCGACGGACGCGCTGGCCGATCCGCTGGTCGACTTTAGTTACTTCTCGCATCCGGACGACCTGCCGACGATGGTCGCGGGGCTGCGACGCATCGCCGGCATCATGCAGACACCGACCATGAGCCGCCGGATCAAGCGCGACCTGCTCACCGCACACTGCAAGACCGACGAGGACTGGGCGGAATTCGCCCGCGATCGCGCTGGGACCGTCTACCACCCGGTTGGCAGCTGTCGCATGGGCGCGGATCCGTCCGACGCGGTAGTCGACGCCCGGCTGCGGGTGCACGGCCTGCAGGGCCTGCGGGTCATCGACAGTTCGATCATGCCGCGCATCATCGGCGGCAACACCATGGCACCGACGATCATGATCGCCGAGAAGGGCGCCGACATGCTCCGGCAGGACAGCAAGGGGACGGCCTGATGGGACGCACGCACAACTTCGTTCCGGCGACCAGCCTGGACTACCGACGCCTGGCCGAGAAGCGCCTGCCCCGCTTCCTGTTCGACTACATCGACGGCGGCGCCAATGACGAACTGACGATGCGACGCAACGTGGACGATTTCCAGTCCATCCGTGTGCGCCAGCACGTGATGCGCGACGTCTCGGACATCGATACGTCGACTACGCTGCTCGGCGAGGCCGTCGCCATGCCGGTCGTGTTGGCGCCGGTTGGCATGGCTGGACTGTACAGCCGTCGGGGCGAATTACAGGCGATGCGCGCGTCCGACGTGGCGGGAATACCGTTCACGCTCTCCACGCTGGGCATCTGCTCGCTGGAGGAGCTCCGGGCGCAAGCGAAGAAGCCATTCTGGTTCCAGCAATACATGATCCGTGACCGCGAGGCCGTCCGCGGGATTCTCGAACGGGCCATGGCGAACGGCTGCACGAAGCTGATCTTCACGGTCGACATGCCCGTCGCCGGCATGCGCTACCGCGACACGCGCAACGGCATGCTCACTGACGACGTCGGTTCCAAGCTCGGCCGGGCGTGGCAACTCGTGCAGCGGCCAGGGTGGCTCTATGACGTCGGCGTGCGCGGCAAGCCGCACACCTTCGGCTGCATCTCGGACCAGGTCTCTGACCCAACGAACACGCGGGCGGTCAAGGCCTGGGTCGACAGCCAGTACGACCCGGCCGTGACCTGGGCGGACATCGCTTGGCTGCGTGAATTGTGGAAAGGCAAGCTGGTGATCAAGGGAATACTCGAGGCCGACGATGCACGGGCGGCGCTTGATGCTGGCGCCGATGGCGTCGTGATCTCGAATCACGGGGGCCGTCAGCTCGACAGCGTTGCTTCCACAATTTCGAAACTGCCGGCGGTGATCGAAGCCGTCGGGGGGCGCATTGACGTGTTCATGGACGGAGGGGTGCGCGGTGGCATGGACGTATTCAAGGCCGTTGCCTTGGGTGCCACGGGCGTGATGATCGGCCGCTCATGGGCCTGGGCGATTGCGGGCGGAGGTGAGGCGGGCCTCATCGACCTGCTGGCGACGTTCAAGCGGGAACTGGCCGTCGCCATGGCGCTGACCGGGGCGAGGTCGATCGGCGAGGTTCACCGCGGCCTGATCGAATGGGACAGATGCTGACCGGCACTTGCCGGCTGAGCTGTATTGATCATTTCGGGAGGAGAAAAGGCAACATGAGATACAAGACAAGCAACCAATTCCACGTCGGCGCGAGCGTCTTCCTGCTCGCCGGCAGCCTGGTGGCGGTGGCCTGGGCGCCACATGCCGACGCGCAGGACAGCCCCGGACCGGCCACGCGGAAGGTCAACTATTCGCCGTACCCTGCCCAGACGTTTCCGAACCACGTCTACTTCGGCGACACCCACCTGCACACGTCGTACTCGGCGGACGCGGGCATGGCTGGCGCCATTGTTGGACCCGAGGAGGCCTACCGGTTCGCCCGCGGCGAGGAAGTGAAGTCGAACAGCGGTCTGCCCGCCAAACTGGCGCGGCCGCTCGATTTCCTGGTGGTCGCCGATCACGCGGAAAACCTCGGGCTCGCGCCAATGATCGCGGAATCCGATCCCGCACTGCTCAAGTCGGAATGGGGCAAGAAAGTCCACGACCTGGCCAAGAGCGGCACCATCGAAGGACAGGGAGCAGCCTTCAACATGTGGATTGCCGCCATGCAGGAGCTGAAAGACCCGTTCAAAGGCCAGGAAGAAACCATGGGCCGACCGGCGTGGAAGCGGATCACCGCGGCCGCCGAGAAATACAACGAGCCCGGCCGCTTCACGGCTCTGATCGGCTTCGAGTGGACGTCCGGGCCAGACGGCAACAACCTGCATCGCAACGTGATCTTTCGCGACGGCAAGGACAAGGCCGACCAGATCATTCCCTTGTCCTACTACGACACCGGCGATCCGGAGGATCTCTGGGCATGGATGGCGGCGTATGAGAAGAAGACCGGCGGCAAGATGCTCGCGATCCCGCACAACGGCAACCTGTCGAACGGCTTGATGTTCGATGACGTAACGCTGACCACGAAGAAGCCGCTCGACCGCGACTACGCTGAGCGCCGCATGCGCTGGGAGCCGATCTACGAAACCACGCAGCCCAAAGGCGACGGCGAAACGCACCCGGCGCTGTCGCGCAACGACGAGTTCGCCAACTTCGAACGCTGGGACAAAGGCAGCTTCGGACCGGTGCTCAAGACGCCCGACATGCTGCCGCGCGAGTACACCCGCGAGGCCTTCAAGCGCGGACTGGCCTATGAGGCCAAGCTCGGCGTCAACCCCTTCAAGTTCGGCTTGATCGGCTCGACCGACATGCACACCGGCCTGGTCACCACCACCGAGGACAATTTCTTCGGCAAGGTGGCCGTGCTGGAACCCTCCGCCGACCCGATCCGCTTCGATGAAGTGATTGTTGGCCGGGTGCCGGCCGACCGCGCGCGCAGCAATCAGCACCTCGCACGCGAGACCAGTGCGTCGGGTTTGGCGGCCGTCTGGGCACGCGACAACACGCGCGAAGCGTTGTGGGACGCGATGGCACGCAAGGAGGTCTACGCCACCACCGGCACGCGCCTCGTGGTGCGGGTCTTTGGCGGCTTCGACTTCACCGCCCAGGATCTCGAGCGCTCGGACTTTGCCGAACAAGGTTACAAGCGCGGCGTACCGATGGGTGGCGATCTCAAGAGCGCGTCCGCTGGCAAGTCGCCGACGTTCCTGGTTCGCGCCATGCGTGATGCGGATGGTGCCAACATCGACCGCATCCAGG
>Ga0315278_10001790_pt1 | contig 19003 bp, 18 predicted proteins | sample YL17G06_0_MG_FD_203880 | JGI IMG/M metagenome (GOLD analysis project Ga0315278, IMG submission 203880) | Sediment microbial communities from Yellowstone Lake, YNP, Wyoming, USA - YL17G06_0 | ecosystem: Environmental > Aquatic > Freshwater > Lake > Sediment | place: USA: Wyoming | collected... | reverse complement strand
GACTCGGGTGCGATCCAATCGAGCAGGTGCATGAGGGCCAGCGTATTGGTGCGCACCACACGCGCCGGGTCGGTCTCGACATTGCGCACGCCCACCACGGCCGCGAGCATGTAGACGCCGTCCCACCGTCGCGACAGTTCAGCCAGCGCGTCCGGGCGCGTGAGGTCCGCCTGCACCAGAGTGATATCGGGCCGGGCGCAGAGCGATTCCATCTCGCGATCTCGGCGGCCGCGCGACAGATCGTCCACGAGCGTCAGCGCATGCCCCTCGCCCGCCAGCCGCAGGGCCAGGTGATAGCCGATGAAGCCCGCCCCGCCCAGGATCAGCGTCCTAGGCATAGCCTATCCCCGCGTAGGACACCCCTGCCCCGCGCACCGTCTCCTCGTCGAGGATGCGCCAGCAGTCGTAGAGCACGGCCGGGCGACGCAGCCCCGGCAGGAGCCGCCCGAGGTCGAGCTTCGCGTACTCTGGATGGTTGGTGATGACGAGGACGGCGTCGGCGCCGTCGAAGGCCGCCTCGGGCGTCACCGGCTCGGCACCGAGGCCGCGTATGACCTCCGCAGCGACAAGGTAGTCGTGCCCCCGGAGCTCGAGCCCCGCCGCCCGGAAGAGCGGCAGCATGGAGACGATCGGCGTGCCGCGCATGTCGTCGGTAGGCGGCCAGCCCTTGTAGGCCCAGCCGAGGACGGCGAGCCTGGCGCCCTCGGCGCTTCCGCGCGCCTGGCGGATCATGCCGATCAGGCGCTCGGCCACGTGCACCGGCAGGTGCTCGTTGAGCCCGCGCGCTTGGCCCACGAGCCACGGCGTATAGCCAGCCGCGCGCGACGCGCTGATGAGGATATAGGGATCCTTCGAGAGACACGCGCCGCCGACGAAGCCCGGCTTGGCCAGATCCGGGCGCGGGTATTCGAGATTGGCCGCGCGGATCACCTCGAGGGGATCGAGCTGCCAGCGCTCGGCCATCAGCGCGACCTCATTGCCATAGGAGTAGATGAGATCAGTGTGGCAATTGTTGACGAGCTTGACGAGCTCGGCCGCCTCCAGCGAGGAGACTTCGACGACACGCGTGGTGACACGGGCGAAGAGCGCCGCCGCCGCCCCGCGGCCGTCCCCGTCGAGGCCGCCCACCACCTGCGGCAGCTCTTCGAGTTCGCGGAGCGCCTGTCCCTGGATGGTCCGCTCGGGCGCGAAGGCCAGCCGCGCCCGGCCCCAGCGCGCGAGGAGCTCGGGCAGCACGATCGAGCGGCTCGCGCCCACCGGCACCGTGCTCCTGACGATGACGACGGTATCGGACGCGCAGCGCTCTGCGACGTGGCGCGCGGCGGCGCGCAGATTGCCGAGCTCGGGCGCCTGCGTGTCGGGATTGACGGGCGTCGAGACACAGATGATCGCGGCGTCGACCCCGCCCTGCGGCAGCGCGGAGCCGACGTGGAGACGCTCGCCGAGAAAGGCGCGGACGCCTTCCTCCACGCCCGGCTCGAAGAGGTGCGGCCGTCCCTTGCCCAGCGCGTCGAGGACGGCCGGAGAGGTGTCCACGCCGTGGACGGTGAAGCCCTTGCGCGCCAGCGTCACCGCCAGCGTCAGCCCGACATAGCCCAGCCCGACGACACCCACGTTCTTCAATCCAGCAATCCCTCTGCGACGTCGCGGTTGGCCTTCTCGAGGTCGTGGAGACGTCCGACGTCCAGCCAGTATTCGCGGATGAGGTGCGCGGCCACGACGCGTCCCCGGTCAACCAGCGCCCGGATCATGTCGGTGGCGTCGAAATACTCTCCCTCGGGGATCAGCTCGATGGCCGATGGGTCGAGGAGATAAATTCCCGCGTTCACCGGGAATTCCTTGCGCGGTTTTTCTTCCACGCGGGTGACGCGCCCGTCGTGAAGCGTGAACTCGCCGTAGGGAATGTCCACCTGATGGATGGACACGCCGACCGTCATCGCCGCGTTCTCCTGCTGGCGATGGAACTCCCACATCGCGCGGAAGTCGCACTTGGTCAGAATGTCGGCGTTGACAACGAAGAAAGGGGCGCCGAGCTTGTCGCGCAGGAGCGTCAGCGCACCCATGGTCCCAAGCGGCTTGGGCTCGAGCGCGTAGTCTATGCGGACACCAAGGCGGGCGCCATCGCCCAGGCGCTCGCGGATCAGCTCCGACTTGTGGTGGACGGCGATGGTGATGTCGAAGACGCCGGACTGCCGCAGTCGCTCGATCATGATCTCGACCAGCGGCTTGCCGCCGACGGCTATGAGCGGCTTGGGCGTGAGCTCAGTCAGGGGGCGAAGGCGACGCCCCTCGCCCCCCGCCATGATCACGGCCGGGGCCGGCAACGGCGGGGACGCAATCTGCTCCTCGAGGAATAGCACGTCGACGAGGCGGCGGCCAGCGTCCACGATCGGCAGGTGGCGTATGCCACGGGCAAGCATAAGCTCCACGGCGGCGGCACGCCCCCGGCCCGGGCCGGCGGTCACCGGCGCTGGGTTCATGATTTCGGCCACGGCGCCATCGAGAGGGACGCCGCGCAGGAGCGCTCGCCGGACGTCGCCGTCGGTCACCATGCCCGCCAGACGGCCGTCGGCCTCCACGACCAAGACCGCCTGGCGGCCGTTCTTCGTGATGGCCTCGAGAGCCTCACGCAGGGTGGCCCGCGGGCTTGTGACAAGATTGGGGTTCATCGTAGCGGCTCTGCCATGGGGAAGCACTCAATCATACCGGGGCGAAGCCGAGGACGGACAGCGGCGAGCAGCGCGAGAGCAGCGGTAAACGCCCGCCCGGACAGTTCCCGTCCCATCCCCGGCGAATCGGCCTTCACGGGCAATGTTGGCCCCCTCTCAGCGTGGGATAGAATGCGAGGCAATGCCGTCTGCCACCCTTGGTCGACAGTCCCTGCTCCTGACCGCCAGCACCTGGGGGGGCACCGCGCTCAGCATGCTCGTGTCCATCCTGGTCGCGCGCATCCTGGGCCCCGCGGCGATCGGCTCCATCGGGTTCAACACCGGTCTGGTCGGTCTCCTCATGGCAATGCTGCTGCCCGGCTTCAGCCAGGCGCATCTCAAGCGGCTGGCCGAGGGCAGGGATCCGGGACGCTGCCTCGGCACCATGGTAACCGTCCAGCTCGCCCTCCACGGCGCGCTCGTTGCGGCCCTCGCAGCCGCATGGACCGTGCAGGGCCCCTTCCGGTCCGCGGAGCCGCCACTCGTCTTCCTCTTCATGCTCGCCGCGCAGATCGCCACCAACTTTGCCGACATCTTCCTCAAGGTGTTCATCGCCCGCGAGTGGACCGTACCCTACTCCGCGATCCTCATGGTCGCCCGCGCCGCGCGGTTGCTGAGCGTCGTGCTCGTCCTGCTGTGGGCACCCAGCATCACCTTGGTGGCGGCGACGTTTTCCGTCGAGGGCGTGCTGAGCGCGTTGGGCGCGGCCCTGGTGCTCGCCATTCGGTATGGCATCTCCGTGCGCGCACCGACGCGCGAGAGCTTCCGTGAGTACTGGACCTTTGCGCGCCCGTTCCTGGTGACGACGCCGCTGGCCCTGTTCCAGGATTCCATCGATCGGGTGCTCGTCGGCCGATGGGCGGGGCTCGCCGCCGCCGGCTACTACCAGATTGCCCGGGCGCTTTGGGAAGGGCTCTCCTCCGTGATCGCGGCACCCGGCATCTTCTTCCTCACCCGGCTCTCGAGCCTCTACGCGCGGCGGTCGGAGGCCGGCGATCGCGAAGCCCGGGAGTTCTTCTTCGGCGGGCTGGACAAGCTCCTGTTCCTCACGATCCCCATCGCGCTGGGCTTCTGGGCCTTCGCCGATCCGGCGATCGGGCTGGTCTACGGCAACGCGTTTCGCCCGGCGGCGGTCCCCCTGCGCATTCTGGTGCTGGCCGCGGTCGCCGCCAACATCGTCAACCCGTACACGCTCGTCGTCTACGCGCTGGACCAGCCCGCCCGGTTCGTCCCCGTGAACCTGCTGCGCGTGGTCGCTTACCTCGCCGTGCTGTTCGCACTCGTGCCGGCTGAACCGCTCTTCGCCGGTCACGCCGGGCTCTTGCCCGGGGCGACGGGCGCGGCCGTTGCGCGGCTGTTCCTGATCCTGTTCCCCGCCTGGCTGTATTTCCGCTGGACCCGCGATCTTGCGGGCATCCCCTTTTATGCGCGCGCCTGCGTGTACCTCGGCGGATTCGCGATCATGGTGGCGTCCTTCCACCTTCTGATGGCGCTCGCGGGGCCTCTCACCCGGCTGGGCCCGTGGGCCCCCATTCCCGCCGCCGGAGGCGCCCTCGCCCTGTATGTGGCGTACCTCTTCGTCGCTCACCCCGGCACCCCGGACAACCTCCGCTATACGCTCGCCCTGCTGTCTCCCAGAGGCTTCGTGCAGTTCTTTCGAGCGGGCCTCCGCGGGGCGTGAGCGTGGCAGCATCCCTCAGCCCGTTGGCAGGCCGGGCTGCCGGGGCCCGCTTCTCTTGGCCAGGACATCGGCCGACACGACCGCACCGGCCCGCACCCGCGTCCCCTCTTCGAGGGTGACACCGGGCACCACGACCGCGCCCGCGCCGATGAACGCCCCGGCCTGCACCGTGACGCCCCCGCAAAGGATCACGCCCGGCGAGAGGTAGGCGTGGTCGGCAATCGCGCAGTCGTGCTCGGCCACGACACCGCTGTACACGACGGCGTTTATCCCGACGCGCACGTGGCTGCCGAGCACCACGCCGGGAAAGACCACCGAGCCTTCCCCGATCCGGCAGGAGCGACTCACGGCCGCGCGCGGGTGGACCAACGTGGGAACAGTCGCCCCGGCCTCCTTCAGGGAGCGGAACAGCTCCGCGCGGCGCTCCAGCGCGGTATTGCCGACGCCCACGATGGCGCCGTCGAACCCGCCGGAGGCCAGCAGCCGCGGCAAGTCTGCGTCATCGCCGACAACGGCGGGCCCGGTGGCGCCCGGCCGCTCGGTGAAGCCGGCGACGGTCCAGCCGCACTCGACCGCCAGGTCGGCCACGGCGCGGGCGTGCCCGCCAGCGCCCAGGATGAGGAGGCGCCCTGACACGGCCCTCAGCGGCCCGCGGGCTTCGGCGCGGGCTCCTTTACAGCAGGCGCCGCAGCGGCACCCGGCACTCCGTGGAGGTGATTCCAGTCTTTCTCGAAGTCGGCGAGGCGCTTGAGGTCGCGCCGCACCATGAGCTCGCGGAGTCCGTAGAGCTCCACGGTGTTGAACTTCTTGCAGATGTTACCGGTGATCCGGGTGGCGTCGCCCACGTCCAGCAAGAAGGCCTCGAGGTCGCCGTCGTACTGGTCGAGGATCCTCTTCTTGTAGGTGTAGTACCACTCGGTCCCGGGATAGGGCGTCGCGAAGAACGGCTTGACGTTCAGGCCGAGCCGATTCCAGGCGTGGATATTGTCGCGGATCGAGTCGAAGTCGTCGTCGGGGAAGCCGAACATCTGATTCGGAATGGGCCGGATGCCGGCCTCGAGCGTCCAGCGGAGCGAGCGCTCATTGGTGGCCGGAGTGGCGCCCTTCCCCACGGTCTTCAGGACCCGCGCCGAGAAGGACTCGTAGCCGTAGACGAGGTGGGTGCAACCGGCCTGCTTGATCTTCCGGAGCACGTCCTGGCTGACCAACGTGGCGTGGCTCGTACCGCCCCAATGCACGCCACGGCAGCGGTCCGGATCGTGCTCCACGCCGTCGCGCGCGCACTGGGGCTGCAGGCCCTCCGCGATCCAGAGGTCGGCGATGTCCGTGAGCCACTTCTTGCCGGAGAACTGGTGCATGGTCATCAGGTTCTCGTCCAGGAATCCGATGAAGTCCACGCCGAAGCGCTCCCGCGCGTACTTGACCAGGTTCACGACGTAGCGCGGGCTGTGCCAGCGAATATTGCGCTCGTAAGTGAACGCGACGTCCCGGTCGCCTCCCCCCTTTTCCTCGATCTTCATGTCACCGGAGATGCCGAGGTGAAAGCAGAAGCGGCAGATCAGCGAGCAGCCGTAGCTGGCGTTGATGTCGAGGCGGCGCCGCGCCACCATCCCCTCCTCCGAGAAGAGGGCCATGCTGTTCTTGAAGTAAACCTCCTCCAGGGGGAAGAGCTCCCAGGCCGGGTACGGCAGGCTGTCCAGATCCACGAGCAGGGGCTGCTCGGGATTGAGCCGGCTCTGGCCCGACGGATCGCGCCAGATGAGGCCGCGCACCTGGGCCCAGTCGCGGTTGCCGGCGTCCACCCGCCGCAGCACCTCGGGGAAAGAGACAAAAGCCTCGCCTACCACTCCCACGTCCACCTGGGGCAGGAAGCGCATGATCTCATGTGGCATGCTGGTCAGGAAGCCGCCGCCCGCCACGAGAAGCGCCTGGGGCGCCACTTCCTTGGCTATGGCGGTGATGTGCTTGATCGACCGGTACGCGGTGGTAATGCCGCCAATCCCGATCACGTCCCAGCGGTCCGCTTTGAGAACCTGGGCCAATACGGCATCGGATTCGCGCCAGGCGTTGGCATCGAAAACCTGGACGGCATGCCCTTGGCGCATGATGATGGCGGCCAGCAGCGCCATGCCATAGGGCACGTGCCGCGGCTCGTCTTCTTCGCGGACGACCGGATTGATGAACAGCAGCTTGGCCATGGGGTCAGCGTCCTTTCTCGACGTCGCCGAGAAACTCCTCGAGGCGCAGCGTCCGGATGCCGGGCCCGAACAGGATGCCGCCCTCGGTGCAGTTGTAGGTCTCGCAGTCGGCCCCACCCACCATCTCCAGGAACACCTCGCGATACCAGAAGTAGGCCGGGTCGGTGAACCACCGCTCCCCCGTGAGGGGGCTGTCCAGGTGGATGAAGGCCTCTTCGTGGCGCGCGCCCAGCATCTCCACCAGCTCCGGGTAGTACTGCGTCTTGGCGTAGGGCGTACCCGGTGCGTAGGAGAAGTCCATTCCGACGATCCCCACGCGCCGCTTGCCCAGCACGGCGTGGGTCAGTACCCAGGCCGCGGTCCCCACGTTGCCGCCGCCGTTGATGCAGGGTAGCCTGTTCATCCCGTGGAGCCGCCGCGAAACGCTGTCGGGCCGCTCGTAGTCGTCGTACATCGGGTTCCACCAATAGAGCGCCATCCCCGCCTGTTCACAGCGCTCCGAGACGGCCGGCGCGGCCGACGTGGCCACGGCCGCCTTGATAGCCGGCCCGTGCTTGTTCACCAGCTCGACGAGGGCACGGTTGGCGCCGATCTCGTCCCGGGAGTGCACCGGATCCATCTCCTGTCGGCGGAAGTAATCGTCGGCCGGCGCCGCGGTGAGTGCCGGGTCGCCGAACCAGCGGACGATGCGTCCCGAGTGCGGATCCACGCTGACGACCACGTGGGGCACCACGCCGGCCCGCAGGCAAGCGCCGAGGGCGCCGTCCGCGGCAACCACGGTCCCCTTGAATCGGGAGGCCCGGAGCCGGTCCAGGCTCCTGCGACGGTGGAGGCTGGGCCCGGCCGCGACCACGATCGCGGCGTCGCCTTCACCCAGTGGCAGAGGCGCGAGCTCCAGCACGGACCGGCGGATGCGCGGCCGGTTCAGCTCGGCGTTGGCCAGCCCGACCGCTGCGATGCGGTCGAAGGTCGCCGCCTCAAGCGTCCCGGCGATCCGGCGTCCCAGATCCACTCGTTTCGCCGCCCCGGCGCGCCGCCGCCCGCCCGGCTTCCATATCCGCTCGGCTCGCCTCCGGCTGCGCCTCGCCGTTCCACACGAAATTCTTCTTGCTCACGAAGCAGATGCTGCCGCCGAGACGTGAGAGCGCCTTGCGCTCGAACTCCGTCTCGAGGTGCGAGGCCTCAGCGTCCTCGGTCTCCTTGATCTCGACGTCGAGCTTGTAGTTGCCTTTGAGAAACTCCTTCATCCGTGCCTCCTCCAGGTCGGCCTTGGGTTACTTCGGCGCGGCGGCCGGCGCGCCCGGAACCGGGAGGCGGCGGAGCGTGAGACATTTCTCACGAGGCACGCCGATGCGTGCCAGCTCGGCCACCTGCTGCCCGGGGCGGTCAAAGGTCGCCGCGATCACGCCATCGCACTCCTCGTGGACCAGCTCGCCGAGCGGCCGCACCGAGAAGCCGAGGAACTGGCCGCCCGCCTCGCGGGCGAAGATGCCCACTGGCTCCAGGCCGAACTCGCGCAAGGTGAGGTAGGCCAGCTCGGCGGCCTCGCCCACCCCGTAGAGCGCGATGCGCTTGATCCCATCGGCGTGCATCTGGGCGATGACCTCCCGCAGATTTCCACGCGTGCGGCGGTACAGTTGCAGGGAATAGGTCATGTATTCGTAGGTGAGCCGGGTCTTCTCGGCGACCCCCTTGGGCGTCAGCACGTAACGCAGACGCTTGCGGGCCAGGGGCTTTGCGGGGAACTCGGTGATCTTGATGTAGCCCTTGCCGGCCAGCCGCTTGAGGTAGAGGTTGGCCAGCCCCAGGGCGACCCCCAGCTGCTTGGCCAGGACCCGCTGGGTGACCGGCGTACCGTCCCCGATGACTGTCAGAATCTCGAGATTCCGCTCCAGTTGGCGCTCCATATAGATCGTTCACAAGTTGAACATGCTGGTGTAAGATGCGTCAAGGAAATTCGACCATGACGAGCGAGCCGGACCACACCTTCATCATCGCCGAGGTGGGCGTCAACCATAATGGCGACCTCCGCCTCGCCCGGCGGCTGATCGACGTCGCCGCGGAAGCCGGGGCCGACGCGGTCAAGTTCCAGACCTTTGTCGCCGATCGCCTGGTGACGCGCCTGGCCCGAACCGCGGAGTACCAGCGCCGCGGCACGGGCGGTGAGCCGAGCCAGCATGCCATGCTCGCCGAGCTGGAGCTGTCCCCGGCCGATCACCGGGCCCTGTTCGAGCACTGCGCGGTCCGTGGCATCGAGTTCATGTCCACGCCCTTCGATCCGGAGAGTGCCCGGTTCCTGAAAAGCCTGGGCGTGCGCCGGCTGAAGATCCCGTCCGGCGAAGTCACGAACCTGCCGATGCTGGAGGTGGTCGGGGGCCTTGGGCTCCCGGTGATCCTCTCCACGGGCATGGCCGACATGGAGGAGGTCCACACGGCCGTGGCCACGCTTCGCGGGACCGGTCTCAGCGAGCTGGCCCTGCTTCAGTGCATCAGCAACTATCCTGCCGATCCGGCGCTGACCAACCTTCGCGTCATGGACACATACGCTCGCGCCTTTGGCGTTCCCGTGGGGCTGTCCGACCATTCACCGGGGCTCACGATCGCGATCGCGGCGGTCGCCCGAGGCGCCTCCTACATCGAGAAGCACTTCACCATCGACCGCTCGCTGCCGGGCCCGGACCACCAGGCGTCGCTGATGCCGCAGCAGCTGCGCGACCTCGTCACGGCCATCCGGGAGGTGGAGCAGGCGCTGGGGGACGGCATCAAGCGTCCGGCGCCCAGCGAACTGCCGATCCGCGACGTCGCACGCAAGAGCCTCGTCGCCGCGCGAGATCTTCCGGCCGGCACGGTCTTGACGGCGCCGGACCTGGTCATCTTGCGGCCCGGCACGGGCCTGCCCCCGGGGGATCTGCCCCGCGTCGTCGGCCGGCGAACCACCCGTCCGATCCCGGCCCAGACCCCCATCACAGGGGACATGCTGGAATCCACCCCTCACTCCACGGGAAGGCCATCGTGATTACAGCGCTCGTCGTCGGCGGCGGCTCCATCGGTAAGCGGCATCTGAGAAACCTCCTCGCCACCGGCCGCTCGGCCGCGGTGGTGGAGACCCGCGAGGATCGGCGCGCGGAGATCGCAGCCAAGCACCCGGGCGCACGGATCTTCAAGAGCCTGCCCGAGGCCCTGGCGGCCGAGCGATACCAGGCGGGCTTCATCTGCCTGCCCACGGCCTATCACCTCGAGCCGGCCGCGGCCCTGGCGCGGGCCGGCGCGCACATCTTCATGGAGAAGCCCGTCTCGCACACGGTCGATGGGATCCCCGAGCTGCTGGCGGCGGTCGAGCACCAGGGGCTCACCGGCATGACCGGATTCTGCATGCGCTTCTTCAAGCCGCTCCAGCACGCCAAGGCGCTGATCGACGCGGGCCGCATCGGGCGGGTGGTGACCGCGCGGAGCTTCACCGGCGTCTACCTGCCCGACTGGCATCCCTACGAGGACTACCGCTCCTTCTACATGGCGAAGAAGGCCCAGGGCGGCGGCGTGCTGCTGGACGAGTGCCACGCCTTCGACTGGATGCAGTGGCTGTGCGGCCCGATCGCGGGGGTTTTCTCGCTGGTGGGCACCTTCAGCGACCTCGAGGTGGAGACGGACGACGTCTGCGAAGTCATCGCCCGCTTCGGCGACCGGGCCGTGGGCTCCATCCACCTCGACATGGTGGATCGCTCGGCGCGCAGCTACGTCGAGATCATCGGCACGGCGAGCACGCTCCTGGTGGACCTCGAGGGTCACACCGTGCGGCTCTACGACCACGGCAAGCGGCAGTGGGAGACCACGGCCTTCGAGCCCGGCTACGACCAGATGTACGTGGACGAGATCAACCACTTCTTCGCCTGCGTGGACAAGCGCGAGCGACCGTGCGTGGACCTGGGGGACGGCTACCGCGTCCAGCGGATCATGGACGCCTGCGCTCGCTCCAGCGCCTCGGGTCGCTGGGTCACCGTCGACTGAGATGTCGGCGGCACGCCTGATCGCGCGGCTCGACGTCAAGGGCCCCAACCTGGTCAAGGGCATCCGCCTGGAGGGCCTGCGCGTGATCGGCGACCCGCGGACCTTCGCCCGGCGCTACTACGCCGAGGGCGCGGACGAGATCCTCTACGTGGACATCGTGGCGAGCCTCTACGGCCGCAACAATATCCTGGAAGTCGTCCGGCGCACCGCCGAGGACGTCTTCGTGCCCATGACCGTGGCCGGCGGACTGCGCAGCGTGGCGGACGTGCGAGAGGCGCTCAGGAGCGGCGCGGACAAGGTCGCCATCAATACGGCGGCGGTGGCCAACCCCGAGCTCATCCGCGTGGTATCCGAGGCCTTCGGCAGTCAGTGCATGGTGGTCGACATCCAGCCCAAGAAGATCGGCCCCGATCGCTGGGAGGCCTACACGGACAATGGCCGCGAGCGCACGGGGCTCGACGCGCTGGAGTGGGCCCAGCGCGCGGTGAGCCTGGGCGCGGGCGAGCTCCTGATCACCTCGGTGGACCACGAGGGCACCCAGAAGGGCATGGACCTGGATTTTCTTCGGCGCGTGACGACCCTCGTCGAGGTGCCCGTGATCGCGTCCGGCGGCGTGGGGACGCCCGAGCACGCGCGCCAGGCCATCGTCGAGGGCGGGGCCGACGCCGTGGCCGTGGCCTCGGTGCTCCACTACGGCCGCCATAGCATCAGCGAGATCAAGACTCACCTGGCCCAGACCGGGGTACCCGTGCGGATGTCGGCATGAGCGCGGCGCGCCCGGTTGTCGTGGTGGACTACGGCCGCGGCAATCTCTTCAGCGTCTCTCAGGCGGTGGCTCGGGTGGGCGGCGAGCCCCGCCTGACGTCGGAGCCGGACGCGGTGCGCCGCGCCGAGCGGGTCATCCTGCCCGGGGTGGGCGCCTTCGGTGACGCCATGACGGGTCTGCGCGAGCGCGGGCTCGAGGACGCGGTGAAGGCCTTCGCCGCGACGGACCGGCCGCTGCTCGGCCTGTGCCTCGGCATGCAGCTCCTGCTCGACGAATCCAGCGAATTCGGCCGGCACGCGGGGCTCGGCCTCATCCCGGGCCGCGTGGAGCGGCTGCCCGCGCCGCCCCGGGCCGGGCGGGACAAGATCCCCAACGTGGGCTGGTGCCGGCTCGAGCCCACCCTGGGCGGCGCGCCGTGGGCCGACGGCATCTTCGCCGGGGTCAAGCCCGGGGACTTCGCCTACTTCGTCCACTCCTACACGGCCCAGCCGGCTGACCCGCGCCACCGGCTGGCCGACATCCGCTTCGCCGGGCTGGCGGTGGCCGCTGCCATCGCGCGGGGCGCCGTGGCGGGCTGCCAGTTCCACCCGGAGAAGAGCGGCGAAGTGGGGCTGGCCATCCTCGACACCTTCGTCAACCGCGCCTGACAGGAGGCCGCGATGGAACCCGCCACCCCCCTCGAAGCCAAGTTCGGCCTGCCACGCGAGGTGCGCTTCTGCGTCCGCTGCGTCATCTCCAACCAGCGACCCTCCTCGACCGTGGAGTACGCGCACACTCGCGAGTCGAAGAAGGAGACCATCCACTTCGACGTCGAGGGTGTGTGCGCGGCGTGCCGCTTCGCCGAGATGAAGGACACCCGTGTGGACTGGGGCGAGCGCGAGCGCGAGCTGCAGGACCTCCTGGCGCACCACCGCCGGACCGATGGGCACTACGACGTGCTGGTGCCGGGCAGTGGCGGCAAGGACAGCATCTACGCCTCCCACCTGCTCAAGTACAAGTACGGCATGAACCCGCTCACGGTGACCTGGGCGCCGCACATCTACACCGACGTGGGCTGGCGCAACTTCCAGTCCTGGCTCCACTCGGGCTTTGACAACTTCCTCTGCACTCCTAACGGCCGGGTTCACCGGACGCTGACTCGCCTCGCGTTCGAAAACCTGCTGCACCCCTTCCAGCCCTTCATCTTCGGCCAGAAGAGCCTGCCGCCCAAGTTCGCGGCCATGCACGACATCCCGCTGGTGATCTACGGCGAGAACGAGGCCGAGTACGGCAACCCGCTGGCCGAGGGGGCGACATCGCGTCGTGACCCGCGCTACTACACGCGCGAGGCGCGCCAGGAGGAACTCTACCTGGGCGGGGTGGGCGTGCCCGAGCTCAAGGCCCACGGCGTGGAGGTGCGGGATCTGGAACCGTATCTGCCGGGGGACCCGAACCTGCTCGCCGAGAAGAAGATCGAGGTGCACTACCTGGGCTATTACCTCAAGTGGGTGCCCCAGGAGTGCTACTACTACGCCGTCGAGCACGCCAACTTCGAGGCCAACACGGAGCGCACCGAGGGCACCTACTCCAAGTACAACAGCATCGACGACCGCATGGACGGGCTGCACTACTACACGACCTACATCAAGTTCGGCCTGGGGCGGGCCTCCTACGACGCCGCGCAGGAGATCCGCAACCACCACCTCACGCGCGAGGAGGGGGTGGCCCTCGTGCGGCGCTTCGACGGAGAGCTGCCCCGCAAGCACCTGGCCGAGAATCTGGAGTACATGGGCATCCCGGAGGCGCGCTTCTGGGAAATCGTGGACCAGTTTCGCTCCCCTCATCTCTGGAAACGGGAGGGCGACCGGTGGGCGCTCCGACACCAGGTCTCCTGATCCTGGTACCGGCACGCGCCGGCTCAAAGGGCCTGCCCGGCAAGAACCTCAAGTCCCTCGGCGGACTGCCGCTCCTGGCCTGGACAGCGCGGACCATCGCGGCCTCGGGCGTGAGCGCGCGCAGCATCCTCACCACCGAGGACGCTGCGATCGCCGCCGTCGGCCGGTCGCACGGTCTCGAGACGCCCTTTCTCAGGCCCGCGGATCTGGCCAGCGACACGGCCACCATGGTTGCGGTGGTCGAGCACGCCGTGGGCTGGATGGAGCGCGAGGGCGGCTTCGCGCCGTCCGCCATCATGCTGCTGCAGCCCACCTGCCCGTTCAGGAAACCCGAGCGCATCCGGCAGGCGTTGGACCTCCTGGCGCTGCCCGGCACCGAGGGCGTCATCGGCGTCAAGGGCATCGACCGCAGCCTGTCGGTCGTGTACCAGGAAGGGCCGGACGGCGCGCTGGCGCCGCTGGCGCCGTGGGACGAGCGCACGCGCCGTCAGGACGTGCGACCGCTGCTCACCCCCAACGGCACCCTCTATCTCACCACCCGCGAGAGCCTCGTCCGGCACCGGCGGCTGTTCCCGCCGCAGCTGCGGGGCCTCGTCACCGACCACATCGAGAGCATCGACATCGACACGCCCGAGGACTGGGCGCTGGCCGAGGCCGTGGTCGCGGCCGGCCTCGCCACGCCATGAGGCCGGTACGCGTTCTGCTCTCGGCGCGCGACCCGGGCGGCGCCGCCCAGGTGCGCGCCGTGGCGCCGGCGCTCCGCGCCGACCCGCGCGCGGCGGTGAGCGTGGCGGCGAGCGGTCCGGCCTTCGATATTCTCGAAGCGGCAGACCAGAAGCCGGAGCGCTTCGTTCTCCCTGACGGCTCCGTCCACCAGGAGTCGGGCGATGACCCGGCTCCCCTGCTCGGCGCGGCGCAGGCGCTGCTGGACCGCGCGGACCCTGACACGCTGGTGGTAGGCATCTCCTCCCTCGGCGTGGGAGTGGACGAGGCGCTGCTGGCCCGAGCCGGCGGGCGTCCAACCTTCGCCCTCCAGGACTATCCAGGAGACGCCAACGCCATCGCGGGCACCTATGCCGGGCGCTACTTCGTGCGGGATGAGGCGGCGGCGCGGCTGACCCGGGCACGCTTCGGCGTCGAGGCCGCCGCCGTGGGCTCTCTGCGTCATCAAGCGTATGGGCACCTCGACGTGGCCGCGCTCCGCGCCTCGACCCGGGCGCAGGCCGGCGCCGGCGATCACCCCGTGGTGGGCTTCTTCGGCCAGCCTGCCGACATCCCGGGCCACGAGGCGGCCTTTGGACATCTCGTGGAGGCACTCGCGGCCAGCCGGGCCAAGCCGCTCCTCGTGCTGAGGGAGCACCCCAAGTCCAAGAACCGCCGCGGGGCTCATCTGGATGCGCTCCGGGCAGCTGGCGTCCGCGTCTACGACGCGACCGATGCCGGCGCGGTGGAGCCGTGGCTCGCTGCCTGCGACGTGGCCACCACCTGCTTCTCGCACTGCACGATGGACCTTGCCTTTCTCTCGGCGTACAGCCCGGAGCCTCTCGGCTCGGTTCTCTTCCTCCTGACTACGTTGGAGGCGCGGGAATTCATGCGTGCATACACGGGCATGCCCCTGCCGGACGGCGTCGAGCAGGGACTGGGGCTGGTGGCCGAGTCTCCGGCTGACGTTGGGCGCCTTCTGGAGCGTGCCCTCACACGTGATGAGCAGCGCGTCTTTCATACGGCCAGCCTGCGTCTGCCGCGGGCGGCGCGGCTCGACCTCATCGTCGAGACTGTAGTCGAGGCCGGCCGACAGCGCATGGCCCGCGTCGGGGCGCCCTCGTGAGCGCACCCGCCGTGCTGGGGCTCGTGGTCGCGCGCGGCGGCTCCAAGGGCTTGCCGAGGAAGAACGTCCTGCCGCTCGCCGGCAAGCCGCTCATCGTGCACACCATCGAGGCGGCGCGCCAGGCCCGCTCGCTCGGCCGCTCGGTGCTGTCGAGCGAGGACCCGGAAATCATCAGCGTGGCGACGGCGGCGGGCTGTGCGGCGCCCTTCGTACGGCCGGGGGAACTGGCGGGGGACACCAGCTCCACGGTGGACGTGGCGCTCCATGCGCTGGACTGGCTGGCCGCCCACGAGGCCTACCGCGCCGACGTCGTCGTGCTGCTGCCGGCCACGGCCCCGCTCCGCCGGGCCGAGCACATCGACGGCGCGGTGGCCGCGCTGCTGGGCGACGCCGAAGCCGAGGCGGTCGTGGCTGTGGCCGAACCCGACTACCCGCCCTACTGGATGCTGACGATCAGCGACGGCCGGCTCCGCTGGCTCTTCCCCGAGGACGCCAAGACCGATCACCGCCAGCAGCTGCCCCGCGCCTACCGCCCGAACGGCTCGATCTACGCCGTCCGGACCGAGGTGCTGCGAAGCCAGCGGACCTTTTACCCGGCGGCCACCGCTCCCTACATCATGCCGCGGGAGGCGTCGGTCAACATCGACAGCCAGCTCGACTTCAGGCTGGCCGAACTCTTGCTCATGGACCCGCCACGTAGCCATTCAACGTAGCAAGGAGACCAGAGACATGCCCGACACCCCCACGCAGCCGATCAGCGGACTCGCCTACTACGACAAGAACGCCAACGTCTACATGCAGGCCCACGCGGAATATCACGTGCAGCGCTTCAAGACCTTCAATCTCCTTCTGCCACCGCCACCCGGGGCGCTATTCGACTTCGGCTGCGGCTCGGCCGATAACTTGCTCCTGCTGGCTCAGGCGGGGTTCTCCGTACGCGGGGTGGATCCGGCCCCCAACCTCATCTCTCTCGGCCAGTCAGCGCTGCAGAGCGCCGGCCTGGATCCGACCTCCATTCGCGTCGGAGACGTCAGTGCGCTCGAGCAGGCGGAGCCGAGATCCATCGACGTGGTGACCTCACTCAACGTGCTCGCTTATCTGAGCCAGGAAGAAGAGGACCGCTTCTTCAGGGCGGCGCGCCGCGCCACCACGCGGGCGGGGTGCATCGTGTTCAGCGTCGGGAACGCGCTGTCGGACATCGTCACGTTCAACAGGTATACGATCGAGTTCTATGAACGCCATATCTTGCCCACGTTCGCGGAAACGTCGGAGGAGGCACAGGAGTGCCTTGAGAAACTGAAGGCGTTACTGGCCAACTCTGCGGTCCCGAGGAAGACGACCGATGCATCCTACGCCGGCCGAAAGTCCAGCGAGAGGGACGTGGTCAAGACCCGTCGGATCATCCTGATGGATTTCATCGCTCGACTGGGCCGGGAGTTTGACCTTCACGTCGAAGCGTACAACTTCTACCACTTCTGGCCACTACCACCTCAGCTGCTTCAGGAGACCGAGAGGCTGACGGAGCTTCAACGGAAATTCGACACGCGCTCGCACAGCGATCCGCTCGGGATCGTCTTCGCGTCTCAAATCAACATCAGGGCGAGCGTCGGCCAACCCCGTGGTGCTCGATGACATCGAGCACACGCTGGCTGCTGTGCGTGTCGTCGAATCCCAGGTATTTCTCCGCGTAGACGCGCCGGGCTTCCTTGTTTACCTGAAAGTTGCCCAAGGTTTTCCCGCGGAGGAATTCAGCCGCCCTCCCCACATCAACACACCAGACCACGCCTTCAAAATTCTGGAGGCTTCCCGGATCTGCGTCCCAGATCTCGTGGTAGGCGGGCCCACCCGGTTCGTAGGGTGGCGGCACCTTGATGCTCAGCGAGGGGACATCGCAGAAGGCCGCCTCCAGCACCGCCCCGCTTTGGAAGTGGACGCAGAGATCGGCAACGGCCATGAGCTCCATCGAGTTGTAGGGGAAGACGCCCTCGTCATTTTCGACGAACACGTCGGCAAGCCGCGCCAGGAACGGAGGGTCCGCGTTCTTCGTTCTCGATTTGACGACGAGGAGGGCGTCGTTCTGGCGGCAGAAGCGGCGGATAGATTCGACGAGGAGCGGATACCCCTGCCCCTTCTGGCTCTTGATCTCGTCCGCCCAGGCCGGCCGGTCCTGGCGCCTGGCCCTGGCCGCGCGCCAACGCCACCAGCCCCGCCCCCAGACAAGCTGACGCCACGGCTCGGGCACGGCCATCTTGAGCGACATGAAGAGGACGACGGGCCGGTCGGGGGGCAAACCGTACCTGCGCCTCCCCGCAGCCCGATCGGTTACCAGCGCAAATTGGTCCAGCATCGTGGAGCCGCAGACGGCGCTCCGCGCTTCCAGGTCTATCCCGGGGCCCAGGTTGGCGAAATCGGCCTTCCGCTCCTGCCAGTGGAGCCGACGCTGGAAGTCGCTCTGGTAGAAGGTCACATCCACGACTCGGTATCCCTCGGGATCGCTGGTCACAGTCTCGAAGGCGTAGTCCACGGAATACAGTCGGATTCCGGCCTCACGCATCTCCTGCGCTTCGCCCTCAAGGTTCATAGCCTTGAGCAGCGTGTGCAGCGAAGGGGCAATGAGGGCCTCAGCGCGCTCCTCTTTCAGGCTCGGCAGCAGTGGTGATCCCCACTCGTGGTCGATGACCCGGGCGGCAGGCCAGTGCTTGAAATCGTCCTCGGTGGTCGCCTCCCCCTTCTTGCGCTGTTTGGGGTCTCGGACTAATACCACGGCGTGCCCGCGGTCGACGGCTGCCTGGATGAGCGAGCCCATGACCTTGAAGTAGCCCTTGCGGGAGGCGAGGAAAGCGATCTTCACAGGGCTGGGGGCTCGAGGTCCACGAACCGCTTGCGGAGCAGCCGCGGCCCCAGCTCGACTTCGCGCAGCACTTTCACGATACGCGGCGCGGCGTGCCCATCGCCGTAGGGATTGACGAGCCCGACCAGGCGGCGACGGAACTCAGGCGCGAGCGCGCGCCCGATACCGGCCGCGATCTCCTCCCGGCCATGCCCCACGTCGAGGACGTTCGCAGCCCGGAGCCGCCCCTGCTGGCGGGTGCCGATGTTCACCACGGGCAGGCCAAAGGAGGGCGCTTCGATGATGCCGCTCGACGAGTTGCCCACCATCACGTCGGCCTCCTGCAGGAGCGAGCAGTAGACGTCCTCACCGAGCGAGGGAACGAGCCGCGTGCCGGGGCGCTCGGCGGCCAGCGCCTCGAGCCGCCGGATCACGGCGGCGTGGGCTGCGTCGGCGCCCGGATAGGTGATGACCGCGTCCCCGTCCAGCTCGACAAGCGCCGCGGCCAGCTCCTCCACCTGCGCGGCCGTCTCGGCGTACTCGAGCGTGGCCGGGTGAAAGGTCACGAGCAGGGTCGGCCGCCGGAGCGGCAGCCCGACCTTCCGCGCCAGCACCTCGCGCGGCAGGCCGGCCAGCCTGCTGAACCGGTCGAGCCCGGGCGCCCCGCAGCAGTGGACGCGCCAGGGCTCCTCGCCCATCTGGCGAATGCGGCGCGCATAGAGCTCGGCCGCCGGGAAGTGCACGTGTGCGAGCTTGGTGATGGCGTGGCGGACCTGCTCGTCGATGGCCCCTTCGGTCACCTCGCCGCCATGGATATGGGCCACGGGCACGGTGAGCGGCAACGCGGCGAGCGCCGCGCTCAACATCTCGAGGCGGTCCCCGAGCACGACGAGGAGGTCGGGCCGCGAGCGGGCGAGCGCCGCGGCGAACCCGGTCACGCCGCGTCCCGCCGCCGCGGCGATGGCCTCGGGGGCGTCCGACTCGCCGAGCATCTCGACGCGCTCGATGATGGCCCAGCCGTCGGCCTCGATGGCGCTCGCTGTGCGCCCGAAGCGCGGGGAGAGGTGAGCGCCCGCGACGAAGAGGAGGAGCGCCAGGTCGGGGGCGTCGCGG
>Ga0315278_10001789_pt1 | contig 19008 bp, 19 predicted proteins | sample YL17G06_0_MG_FD_203880 | JGI IMG/M metagenome (GOLD analysis project Ga0315278, IMG submission 203880) | Sediment microbial communities from Yellowstone Lake, YNP, Wyoming, USA - YL17G06_0 | ecosystem: Environmental > Aquatic > Freshwater > Lake > Sediment | place: USA: Wyoming | collected... | reverse complement strand
CAACGCCTGGATCGCCAACACGCTCGGTCACCCCGGCCTGATGGAGAAACTGGCGTTGGTTTGGAACAAGATCAAATCGTGGTTCGGCAACCTCGTCGGTGGCTCGGAGCCTACGCACGAAAAGGCCGCCAAGGAATGGATCAGCCTGTATGAAACGGTGGTCAAGTATCCAGGCGGCGACGTTTCCCTGGTGCAGCCCGATGGCACCGTCGCGGGCACTTTCGATGGCGGAAAGAGCATCGAATCGCCGTGGGGCATAGCCGTCGACGGCAACGACAACGTGTGGGTGGCGAATGGGGGCGGACACTCGATCACATTCCTGTGCGGCGCGCGTCCCACAAATTGTCCGGCGGGTGCCAAGACCGGCGACGCGATTTCTCCGCCGAGTGGCTACGTCGGCGGATTGCAGGCTGCCATCACCGACATCGTGGTCGATCCCGCAGGCAACCTGTGGGTGGCGAACAACTGGGAAAATCCGGAGCAAGGCTTCAAGAAAGTGCCCGACCCAACGCAAGCCACGCGCTTCGGCGGCAACGGTACGGTGGTCTTCTTCGGCTTGGCCAAGCCGGTGAAGACCCCGCTGATCGGGCCTCCGCGCATGCCGTAACATCTTGGCCATCGAACGACACGGTGGCGCTGGCTCACGCAGTTGGCGTCGCCGCTGGCCTTAGTCTAAAGGTCGCGTCACCGAGATCGAACGTCCGCATCGTGGATGATCGACCTGCTGTTTAGGCTCGCTCTCTGCCGAATGGGATCGTCAACCATCAGGCAGGACCCGGCCACCTCCAGACGGTCGAGGCCGCGGCGGAAATTTCCCGTGAGCAGCCGTTGACGAGGCGACTGGCGGGAACCGCCATCGCGGCTTTTGTGGTATCAGGTCACCGCTGGGGCAGAAATCAACCATTCGATGGGTGAACACATGAACAAGCCGACCGACCGCCTCCACACCCTGCATGAGCACCAGAGCCACCTTGGCTGGAACAACGCCCAAGCACCGGCGCTGAACATCCATCCCGGTGAAACCGTCGAGTTTCACCCGATCGACGCGTCTGGCGGGCAGCTCACGGCACGTTCGACCGTCGCCGACATTTCGAAGCTCGACTTCGCGAAGGTGAACCCCGTGGTAGGGCCGGTCTATATCGACGGCGCCGAGCCGGGCGACGCCGTCAAGGTGACGCTGCTTTCGTTTGCCCCCTCCGGATGGGGCTGGACGGGAAATATTCCGGGCTTCGGCCTGCTCGCAGATCAGTTTCCGGAGCCGGCACTGCACATCTGGAAATACGATGTGGTGTCATTGGCGCCGGCAATGTACGGGCCGGGCGGCCGCGTTCCGCTCAAGCCCTTCTGCGGCACCATAGGCCTTGCCCCCGCGGAATTCGGTGTGCACAGCATCGTCCCGCCGCGTCGAGTGGGCGGCAATATGGACATACGCGACATCAGCGTTGGCACTGAACTCTACCTCCCCGTCGAGGTGAAAGGGGGATTGTTCTCCGTTGGCGACACCCATGCGGCTCAAGGCGACGGCGAGGTTTGCGGTACGGCGATCGAGAGTCCGGCGTCGTTGGCGGCCAGATTTGAATTGATCAAGGCGGCCAATCTCAAGTTTCCGCGTTTCACTACCGCCGGCCCGGTGTGCCGGCATCTCGATAGCAAAGGTTATGAAGTCACGACAGGCATCGGGCCGGACCTCATGCAAGCTGCCCGCGCGGCCGTGAGCGGCATGATCGATCTGCTTTCCGCGCGCCATCACATGAACCCAATCGACGCCTATATGCTGTGCAGCGTCAGTGCCGATTTGCGCATCAGCGAGATCGTCGATCAGCCGAACTGGATCGTATCGCTCTATTTTCCGCGCATCGTGTTCGAGTAGCAGGCAAAGCGTGACATGAGATCTTCAGCCCGACTTGGACCGAAGCTTTCCTATCGTTCAACTGGGCGACTTGATACGTCCTTGATAATCTCTTGAGGCCCCCTGGGGCCGTCGACTATCGGACCGAAATCGGCCAAGAGTTGCCACTGGTTGTCGCCGTGGAATTTTCCGGTCAGCGGCCGTTGCCGAGGCAGTCGGCGCCTGGCAATAGCAGCGGGTTGGTGATAGATTGGCCCGCTGCAATTGTGACCTGCCATACCTTTCAGGAGGGGACAAGATGAAATACGTCATCAGCTGGTTTGAACGTCCGCAGGGGTCGCCGATCGAGTACGAGAATGCCCAGAAGCGAATCCTTGAGGTATTCGGACAATGGAAGGCGCCCGGCAACTTCAAGATCGATTTCTTCGTAATACGCGTCGGCGAGTGGGGCGGGCACATGTTGATGGAATGCGACGATCCGGTGACGATTCACAAGTTCTGCTCGATGCTGCCCGCGTTTGTCTTCCAGGTGCACCCGGTTATACCCGTCGAGGATGCAGTCCGGGGCGAGCTTGAAGTCATCGCCTGGCGCGACGGACTGAAGAGCAAGTAGAAGTCTTAGATTCTGCGACGTGCGGAGTCGGCCCAGATGCTCGAAAGCTCGCATTCCCCGACCGGCGGCGACCGTCCGCTTTTTTAGTCTTGTTCCGATCCTGCATTGCGGAGCAACCGCGACGCCGCGACTGCGGCCATTGCGCCAGCGCAGGTCTACAGGCGCTAACGGCCATGAGCGGTCACCCGCCGGCGGCGCTCAATTCCCACTGTGGGCGTAGGATGGCTGTACTTCCTTTCGTCGACGAGGCAATTCAGTGATGGATCGGCGAACATTCATCGCCAGGGTCGCAGGTGGCCTCGTCATCGCGCGGTCGGTTGCCGAGGCGCAGCCGGCGGCCAAGATCTACCGGATCGGCTATCTTACGGGTACGACGGCCGAGCCCGTGGCGCATATGATCCGCGCGCTCGACGAAGGGCTGCGCGATCTCGGCTACGTCGAGGGCCGCAACATCGTGTTCGAGCGCCGCTTCGCAGACGGCAGGCTGGAGCGGCTGCCGGATCTTGCCGCGGAGCTGGTGCGGCTGCGGGTGGACGTGATCGTCACCGGCACAAATATACAAATCGCCGCCGCCCAGCGCGCGACCGCGACAATTCCCATCATCATGGTCATCGCGGTGGATCCCGTGGGCGCCGGGTTCATCGCGAGTCTGGCGCGGCCCGACGGCAACATCACCGGCTTGAGCTTTGACGCGAGCCGGGAGGTCTATGGCAAGAACCTCGCCTTGTTGAAGGAGATGGTCCCCAAGCTTTCCCGCGTGGGAGTACTCGGGCAGGCACAGGGCGGCTTCGCAGAGCTCGAGGCGGCCGCGCGACAGCTCAATGTAGCCCTCGAGGTCGTCGACATTCGGAGCCCCGACGATTTCGAGGGCGCGTTCGCCGCGATGACGGGCATGCGGGTCGGTGCAGTCTTGGTCGCGGGTGGCCCACTGACCTACATGCGCCGGCAACAAATCGCGGACTTCGCGCTCAAGTATCACCTGCCCGCAATGGCCTTAGTGAGCGAGTACGCGCAAGCGGGTCTGCTGATGAGCTACGGGCCGAATCTGCCGGATCTCTACCGGCGGGCCGCGACGTACGTCGCGAAGATTCTCGGCGGGGCGAATCCCGCCGACCTGCCGGTCGCGCAACCCACGAAGTTCGACCTGGTGATCAACCTCAAGACCGCGAAAGCCCTTGGTCTCACGACTCCGCAGACGCTGCTGGTGCGCGCGGACGAGTTGATTCAGTGATCACGCGCCGCAGTGTCTTGCGCGCAGGTAGCGTTGGTTTGCTCTTCGCGCACCGGCTCAGTCATGGACAGCCTGCTCCGACGATCCGTCGTGTCGGGTGGCTGTCGTTCGCGTCAGAAGGCAATGGTGCGCATCTGTTCGCGGCCTTCAAGCAGGGAATGCAGGATCTCGGCTGGATTGAAGGAAAGAACGTCGAGTATCGGTTCGTCTACGCCAATGGCGATGTGGATCGCCTGGACGCCCTGGCCGGCGAACTGATCGGACAGAAAGCCGAGGTGATCGTCGTGTCGAGCCAGCAAACCGCAGGCGCCGCGCAGCGGGCAACGAAGAAGATACCCATCGTCATAGCGGGCGTCTCGAACGCCGTGGGCGCCGGGCTTGTCGCAGGTCTGGCCAAGCCGGGGGGAAACATTACCGGCTTCAGCAGCCAGCAGGAAGAGGTGCTGGGCAAGCTGATCGGGATTCTGCACGAGGTTACGCCGGGCGCCCGGCGCATCGCCATCCTGTTGAACGAAAGCAATCCGTCACATGCAGTTTTCTGGACTGGCGCGCAGAGCGCTTGCGCCGCGTTGGATCTCGTTGCGCTGCGAGTTGTGGCCAGCGCGCCGGCACAGTTCGGCGCCGCGGTCGAGCGGATTGTTCGACAAGGAGCACAGGCCGTCGTGGTGGTCTCGGACGGCATGTACTTTGCCGAACGCGCGAGGCTGCAAGCACTTTTGCAGACCACCCGGCTGCCGGTGGGGTATTTGTTGCGCGATCACGTAGTGGCAGGCGGGTTGCTCAGCTACGGAGCTGATCTCCCAGCGAACTACCGCAACGCAGCGAAGTATGTGGACAAGATTTTGAAGGGCGCCAAGCCCGCGCATCTTCCGGTCGAGCAGGCGACCAAGTTCGAGTTGGTGATCAACCTGAAGACCGCCAAGACGCTCGGTCTAACCATACCGCAGACGATGCTGCTGCGTGCGGACGAGGTGATTCAGTGATTGACCGGCGCAGGTTCATCGGCACACTCGCGGGCGGTCTTCTCGCCTCGCCCTTCGTCACCTTTGCGCAGGTGCCCACAAAGGTTCCCCGCGTTGGAGTCCTCGGCAACACGGACAGCCCAGTGTGGGAGGGCTTTCGCCAAGGAATGCGCGAACTGGGTTATATCGATGGCCGCAATGTCACGATGGAGTGGCGATGGTTGGAGGGAAGGACCGACCGGCTCCCCGCGCAAGCGCTCGAGCTCGTCCAATTGAACGTGGACATCATCGTCGCGACGAGCACGCAGTCAGTCCGGGCCGCCATGCAGGCGACGAGCAGGACTCCGATCGTGATGGGGCTGTCCGCTTATCCCGACAAAATCGGCCTCGTAGAGAGCCTCGCCCGCCCCGGCGGCAACGTCACGGGCTTGAGCAACATTGCGCCGGAACTGATGGGCAAGCGCTTTCAGCTTCTCAAGGAGATTGCTCCAAAGGTCTCCCGTGTGGCCGTGTTGTGGAATCCGGCGAGCCAAGTCGAGCCGCTCGGATACAGTGAAACACTGGCGGCTGCAGCTGCGAATGGCGTGGAGATCAAATCGATCGAGGCGCGCACGCCAGAGGACTACCCCGCAGTATTTACAACTGTGACTGCGAGCCGTGCCGATGCCTTGTATGTTTTTAGCAACCCCGTCAACTTCAAGCACCGGCAGCTCATCGCGGATTTTGCCTTGAAGAGCCGACTTCCAAGCACTTGCGAGGAAAAGAGTTTCGTCGAGTCTGGCGGTCTATTGTCCTACGGGCCAAGTTTCTTTGAGTTGCTCCGACGCTCTGCAACCTTCGTCGACAAGATCCTCAAGGGTGCAAAGCCGGCCGACCTTCCGGTCGAGCAGCCCACCAAGTTCGAGCTGGTGATCAACGAGAAGACCGCGAAGGCGGTTGGCCTGACGATCCCTCAGTCGCTACGGCTGCAGGCAGTGCTGCTGTAACATAGGACGACGATTCATTGTGCATTGCTCGCATGTTTCGCTGTGCTCGCCGCGGTCGCCGGTCAACCAAATTCGTCTGCTTTAGAGAGGACCCAACGGCTGGTGTGGGTCGTTCGCGGTCAGCCGATCCACGGCGATGAACGGCGGCTCTACCGCCCATACCTGTCGTTCGCGCCTGGATGGCAGCTATGCGTTGTTCAGCGGCCATTCCGCTGGCCGGGGTGACTGGCGGCCAACGCCACGAAGCGGACGGCCTACGCAGTTCGGGGGTGCGACCGAGAATCGTCGAAAGGCCATCGGCTCTATCGGGTGCGCGCGCGCCGCGTCGGGCGCCTGCGCGCGATAGTCGATCAGCGCCGCGGCGTCGTGCGCCCGCAGGCGGTCTCCAACCCATTGCGCGAACTCCTGCGCGTACCGCAGCGGCTCCTGCCGGCGCGGGTTCGTCATCCAGTCGCGCAGGTTGTGGGTCGTGTGGCCCGAGCCGATGATCAGCACGCCGTCGGCGGCGAGCGGCGCCAGCGCGCGGCCGAGACGCAGGTGGTGCGCGGTGCCCAGTCCAGGCTGGACCGAGAGTTGCATGACCGGAACGTGCGCGTCCGGATACATCCACAGCAGCGGCACCCAGGCACCGTGATCGAGACCGCGGCAGCCGTCGATGCCCGCGGTGATGCCGGAGTCCTTCAGCAGCGCGACCGTCTGCGCCGCGAGATCGGGCGCGCCGGGTGCCGGGTAGCGGAGCTTGTACAGTTCCGCGGGAAAGCCGCCGAAGTCGTGGATGGTTTCCGGCTGCCGGCTGCCGGTGACCATCGGCACCGACGTCTCCCAGTGCGCCGAAGCGATGAGCACCGCGCGCGGCCGGGGCAGCGTCCGGCCGAGTGCCTGCCACGCCGCGCCGGTGGCGCCGGGCTCGACGGCGTGCATCGGAGATCCGTGCGAGAGAAAGAGCGCGGTCACGCGGCGCGTTGCAGGCGCGGACCGACGCCGTGCGACGGGACGCGCGCTGCCCTGATCGAGTAACGCCCGTTGCCGAGGAGGCCCGCGACCACGGCGGCGAGCGTCAGGAACGCGGGGTACTCCCAGCCGCCCTTGGGCGCGGTGAACAGCCAGCCGTTGCCGAAGTGCACCCAGGTAGCGCCGATCAGCACCGGCACCAGCGCGAAGGCGACGGCGCGCGTGTACAGGCCCAGGATCAGCATCGCGCCGCCGCCGAGCTCGGCGGCGATGGTCGCGTAGGCGAGAACGCCGGGCAGTCCGAGCGATTCGAAGAACTGCACGGTGCCGGCCGGCGTGAAGACCAGCACCTTCAGCAGCGCGTGGGCGATGAACATGGCGCCCAGCCCGGTGCGCAGCAGCAGGGCGGCGAGGTCGATGCGGCGATCGTCATTCATGGTTCGTTCCTTTCGGTGGGTGCGCCCCGAGGCGCGACGGAACGAATCATGAGCGTTGACATAAACAAGATAAAGATGGATAAGGTTCAAAGACTGTTGCAAATAATGCAATAATTAATGCGAGCCATGGACCGCTTCCAAGCCATCAGTGCCTTCGTTCGGGTCGTCGAGACCGGAAGCTTCGCGCGCGCTGCCGCCCGCCTTGATGTCTCGGTGTCGTCGGTGTCCCGCCAGGTCGCCGACCTGGAGGCGCATCTCGACGCGCGCCTGCTCAACCGGACGACGCGGCGGCTCTCGCTCACCGAAAGCGGGCGCGCATTCCACGAGCGGTGCGTGCAGCTGCTGGCGGACCTGGAGGAAGCGGAGCAATCGGCGAACGTCGGCACCATCGAGCCGCGCGGTACATTGCGCCTGACGGCGCCGGTCAGCTTCGGGTCCCGCCATCTCGCGCCCGCGCTCGCCGAATTCGTCGCGCGCCACCCGCACATGCGCTTCGACATCGAGCTGTCCGATCGCGCGACCGACCTGGTCGAGGAGGGCTTCGACGTCGCCGTGCGCATCGGTGACATCGGCAGCCAGAACCTGGTGAGCCGCAAGGTCGGCGCCACGCGGCTCGTCTGCTGCGCCGCGCCGTCGTACGTCGAGCGCCACGGCGCGCCGCGGGCCCCGGAGGATCTCGCGCGGCACGCGTGCCTCACCTACGAGTACTCGGCGCAGCGCCATGTCTGGCCGTTCCGCGACCGGGATGGGCGCGAGCGCAACGTCCGGGTCGCGGGCGCCATCCACGCCAACAACGGGCGCTTCCTGGAGGCGATGGCGGTTGCGGGCGTGGGCATCGCGTTCGAGCCCGACTTCATCGTGGGCCCGGACGTGCGCGCCGGTCGGCTGGTGCGGCTGTTGCACGGATTCGCGCCGCCGCCGACGAGCATCCACGTCGTCTATCCGAGCAGGCGCCACCTGTCGGCGAAAGTACGGGCCTTCGCCGACTTCCTCGTGGCCCGCTTTGCCTCGGCGGAGTGGGTGCTCGCCCCGGAGGACGCATAGGCGTAGCCCGGGTTGAGCCGGAGGCGAAACCCGGGTGGTTGCGGCAATGGGCGGCCCGGCCCCGGGTTTCGCCTCCGGCTCAACCCGGGCTACGGTCCGATGGTTCGCCAGTGCGTTGGTCAGATGGTCCGCCTGTCCGCCAGTCCGACGGGCCGACAGGTTTCGCGCCGGCCGTCGTTGCCGGTCCGTGCGCTCCGCGTCAGGGCAGCTGGATCTTGCCGCCGCCCCCGAGGTTCGGCACGCCCCCTTGCGGGATAACGAGTGACGACGAGGCCTGCCGGCGCATCTCCTGCAGCTCGCGCATCGCGTTCTCGACGCCTTCCTTCGCGGCCTCGCTGTATCCGGCGACGGCGTCGGCCAGGTTCGTGGCGTCGATCTCGAAGCTGATCGGCAGGGGGCCCATGTTGGTGAGAATCTGCGCCTCGCCCATGTACACGGTCGGGCGCGAGCCGTCCGGCGCGCCGTCCTTGGTCACTGGCACCAGGACGCGCAGCGTGGCGGCGGCGCGGTCCGTGTAGACCTCTTCGCGGTAGAGCGCCGCCGGATTCATCCGCGCGTCGCGCGCGCCGGAGGGAGGAAGGCTGGCCATGGTCGAATGCTCCGTCGTTTTCGAATCCGGCATTCTAACAAATGCGCATGCACCGGCCTCGCGCCGGGACCGTCTCCCGACCTGCGCGCGGACCCGCCGCCATCCGCGCTGTCCCGGTCGCGTACCCCGGGTAGAGCGTAGCCCGGGTTGAGCCGCAGGCGAAACCCGGGGGGGTGTGCCGATGCGCGCGATTGCCCCGGGTTTCGCCTGCGGCTCAACCCGGGCTACGTATTTCGGACTCGCGGCGATCCGTGATCGATGGCTTCAGCAGGAAATAGAAGCCGAACCCGAGCGTGGCGCGCCCCCAGCGCAGATAGGCGTCGTGCCAGCGGCGGATGCGCGCCGCCATCGCTGCGCTGTCCGGGTCATCCGGGTGCGCGTCGACGTAGCGCTCGACGGCGCTGCAATAGAGCCCTTCGTACTCGTCCCACTCGTCCTCGCTGCTCGCCATCGTCCGCAGCACCCGGAAGCCGGCATCGCGGGCCAGCGCGGCATTGCCGGTGTGGGTCGCCATTTCGCTCTCGGCGGCGCCGAGCAGGTCGAGGTAGGGCTGCGCCGGGGGCTGCTTCCAGTAGCCGTCGGCGAAGAGCGCGGTGCCGCCCGGCTTCAGGGCCTCCCATGCCCAGGCAAGCGCTTGCGCAAACGAGCCGATCGCCTGGCTCGATCCCATGCAGATAACCGCGGAGAACGCGCCGCGGTCGGCGACCGCTTCGGTCAACGGTCGCGCGATCAGCGTGACGCGGTCGGCGAGCCCGCGCTCCTGCGCCGCGGTTCCGGCGCGCGCGATGAAGGCCGCGTTGGTGTCGACGCCGATGCCCGTCGCCGGATGCGCGGCGAGCACGTCCAGCAGGAAGTGCGCGCTGCCGCAGCCGATGTCGAGGACGTGATCGCCGGGGCCCAGCGTGAAGAGGCCGCACAGGGCGGTCGCCCGCGCGCTTCCCAACGGGCCGAAATGGCGATGGCCGCCGTGCGCGATCGTCGTGAACTTCCTGGGATCGGCGGGTTGCATGGGCGTCCAGCTTCGGGGTGCCGGCACCGGGCGCTGCCCGGTCGCCGAGCGCGGTGACGCCGCCCGACCCGGGTCGCGCGCCGGAATCCGCGCGCGGGTCAGGCGCGGTCCAGCGTCTCGCCGCGTCCCAGCTTGTCGGGAAGAGGCTCCCCGTGCGCAACGAACTCCAGCGCCACCGAATTGATGCAATAGCGCTGGAACGTCGGCGGCGGGCCGTCCGGGAACACGTGGCCCTGGTGGCTGCCGCAGCGCGCGCAGAGCGTCTCGGTGCGCGCCATCCCGTGGCTGCGGTCGGTGACGGTGGCGACGTGGCTCGCCGCGAAGGGCGCCGTGAAGCTGGGCCAGCCGGTGCCGCTTTCGAACTTCCTGGTTGCCGCGAACAGGGGCAGGCCGCACAGCTTGCAGCAGTACGTGCCCGGCCGTTTGTTGTCGACCAGCACGCCGCAGAACGGCGCCTCGGTGCCGTGTTTCAACAGCACCTCGCGCTCTTCCGCGGTGAGCGCGGCTTCCAGCGCCCGCCGCTGGTCGGCGGAGGGCGGGGCGAGGTCGAAGCGGGAGGTGTCTGCGCTCATCAGTGCAGCAATCCCGCGGCGCCGCAGCACTGCTTCCACTTCCTGCCGCTCCCGCAGGGGCAGGGATCGTTGCGGCCGGTCTTCGGCGCATCGCGGCGCACTGTCGACGGTGGGGTACGCAGCACCATCCAATAGCTGTGAATCCGGGCGAGCGTGTCGCCCAGGGATTCCTCGCATGACTGGACGAGCCGTCGCCACTCCGCCGGCTTGATGCTGCGCTTCTCCTCTTCGGGCAAGGCATCGGCCAGCACCAGCAGGGGAAACAGGAGTTCGCCCACCTCGTCGGGATCGCCGGCGTCGTACCAATCGGTTTCCGCGAGGTCCACGCCGGTCAGGTAGCCGCCGCACCACGCCGCGTAGTCGATCTCCTCGGTTTCGGTCCGGTACAGGATCAATTCGAAATTGTCGGTCGCCGCGGCGGCGACACTCTGGTTGTAGAAGCGCATGATGAGTTCCAGCACCTGCTGCGCCTGCGCGGGGTCTTCGAAGGCGGGGGTCTCGCCCAGAGCTTCCGGCATCCACTGCGAGGCTGCGACGAGGTCGGGCGAGCTCGCCACCGCGAAGAACAGGCCCTGCATCTCGTCCAGCAGCATCGCCTCGCCCCGAAAGATGTCGGAGTCGAGCAGCGCTTCGAGCTGCTCCAGTTCGGCCTGCGAAAGGGGCGTGCCCAAGTCCGGCGGAATCATCGGTGGGCCATCCTCTGTCCGTGCTCGCGGGTGGCGTGAAAGCCGACCTTCGGCCAGCGTTCCATCGTCACCTGCAGATTGTACTTGCTCGTTGCCAGGAACACCGGGTTGTCGTCGACGTCGGAGGCGAGCGACGAGGCCTGTTCGCGCTCGAAGTTGCGCCGGGCGTTGCCGTCGGGAAACGTGAGCCAGCGCGCGGTCGAGATGTTCGCCGGATCGTAGAGCGCGTCGACCTTGTACTCGCTCGCCAGTCGCGCCGCGACCACCTCGAACTGCAGCTGGCCGACCGCGCCCAGCAGCAGCGTGTTCGATTGCGTGGTCTCGAAAACCTGGATTGCGCCTTCCTCGCCCAACTCCTGCAGGCCCTTGGTCAGCTGCTTGGACTTCAGCGGATCGCGCGGCCGCGCGACGCGGAACAGTTCCGGCGCGAAATACGGGATGCCCTTGTAGTCGAGCGCCTCGCCTTCGGTCAGCGTGTCGCCGATGTGCAGCTGCCCGTGGTTGTGGATGCCGATGATGTCGCCGGCCACGGCGTCCTCGCTCATCACCCGCTCGTTGGCCATGAACGTCATCACGTTGCCGAGCTTCATCTCGCGCCCGAGGCGCAGGTGGCGCGCCTTCATCCCCGGCGCATAGCGGCCCGAGCACACGCGGAAGAACGCGATGCGGTCGCGGTGCTTGGGGTCCATGTTGGCCTGGATCTTGAACACGAAGCCGGAAAACGGCGCCTCGGCCGGATGCACGACGCGCTCGCCGCCGTCGCGCGGCTGCGGCGGCGGCGCCCAGGACACCAGCGCCTGCAGGATCTCCTGCACGCCGAAGTTGTTGATGCCGGAGCCGAAGAACACGCAGGTCTGCTTTCCCGCGAGAAACAGCGGGAGTTCGAACGGCTGGCTCGCGCTGCGCAGCAGCTCCACGTCGTGGCGCAGCGCTGCGACCTCGCCTGGATAGAGTGCGTCGAGCCGCGGATTGGCGAGGCCTTCGATGCGCTCGACGTCCTCGCTCACCCGTTCCTCGCCCGGCGTGAAGCGCACCAGCCGGTCGTGCTGCAAGTCGAACACCCCGCGAAACGCCTTGCCCATGCCGAGCGGCCAGGACACCGGCGCGCAGTCGATCTTCAGCACCGACTCGATCTCCTCCAGCAGCGCGAGCGGCTCGCGCACCTCGCGGTCCATCTTGTTGACGAAGGTGATGATCGGCGTGTCGCGCAGGCGGCACACCTCGAGCAGCTTGATCGTCTGCGCCTCGACGCCTTTGGCGGCGTCGATCACCATCACCGCCGCGTCGACCGCGGTGAGCACGCGGTAGGTGTCCTCGGAGAAGTCCTGGTGGCCCGGCGTGTCGAGCAGGTTGATCGTGTGGCCGGCGTAGTCGAACTGCATCACCGAGCTCGTCACCGAGATGCCGCGCTGCTTCTCGACCTCCATCCAGTCCGAGGTCGCGTGGCGCGAGCTCTTGCGCGCCTTGACCGTGCCCGCCATCTGGATCGCGCCGCCGTAGAGCAGCAGCTTTTCGGTGAGCGTGGTCTTGCCGGCGTCCGGGTGCGAGATGATCGCGAACGTGCGCCGTCTGGCGACGTCACGGACGAGATCGGCGGGGAAGTCGGGGGCGTTCATCGGGTGGGTGCTGCGGCGCGGACGCGGCGGCGCCGGCGCAAAACAAATGCCGCCGGCCGGGGGCGGCGGGCGGCGAGGGGGCCAATTATAGCAAGCCGCGCCGGGGCGCCGGCGGTCGTGGACAATGCCCTGGCGAATCGCTATGGTGTCCGGAAGGCAAGATTGGCCAAAAAACGGAGCTCGCAATCCATGACGACCCCCCTCACTTCCCATCCCGCCGGTCGCCACTTCCTGCAGATTCCGGGGCCCACCAACGTGCCCGACCGGGTGCTGCGCGCCATCGACCAGCCGACGATCGATCATCGCGGGCCCGAGTTCGGCGTGCTCGGGCTCGACGTCCTGGATCGCATCCGGACGGTGTTCCAGACACGGCAGCCGGTGATCATCTATGCCGCATCGGGCACCGGGGCCTGGGAGGCGGCGCTGGTCAATACGCTGTCGCCGGGGGACCGCGTGCTCATGGCGGAAACGGGGCATTTCGCGTTGTTGTGGAAGCGCCTGGCGGAGCGCCTCGGGCTTGTTCCCGAATTCATTCCGGGGGACTGGCGGCACGGAACCGATCCGGAGGCGATCCACGCGCGGCTCGCCGGCGATCGCGCTCACACGATCAAGGCGGTCTGCATCGTCCACAACGAGACGTCGACCGGCGTCACCAGCCGGATCGCCGAGATCCGGCGCGCGATCGATCGCGCGGCGCATCCGGCGCTGTTCATGGTCGACACGATCTCGTCGCTGGGGTCGATCGACTACCGCCATGACGAATGGGGCGTCGACGTCACCGTGGCTGGCTCGCAGAAGGGCCTGATGCTGCCGCCCGGCCTGTCGTTCAACGCGGTCAGCGAAAAAGCGCGCGCGGCGTCGCGCGACGCGAAGCTGCCGCGCGCGTACTGGGCGTGGGACGAGATCATCGAGGCGAACCGGAAGGGCTACTGGCCATCGACCCCGGCAACCAATCTCCTCTACGGCCTGCAGGCCGCGCTCGACCAGTTGCTGGCCGAAGGCCTGCCCAACGTCTTTGCCCGTCACGACCGGCATGCCGAGGCCACCCGGCGCGCGGTGCGCGCCTGGGACCTCGAAGTGCTGTGCGCCAACCCGGCTGAATGCTCGAGCGCGCTGACCGCGGTGGTGATGCCGCCGGGCCACGATGCCGATGCCTTCCGCCGCACCGTGCTGCAGCACTTCAACATGTCGCTCGGCACCGGGTTGTCGAAGCTCGCCGGCAAGGTCTTTCGCATCGGCCATCTCGGCGATTTCAACGACCTCTCGCTGATGGGCACGCTCGCCGGCGTCGAGATGGGTCTGGCGCTCACCGGCGTGCCGCACCGCAAGGGCGGGACGCAGGTGGCGCTCGACTACCTGGTGCAGGCGCACGCGGCCGCGCGCGGCGACGCGATCGCGGCCTGAGAGGCTGAGAGTCTTTCGATCATGCCCGCTCATCGCGCCGGAAGACGCCCGCTCGTCGTTGCCAATGCTCGCCATAGCCCGAGCTATGGCTGCGCTTTGCGCCTCGATCGGCCGCCTTCTGGCGCGCTGCTCGGGCACGCTCGAAAAACTCTCAGCCTCTGAGCGCTTGCGCCGCAGGGTTCCCGAGCCGCGTGGCGCGGCTGACTCTGGCACCCGTTGAGAAGTCGACCTGCACCCCCGCACCGCCATGCCGCCGGAAGCCGCCCGCATCATCGCCCACCTCGACATGGACGCGTTCTATGCGTCGGTCGAGCTGCTGCGCTATCCGGAATTGCGCGGCCGGCCGGTGGTGATCGGCGGCGGCCGCCGCAGCCAGCCCGAGGAAACGACCGATCCGGCGACCGGGCGCGTGACGCGTACCTTCGCGACCTTGCGCGACTACACGGGCCGCGGCGTGGCTACCACCGCGACGTACGAAGCGCGCGCGCTCGGCGTGCATTCGGCGCTGGGCCTGATGAAGGCGGCGAAGCTCGCGCCCGATGCCGTGCTGCTGCCCACCGACTTCGATTCGTATCGCCGCCATTCGCGGTTGTTCAAGGCGGCGGTGGCCGACATCGCTCCGCAGATCCAGGACAACGGGATCGACGAGATTTACATCGACCTGACCGGCGTGCGGCCGCCGACGGAGCTCCCCGCTGCGGAGGCGACGGAGCAGGTTGCGGCCGACGAGCCCGACCTCGCACCTCCCGAACCCGACGACGACCCCTGGTGGCGCGCCCGCGACGTGGCCAAGGCGATCAAGGAGGCGGTGCGCGCCGCCACGGGCCTCACGTGCTCGATCGGCGTCGCGCCCAACAAGCTGCTCGCGAAGATTGCGTCCGAGCTGGACAAGCCCGACGGCCTCACCCTCGTGCGGCCGGCCGACATCGCGACCCGCATCTGGCTGCTGCCCGCGCGCCGGATCAACGGCATCGGTCCGAAGTCGAGCGCGAAGCTGGAACAACTGGGCATTTGCACGATCGGCGAGCTCGCGGCGGCCGATGTGCAGTGGCTGATCGGTCATTTTGGCCAGCACTACGGCGTGTGGCTCTCCGCCGCCGCGCACGGTCGCGACGAGCGACCGGTGGTGACCGAGAGCGAGCCCAAGTCGATCAGCCGCGAGACGACCTTCGAGCGCGACCTCTCCGCGACCCGCGATCGCAGCCTGCTGTCGCGGATTTTCACCGATCTCTGCGTCGGTGTGAGCGACGACTTGAAGCGCAAGGGCTACGCCGGCAGGACGATCGGCTTGAAGCTGCGTTACGACGACTTCAAGACGGTGACGCGCGACCGGACGATTCCGGTGCCGACGCAGGATGCGCAGACGATACGCCGGGCGGCGGGCGAATGCCTGAAGCGCGTGCCGCTCGAGCGGCGGATTCGCCTGCTCGGCGTGCGGGTCGGATCGCTGGTCCCGGCGGATGAGGCCGCGCGGATGGCGCATGCGACGGAGACGCCGGCGGCGCAATCGTTGTTCGATGCGTGACGGCGCAACCACGTGCCCCGTAGCCCGGGTCGAGCCGAAGGCGAAACCCGGGGGGCTGTGGCAATGGGCACGCCGGCCCCGGGGTTTCGCTTCGCTCAACCCGGGCTACGCGTCCGCGTGTCCCGGCGCTCCCAGCACGCGCAAGCCCTTCGCGTGGACGTCGTCGAAGATCGCTTCCAGCCCCGGATGCGCGCCGCGCAGCCCGTCGACGACGTCCTTCGCCCAGCGCAGATACTCGCGCTTGCGTGTGAGCGTCCAGTTCGCGGGAGGCGCGGCGACGATGTCGTAGACGTTGCAGATCTTGTCGGCGAGCTTGACGAGCTTGGCGCGATCGGACAGCGCGCGGGCGTGCTGGACCTGCAACTGCTTGCGCGCTGCCTTGTCGATGTTCTTGTCGTCGGTGACCTCGAGCACGACCGACGTGATGGTCTCGCCGAAGGCCACGCGCAGCTCGGCCGCCGTCGTGTTCGTGTCCTCGATCGTGTCGTGCAGCAGCGCCGCGCAGAGCACCGCGGTGTCGTCCACGCCCTCGCGCTTCAGCAGGTTGGCGAGCGCGATCGGATGGTTGATGTACGGCGATGCCTCGGCGTCCTTGCGGCGCTGATTGCGGTGCCTGTCGGCGGCGAAGGCGACGGCCTCGAGCAGTTGCGCCAGGGGATCGGCGTGCACAACACGGCTACCGGGTCGGCGCGGGATGGATGCTGTCCACCCAGTGCACGTTCTCGGGATTGGGCTCGACCGCCGGCAGGTCGAGGTTGACGACGACCGGTTCCTGCCCGCTGCGCACCAGCACGCAGGACAGCGGCTCGTCATCGCTGGCGTTGATCTCCTGGTGCGGCGCGTAGGGCGGCACGTAGATGAAATCGCCGGGGCCGGCTTCGGCGACGAACTCGAGCCGGTCGCCCCATTTCATCCGCGCGCGGCCGCTGACGACGTAGATCACGCTCTCGACCGGCCCGTGATGATGCGCGCCGGTCTTCGCCTTGGGGTGGATCACGACGGTCCCCGCCCACAGCTTCTCGGCACCGGCCCGCGCATGCGTGATCGCCGCCGCGCGGTTCATGCCGGGAGTCTGCGCGGTGTTGGTGTCGAGCTCGTTCGCGCGCACGACACGGACGCCGTGGAGACGCCAATTTGATTCGGTCGCTTGGGACATGCGGGTGGCTCGCAGACCCTAACCCTTGCCGCCGGCTTCGTGCAGCGACGGAGTGACGCGGGCGTGCGCCAGGTACTCACGCAGATGCTGGACGTCCTGGCGCCCGAGCGAGTTGCCGCCATGCGGGCGATGCAGGATGCCTTCCGCGCCATTGAGCTTCACCCGGACGCGTGTTCCCGACAGCGATTCGAGGGTGGCGCCCAGGTGGCGCAGCAGCGACTCGATTTCCCGCCACTGGATGTTGCCGCTGATCGGGTCGTGGAAGATGGCGCGGATCAGGTTGTCGTGTTTGTGGCTCATGGCGGATCGGATGCGGTCGCCGGTGCGGAATGACCAATTCGCATTATGCGCCCGGTCGCCGCGGAGGAAAATAAGCGGTCCATTGCCAACGTGCGGGCAACCGGCGCCGACCACGGCGCCGCCGCAAGGACCCCTGCCATTGCCGCCTGACGACCGCGGCGATTACAGGAATCCGATCGACAGCCAGGGTACGGCGGCGATGATCACCAGCGCCACGAACAGCGCGGCGAGGTAGCGCCACACGCGTGGCATGGCTTCGTCGGGCGACACCTTGCCGATCGCACACGCGGCGTAGAAGCCGACGCCGAACGGCGGCGCGAACAGTCCCAGGCCCATCGCGAAGACCACCACCATCGCGTAATGCACCTCGTGCACGCCCAGCGCGCGGGCCACCGGAAAGAGCAGGGGCCCGAACAGCACGATCGCCGGTATGCCCTCGAGCACGCTGCCCAGCACGACGAAGGCGACGACGGAAATCGCCATGAATCCTGCCTGTCCGCCGGGCACCGCCGACATCACCGCAACCAGCTGCCGCGAGAATCCCGACTGCGTCAGCGCCCACGCCATGCCGGTCGCACAGCCGATGATGAGCAGGATGGCGCCGGACAGGGCGGCGGTTTCGATCAGCATCGGGAACAGCCGGCGGTAATCGAACTGGCGGTAGATCAGGAGACCCGCGAGGAGCGTGTAGACGACACCAACCGTCGAGACCTCGGTCGCGGTGGCCACGCCTTCGACCACCACGGTGCGGATCACCAACGGCAAGGCCAGCGCCGGCAGCGCGATCGCAAGCGCTTTTCCGATCTGCGCCTTGGTCGCCTTGGCCAGATGGGAGGTGTCGTCACGCCGGGTCTGAAAAAAAACGAGCACGCCGAGCGCGATCATGCCGACCAGCGCGGGCAGCAGGCCGCCGGTGAAGAGCGCCGCGATCGACACGCCGGTCACCGAGCCGATGGTGATCAGCACGAGGCTCGGGGGAATCGTCTCCGACATCGCGCCCGACGACGACAGCAGCGCGATCAGGTCGCCCTCGTGCGCGCCGCGGCGCTTCATCTCGGGGAACAGCGCCGGCGCCACCGCCGCCATGTCGGCGGCCTTGGACCCGGAGATTCCGGACACGAGATACATCGCGCCCAGCAGCACGTATTGCAGGCCGCCGCGCACGTGACCCAGCAGCGTGGCGAGGAAGTCGACCATCGCCCGCGCGAGGCCCGTCATCTCGATCAGCGCGCCGAGAAAGACGAACAGCGGCACCGACAGCAGGATCAGCGTCGACATGCCCTCGTCCATCCGGCTCACGACGATGGTGAGCGGCGTCCGCGTCGTCAGCGCGAGGTAGGACATCGTGGCGATGCCGAAGGCGAACGCGATCGGCACGCCCATCACCACGCACAGGGCAACGAGGCCCACGAAAAAGATCACCAGGTTGAAGTTGCCCAGCGAGTGGAACACCGGCCGCAGCAGCCACAGGGCGACGATCGCGACGACGATCACCGCCACCGCGGTGCGCACGTGCGCCATCCGCGAGCGCTCGATCAGCCGCGCGATCGAGATCACCATCATCAGCACCGCGCCGACGCCGATTGCGGCGACCCGCAGCGCGTCGCGGATCTCGAGCGCTGGCGTGACGATCGCCCACTGGTCGACGAAGTATTCGTACGACGGCGGCAGGATCAGCAGCACGAAGACGATGACGATCAGCGCACCGAGTGTATCGACCCACGCGCGCCGGTCCGGTCGCAGCATGTTGACGAAGGTGGTGAGCCGCATGTGCTCGCCGCGGCGCAGCGCGATCACGGCGCCCAGCATCGCGAGCCAGAGAAAGAGCACCGACGCGAGCTCGTCCGACCACGTCAGCGGCTTGTTGAAGCCGTAGCGCGAGACGACGCCGGCAAACAGGATGACGATCTCGGCGACGACCAGCGCGGCGGCCGGCACCTCGGTGATCCACCCCAGCGCGCGGTCGAGGCGCTGGAAGCGGGGGATGGAAAATGGGGCCAGGTCCAATTTTTCCCCTGGCCCCATCTTCTGGCTACGCGAGCTTGCCGGAGTACTTCTCCAGCTTCGCCCATGCCTCG
>Ga0315278_10001788_pt1 | contig 19010 bp, 20 predicted proteins | sample YL17G06_0_MG_FD_203880 | JGI IMG/M metagenome (GOLD analysis project Ga0315278, IMG submission 203880) | Sediment microbial communities from Yellowstone Lake, YNP, Wyoming, USA - YL17G06_0 | ecosystem: Environmental > Aquatic > Freshwater > Lake > Sediment | place: USA: Wyoming | collected... | reverse complement strand
GGCGATGTACTCGAAGCCGAGCCGCATCACCGCCGGCCCGATGCGAAAGCCGTCGCCTTCGCGCTCGAGGAACCCGAGGCGCTCGAGCGTCTGCGCGAGGCGGAAGGCGGTGGTGCGCGGGATCTTGAGCTCGCGCGCTATTGCCGCGCCGGTCAGGATGCGATGGCTGCGGTCGAACAGTTGCAGGATCCGCAAGCCCCGCTCGAGACCGGGCACGTTGTACTTGTGCGGCGCGTCGCTCATGCGGTCGCCTCCTTGAGACAGGTTGCGGCGAACTCGGCGACGAGCGCGTTCACCGTGTCTGGAACATCCAGATAGGCGAGGTGGCCGGGCCCCTCCAGCAGTCGGAACGCCCCGTGCGGAAAGGCGGCGGCGAGCGCTTCGCATTCCGCCGGCGGCGTGATCGTGTCGCCGCTCGCCGCCACGACCAGGACGGGTCCGTCGTAGCGCGCCGCGTCGTCGGCCAGGCTGCCGCCCGCGAGCATCCGCGCGGCCTGTGCATAGCCGTCGGGGCGGAGCCGGGCGGTGCTCCATGCGGCGAGCGCACGCGCCGCGGCGGGGGCCGCCGGAGACAACATGCCGGGCGCGAGCTCGCGCGCCATGCCCGCGGGCCCGAGCGCGGCGAGGCGGTCGAGCCGTACGGCGAGCTTCGCTTCTCGGTCCGCCGAATCGGCGCGACCATAGCCGCCGGCGGGGTTCAGCAGCACGAGTCCGGCCACGCGCGCGGGCCAGCGTGCCGCGAACGCGCCGGCGATGAGCGCGCCGAGCGAGCTCGCGACCACGACGGCCCGATCGAGGCCGAGCGCGTCCCAGAGCGCATCGAGCGACGCGGCGTAGTCGGCCGCGACGGGTGCGGGAGAAGCAAGCGCGTCGGAGCGCCCGTACCCCGGCGCATCCCAGGCGATCACGCGATAGCGCGCGCCAAGCGCGTCGAGCTGCGGCGCCCAGGAACCCGACTGGCTGCCGATGCCGTGCAGGAGGCACAGCGCCGGTCCCGCGCCGGCCGCGCGGAAGGACACGACGCCGCGCGCCGTCCGCCGCTCTTCGAGCGGGTGGCGCGCGACGCGCGCGTCCGCGAGGCCGGAATCGGGCGACATCAGCCGCGCTTCACCTTCGTGAGGGGATGGTCGGGCGGGTAGGTCGGGGTGATCGGCTTGGCCGAGCCGAGCATCACGCACATCAGCGCGTCCTCCTCGCCGATGTTGATCTCGCCGCGGTAGACCCCCGGGGGCCACGAGATCAGGTCGCGCTCGCCGACCACGGCTTCCCAGCGCTCGCCGTCCTTCTCGGCAATGAGCTTCACCTTGCCGCGCAGCACGAAGAAGATCTCCTCGACGTCGTTGTGCACGTGCAGCGGGCCTTCGGCGCCGGCCGGCAGGATCATCGTGGAGAACGTGAAGTGCTCCGCCGGGATGGCGTTCGTGTCGGCCGCGACGCCGGTGCCGCCGGTGCCGACGTAGCGCATCTGCGCACGCCGGTACTTCGGGTCGTAGTCGGCCTGAAACTTGAGCGCGTTCCAGTCGTATTTGCGGGTCGAGTGCCGCGCGACGCGCGAGTCCATCCACTGCGCGAAGGACGCGCTCGCGGGGCGGTCCCACGACCGCTGCGCCCGCGGGGTCTTGACTGCCTGATCGCCCATGTCTTGTCTCCTGTCCAGGTTGGGTTCGAAGCCGCTTCAGTGCATGACGAATCCGCCGTTCACGGCGAGCAGCTGTCCGGTGATGAATCCCGCCGCCTCCGAGAGGAGAAACGTCACCGCGCCGCAGACGTCGGCGGGCACCTGCTGCCGCTGGATCGCCCGGCCGTCGACGTAGAGCCGGTGGCGCTCCGCCGGGATGGTCTCGGTCGCCTCGACGAGCGTGAGCCCGGGCGCGACCCCGTTGACGGTGATCGCATCGGCGCCAAGCTCGCGCGCCATCGAGCGGGTCATCGCGATCACGGCGCCCTTGCTCGCGACGTAAGCGAGCAGCTTCTGGGCGCCCCAGAGCGCGGTGTCGGAGGCGATGTTGACGACGCGCCCCGATCCGGACGCCCGCAGGTGGGGCAGTGCGGCGCGCGTGGCGAGCCAGGTGCCGCGCACGTTCACCGCCATCACGCGGTCCCACACGTCCACGTCGAGCTCCTCGAGCGTCTTGCCGCCGGAGCTGGTGATCGCGCCGTTGTTCACCAGCCCGTCGAGCCCGCCGAGGGCTGCGGACGCGCGCGCGACGCAGGCCTGGATCGAGGCCGGTGATGCGAGATCGAGCGGTACGAAAACCGCGCCGATCTCGCCTGCGGCGGTCCGGCCCGCATCCTCGAGGATGTCGGCCACCGCGACGCGCGCCCCGGCCGCGATCGCGTGCTCCGCGAACGCGCGGCCGAGGCCGCGCGCGGCACCGGTGATCAGAATGCGCCTGTCACGCAGCAAGGGTGTGGTCCCGCGCAACTCGCCTGCGCTCAGGCGCTCGCCCGCGCCGGCGCAGCCCGCGCGCGATGCGCCTCGAGCGCCGCAAGCTGCTCTTCGGCCTGCTTCTGCAGAATGCGGCGCACCCGGGCGAGGCCGGTGTCGTGCTGATAGAGAAACTCGCGCGAGCGTGCATCGGGTGCGAGATTCTCGAGCACGAAGCGATCCTGCTCGAGCACCGCCCAGTGCAGCCCTTCAAGCCGCGCGCGGTACATGAACTGCCAGACGTCGCGGACCCACCCCTCGCACTTGCGCGTGCGCCAGAAGAACACGAGGCAGTTCTCCTCGTCGACGGGTGTGGCGAAGCCGACGATCCCGAAGTTGCCGCCGGGGCCGGCATTCGCGCGGTAGGGGATCGACAGCCGCAGCCACGTGGCGCCCGACTGCCCAAGCTCGACCCAGTCGAAGTTCACGTCGCGCTGGTTGGTCTTCTCGAACGCGATCCCGGTCGGGGTCTTGCGCAACTGCATGTTCGCGGTCTTGTCGCCGGAGGCCATCGAGTGCGAGACCGCGTGCAGGTACGCGCCGTGCATCGGGTCCATGACGTTGTCGATGGCGTAGCGGTAGTTGCACTTCCATTTCGCGAAGCAGAGGATCGCGCCGTAGGCGGGGCTCGCGAGCTCCTCGGGCAGCTCAAGCGCGCACGGCTCGGGGTGTGCCTCGTCGCCGAAGTACGCGAAGATCGCGCCGCGCAGCTCCTTCACCGGGTAGCTCTTCACGCACTGCTTGCCCTCGAGCGGGCAGGCGCCAACCGCCGGCACCCTGCGGACCGTGCCGGTGCCGTCGACTTCCACGCCGTGGTACCAGCACGCGAGCCGGTCGCCCAGATTCCAGCCGAGCGAGAGCCGCGCCCCGCGGTGCGGGCAGCGGTCCTCGACCGCGCGCACCGTGCCCTCGTCGTCACGCCACAGCACCAGATTCTCCGAGAGGCGCGTGATCCCGATCGGGCTGCCGGCGACCGCCCAGCTCGGCAGCACCGGATACCACTGGTTGCGGAGCCCGCGATTGACGAGCCGTTCGACCGCCTGTTCTTCGACCATCGGGGGTCTCCTCAGCCGAATGCGAGCTGGCCCAGCTCGCGGAAGGTGGCGACGAAGCTCTGCTCGGTCCAGGGCTCTCCCAGTCGGGTGCGCGGGCCGTCGCGGTTGAGCGCCGCGACGATGTCGGGGAGCTCGTAGATGCGCTGCGCGAAGACTTGCTCCAGCGCGGCGGCGAGGGACGACTCGAACTCGGTCGGCGGCGCGGGGCGCGTCTGCCAGACGATCAGCTCGCGCTCGGGCGCGTTGTAGATCTGTCCCTTGCCGGCCGCTTCGCTGCGGCGCGCCGCGCGGAACGCCTGCAGGTACGGATTGAAATCCTGCACGAGCCCCGCGGTGTTCGCGGCGGGCATATGCGTCAACATCGGTCCGACTTCAGACATGCTGCCTCCTTGATTGGCCGTGCGCCTACACAGTCGAGTGCTGCGCCCGCGGGAGATAGTGGAGCACGCGCCGTTCGGCGAGCACCACGGCTCCATAGGCGACGATGCCGATGGCGGTCAGCACGATGATCGTGACGAACACCATTGCGGTATTGCCCTGGCCCTCGCCGAACGTGAGCAGGTAGCCGAGGCCGATGTTGCCCCCGACCAGCTCGCCGACCACCACGCCGATCACCGCGAGCGTGGCCGCGATGCGCAGCCCCGAGAAAAGCGGCGGCAGCGAGGCCGGGTACTCGATCATGCGGAAGATCTGCAGGCGGGTCGCCGAGAATGCGCGCGCGAGATTCACCATGTCCGGATCGACGGTGCGCACCGCGGTCAGGACGTTCACCATCACCGGGAAGAACACGATCAGGACCGCCACCAGGATCTTCGGGTAGACCGTGTAGCCGAGCCACATGACGAACAGCGGCGCGAATGCGACCTTCGGGGCGATCTGCAGCGCGAGGATGTAGGGCGAGAGCACCAGCTCCGCGCGCGGCGCCATCCCGAGAACGAACCCGATCACGACCCCGAGCAGCGACCCGAGCACGAAGCCGACGACCACCTCGAGCGAAGTGATCCCCGCGTGGTACCACAGCCGCTCGTTCGCGCTCATGCGCAGGAACTCCGACCACACCTTGGACGCCGGCGGCAGGATAAACTCGGGGATCTTCGCGAGGCCGGGCAGCCATTCCCAACCCGCGAGGAACACGACGAGTACCGCCAGGCTCGCAGCCGCGGGGCCGCGCAGGGGCACTGCAAAATGGGCCGAGGCCATCGGGGCGGGTCTCCGCAGTCGGCTACTGGACGAACTGGTTGGTGTAGAGGTCGGCGACCGGCAGCTCCCTGGGCACGATGCCTTCCTTCACGTAGAACTTCTGCACCGCCGCGAGCCGCTCGGGGTCGATCGTGCCGGGGACCTTCTGACCGGGGTACACGTAGGTGTTGTAGAGCTTGAACACCTCCTCGACGTAGGCCTCCTTGCCCTTGTGCTGGGTCACGACGGTTGCGTAGTCGCGGGCGGCGCCGGCCGGATCCTTCATGATGTCCTGCATGCCCTTGAGCGTCGCGCGGACGAGCTTGCGCACGAGCTCCGGGCGCTTCTGGATCGTCTCGTCGGAGACGAGAATCGCCTGGGCCATGCTCTTGAAGTACTCGTCCGACGAGTAGACCTTTACCTTCGCGCCGGCCTGGGTCGCGGACGCGATCCAGTCGGGCACTGCGGCCATCGCGTCGGCCTTGCCCGCCGCGAAGAGCTGCCACACCCCCGCGGGCCCCGCAGCCTGCACGTCCACGTCGTTCTTGCTCAGGCCGGCGGTCGCGAGCATCCCGAGCAGCGAGTAGAACGTGGTGTCCTGATACGCCATGGTCGTGACCGTGCGGCCTTTGAGGTCCTTCGGACCGTTGATGCCTTTGCCGTCGTGCACGACCAGCTGCGTGAGCGACCGGCCGCCGAGCAGGGCGACCGCCTTCACCGGCACGCCCTGCGCGCGCGCGATGATCGGCGTGTCGCCGATCGCGCCGCCGACCAGTGCGTTGCCGGCGCCCACCTGCTTGGCGACGTCGACGCCGCCCTTCGCGGACACGAAATTCACTTTCAGCCCTTCCTGGGCGTAGTAGCCGCGCGCCTGCGCGAGCATCCAGGGTCCGAACGCCGGCAGGAACGAGGCGGCCGGGAGCAGATAGGTGATCTCTTCGGTCTGGGCCCGCGCCGGGCCGGTCGTAGCGAGCGACAGCACCGCGATCGCGAGCACGGACTTGAGGACGGTTCTCTTGGTGGTCATGCGGCTCCTCCAGGTGGATTCGGTGGGCGGGTCTAGATTTCCTCGGCCTCGATCTTGTCGCGCAAGTGCAGCAGCTCCATGAGGCGCGCGGCGTACTCCTGCACGCGGGGCCGGCGCCGCCGCACCATCGGGTTGTCCCGGTCGGGCAGATCGTCGAGGCGGATCTCCTCGATGATCGTGCCGGGGCGGGCGCTCATCACCAGGATGCGATCCGACAGCGCGATCGATTCGACGAGGTCGTGCGTGATCAGCAGGGCGGTTTTCCTATCTGCCGCGAGGGTCTGGGCGAGATCCTGTTGCAGCACCATCTTCGTCTGCGCGTCGAGCGCGGAGAACGGCTCGTCCATGAGCAGCACGATGGGGTCGACCGCGAGCGTGCGCGCGAGGGCCGCGCGCTGGCGCATACCCCCGGAGAGCTGGTGCGGGTAATGGCGTTCGAAGCCCGCGAGATGGCAGCGGGTGAGGAGCGCATGCGCGCGGTCGCGGCGCTCTTTGGCCGGGACGCCCTGGATCTCGAGGCCGAGCTCGGCGTTCTGCAGGATCGTCCGCCAGGGCAGCAGCAGATCCTTCTGCAGCATGAAGGCCACCTCCTTGCTCGGGCCGGCCACGCGCTTGCCGTTCACGGTGACCTCGCCCTCGGTGGGCAGGTAGAGGCCGGAGCCCATGTTGAGGAGGGTGGACTTGCCGCAGCCGCTCGGGCCGATCAGCGAAACCACCTCGCCGTCGGCGATCGAAAGGTTGACGCCCTGCACCGCGACGACGTCCGCCTCATCCTTGCGCTTGGCGGGGAACCGCTTGCCGACGTTGCGGAAGTCGATGCGGATGTCGGGCATTTGGAGGCTCCAGGGTCGCTAGTCGATCTTCACGAAGAGTCGCCCGCCATCGCTCCGGATCGCGAAGCAGGCGAGGTCGCGGTCGGCCGGTTCCTTCTTGCACTTGCCGGTGGGGATATGAAACTTCGCGCCGTGGAGCGGGCACTCGACCTCGTCGCCGTCGACGAAGCCCTGCGAGAGCAGGGCGTAGGCGTGCGGGCAGACATCTTCGAGGGCGTAATGGGTCCCGTTGACCGTGTAGATCCCGATCTCGCGTTCGCCCACCTTTACCGCCAGGGGCATGTCCTCGCTCACCGCCTCGACCGCGCCTACGTCGTGCCATTCGCCGGGCATGGGGCTCATCGTGTCTCCTCGTGTGCGCCAACCACGGGTGCGCAACTAAGGGTGCGCCAATCTGTGATGTTCCATATAAGGAACAACGTTTCTAATATGGAACATAGTGCCCTCACTATATATACTGTGTCAAGCGCTTTCTCGGCCTGGCGTGGGCGGCGGGCTCACCCGCCGGAAGTCCAGGGCGCGGCGGACCTGTTCGGCGCGCAGCCGCACGCGTAAAGTTGCGCCCCTCACGGAGAGAACATGCGGCACATCCTGCTCATCGGGCTCGGCGCAGTCGGCAGCACCGTCGCGCGCGCCCTGCGCAACGAAGCGAAGCGTGTGCGCCTCTCGGTGCTGGTGCGGCCCGGCTCTGCGACGCGCGCGCGCGCGGTGGCGAGCGGTGTCGCTCCGGAGGAAGTGATCGACAGCCTGGCGAAGCTGCGCGAGGTCCCCGAACTGGCGATCGAGTGCGCCGGCCATGCCGCGGTCGCCGAGTACGGGGAGGTGTGCCTGACGAGCGGGATGGATTTCCTGGTGACCTCCGTCGGTTCGCTCACCGACGCCGCGCTCCTGCAGCGGCTCGAGCGCGCGAGTCGCACGCACATGGGCAAGCTGATGATCCCTGCCGGCGCGATCGCGGGCGTGGACGCGCTCGCGGCTGCGCGCCTCGGTGGACTCGATCGCGTGCGCTACACCTCTCGCAAGGCACCGCAGGCATGGCGCGGCACGCACGCGGAGAAGCTTTGCGATCTTGACGCGATCGACGGGCCGATCGAGTTCTACAAGGGCAACGCCGGCGACGCGGCGCGGCTTTTTCCGCAGAACGCCAACGTCGCGGCGACGATCGCGCTCGCCGGCATCGGGTTCGACGCCACCGAGTGCTCGCTGAACGCCGACCCCGCAGCGCCGGGCAATGTGCATGTGATCGAGGCGGAGGGCGGCTTCGGACAGCTGCGCATCGAGGTGCAGGGCAAGCCGCTCGCCGACAACCCCAAGACCTCGACACTCGCGGCGCTGTCGGTGCTGCGCGCGATTCACAACCGCATCGGCGCGATTCAGATCTAGCCGCCGGGGCAGGGTCAGCGGAGCGATGGCGCGGTCGTCCGGGCTCCTCGAGCACCACGCCGACTTCGAGGTGATGCGCGCCGCGCTCAGGTTTGCAGCGACACGACCGCGTCCTCGTACCGTCCCGCGCCCATGCCGCCCTCGGGAAACAGGCGGTGCCGGGCGATCCATTCGAACGACTGCTCGAATACCTCTTTCGTGTAGGGCTCGAAGACCAGCCGCTCGCCCGGCCCCCAGCGGCGGGTGTCCATCGCGTCCTGGAACCGCGCCGGAAACTCCTTGCGGTAGTGATGGGTGTAGAGCTCCGGGCGGAGATCGATGTCACGCTGCGCGCGGCGCAGCGCCCGGAAGTACCGCCGCACGTCCTCGGGGTCGGGGCTGGCGCTGATCATCGACGCCATCATGAAGGTGGTGTCGATCACCTTGCGGAAACCGAGCTGCTCCAGGAAGTAGTACGGCCCGCTGAAGAGCGACGCGGCGGGGAGTTGCCGATCGATCAGCTTCTCCATGCGACTGAAGAGCAGGCCATCGGCGAAGGAGAGCCGGATGTCGTCGAGCGGCATGTACTGCTCGAGCGCCTGGATCGTCGCGTAGTGGCTGCCCGACTGGTAGCCCACCGATATCGGCACGCCCGCGAGATCCGCGGGCGCGCGAATCGGCGACTCCGGCGGGACGAATACTCCCGCTGGTGCGACCGAGTAAGCGTCGGCGTAGAGCTTGCCGTGCCCCGCGGACGCGGCGACGTTCACCGTCCAATGGCATGCGCCGCTCACATCGCAGGCACGGCCCTTTTCAAAGGTCTGATAGGCGCCGAACTTATCGGGCGTCGCGTGCTTTTGCGCCGCGTCGCCTGGGCCGTAGTTGTCTCGGAACTCGTACTCAAGTTCCTCGTCGCGAAAATAACCCTTCTCTGCGGCGACCCATTCCTGGAGTCGAAAATGCGGTGAGATCACGAACCGGGACATCGTCGTCACCCTCCTGGTGCGGGTCAAGCGGCTGTGGGCGCCCCTCGTCCAAGGGCGGATGATAGGCCTCGGTGGGCGGCACGGGTGCCGGGCGTGCGAGCGCCTCAGGCGCTCCGCTGCACGATGCCCATCAGCTTGTAGACGAGGGACGCCGCCGTGAAGTCGAAGGCGTGGAAGCCGCGGATCGGCGCGAACTCCAGGAGATCGAAGCCGATGATGCGACGCTGCCGCGCCACGGATTCGAATAGCCCGAGCGTCTGGTACCAGCCGAGCCCGCCCGGCACTGGCGTGCCGGTCGCCGGCAGCACCGACGGGTCGATGCCGTCCACGTCGAGCGTGAAGAAGACCTGCCGCGGGAAATCCTCCGGCAGCGCGATCGCGTCGATGCGCTCGCGCACGAGCCGGTCGGCGTCGATATAGCGGACGTTGTACTGCGCGCGCGCGGCGCGCTCCTCCTCGCAGTAGGCGCGGTTGCCGAGCTGGAAGAGGGGCACCCCGGCCTCGACGACTCGACGCATCACCGAGGCGTGACTGAGCGGGTCGCCATGGAAGCGGTCGCGGAGATCGGCGTGCGCATCGATCTGCACGACACCGAAGTCGCGGACTCCGGCGTCGAGATAGCCCTTGATGACGCCCCAGGTGACCGTGTGCTCGCCGCCGAGCACGACCGGCATCTTTCCCAGGCGCAGGATCTTCGTGACCGTCGCCGCGATCGACCCGATGACCTTCTCCGGCTTGCCGCGGCAGTCGATCGCGGGCCAGGTGTAGATGCCTTCGGCGCCCGGATCGCTCGCGCCGTCCCAGCGTTCGAGCTGGACGGAGGCCGCGAGAATGGCCGCGGGTCCTTGCGCCGTGCCGCCGCCATAGGAGACGGTCTTCTCGTACGGCACCGGCACGACGTGGAAGCGCGCCGCCGCCGGCTCGATCGAATCGAGCTCCGTGCCGAGGAAGCGCGGCAGCCGCCGATGCGCGGGCGTTGCGTTCATGACAGCCGGTGCTTGAACTCGTCGTACCCGAACTCGCGCACGACGCGGAGTTCGTCGGTGTCCGAATTCCAGATCGCGATGCTCGGCAGGCGGATGCCGTTGAAGGTGGTTGTCTTCACCATGGTGTAGATCGCCATGTCCTGGAACATCACGCGGCTGCCGACGCGCAGCGGCTCGGGGAACGAGTAATCGCCGATGACGTCACCGGCGAGGCAGGTCTGGCCGCCGCAGCGATAGGTCTGCGGATACTCGCCGGGCGTGCCCGCGCCGATGATGCGCGGCCGGTAGGGCATCTCGATGACATCGGGCATGTGGCAGGTCGCCGACGTGTCGAGGATGGCGAGCGGCATCCCGTTGAACGGCAGGTCGAGCACCTCGGCCACGAGCACCCCGGCCTCGAGGGCGATCGCCTCGCCCGGCTCCAGATAGACCTGGACGCCGTGACGGTCGCGAAAGTCGCAGAGCAGCTGCACCAGGTCGTCCACCTGATAGTCGGGGCGCGTGATGTGATGCCCACCACCGAAATTGATCCACTCCATGCCGGGCAAGAACTCGCCGAACTTCTCCTCGAATGCCGCGACGGTACGTTGCAGCGGCGGGAAGTCCTCCTCGCACAGCGTGTGGAAGTGCAGCCCGCTGATGCCGGCGAGATCGCCCCGAAACTCGGATCGGGGGATCCCCAGGCGGGAGAAGGGCGCGCTCGGATCGTAGAGCGGGACTTTGCCCTCCGAATGCTCGGGGTTCACCCGCAGGCCGAAGTGGAGCTCCGGCCGGCGAGCGCGCGCCGCGCGCACGAGCGGCTGGAACCGCTCCCACTGCGCGAACGAGTTGAATACGACGTGGTCGGAGATCTCGAGGATCTCGGCGAGATCGGCTTCCGTATATGCCGCGGAGAAGGTGTGAACCTCGCCGCCGAAATCCTCCCGGCCGAGGCGCGCCTCGTGCAGGCCGCTCGCGCAGGTGCCCTTGAGATAGCGCGCAACCAGCGGCGCCAGACTCCACATCGAGAACGCTTTGAGCGCGAGCAGGATCTTCGCGCCGCTCGCGCGCTGGACGGCGTCGAGCACCCGCAGGTTCTCCTCGATCGCCACCTCGTCGACGACGAAGCACGGCGAGGGCACCCGCCGCGGGTCGAGGCGCCGGAAGCGCTCGGTGCGGGGAATCACGCCATCGGCGCGTCGGGCGTGATCACCATCCAGGGCAGTCCGTGCCTGTTCATGGCGTCCATGAACGGGTCCGGATCGAACTGCTCGAGGTTGAACACGCCTTGGCCCCGCCACTTGCCCGTCACCATCATCATCGCGCCGATCATGGCAGGCACGCCGGTGGTGTACGAGATCGCCTGCGCCTGGACCTCGCGGTAGCTGGCCTCGTGGTCGCAGATGTTGTACACGAAGGCGAGCTTCTCTTTCCCGTCCTTCTTTCCGCGCACGAAGCAGCCGATGCACGTCCTGCCCTTGGTGAGCGGACCGAGGCTCGCGGGGTCGGGCAACAGCGCCTTCAGGAACTGCAGCGGGATGATCTCGCGCCCTTCGAACAGCACCGGCTTGATGGACGTCATGCCCACGTTCCCGAGCACGCGCAGGTGGGTCAGGTAGTTGTCCGAGAAGGTCATCCAGAACCGCGCCCGCCGCAGTGTCGGGAAGTTCTTGACGATCGACTCGAGCTCCTCGTGGTAGAGCAGAAAGATCTTCTTCGGGCCGATGCCCTCCGGAAAGTCGTACATCCGGTTGACCGAGAGCGGATCGGTCGTCTTCCAGTCACCGCACTCCCAGTACCGGCCGCGCGCGGTGATCTCGCGGATGTTGATCTCGGGGTTGAAGTTGGTCGCGAACGGCTGGCCGTGCTCGCCCGCGTTGCAGTCGATGATGTCGAGCTCCTCGACCGTGTCGAAGTGGTGCTTCGCCAGGTACGCGGTAAACACGTTGGTCGCGCCGGGATCGAACCCGCTGCCGAGGAGCGCCATGATTCCGCGCTTGCGGAAGCGGTCCTGGTAGGCCCACTGCCAACTGTACTCGAACTTCGCGGTATCGCGCGGCTCGTAGTTCGCGGTGTCCAGGTAGTCGACGCCGGTCGCGAGGCAGGCGTCCATGATCGGCAGGTCCTGGTAGGGCAGCGCGACGTTGATCACGATCGCGGGCTTCTCGCGCTCGATGAGCGCCGTCATCTGCCCGACGTCGTCGGCGTTCACCTGCGCGGTCTTGATCGGCCGTCGAATTTTCCCACCGAGCTGCGCGGCGATGCGCCGGCACTTCTCTTCGGTCCGGCTGGCGAGCACGATTTCCGGGAAGACCTCCGGAACCTGGGCGCACTTGTGCGTGACGACCTGCCCGACGCCGCCCGCTCCGACGATCAGCACCTTGGCCATGCCAGAAGCTCCCCCGGCTCAGTCTTCGTAGTAGGTGTAGCCGCGCAGGCTCGCGGCGAACGCCTCCAGGACCGCCTGCCGTTCGGCGACCGAGACGCGGCCGTCGCGCACCGCCTGCTCGGCGGTCTTCCGGAACTGCTCGAGGAGCTGCTGCGGCTGGTACTCGACGTAGCTCAAGACGTCGGCGATGCTGTCCCCGCTCATCTCGCGCACGAAATCGAACGTGCTGTCCTCGTTGATGCGGACGCTCACGACGTTAGTGTCACCCATCAGGTTGTGCAGGTCGCCGAGAGTCTCCTGGTAGGCGCCGACCAGGAACACCCCCAGGTAGTAGGGCTCGCCGTCGATCAGCGGGTGGACCGGCAGCGTCTTGCGGATGCCCCGGCTGCCGATGAACTGGTCGATCTTGCCGTCCGAGTCGCAGGTGATGTCGGCGATGATTGCTTGACGGCTGGGCGCCTCGGTGTGGCGATGCACCGGCATGATCGGGAAAATCTGATCGATCGCCCACACATCCGGCAGCGACTGGAACACCGAGAAGTTGCCGTAATAGATGTCCGAGAGCGACTGCTCCAGGCCGTCCAGACCAGGCGGCGTGCGCTTCACGTCCTGCAGCCGCCGGACGATCGCGCTCACGATCTCGAGGAAGATGTTCTCCGCGAGCGAGAGCTCGCGGAGCCGGATCTGCCCGCGCTTGAAAAGGTCGCGGATCTCGCCGCGGTAGTAGACCGCGTCGTTGTAGCCCTCCTGTAGGTTGCGCGGGCCGAGGCTCTTGAGCGAATCGCGCAGGTTGCCGATCAGCTCGTGCTCGCCCTTCGGGCTCGGCGCCGGGACCTGGCCGGGCTCGAAGCGCGTGACGTCCAGGATGTTGAAGAGCAGGACCGAGGAATAGGCGACCGTCGCGCGGCCCGACTCGGTGATGATTACCGGATGCTGGATGCCCTGCGGGTCGAGCACGCTCATGATCGCCTCGACGACGTCGAGGCAGTATTCGTCGAGCGAGTAATTCTTGCTGTAGTCGTAACTCGTCTGCGAGCCGTCGTAGTCTACCGCCAGGCCACCGCCGAGGTCGAGGTAATCGAGCGCCGCGCCCTCCTGCTTGAGGTCGACGTAGTACCGGGCCGCCTCGAGCACGCCGCTGCGGATGTCGCGAATGTTCGGGATCTGCGAGCCGAGGTGGTAGTGCATGAGCTGCAGGCAGTCGAGCATGTCATGCTGCTTGAGGGAATCAATCAGCTCCACGATCTGCGAGGTCGTCAGACCGAAGATGCTGCGATCGCCGCTCGACTCGTTCCACGCACCGCTCACCCGCGAGGCGAGCTTCACTCGCACGCCGAGCATCGGCCGGATCCCGAGGGTGCGGCTCGTCTCCAGGACGATCGGCAGCTCGGTCGGGGTCTCGAGCACGAAGAAGACGCGGTAGCCGAGCTTGAGCGCCTGCAAGCCGAGCGTGATGAACTCGGTGTCCTTGTAGCCGTTGCAGACAATGTAGCCGGAGTCGGGCTCCATGCTGGCGAGTGCGATGAGGAGCTCGGCCTTGCTGCCGGCCTCGAGGCCGTGCCCGTAGCGCGCGCCGAAGCGCGCGATCTCCTCGATCACCTGGCACTGCTGGTTGACCTTGATCGGGAAGACGCCGCGGTAGGTCCCACCGTAGCTGAGGGAGCGCATCGCCCGCCCGAAGCTCTCGTTGAGGAGCGAGATCTGGGCGTCGAGGATGTTCTCGATGCGCAGCAGGACCGGCATCTGCAGGCCGCGCTGCTGCATGCCGGCGATGATGTCAAGGAGACTGACGCGGGCCCGCGCGCCGTTGAACGGAACGCTCACCGCCACGGTGCCGTCGTCGGAGAGATCGAAGTAGCCCGCGCCCCAGCTCTTGATACCGTAGAGCTCGGCCGATTCGGCTGCGCTCCAGCCCGGCTGGATGGCGGCTTTCAGTTGTGCCTTCAGTTGTGCTTTCAGTTCTCTCTCGCGCTGTGCCGCGGACCGGAGGGTCCGTCGAGTGGCCCGAATGTTGCCTGTGCGAACCCCAAAGATCAAGCGCGAAGAGCGATGTTTCCGCTGGAGAAAGCCGGCGTGGAGCGCGCATCGCGTGCAGGCGACCGCACGCACGCGGCGGGATTGCGACGACAGGCGGCGCGCTGCAGCCGCCGGCGCCTGCTCCTCGGGGAAATTGCGCATCGCGAACCACCACGGTCCGACGAAGACGAGGGCGGGGATCGTCCCGCGGAGCATGTCGCGCCGGAGAGTGTTCGCGACGACGCCGGTCAGCTTGACGTCGCACTGCTGCAGGTCGTGCTCGAGGTTCTCGTCCACCCGCGCCGCGACGAGGCGCGTGCGCTCTCGCGGGCTCCGGCGGTTGCGCTTGGTGTTAGTTGCGCTTGGTGTTAGTTGCGCGTGGTCGAAGGCGATTCCGCGATGCGGTGCGCTCAGGTATCGGTTGCGGTCGGCGCGAGCGAGGGTCAGAATGGACACGAACCCGACGCCGCCTGCCATGTTGAATGGATGCCTGCAGCGCCGCTTCAAGGAGTCAGGCCATGGCCCAAGTGATTCCGCAAGCCCCGCCGAAGCCGGAGGAGAGCCGGATCGTCGAGCGCGTGGACGGCTTCTACTGGCTGTCGCAGGAGACCGGCGCGGAGTACGGTCCCTTCGCGAGTGCCGTCGAAGCCCGCGCGGATAGGGCCTTCGACGCCGAGTCGGACGAGGTGGAGTCCGACGAGACACTCGAGGAGCAGGAGGCCGAGATCGGCGTCTCCGGCTGGGTGGATCCGGACACCGGCGATCTGGGCGAGAGCTGGACGCCGCGACTCGAGGATCACTGAGGGATCACTGGGGGACCAGTGAGGGACCACTGAACCCCCTTGTCAAAGGGGGTGGCGAAGCGCAGCGGGGGATTTCTACCGCGTCATCGGCTCCCCGCCGGTAGCGCGGCGGAACGTCCGCGCCGCCGCGCGGAAGAGCTTTGGCAGCAGCCAGACGGCCACGATCAGGAACACCGCGAGCGCCCCGAGGAACAGCAGGGGCAGCTTGATCGCGGCAAACAGCCCGGCCGGCACCAGCAGGTCCTCGCCCACCGACGCGGTCCAGTTCGAGATCGGCTCGGGCGATGCGTTGATGAGTACGCGGGTGCCGGCCTTGGCGAGGTGCGTGCCAGAGGCGATCGCGCCGCCCAGGATCGCCGCGACCGCGATCCACACCGGATCGGTTTGCCCGAGTGCGGCGGCGGCAAGGAACGCCCCGGCGGGTACGCGGATGAAGGTGTGGACCGCGTCCCATGCGCTGTCGAACGCGGGCACCTTGTCGGCCAGGAACTCGCCGAGCGCCATCACCCCCGCCGCGCCGATCACCAGCGGGTGCTTCAGCACCTCGAGCGCCGGCGGCAGCTCGAGCCAGCCGAAATGCGCCAGCGCACCCGCTATGAGCAGCGTGGCGTAGAGGCGGATACCGCTCGCCCATGCGAGTCCCGCGGCGAGCGCGATCTCGTGCAGCCAGTCCATGACGCGATTATAGGCAGGGCGTGTCCTCGCCGGTGCGTCGGCGCAGCGCCGGCGGGCTTGCGCAAAAGCGGTCCGCAGCCAACAATTCGGACCGGTCTGCCCGACGGGCAGGAACGGATGGCTTCAGAGGAGGAGGAACATGAATAACGGATCGAATCCGCTTTCGTCGTCCCGGCGCCGCGCGGTGCAGGCCGCCGGTGCTGCGGCCGCGCTCTCGACGCTCGGATTCCCGGCGATCGTTCGTGCGCAGGCGACGCGACTAAAGGTCGGGGTGCTGCTCCCGCGCTCCGGCGTGCAGGGGTTCATCGGGCAGTCGTGCCAGAAGGGCGCGGACCTCGCCCCGGGCGTGATCAGGGAAATGCTGGGCGTCGACGTCGAACTCATGAACGCCGACACCGAGACCAACATCGACGTCGCGCGCACGCGCGCCGAGCGCCTCATCCAGGAGGGCGCCAACGTGCTGGTCGGGCCGTTCGACTCGGGTGCGGCAGCAGCGATCGCGCAGGTGGCCGAACAGCGCGGGGTACCCTTCGTCATCAACGTCGCCGCCGCGCCGCAGATCACCGAGCAGGGCTACAAGTTCGTGTTCCGCAACTTCCAGACCGCGCCCGACATCGTGCGCAACGGGCTGGCGCTGATCGGCGATCTTTTCCAGGCGACCAACACGGTGCCGCGCACCGCGGTGTTCATGCACGTCAACGACACCTTCGGCCAGGCGATGGCAAAGGGCATCGGCGGGATCCTGCCGCGCCTGACGCAGCTGCCGTTCAAGATCGTCGACACGATCTCCTACGACCCGGCCGCCAAGGACCTCACGGTTGAGGTGTCGAAGGCGAAGGCGTCCAAGGCCGACTTCCTGCTGCTCGTGTGCCGCCTGAACGACTCGATCATCCTGCGCCGCGAGATGGTGAAGCAGCGCTGGAATCCGATGGGGGTGGTCAGCCCCGGCTCGCCCGGCATGTACGAGGAGCAGTTCTACAAGACGCTCGGGAAGCTCTCGGAGCACTGCATCTCGAACGTGCCGTGGTACGACCCCACCGCGCCGCTCACCAAAGTCGTCGAGAAGGCGTTCCTGAAACAGAACCCGAAGGACAAGCTCGTTTTCCACGGGCTGAACGTGGGGTTCACTTTCGAGGCGGTCCTGATCGCCGCCGATGCGTTCAAGCGCGCCAAGTCGACCGATTCGAAGGTGCTTGCCGAGGCCATCCGGCAGACCAACATCACGAGCAAGATGACGCTCGGCGCGCCGATCAAGTTCAACGCAAAGGGGCAGGTCGAAGGGATCGGCTCCGCGTGCGTTCAGAACCTGAACCTCACGCCGACCGTGGTGCTGCCGACCTCCGCCGCGACGGCGAAGCCGGTGTTCCCGGTGCCGGGCTACGCGGCATAGGGCGGCCCACCGGAGGAAGGCCGGCTCGAGCCGGCCTTTTTTCTGCCATGACGCCTGACCTGATCGCCAACGTCGTCATCGCGGGGCTGCTCACCGGCCTCGTCTACGGGCTGATGGCGCTCGGCCTGTCAGTGATCTTCGGCGTCGTGCGGGTCGTGAACTTCGCGCACGGCGAGATGATGACGATCGCGATGTACGCGGCGGTCCTCCTGTTCGGCGCGCTCGGGCTCGATCCGCTGCTCGCCGTGGTGCCGGTGGCGGTGGCGTTCTTCGGCCTGGGCTACGCGTTGCAGTCCACCCTGATCAATCCGTTCATCACCCGGCCGGAGCACTCGCAGTTCATGCTCCTCGTGGCGGTCGCGCTGATCATGGTCAACGCACTGCTGATGACCTTCGGGCCGGATGCGCGGAGCGTGCAGGTCGACTACCAGCTCGAGTCCTACGCGATCGGCCCGATCCTGATCGACAAGGCGCGCCTGCTCGCTGCGGGCATGGCGGTCGCGACCAGCGCCGCGCTGTTCGCCTTTTTCCGTCTGACCCTGGTCGGCAAGGCGATCCGCGCGTGCGCGGACAACCATCTCGGCGCCCAGGTGGTCGGCTTGAACGTCAAGCGACTCTACGCGCTCACGTTCGGCGTCGGTTCGGCCTGCGTTGCGGTTGCGGGCTGCATGATGATCCTGCTCGTGGACGTCACCCCGGTGCTCGGGCCGGCGTACACGCTGCTCGCGTTCGTCATCGTGATCGTCGGCGGGCTCGGCTCGATGCCGGGCGCGCTCCTCGGCGGCGTGCTGATCGGCGTCTCCGAGGCGCTGGCGGGGTTGCTCATCGTGCCGTCGGCGAAGAGCATGTTCAGCTTCGCGTTGCTGATTCTCGTACTGCTGTTCCGCCCGCAGGGCCTCCTCGGGAAGCGCACGTGAGCCCCGAGCGCCGCGCGGCGATCCTTCTCGCGCTGCTCGTCGTGGTGCTGGTCGCATTGCCGTGGGTCGCGGGCAGCTACGTCCTGTCGGTCGCGACGCTGATCCTCTTCTTCGCTTTCACCGGCCAGGCCTGGAACGTGATGATGGGCTTCGCCGGCCAGCTCTCCCTCGGACATTCGCTGTACGTGGGTCTGGGGGCGTATGCGGCGGCGGGGCTCTTCTTTCACTACGGGATCGGGCCGTGGGCCGGCATCTGGCTCGCGATTGCCGTATGCGTGGCAGCCGGTGCGGTGATCGGGTTCCTCGCGTTCCGATTCGGCATCTCGGGGGTGTACTTCGCGCTCCTCACGATCGCGTTCGCCGAGTTCACCCGCATCGGCTTCGACCACCTCCAGTGGCTCGGCGGCCCGGGCGGGCTGTTCATCAAGGTCGAGCAGCGCGAGTCGTGGGATCTCCTCAATCTCCGCGGCACGCCGCGGATGTTCTATTACGTCATGCTGGCCCTCACGGCCGCGGCTTTCGCCCTGTGTGCCTGGCTCTTGCGCAGCCGCGCCGGCTACTACTGGCAGGCGATCCGCGAGAATGAGGAGGCCGCGCAGGCGCTCGGGATCAACACCTTCCGCTGGAAAATGCTCGCGGTGGTGATCAGCGCCGCGATGACCGCGCTCTCGGGCGTGTTCTTCGCGTTCTACTACAACAATCTTTTTCCCGAGCAGATTTTCCACATCAGCCGCTCGATCGAGATCATCCTCGGTCCGATCATCGGCGGTCTCGGCACGCTCTTCGGGCCGATCCTGGGCGCGGCGGTACTCACCATCCTCGCCGACGGGATCACCGAGCTGATGGCGCTCGCCGGCCTGGAGATCCCGGGCGTGAAACAAGTGTTCTACGGCCTGTGCCTGCTGGGGGTAGTGATGTTTCTCCCCCACGGCATCTGGCCGCCGATTGCGCGGCGGCTCGGTTTGACGCGGCGGTGACGATGGCG